>Ga0079223_10000827_pt1 | contig 17183 bp, 12 predicted proteins | sample Stecom2011_FD_75072 | JGI IMG/M metagenome (GOLD analysis project Ga0079223, IMG submission 75072) | Agricultural soil microbial communities from Utah to study Nitrogen management - Steer compost 2011 | ecosystem: Environmental > Terrestrial > Soil > Agricultural land | place: USA: Utah... | reverse complement strand
TCTGGTGTATCGCTGAAGCCCGGCATAATAACTCGTTCATCTGCCTGGGCGCGCACCGCTTGCCACTGTTTGCCCTGGCCGACAATGACCAGCCGCGCTGTGGGAATGTTGGCCTGCTGAAATGCTTCCACCAGAACCTCATGAGCTTTGGTTTTTTCCACCCGACCCAGGGTGCCAAACACCAGCGCCTGCTCGTCAATGCCAAATTGTTTGCGCAGGCGCGTCCGCGCATCGGGCGCGGGTGGCCGCGGGGCCGAGCCATTGTCAATGTGGCGACTATTGCGCTGCAGTTCTGGTGGCAAGGATTCCAGTTGCCAGGGGGCGATGGCGATAAGGGCATCAAGGGGGTCGTGCTGCTGGGGCTTGTAGTAGATGTGCAGGCTGGCCACCCGCAGGCACAGCCCGCGCAAGCTGTGCAGTGCCCGACAGGCGTGGCTGAGGTGAGCGTGGGCGACCTCGGGCCGCAATTGACGCAGCAAGCGGCGCGTCTGCCAGATCGCGATGGGGCCCCAGCCGCTCACGATGTAGACCTTTACTTTATCACTGACGCGATGACGCAGAGCATCGACACGATTTTCTGTGGCGCGGCGGTGCAGAATCAAGCTGACATCGTGCTCTTCAGCCTGCCGGTTGGCCAGCTCAATCGCCTGGCGTTCACTACCGGCAAACGTGTGTGTGAGGATGATATGAGCTATGTGCATGATGCGGCTATCCGCCATATCCTATGGCCCATTGGCGATGGTTGAATAAGTTGTCATGGTATACTGTTTGTCTTTGAAAAAACCACTGATGAGGGTTGTTATGGCCTTTCATAGAGGATTATTTTGAATAAACTGCCGCGCTACCTCTACTCATCGCTGGCCTATCTGGCGGTGTTGCCGCTACTGACTTATTTTCTGCTGCGCTCGCGTCGCGACCCTCGCTATCGGCAGCGCCTGCATGAGCGTTTGGGTTTTGGTAATCAGCATTGCAAGCCTGGTGGACTGGTGGTGCACGCCGTATCCGTGGGCGAAGTTGTCGCCGCTACGCCACTGATCAAAGCTTTGCATCATGTCTATCCTCATTTGCCGCTGACCATTACTTGCAGCACTCCTACAGGTTCGGCCACCATCCGTCAGCGTTTTGGTGAGGGTTTTGATCACGTCTATCTGCCATTGGATTGCTCGGCCTCTATGCGTCGCTTTCTCAATGTTTTACAGCCGCGTGCGGTAATTATTCTCGAGACAGAGTTGTGGCCCAACCTGATGGCGCAATGCTACCGCGCGCAGATTCCGGTAATTGTTGCCAATGCCCGGCTCTCGGCGCGATCGGCGCGGGGCTATCGACGTTTTTATTGTTTTACCGCAGCGTTGATGCGCCACATTCTGCTCTTGCTGGCCCAGGATCGGGACAGTGCACGGCGCTTTGCGCGCCTGCGTCTTTCCCAGCGTATTGAAATCACCGGCAACCTGAAATTCGATATGCATGTGCCGCCTACAGTGGAAACGCTGGTGCAACAATTTGGTCCTTTTTTTCAGCAGCGTCTGGTCTGGGTGGCGGGCAGCACCCATGAAGGGGAAGATGAAATTCTGCTGGATCTCTACCGTCAGCTGCGTCCTCAGTTTTCCTCTCTGTTATTGATCCTGGTGCCGCGCCACCCGGAGCGCTTTGAACGTGTGACTGAGTTGATTGAAGCAATGGGAATGAGTCTCTGGCGCCGCTCCAGCCAAACACTGCCAGCGGCTGATGTGGAGGTGGCGCTTGCCGATTCCATGGGCGAGTTATTGGCATGGTACCAATTGGCTGATCTGGTCTTTGTCGGCGGCAGCCTGGTAAAACACGGCGGCCATAACCCGCTGGAGGCGGCATGCTTTGGCAAGGCGCTACAAAGTGGTGTGCATCATTTTAATTTTGCCGAGGCTTACTCACAGCTGCACCGCCGCGAAGCGGTGAGCCTGGTGGAGGATGCCCAGGCACTATTGCTCAATACCCGACAATTGTTAGCTGACTCTGAGTCGCGGGAGCGGCAGGGCATGCGGGCGAAAGAATTTTTTCAGCAGCAGCAGGGCGTAACATTGCGCACCTTGCATGCCATTGATCGCATTCTGGGCCCCGAGGCCAACCAGTTTCGCCACCGCCGTCTGGGCTCAGGCGTCTATTGGTTTCAGACTGATTTTTTTGACGAGATTGCCGAGCAGCATTTTGATCCCCAGTGGTGGCAGGCACAGGATGCAGTGTTCGGTCAGGCGGGTGGGCGCAATATCGCCTGGTTTGTGCGTCATCGGCAGCGCAAGATGGTGTTGCGCCATTATTATCGCGGTGGTCTGGTGGGTAAATTTATTACCGATCAATTTTGGCGTGAGCCGATTTTGCAAAGCCGGGCGATGCAAGAATTCAGTTTATTGCAGTGGATGCACCAGCAAGGCTTGCCTGTCCCCCGGCCCTGTGCGGCGCGGTTTTGTCCCCAGGGACTCTGGTATCGCGCCGACATTCTGGTGGAGTATATCGCTGACAGTTGTGATCTCGCTCGCGTGTTGCAGCGGCGTCCCTTACAGCAAGCAGAGTGGCAGGCGGTGGGAGCGGCCGTGGCTCATCTGCACGAAACAGGGGTCTCTCATGCCGATCTTAACTGCCACAATATTCTGCTGGATAAGCAGGGCAAGGTGTGGCTGATCGACTTTGACCGTTGCAGCCGCCGACCGCCAGGCGCGTGGCAGCAGGACAACCTCCAGCGCCTGCAGCGTTCCCTGCGCAAAGAGCTGGGCCGGCTTTCACCCTTTCACTGGCGAGAAGAAGATTGGAGCTATTTGCAGGAAGGCTATCAGCGTCGGGGAACGGAGCAATCTTAAGCGCCGCAGTCAATTATTCAGGCGCTGTTCACAACTTTCCTGTCAGGCTACATTTTTTAACCACTGCAAGGGGGTCTTGGGCTAACTCCCCCCATGGAAATATGGTTCAATAACTCGCCATTGAAAATGGAGGAAAACGGCTAGTGACAAGCGCTGGTTCTAATCTGGTGGTGGATACTTACATTGGGCCTGAGGGCAAACTGCTGCAGCCGGTACCGGGCAGAGGGGTGAGGTTGTTGGTTTCCTGGGCCGCGGCGCTTGCCGCAGCTCTGTGCCTCAGTGTGCCTTCGGGTTATTCCTATGGGCCAGCGCTATTGTTTCTGGCGGGGGTGCCCGTGTTGGTCATCAAGCGCCCAGCGGCGTGGTGGCAGACGGAGGATAAATGGCTGCTTTGGGCTCTTATTTATACTTTTTTCACTATCATTTTGCTCAATGTGATTCACGCGCAACCGCTGAGTGAATACGAGCAAGCCAGTCGTTTTATTCTGGCCATGTTAGTGCTGACTCTGGCCCTGGCATTCCCTCCCAAGGCAATCTTCTGGTGGTCTGGACTGATATTCGGCGCTGTTGCCGGAGGGGGGCTGGCAATTTGGCAGGTGCTCAGCGGTAGCCATGTGCGCGCTGAGGGCTTTATGAATGCCGTGCAGTTTGGCAACCTGAGCCTGCTGCTGGGCTTTCTCTGCTTGGCGGGTATTGGCTGGGCGTTGGGTCAGCCGCGTCCGCGCCTGTGGGTAACGGTGTTGGTGCTGGCGGCAGTGCTGGGGCTGGTGGGTTCGTTGCTGTCGGGTACCCGAGGCGGTTGGCTGGCGTTGCCTGTGGGCTTAACGATCATTTATCTCGGTTATCGCACTCATATGCCGCGGGCTTATCTGGCGGCTGGAATTTCACTGGCGGTGGTTTTGCTGATGGCTTTGTATCTGCTGCCGCAAACGGGCGTGCAGGATCGCCTGAACACAGCCAGTGAAGAGGTGGGCAGTTATTTTACAGCCCATGAGGCCTACTCTTCGGTCGGTATTCGTTTGGAGATGTGGCGCAGCACGTTACTGTTGGCCCAGGAATATCCACTGGTGGGATGGGGTGAGCGGGCTTATATCGAGCCGATGCAGGCGCTGGTCAGGGATCGTCACCTGGCCGAGGTCATCGGAAAGTTCACCCATGTGCATAATGATATCCTCGACCGTTTGCTCAAGCAGGGCCTGATAGGTTTGTCCGGTCTGGTGGTGATTTATGCTGTGCCCTTGCTGGCTTTTATACGCCAACTGGCGCCGCATCGAGGCGGGCGCCAGCGCGAAGTGAGGGCGTTGGCTCTTTCGGGTATTCTGTTAGTCAGTTGCCTGGTGGTGTTTGGTCTGACGCAGGCCTTCTTCAGTCACAACAGTGGCGTGACGGTGTATTTATTTTTTATGGTGGTGATCTGGAGTTTGTTGCGCCGCGCCCAGCGGGCACAGGAACAGTCTCCAGCGATGGCCTGATAAGTATTTTTCCTCCAACGGCAGAACAGGCCGGCGAGATACTTCTCTCTCAGCCGGGCCACACTTGGTGAGGTTGTAGTAGAATAAAGGATTTTGCCAGGCAGGGATTGTGCTGGCTTGCCAACCGGGGCCCTATATGCCGAAACCCTCTACACAATCGCCGCCTACCGACTCTTCTGCGGCATCGCTGCAGGTCTATCTGCGCCTGCTGTCTTACCTTAGACCCTACTGGGCGGCCTCTGCGATCAGTGTGGTGGGGTTTGTTATCTATTCTGTGTCACAACCGGCCATGGCCCAGTACCTGGAATATTTACTGGGATTTATCGAAGCGGAGGAGCGCGGTCCGCTGTGGCTGCCGTCGTTGATTGTGGTGGGCATTATCGCCGTGCGCAGCTTGGGCGCCTTTCTCGGCAATTTTTATTTGGCCAAGGTGTCTTTCCGCGTGGTGGATCGGTTGCGGGTAGATCTGTTTAACCACATGGTGTATTTGCCAGGTCTCTACTTCGACAAAAATGAGTCGGGACGGCTGATGTCCATGGTCACCTACAATGTTAATAATGTCACCACTGCTGCCAGCGACGCTTTGAAAACCATGCTGCGTGAAGGAATGACCGTGGTGGCTCTGATGATCTACCTGTTTTACAAAGACTGGCGCTTGACCCTCTTGATGTTGGCTGTGGTGCCCGTGATTGCTTTATTAGTGGGCTATGTAGGTAAGCGCTTGCGCCGCCTCAGCACCCAGGTGCAACACAGCATGGGCGAAATCACTCAGGTGTCAGCGGAGATGGTGCAGGGCTATCGGGTTATGCGCAGCTTTGGTGGTGAAGAGTATGAAAAACGCCGCTTTGCTACAGCCAGTTGGCGCAACTATTTACAGAACGTTAAAATTTCTCTTACGGCCTCTCTCAATACCCCGCTGATTCAGATGCTTATTGCCTTGGCCATGGCCACGCTTTTGTGGGTGGCGCTGGGCTATATGAGCATTAGTGATTCGGGGGCCTTCGTGGCTTACTTTCTCGCGGTAGGCATGGTGTTAAAGCCCATGCGTCAGCTCAGCGAAGTAGTGCCGATAGTGCAGAAAGGTGTGGCGGCGGCCGACAGTGTGTTCCAGGTGCTCGATCAGCCGTGCGAGCCAGATGAGGGCGAGCACAGAACGCAGCGAGCGCAGGGCAAGATTAGCCTGCAAGAGATTAGCTTCAGCTACGACGAGGATGAGCGCTCGGCACTGAATCAGCTTTCGCTGGAGGTGTCGCCCGGTGAGGTGGTGGCACTGGTGGGACGCTCGGGCAGCGGTAAATCGACGTTGGTGAGTTTGCTGGCGCGTTTTTATGGTCATTACAGCGGACGTATTTATCTGGATGATGTGGAGATACGCGATTATCAACTGGAGAATCTGCGTGCCCAAATTGCCCTGGTGACTCAGCATGTGGTGCTGTTTAACGATACGGTTGCCCGCAATATTGCCTACGGCCATTTGGAGCAGGCCAGCGATGCGGATATTCGCCGTGCAGCTAGCCTCGCCAATGCCCTGGATTTTATTGAGAAGTTGCCCGAGGGATTTAACACGGTTATCGGTGAAGGTGGTGCGCGCTTGTCTGGCGGCCAGCGCCAGCGATTGGCAATTGCTCGAGCCATTCTCAAGGACGCACCGATTTTGATACTGGATGAGGCCACCTCGGCGCTGGACAATGAATCTGAGCGCGCCATTCAGGCGGCGTTGGAAACCGTATGCCGGGGCCGTACTACTTTTGTGGTGGCGCACCGTTTGTCGACCATTGAAAATGCCGATCGCATTGCCGTGCTCGATCAGGGCCGGATTGTGGAGCAAGGCTCTCACGCTGAACTGATCGCTTTGCAAGGGTATTATGCCCGGCTGCACAGCGCCACGACGGCCGATATATTAAATCCATGAGGAACGACATGTCCTTTGATCTGCCAGACTTTTCAGCCGCACGGGTATTGGTGGTGGGCGATGTCATGCTGGATCGCTATTGGCAGGGCGAGACGAATCGCATATCGCCTGAGGCACCGGTGCCGGTACTCAAGGTGGATGAAGCGCGCAACTTGCCGGGCGGGGCCGCCAACGTCGCTGTGAATATTGCCGCTCTGGGAGCCAACGTCCGGTTGATGGGGCTGGTGGGCGAGGACGAAGCCGGCGAGCAGTTGCTGCAAGAGTGTGCCGCAGCCAAGGTCGATACGGTTTTGCTTCCCTGTGCGCAGCCTACTATTACCAAACTGCGCATTCTCAGCCGTCATCAACAATTATTACGGCTGGATTTTGAGCAACCCTTTGCCGCCTCTGCCAGTGCCGCCTTGATAACGGCTGCCTGTGAGCAGTTGGCGGAGGCAGATGTGCTGGTGCTTTCAGATTATGCCAAAGGCAGCCTCCACGACCCTCAACCGCTGATTGCCGCCGCCCGGAAACTGGGTGTACCTGTGTTGGTGGATCCCAAGGGCAAGGACTTTACCCGCTACGCCGGAGCGCAACTGCTGACCCCCAATCTGGCTGAAATGCGCGCTGTGCTCGGGGCCTGCTCAAGCGAAGCTGAACTGCTGCAACAGGCGCAGGCACTGTTGCAGAGCTTGGCACTGCCGGCTCTGCTGATCACCCGCGGTGAAGCCGGCATGACCCTGTTGCAGACGGATGCGGAGCCTTTGCATTTGTCGGCTTGTACACGGGAAGTATTTGATGTGACCGGTGCGGGGGATACGGTGATTGCCTTGCTGGCCGCCAGTTTGGCGGTGGGCTGCGCTTTACCCCAAGCGACCCACATGGCTAATTTGGCTGCCGGATTGGTGGTAAGCAAGCTGGGCACGGCCAAAGTGAATACGGCGGAGCTGCAGGCTCATATGCGTGGTCCTGAGCCGCGCGGTGTTGTCAGCCAAACAGCGCTGCCGGAAATTTTGGCTCAGGCTCGCGCTGCTGGCGAGCGTATTGTTTTTACCAACGGTTGTTTTGATCTGCTGCACGCAGGGCATGTCAGTTACCTGGCAGCTGCTCGCGCCTTGGGCGACCGTCTGCTGGTGGCCGTTAACAGTGATACCTCGGTGCGCAAGCTCAAGGGAGCCGGACGACCAGTGATTCCATTGGCGCAGCGCATGAGTGTGCTGGCCGCACTGGCGGCTGTGGACTGGGTGATCGCTTTTGATGAAGACACGCCCGAGGCATTATTGCACTCGGTGCGCCCGGAGATATTGGTCAAGGGCGGAGATTACACGCGCGAGCAAGTGGTCGGTCGTGAGTGGGTAGAAAGTTACGGCGGCGAAGTGAAAGTGCTCGCGGCCGTGGACGGCTGCTCCACCAGCTCAATACTGACGCGTATTAGCGGGGATTGATCTCGGGCGCCTGATGGCGAACCTCACTGATATGGTAATGCGGCCGACGCTTGATCTCCTGGTAGAGCTTGCCCAGGTATTCGCCAATAATGCCGAGGCTCACAAGCTGGACACTGCCGATAAATACCAGCGGCAAGAGTGTGGAGGTCCAGCCGGGCATGGCGTTATCCGTAAAGAGGCGGATGTAGAGCACCCAGAATAAAAAAACAAGAGACAGGCCGCTGGCCGCCATTCCCATCAGCGTGATAGCCCGCAGGGGCGCCGTGGAAAAACTGGTGATGCCGCTCCAGGCAAAGGAGAGCATTTTGCGCAGTGGATATTTGCTGGTGCCCGCCTCGCGAGTCAGACGTTCGTATTCCACTGTCGCTTCGTTAAAACCCAGTTCGCGCACAATGCCGCGCAAAAATAATTGACTCTCCCGGTATTCGCGCAATGCCTCTACCGCGCGGCGCGACATTAAACGAAAGTCGGCGTGATTAAAAATCAGGTCCACTCCCATTTTTCGCATCAGGTAATAATAAGTCTCAGCACTAAAACGTTTGAAAGGCGTGTCGGTTTCGCGCCGGGTGCGTACACCGTATACCACATCGCTGCCTTCGTGATAGGCGTCCACCATCGCTTCGATATTCTCAGGCCCGTCCTGTAAGTCAGCATCAATACTGATAGTAATATCTTCTTTGCAGCTCATCAGGCCCGCCAACAAAGCATTTTGATGGCCTTTGTTGCGCGATAATTTAATGGCGGCGATGCGCCCAGGATGTTCCTGCGTGTAGTCGCACAGCAATTGCCAAGTGTGATCGTCACTGCCGTCATCGATAAAATAAATCAGCGATTGGTCGCTGACTTTGTTTTTATCTTGCAGCCGTGTTAGCTGGGCCAGCAGTTGTTTGACAGTTTCTGGCAGCACTTCCTGCTCGTTATAGCAGGGTACGATAATGGCAAGGCTGGGCAAGCTCATGGGTCGGTCTCGATTAAACACCCGGGCGACATCTGCTCGCCCGGGTTACTCGGTTGGTGTGTTACCCGAAGTGTCCATCAGCCTGACAATCCGGGTGTCGGGGTCGCGACTGGCACCAGCTTCGTCCAGTGCTTGCAGGTATGCCTGCCAGTGGTGGTCTTGATTGCGCGCCAGATCTGCCAAAAGATCCCAGGTGTAAAGACCGCTGTTGTGGCCATCACTAAACACCAGCTTTAAGGCGTAGTTGCCCACCGCCATAATTGACTCGATAGTTACACCTTGTTTGCCGGTTTGCAAGATGGGCTGTCCATGCCCTCGCACCTCCGCGGAAGGAGAGTGAACGCGCAGATACTCGGCGTCCAGCCGGTAGTGATCCTCGCCCCATACCAGCTCCAGTTGGCGACTCTTGCGATGGAGAATAATGTTACTTGGCGCACTCATAGAATGTATCGGCTTAAATCTTCATCTTGGGCGAGCTCACCCAAATGTTTGTCCACAAAAGCGGCGTCGACAAGAACCTCGCTGGCGTCGCCGTAACCGGCGTTAAAGGAGGAGTCTTCCAGCAGGCGTTCGAGCAGAGTGTGCAGGCGTCGGGCACCAATATTTTCCGTGCTCTCGTTTACTTGCCAGGCAGTTTCGGCAATACGGCGAATGCCTTCAGGTTCAAAGTGCAGAGTCACCCCTTCGGTGGCCAGTAGCGCCTGATATTGTTCGGTCAGAGAAGCGGTGGGCTCTGTCAAAATACGCTCAAAATCCTTGGGCGTCAGCGCTTCGAGTTCGACGCGAATAGGCAACCGGCCCTGCAGCTCGGGAATCAGATCGGAAGGCTTGCTCAAGTGAAAAGCGCCCGAGGAAATAAACAAAATATGATCGGTCTTTATTATGCCGTGCTTGGTGTTGACTGTGCAGCCCTCAATAAGCGGCAACAGATCGCGCTGTACACCTTCGCGTGAAACATCCGCGCCGCTGGTCTCGGCCCGTCTGGCAACCTTGTCGATTTCATCGAGAAAGACAATGCCGTTTTGTTCGGCGCTGGCGATAGCGCTGGCTTTGATTTGCTCATGATTGATTAGCTTGCCGGCCTCTTCTTCCTTGAGCGTCTTGAGGGCCTGTTTTACGCTCATCTTGCGCTCTTCACTGCGCCCGGAGTTCATAGAGGAGAACATATTCTGCAACTGGCTGGTCATCTCTTCCATACCGGGAGGTGCCATGATTTCCACGCCCATTGGGGTGCTGGTTACGGCAATCTCTATTTCGCGTTCGTCCAGATCACCTTCGCGTAATTTCTTGCGGAATAGTTGTCGGGTGTTGCTGTTGGAATCCTCGCTGCTCTCGCCACGGGCGGGTGGCAATAATGCGTCCAGCACACGCTCTTCGGCCGCTTCCAGCGCTCGCATTTCTACTTGCTGTATGGCTTCTTCGCGCTTGAGCTTGATGGCGGTTTCTACGAGGTCACGGATAATCGATTCCACGTCCCGGCCCACATAGCCTACTTCGGTAAACTTGGTGGCTTCCACTTTGATAAAAGGCGCCCGTGCCAGCTTGGCCAAGCGACGGGCGATTTCTGTTTTGCCGACCCCGGTGGGGCCGATCATCAAGATGTTTTTTGGCGTGACTTCGTTGCGCAGTTCCTCTGGTAATTGCATGCGGCGCCAACGGTTGCGCAGCGCGATGGCCACGGCGCGCTTGGCTGCCTGTTGGCCGACGATGTGTTTATCCAGCTCGTGGACAATTTCACGGGGAGTCATGGTAGACATGGTGTCAGTTGCTCGCGTTGTGTGAATAAATCTCAATACTCGAGAGTTTCAATGGTTTGCTGCTGGTTGGTGTAGATGCAGATATCACCGGCGATCCCAAGGCTTTTTTCCACAATGTTGCGGGCGTCCAGATCGCTATTGTCCAGCAGTGCGCGGGCGGCTGCCTGGGCAAAGGCCCCGCCGGAGCCAATAGCGATCAGGTCGTCCTCGGGCTGAATGACATCACCGTTGCCGGTGATAATCAGCGAGGCTTCCTCATCGGCCACGGCCAGTAAAGCTTCTAGCCGCCGCAGGGAGCGCTCGGTGCGCCAGTCTTTGGCCAGCTCTACCGCTGCGCGGGTAAGTTGACCGCTGTAGGCCTCCAGTTTGGCTTCAAACCGCTCAAACAGAGTGAAGGCATCAGCGGTGCCACCGGCAAAACCGGCGAGGACTCGGCCGTGATGTAAGCGTCGCACTTTGCGGGCATTGCCTTTCATAATCGTGTTGCCGAGGGTGACCTGACCATCGCCACCAATGACGACTTGGTTGCCCCGACGTACGGAAAGAATAGTTGTGCCGCGATATTGTTCCACAAAAGCTCCTCGGGTCTGGCGGGTTAACTGCTACAGGTGGGGGCAGTAGAGATTTTTTCAAGCCGCAAGTCCAGAGCGTTTCCTGTTTACAGTTTGCGTTTGAGCACCAGCGCATTGTATTGATGTGATACCAGAGTGGAGCGTGCTCTGGCGAGCTTGCTCTGGGTGTCAAAAGGGCCTACCACGACCCGGTGCCAGCGCTCGCCATCGCGAATGGTCACCTCCTCAGTACGCGCTTCGAGGTTGAGCAAAATAAGTTGCGCGCGCAAATTGTCGGCATCAGTGCCGCGACGAAAAGAGCCCACTTGTAACAGGTATTCGAAAGCCACATCGGCAGTGGCACTGGCCTCGGCGTTGGCGGAGGACTCGGTGGCGGGCACGATAACTTCGCTTTCTTGCAAAAGCTTATAGAAATCAAAGCGTGGTTTGGGCACCACCTGTTCTTGCTCGACCGCTGGCGTTTCGGTGGCGGCGGTTTGAGTGGGGGTGTCGGTGGCGGGACCGGATTTGGCCGGTGCCAGTCCTGCCAGATACACCAAGAACATAATAAAAGCGCCCAGCACAGAACCGGTTAACAGCCATACCCACGCCGGAACCTGTTGTTTAGGACGAGGCTGACGGGCGCGGCTGCGGCTGGCGCGGGGTTTTTTAGCGTAATCGCGGGTCATACCGGGGCAGGTCTCAAGCAAAAGACGCTATTCTAAGACGGTCGGCCTAGTAGCCGCAATGGCGCTGCTGGCCCTTATCCCATATCTTGTGGGTCGACGTCTATCGCCCAGCGTAAATTGCGCGGTGGAGTTTCGCGGCGCAGAGCCTCAATAAACGTGTGCAAAAACTGTCTCAATTGTGGGCGGCTAAGACTTTTGCATTGCAGTAAAAAGCGATAGCGCTGACCACGCCTTTCCATCAGCGCCGGCAGCGGGCCGAGCAATTCAATGCCCTCAGTGTTGAGGGTGTGGGCCAGCTTTTTGGCGCGCTGCAGAAAACTTTCGGCCAAAAGCGGATCTGGCGCATCGGCTCGCAGCAGTGCCAAGTAACTGTAAGGCGGCATCTGGCCCAATTCGCGCTCGCTGAGTAAAAGTTGGGCAAAAACACCATAGCCTTGCTGAATCAACGTTTGTAAATAGGGATGTTCCGGGTAACGGCTTTGCAGCAATACCTCCCCCGGTTTGTCGGCCCGCCCCGCTCGGCCCGCCACTTGTGTAAGAAGCTGGCCCATGCGTTCAGCAGAGCGAAAGTCGGCGCTGAATAATCCCGCATCGGCATCCATAACCACCACTAGAGTGAGGTGGGGAAAATGATGACCCTTGGCCAACATTTGTGTGCCTATCAGAATGCAGGGTTGGCCCTGATGCACGGGCTTTAATAATTTTGTCAGGCTGTGTTGGCCGCGGGTGGAGTCGCGATCAATGCGGATAATAGGGGTAGTGGGGAAAGCCTGTGCGAGGCTCTCTTCCATTCGCGCTGTGCCTTGCCCCAGAGGTTGCAGGCGCGAGCTGTGACAAACGGTGCAGCGTGCGGGCGGTGTGCGACGATGGTCGCAGTGGTGGCAGCGCAAGTGGACAGGTTGGCGGTGCAGGGTGAGCCGGGCATCACAGTGGGGGCAATCGGCAATCCAGCCGCAATCGGCGCACTGCAAGGTGGGAGCAAACCCGCGGCGGTTGAGAAATACCATTACCTGATTGCCGGCTTGCAAATGTCGCTCGATGGCGGCCTGGCTGCTCTGGGCCATGCCCTGATGCTGGGCCTCGCTGGCCAAGTCCACCATATGAATAGGTGCCCGGTGTTGGGTCCCGGTGCGCTGTGATAAACGCAAATGATGGTAGCGCCCCTGATTGGTATTGTGCAGGGTTTCCAGTGCGGGCGTGGCCGAGCCCAATATGACCGGAATCTTCGCCTGACGGGCCCGCACTAGCGCCAGGTCGCGGGCGTTGTAGCGCAAGCCGTCCTGTTGTTTGAATGACAAATCGTGCTCTTCATCCACAATAATAATGCCGGGGTGAGCCAGAGGCGTAAAAATGGCCGAGCGGGTACCAATGATAATGCGGGCCTTACCGCTGCGGGCGCGCACCCATACGTCGAGCCGCTCGCTGTCGTTCAGGCCCGAGTGTAGCCCTGCGACTGTATCGCCAAAACGCTGGCGAAAACGCGACAACATCTGGGGGGTGAGCGCGATCTCGGGAACGAGTACCAGTGCCTGGCTGTGAGGCTGGTGCGCCTGTATTCGAGCGATGGCCTGTAGATAAACCTCGGTTTTACCGCTGCCGGTGGCGCCCTCTAGCAGGCAGGCTTGAAAGCCCTCGGGTTTGATCGCATCCAGTGCCTGGCGCTGCTGCGGGAGCAATGTCAGGGACGGTTCGCAGGGCGGAGCAGTTTGTTCAAGCTCGCAGATTTCAATCAGCCCTTTGAGCTGTAGCTGACGTATTACCTCACGACTAAAGCCGCGCGCTTTGCATTCCTCCAGGCTCAGGGCCGCAATCGTTTGCAGAGCGCTAATTAATTCCGCCTGACGGCGAGCTCGTGCCAGAGCGCCTGTGGGCAAGCCCCGGCCTTCGTGAGTAAGTTGCACACCGAGCGACTGGGGAGTCGGACGTTCTTGTGCCGCTGCTCCCTGACGCAGCAGAGTGGGCAAGGTGTGCAGCAGGGTTTCGCCGAGCGGGTGATGGTAGTAGTCGGCAGTCCAGCGATTGAGCTGCATAAGCTCAGTATCGAGCAAGGGCTCTGTGTCCAGGCATTGTTCCACATGCCGAATCTGTGCCGGCGACAAGTCGGTGCTGTCACTCAGGGCTACCACAATGCCCACCAGGCTGCGGTTGCCAAAAGGCACGCGCACACGACAGCCCGGTGCAATCTTTGGCGTGTCGTCCGCGAGCTGGTAGTCAAACAGGCGGTGTAGGGGGACCGGCAAGGCAACCTGAGCAATCCGGAGTCTAGGCATGAGGTCTCGATAGTCACTGACAGGGAAGGGCACAGCTTACTTGATTTCCCGCTCTCTGTGGCCCAGCGCGGGCCGGCGGATTAAAGGCATGAGAAGCCGTGTTTTCCCCTTGATTTTGTTGGTTAATCTGGTAGTATCGCCGCTCTTTAATTTTCGGTTTTACTCTAACCCTAAGTGGCGCCGTGCTCGACCAAGCTCGGGTGGCGGCGTCCAGAACATAAAGGTCACTCCCATGAAAGCAGAGATTCATCCACAGTATACCGATGTTGCCGCCACTTGCAGTTGTGGTAACGTTATTAAAACCCGCTCTACTTTGGGGCAGGATTTCCACATCGATGTGTGCTCCGAGTGCCATCCGTTTTTTACCGGTAAGCAAAAAGTAGTGGATTCCGGTGGCCGCATCGAGCGCTTCAACAAGCGTTTTGGTGGTCGCATCAGCACAAAATAATACTATTTGTTGTCGGCAGAGAGATGCTGATCTCCAATCAAAACGCCGGGTGCGTAAGCCCCGGCGTTTTTTTATGCGCCTTACTACGGTTCTTGCTGCCTCGTAAGAAAAACATAAAGACACCTTTTTTGCTGCTGGCGGCTTTATGGCTGTGCTGGAGTGGCCCATTAGCTTGGGCCGACTGTGGTTTTCAATCGACCCTGCCAGAGATTGCTATTCGCCGGGTTGTTGATGGCGATACCCTGGTCCGTGAAGACGGCGCACGGTTGCGGTTGGCTTCGGTAAACACCCCTGAGCTGGCCTCTGGGGGTGGAGTGGCGCAAGCCTTGGCTTTTGAGGCGCGCAAGCAGGTTGAGGCGTTTGTTGAGCAGGGCGAACATTTTTACTGGCGCTCGGCGCCTGGGAAAACGGATCGCTATGGCCGGCAATTGGGTGAGCTCTATAGCCAGGCAGGCGAAAGTTTATCGCGACAGCTGTTGCGTCGTGGACTGGGATTTTATGTAGCTGTGGCTCCTGTGCCTGAGTGGTGGCCCTGTCTGTATCGAGCAGAAAATACAGCGCGTCAAAAGCAGTTGGGCGTATGGCGGCACCCGGATTATCAGCCTATACCCGCCAGCACTGTGACGGTGGGCGATGGGGGGTTTCAACGCCTCTATGGGCGTGTGGAAGATATTGACCGCGGCGGGCAATGGGTGTGGGTTGAGCTGGATGGGCCGGTTGTGTTGCGCCTTTCCGCCGAGGCTTACAGGGCGAGCCAATTAGCCGTGGGACAAACTGTGGAAGTGTCGGGGTGGCTGATCGATCGCCGCACCAGCCGGGCTCATCGCCAAGGCCATAAGCGCTGGCTGCTGCAGGTGACCCACCCGTCCGTACTGCGCCCGGCAGGCGAGCAGGCGCCAGCGTTAGAATAAATCTTCCGGCAAGATGTCGGGAGTATTGCTCGAAGAGTTGTTATCACTCTCCCTCGGGGGCTCTTCTCCGGCTCGGAATATCTCAAAGATAGCTCCAGCGTCATCGGCAGCCGCACGTTGTCCCGTGTCGGGATCGATACGTACTGTGACGATACCGTCGGGCCGCGGCCTGATTCTTTCAGGCTTGTCGGCTAGCGCCTCTGCCATAAAATCGATCCAGATGGGCAGTGCGGCCGTGCCGCCGTATTCGCGATTCCCCAAAGGGGTGTTCTGGTCGAAGCCGAGCCAGGTCACCGTCACTACGTCGGGGCCGTAGCCGGCAAACCAGGCGTCTCTGGGGCCGTTGGAGGTACCTGTTTTACCGCCTATATCACCGCGCTCCAGCACCCGCGCACGCCGACCGGTGCCGCGGGCAATGACATCGCGCAGAATCGAGTCGATCATATAAGCCGCCTGTGCATCCAGCACTCTGGGCGCTGCAGGGCGCAGAGGCTGTGCCTGGGTGAAGAGTTTGTCAAAAGAAAGGCCTGGCAGAGCGAGGGAATTGGTAATCGGCGCTTCTTCTGCAAGGCAGTCGCGACAGACAGCCGGGGCTGTAGTTTGGTAGACCACTTCGCCGCTGATGGTTTCTATGCGTTCGATTAAATAAGGTTCGACCTTGTAGCCGCCGTTGGCCAAAACTGCATAGCCTTCGGCCATTTTCAAGGGGGTCACGTCGTGGCTGCCCAGCGCGAGCGATAAATCATAGGGCAGGAATTTTTTTTCAAAACCGAAACGCTCGAGGCTTTGGTGAGCCGTAGCCAGGCCAAGGGAGCGCAGAATGCGAATGGAAACCATATTGCGCGAGCGGTAGAGTGCTTCGCGCAGGCGCATGGGACCGAGAAAAGCACCGCCATCATTCTCTGGACGCCAGGTGCCCTCCAGGCTGGCGTCTTCAATCACCACGGGCGCATCATTAATAATGGTGGCGGGGGTGAAGCCATTTTCCAACGCCGTGGTGTAAATAAAAGGTTTGAAACTGGAGCCCGGCTGACGCGAAGATTGAATCACGCGATTGAACTTGCTTTGATGAAAATCAAATCCGCCCACCATGGCAATAATCGACCCATCCTCAGGGTTCAGGGAGATCAGGGCCGCCTCTGCTACGGGCAAATGAAATAATTGCCATTGACCTTCCGCGTCGAGGCGCAGGCGTACGATGTCCCCCAGGCTCATCACATTGGCCGCCGTTTGCGGGCGTGCGCCTCGGGCATTTACATTGATATAGGGCCGGGCGCTGGCGAGGCCTTGCTCCCACTCCAGAGTGGTAGTTTCCCCCTCAGCGAGAAGCAGGGTGACCGACTGTTCGTGGACTTGGGTCACTATCGCCGGCTGCAGGCCGCCATAGACAGGAACTTCTGCCAGGCGAGTTGGCCAGTCTTCAATGGGCAGCTCCGCCAGGTTGCCCTCGGGGCCACGATATCCCTTGCGTGACTCAAAGGTGAGGATGCCCTCAGAGACCGCCTTTTGTGCCACTTCTTGTAAGTGAGTGTTTACTGTAGTGTAAACCCTGTAACCGTCGCTATAGGCTTGGTGGCCAAACTGATCCACTGCTTCGGTGCGGGCCATTTCGGCAACATAAGGGGCGTACAATTCGGGCGACAAACCATGGCGTTTCGCGGTGACAGGCTGGGCCACCGCTTGGTCGTGAGTGGATTGATCAATATGGCCGAGTATCAACATACGGCCCAATATCCAGTTGCGACGAATCAGTGCGCGCTCAGGGTTGGCAAGCGGATTATAAGCAGAAGGGGCCTTGGGAAGGCCGGCAATCATGGCCCATTGTGCGAGAGTGAGTTCACCAATATCCTTACCGTAATAAATGCGTGCTGCTGCTTGTATGCCGTAGGCGCGATTACCAAAATAAATTTTATTGTTGTAAAGGGTGAGAATTTCGTCTTTACTTAGTTCACGTTCTATTTTA
>Ga0079223_10000826_pt1 | contig 17184 bp, 12 predicted proteins | sample Stecom2011_FD_75072 | JGI IMG/M metagenome (GOLD analysis project Ga0079223, IMG submission 75072) | Agricultural soil microbial communities from Utah to study Nitrogen management - Steer compost 2011 | ecosystem: Environmental > Terrestrial > Soil > Agricultural land | place: USA: Utah... | reverse complement strand
CTCAAAACGCTTCTGTAATCCGTATGCCCATGAATGACGAACATCGGAAAGCCGTATGAGGGAAAACCTCACGTACGGTTTGATGAGGAGGGGCTGGGCTCTGCCCAGCCTTTCACTCTAGCGCCTAACATGCTACTAGACTGATGAAAATATTTCAAAGGATACTTAGTTGATTTGTCTTACATATGAGTGATGTCCAAAAGTAAAAGCGGCAATCCCTCCAGGGATACCGCTTTTACTTTTTTTATTTTTTGGCCGGTTATTACCGTTTTATAATGAAATAACGCATTTTAGGCGTTTATTTCATAGAGTTTATTTCTTGCTTACAGTATTTTCTATTCTGGGTTTTGGGTTTCAACTCGTCGAGCGTCCTCAATTACGATTGATTCTACTGGAACATCTGAATGAGGTTCCACTGTATGTGTGGGAACGTTAACTATTTTGTCGACTGTGTCCATTCCACTGATTACTCGCCCAAATACACAGTATCCGTATCCGGCGGCTGTATTATCTCTATAATCAAGGTAAGGGTTGTCTGCTACATTAATAAAAAATTGTGAAGTTGCACTATGCACAAATGCCGTTCGGGCCATGGCAATCGTTCCCCTTTTGTTACTGAGCCCGTTATTGGCTTCATTTCTAATAGGTGGGGAAGTTTGCAGTTCTTCCAGATTTTCATTCATTCCCCCGCCCTGAATCATGAAATCAGGGATTACCCGGTGAAAGACTGTTCCTGTGTAGTATCCGGAGTCAACATAATGAAGGAAGTTTTCCACGGTCCGGGGGGCTTTTTCGTAATTTAGCTCAAGCCTGATCGTTCCCATTGAAGTTTCTAGAACTACAAGGGGGTTTTTTCTAATTTCCGTCTGGGTTTGTTCTTTTGGTGGTGTTTCCACTATTTTGTTTGCCTCCTTTTGACGTTCACCATCATCATCTGGTGCTTTTGATTGTAGAATAGAAAACCCGTAAATCAAGACTATTCCCAGGGCGACTAGGGTCAGGGTAATGATTGAGGTCGATAAGATTCTCTTTTTAGAGGATATAGACGTGTGTTGTTTCAATTTTTCGTCCCACCTTTTTTACTTTATTAAAAGTCGTGTCTTGGGAAAAATGAGCTAGTATACAAAGTTGGTTATTATGTCAAAAAAAGCAGCGCGGTTGAACACGCGCTTATCAATGATAAAGTAGCATAAAGAAGGCTTCTTTGTCAAGATTTCATTGTCCTTAAGTATGATCCCGCTTTTGCCCTAAAGATAGAGATCAACATTTTTTCCTTCCTCCATTAAGCAACTGTTATAGACTGATTTTATCTTTCCAAAGACTACATGATATCCTTTTTCCTTTGTTCTTTCTTTTACAGTGCCCCCTTTTTCAATGGGCGAGAGCGGTGGAATCATGATCGGCTTAAAAATCCGAGGAGTTTTCAATCTGCGTTGATGAGTGCCTATTAATGTGCAGACCGCACTCTGTAATTCAGAACGAGGGTTGACAGTCGCTATGATACGCTGGATGGAGCTTACTTTGTTCAGCATAATTTATCCCACCTTAAATGTCTTCTTCCTTCAAAAGCCCATCAACTTTGGAAGCTGCTTACCTTCCTTTTGGAAGCTTATCTTAATAAAAGTTGGCATACTTTTATTAAGGCTGGCATCTTTTTATTCAGGCTGGTGTAAATCTAGTAAGTACCGGTATCATTCACTTAAAAATTATAGATTAAGATGGTTTAGTTTATGTTGAATCATGGTAAATTATACCAAGTATAGGGACAAAGTTTTATTCTGTTGATTATAAAAACACAAAACCCCTTCATGGAATAGACTAGTATAAAACAATCGACTTTAAGACAGAGCATAGGAAGAGGAAAGCACTTATTTTTTTACTTTTTCCACTAGGAAGGACATAGGAAGGGGGTAAAGTGATAGTGGATTATAGTTATATGGAGGAAGGACTTCATGATCATGTTTTTTCATTCAGTACAACCTGTAATGATGAACATCGACACTGTGTAAGAGGAGAAACCGCGCCCGGTCCGGACCGGCCTTGTCATGTTCATACTTTCCAAAGGAGTACTACCTGCGATGATGGACATCTCCATTACTTTTGTGGAGTAACCGGACCCGCCGTTCCGGTTATGGGCGGTCATATCCATGAAATAAATGGTGCAACCACCTATGATTGCGGACACAATCATGCATACAATGGTAGGACATGTAGAGGGCGTCAGTTGACTTGTGCAGAAACTCCTTGTCGGCAGTATCCGTTACAGCAGAGATGCTAATTGCTAAATGAGAAGGAGAGGTAAGACAGGGAAGGTGAGAAACTGGAAGTTGGAATTATGCTTTACTGTTTGTTGAGGGATTTCACTTCCAGCCTCACTTTTTCTTATACTCCAAAACGGATTGAGGTTTAAACGGTTTTTCGGATATAAAAGTTCTTTACGCATTTTAAGTGTGTAGGAGAATGCATCTTAAATAATATTAATTATAGAAAGAATGCTTGATATATTTATCCAAAAGAGTAATAATAATCTTGTTAGTTTGAAGGAATATGCAGATTCTTTTAGAATTAATAAAAGTCAAAGTAATAATAGACAGAGAATACTAAAGGGGTAGAAAGATGCAAGATGTAATCATCAAAAAAATATTCCGCGAAACACAGGAGTATTTAGGAAATGAAATTAGGGTTTCAGGCTGGGTGAGAACTCTTAGGGATTCTAAGGCTTTTGGTTTTATTGAGTTAAATGACGGGTCTTTTTTTAAAAACCTACAGGTGGTCTTGGAAGAAGAAACTCTTAATAATTTTCACGAAATAGTAAAGCTAAATATAGGAAGTTCAATTATGGTTGAAGGCGAGTTGGTAGAGAGTCCCGGGGCTAAGCAACCCTTTGAACTCAAAGCACGAAAAATTGAAGTGCTGGGTCCATCCGCACCGAGTTATCCTCTACAAAAGAAACGGCATTCCTTTGAGTATCTCCGGACGATTGCCCATTTGAGACCACGCACAAATGCTTTTTCCGCAGTTTTTAGAATTCGCTCATTAGCAGCTTACGCGATTCACCGTTTTTTTCAGGAAAAGGGTTTTGTTTACGTACACACCCCGATCATTACTGGTAGTGATTGTGAAGGCGCCGGTGAGATGTTTCGTGTTACCACCCTTGATTATGCGAACCTGCCCAGGACCGAAGAGGGTGGGGTGGACAATACTAAAGACTTTTTCGGACGGGAGACTAACCTGACGGTTAGTGGTCAGTTGGCTGTAGAAACTTATTGTATGGCCTTTCGTAATGTTTATACCTTCGGTCCTACCTTCCGTGCGGAAAATTCTAACACTCCGCGGCATGCGGCGGAGTTTTGGATGATTGAACCTGAGATTGCCTTTGCTGATCTACGGGATGACATGAAATTAGCCGAAGAGATGATGAAGTATTTAATTCGGTACTGTCTAGAGAATGCCCCCGAAGAGATGGAGTTTTTCGGAAAGTTTATTGACAAGGAATTATTCGCGAAATTAGACAACGTATTGAATTCAGAGTTTGGCCAATTGACTTATGACGAGGCCATTGAGATTCTATCAAAGGAGAATCCCGGTTTTGAATACCCCGTGGAGTGGGGATGTGATCTCCAGACTGAACACGAACGCTTCCTTACAGAACAGGTTTTTAAGAAACCGGTATTCGTTACTGACTATCCCAAAGAGATTAAATCTTTTTATATGAGGATGAACGATGATCAAAAAACCGTAGCTGCTATGGATCTTCTGGTTCCAGGGGTAGGAGAGATCATCGGTGGTAGCCAAAGAGAAGAAAGATTGGATAAAATAGAAAACCGCATGGCGGAATTGGGCTTAAAAAAAGAAGACTATTGGTGGTACCTTGACCTTAGAAAATATGGAGGAACAATTCATTCCGGTTACGGTTTGGGTTTTGAACGTTTTATCATGTATATCACCGGAATCTCCAACATCAGAGACGTTATTTCCTTCCCAAGAACAGTGCGTTCCGCAGAGTTTTAAACTGAAATAGCGAGTTCGTTCAAGAAGAAAAGTTTAACCCGACGGGTTAAACTTTTTCTTAATTGGTTTTCAGATTTTTTTTGGAAATATAATGAAGGAAAAAATCAGAGGGTGGATAATACTATTAGTGGAGGAATATGCTTATGATGAGATATATTACGGGATATGTTACAATCTGTGTCTTGCTAATATTTTTTGCTACCACCGGAGCTTTCGCTAATGAGGCGGGAAACTTATCTACAGATGATATAATTAATAATGCTGAGCGGATGATTGAAGAAAAACAGTACTATTCTGCATTTAAGCTCCTAAATGATAGCCCGAACGGAACAGAGAATCTGGAGATAGCGCTGAAAAAGGTAGAAACCGCCCTGAACTACCATGTCTCCTCCATCAAGCATGAGACCTTCGGGTTCAAGGATTTAGACCCTGATGAGGATCTCATGGATCTTCGGGGAAAAGAGGGAATCTACTCGACTTTTCGCTTTCCCATTGGACAGGTTCTAGGTGATTTATTACTGAAGTATCCGGAAGAGTGGAGAATTCATAAGGCTTTGGGCGATTATTATTACGAAGTCTTTCAGAGGTTTCGCGGGAAATGGATAAAAAGTGATGAGGAGCTTTTGCTCCTGGCGGATAACCATTATCGAATCGCTATGGAGCATGAGATTTATGATCTTAAATCCCTGTATTTTCTTGGGTTGATCCAACTTTTTCAAAAGAATTATCAAGAAGCGGTTCCCTTATTAAAACGGGCTGTAGAAATCGGTACATCGGTTCATCCCCTCTATGCCACAGCCAACTATAATTTGGCTTATGCCTGTCTACATCAGCAAAGATTTGATGAAGGACTGGAATCAGCCCTTACATCGTATGATTTATATCAACAAAATCAGGATAAGGCAGATGCCGCCAGAATGGTTGGAATTATCTATCGTCAACTTGGGGAAGGAGCAAAGGCTATTCAGTATTATCTAGTCGCTGATCAGTTGGTTCCCAATAATTATTATAGCCTTCTTCCTCTTCTACAGTTATATCTGGAAGACGCTGAGCTTACCAAAGCCGACGAAATTGCCGAGCGGTTGATGGGTTTAGGGCCTTCCGCCCCAGGTTTATTGAATGATATTATGACTTCCTATGGCAGAAATGGTTATTCCCTGGAGTTTATTGATTTTTGTCAGCGCATGGGGGCGGAATATGCCGAAGATCAAGAGGTAATGGGGAATATACATTTTCATATCGGCTTTTGCTATTATGTACTGGGAGACTATGAAAAATGTCGAAACCATCTGGTAACGGCCAAAACTCATTATAACCGGTGTTACCCTGCGAGTCACGAGGTGTTTTCTGTAATCTCTGATTATTTAAGCCACATAGAGTCCTTATAACTAACAATTGATTGAATTTAGCCGGTCTTATTCTTTTAACCATACCTTAAGCTCAACAAAGTATAACTCAAACGCTAACCTAAAAGAAGCATGAAACAGCAGAAAATCCAGTTTAGTTCTGCTGTTTTTCTATATTCAGTATATAAGGGGCGTTTTTTTTCTCGGATAACGGTGGGGAAAGGGTGATGGTATATAGTGTTTTGCTGTTTTTGTCAAGGGAAACAGGTTTGCCCAAGGCTAAGGTGAGCTGAGAGGAGAAGAATAAAGACGAAGGATACTCTATGAATAAATAATCATCATGAGTAAACTTGCCATCCAGATTACGGTCGAAGATCCAGAAGTTTATCTCTATTTCCTTACCGTTTTTACCCTTAAGTCGTTTTTTACCGCTCAGATATTGAGCGAATGCGATCTTCAAGTCGGCGGTGAACTCGACGAGGTAGGTTTCGCGCTTGCTTTTTCTTTCTTTAGTTTCGGAATCTATGTAGAGGTCTCTGGATATCCGAAAAGCAGCCTGATACTCACCGTCCAAACGAAAGGGTTGATTTGACGACAGTTCGATAAAGCGATAGGTTTCTTTACCTATTTGCGTAAGGGTCTGTTCCCGCCAGGAGAGATCGTCCAGGTGCAGATCATCATATGGGGTGTGGTAATAGGAGGAGACATACTCCAGGCCCGAAACATGGTTACCATTTGAGTCCCGAATTTCTAGGTCAATATGTAACGGGTAAAAATCGGCGCCGATCAGGTACTTTTCCCCACCAACATTAAAATTGTAGTTAATTAATTCCAAGCCATTCCAGTTTTCTCTCCAGTAGCGGGCTAAAGTAGTGACGCCCAGTTCTGAACTGAAATTCCGTTCCAAAAGATAACGGAGGTTTCCGCTGTCACTCCAAGAATAGGAATCAATCAGGACAAATGATTCGGTTTTGTAGTCATCTTGTTGATATAGATAGTACTCTCCGGAGAGATCAAGCGCATCAAGACCGCCGCATCCAGAAAAGACTAGTGGAAACAGGCAAAATAGAGTCAATATGATTTTTTTCATTAGTCTTCATGCCTCCTTTAGATGGTTTCTCTCCGTAAATTTCGTGAATTCTAGATATATTATTCTAGTCTCAAACATTAATTACCTTTATTCTCGGAAAAAACCTGGCTTTTTGACCCCTCTGCTGCTTGCCAGGTAATTAAGGTAAAACACTCCTTGGACAACTGTTTGCGAAGCCTCCGATCTATAATTATTTAGAAAGAAGCTGAAGCTCTCTTCTTCTGCTGAGTGGTTCTCCATAATTTTTGATATAACCCACCCTTAACACCATCTGGATATGTTGGTCTATACCTAGTTCAGCGCCGAACTCTTTTTTCCACGGACTTTCCTCCAACACAGAACTCATGGGGTGAACTGCTATCTCTTGGTCAGTAGCTGTCAACCAGAACCGCTGAAGTAGTCTGCCTGTGTTAATTAAGGAATCTACCGTATCATCCTCACTGCAAATCAGAAAATACCCCGCGCAATTAAGGGCTTGATTTTCTATTGTATCCACAGTCTGTTGGCGAAAAGAATCCGACATAATGGATTCTCGATCAAAGAAAGTCGAGACAAACCACTTTTTAATTCCGGAGAGGCCCATCATATCCAAAGTAATGCCATCTTTTTTTGCTTCTGCTTCTCGCCTGGAAAAACGAACATAATCAGCGAATTCTTGTTGCTTTGCGTCGGAAGCCACCTGTTTTTTCATAGAAGCGATTATCGCGCTGGCAATATAACCCCCTTCCTTGCCGGAAAGAGGGAAGTAGTAAAGATAATCTATTTCCTTCTGGGAAAGAATTGATTTTATAGCGAATAAATCCTGCGTATACAGTTCTTTATGTTCATAAGGTTTTCTGATGGTATGTCTATTTTTAATAAGTTTTTCCTTATATATAACGTTTTGTTTGGTTATTTCTTTAGGATTTTTGGTAAAGGTCACTAAGGCGATTTCTTGATCCGTAATTCTCTCGGCGATGATTTCCACTCTGGCCCGTAGATTGTATTTTGGAGAGATAACGACTATGTTTTCGATGAATGCGCCTAGGGAAATCAATGCTTCTCTGTTTTTCGGATCAACCTCAGGTAAGAGGTGATTTTCATCCAACGCTATGATGATCTCTTGGTTTGATAAGAATTTAACCTGCCACATTTGGGCATTGTGACTATTCGGCGCTAGGGTGCCGTAATAAACAATTTCCTTCAAATCAGGATCGATTTTTATATCTGCTTCATTATAAGCGTGGCCAACGGTGAGGGGAATGTTATGCACTGGCATTAAAATACCAATCCCTCCTACGAGTAATAAAACAGTGACTTGTATGAATAGAGGAGTCTGCTTCATCAATCTTCACCTTTCTTTCAAATTAAATTATTTCGTAGTTGTACAGTTCAGTTATTATGCCGATCTTTAAAACACCTAGCCAAATTTCAAAGAGATTTCTCCTTGAAATGAAGGGATCTTGTAGCTTTCTCCGTCAACGACCAATTCCTTTCCACTTAGCACATAGTGTCCGGCTCCCCAGAGATTTAAGTAAAAATGCTCAGAGAATTTGTAGATATAACCTCCGCCAAAGGTGAAAATATTGTGGGATAATTCTCCACTCCGTTTTGACTTTTTGATCTCGATCTCACTTTCCCAGTATTCATAGCCCACGCCGATCCAAGGCCCTTGATACTTACCTGTTTTCGCCGGGAAATAATCTAGGATTACGGCTAAGACTTCCATTTCCCAAGCGCTAAAGTTATTGGGGAGAACAAATTCCGGCATACTTAGCTTAGAGAGTACTCCACGCAACCTGAAATTTTCCGAGCCCACCCAGGAACTAAAATAATACCCGCCAGTTATGTAAGGAAGAACGTCAATTTCCAAACCAAAATCGAGTCTGATTTCTTCTTTATTGAGCTGGTAGGAATGATCCAATTCAGAATTTATTAAGTAACTGACCGCATAACCTTGATTATAATCAACAGCCAACATTGGGGTGGCGCTAAGTAAAATAAACAAAAAAGCCAGTGTAAAAACTGTGACCACTGTACTCACTAACTCAGAATGGTTTTTTTCCATGAGTATTCCTCCTTTTAAAACCGTTACAACCAATTTTAGGGGTATTCCGTAATTCAATATTCTATTTGCTTAGGTCAGTGATAATCATCTCCACCAAACGTTGAAAAATAGGCGAGGGATCATCCCAAAACTCCGGAAGTGTCCGCTTTTCTAAGTGCAGCTTGACCGTTCCGTAGATCATCCCAAAATAGATTGAACAGTCCACTTTAGGATCTTTAGCGCCAGCTTCCGAGTCTTCAGCCACAATTTCTTCCATAAGCTCAATCCCTCTGAACTGACTGTTGTAGTAAGTTTTGATACTTTTTTCGTCCAAGTCAATCTGGGGTGGAAGAGTAGAAAAAACCAAATCCATTAATTGGGGATTCTTGAGTGACCAATCAATAAAGGCCTTGATTAACTCTTCCACTTGTTTTAAGGGGGATGTTTCCGGTTGTAAGCGGCTTAGGATATATTCATCCATTTCTTGAACCACACTAAGTTTAATCGTGTTTAACAGGTCTTCTTTGCTCTTAAAATAATAGTAGATCGTGGTGGGTGTAATCCCGGCGCATTTGGCAATGTGCCTTACAGATAAGCCATCAACTCCCTTTTTTCTGATTTCTCCGGCAACTATCTGCTTAATTCTTTTGATTAAATCTGGATTGAACGGACGAGGCATAATCATCCTCCTTTCTTTTGATCTACTGATCTTACTGAATTCGCTGAGTTCGTTTCAGAACTTGAGGAAGGATTTGAGTCAAGGTACTTATCGATGATAACTTAACAATGATAACTTATCATCGATAAGTAATAAAGTCAAGTGGAATTAGGACAAAATTAAAAGAAAATTGATTGTAAAAAAAGGATAAATAACCAAAACATATAATATTAATAATTATCACTTTATACATGGTATTTCGCCTCCATCGCAGATGGTATTGTTTTATCGTAATGATTTTAGTAACTCTAGTTGTTGTTAATATACAATTTCAATGTGTAAGATACAAAGCTAGTTATAATTTCTTTACGCTTGATCAGATATAATACTGATTGAAATGGGAGAAAGCAGTTTCATGTACTAGACTCACACTGCGGATGGATAGAATTTTACAAATGGAAAGGGTGATTCTTTTGCTATTTACTGAGCTAAGAAGATACATTCCTTTGGTGACCTTTATCTTTGTTATGGTTATCTCCTTTTTTTCTGTGACCTACACACACACAGGCGTTGCTGCGGGAAACAGTAGTGTTCACATAGAAGGAGCGGGAACTAAGGAGAATCCTTTTGTCATCTATACCTTTGCCGGACTGGAAAAAATAGGGTCAGAAGGCTATCCCTTGGATGCCCACTATCTATTGGCCAATGATCTAGACGCCTCTCCAACTAAAGACAAGAATTATAATAATGGAGAGGGATGGGATCCCATCAGTGAAGTAGCTGATGGGGAAAATGGTGTTTTGAAACCATTCAGCGGTTTTTTTGACGGTCAGGGTTATCAGATTAAGAATCTTTACACAAACAGTAGAAAAATGGGCGGTGGGTTATTCCTCATCAATCAAAAAGGCGTAATCAAAAATTTGGGTTTGGTTGATGCTCAGATCAAGGGAACCTATCAAATGGCTGGACTGGTCTGCGCTAATAATGGCATAGTGGAGAACTGTTTTGTTCAGGGGAGAATAGAAGGCCGGGAGATAATCGCCGGTTTGGCCGGTTTGAACTGGGAAGATGGAGAGATTAAAGACTCATTTTTTAAGGGTAGTATTGTCGCGAGTGATCACGGAGAAAGTGAATATCCCTACATCGGGGGCTTGTGTTGTATCAATAAGGGGAGTATTGAACGGTGTTATACGCAAGGCGATTTAAAAGGGGACAGATATGTTGGGGGGCTGGTTGCGCTAAACGAGGGAGAAATCAGGGAGTCTTTTGTGGAAGGCAGGATCCAGGCTAATAGAATAATCGGTGGATTGGTCGCTGATAATGAAGGAATAGTGGAGAATGCGTATGTTTTGGGTGAGATCAGAGGAGAAGCGGAGTTGGCCGGATTAGTCTCTAATAATACTGGGCTGATTCGAAACACATATTATGCGGGTAATCTTGAATACCGGTCCCAGACAGACGAGGCAGGAGGTTTGGTCAGTTCTATTGCGTATGACGGGGAGGTTGTCAACTCTTACTGGTCTACTAAATCTACAGTGCATTCGATGGGAGGTTTAGGAGTCAGTAAACTTCAGCTAAAGCAAACAACAACCTTTGAAAATTGGGATTTTACCCGGATCTGGGCAATCGCTGAAGGCGCCTCTTACCCTTATTTACAATTTGAAGACCGGGCGGGAAATCTACCTGGGCAAGGTGAGCAGTCAATGGTGAAGGATTCAAGTTCATTGCAGGATCCTTCGCCTGCCGCTAGCTCAGGTATTAGTGGGAAAGGCACTCCCGAGGCGCCCTTTGTGATAACTACTTTTGCCGGCCTAGAGATGATAGGCAGGCCGGGGTATCCCCTTGATGCCCATTATGTGTTAGGTAGTGACCTGGATGCCACAGTTACCGAAGATTCCGATTATAATCAAGGTAAAGGCTGGGCGCCCATTGGTGAGGTTTATGACTTGAATAATGGTAATTGGGTCGGTTTTGACGGGACTTTTGACGGACAAGGACACAAAATCAGTAATTTATATATTAATAATGAAAACCTTCCCGGCGTCGGCTTGTTTTTAGTAATCGGCAAGGGGAAGTTAAGGAATCTATCTTTAGTGGATGTGAATATTCAGGGGAAGGGAAATGTAGGAGGATTGGCCGGGATCAATGACGGTAGTATAGAAAACACCTTCGTCAGCGGCTTGGTACAGGGTTTGGTATCTGTAGGTGGTGTGGTCGGCGTTAATGTTCAGGAAGGGATGATTGATCATTCTTCTTCTTCTGTTGTTGTATATAGTGCTACGGGTGGAGCGGGAGGTTTGTGCGGAAGTAATTATGGTGGAATCAAGAACTCTTATGCCACAGGAGAGACCGGAAGTAAGGAAGATCTAGATTTATCTGAAGAGGAGAAATCCTTCGCAGCAGGTGGTTTAGTGGGAGATAATTGGGGTGAGATAGTTAATACATATGCGGTCGGACCTGTATACGGTCATGATAGTGTAGGGGGCTTGGTCGGTTATAATATTGGAGTAATAAAGAGATCTTGTGCCACCGGACTGGTTAACGGCAGAAATAACACAGGCGGGCTGGTCGGCGCGAACGGCAGTTTCTGGTTGAACGGCGGGTTGATTGAGAATTGTTACGCCACAGGGAATGTGGAGGGCGATAAAAACACAGGCGGATTAGTTGGAGCGAACGACGGCTTGATCAACAAGACCTATGCGGTGGGCAGGATCAAGGGACATGATAAATCAACGAAGGGTATTACCGGTAATAATGAGGGAGTAAAGAATTCTTTTTACCGGATTGGGATGGGAGAGGGCTATAACGCGGGGGAGAAAAGAAGCATTTTAGATCTCAAGCAGGAAGAGACTTATAGAAGTTACGATTGTGAAGATGATTGGGATTTTGAGCGGATCTGGGCGATTGACGAAGGTCAGAGTTACCCTTATCTACGGAATAATCTACAGGCCAACAAAAAACCTTGGGAAGAAATACAATCCAAAGGTAAAGTAGTTGTACAATATAATACGCCTGAGGAATCCGACCCCTACAGCGGACCAGATATTACGGGAGCCGGTGCCAAAGAAGATCCATTTGTGCTCTACACATTTCAAGGCCTGGAAAAAATAGGAACAGACGGCTATCCCTTGGACGGATACTATAAATTAGGGAGAGATATCGACGCCGGTGTAACCAAGAACAAAGATTATAACAAAGGAAAAGGCTGGAAGCCGATTGGCAATTTTTATCGGATGACAAATAATCTCAATACCGGTCAGATCGAACTGGATTGGCTGCCCTTTACAGGGGTATTTGACGGACAGGGATATCGGATATCTAGTTTATTCATGTATAGAGTAGATGATGGATTTATTGGTTTTTTTGCCGCTTTAGGGGAGGAAGGAATAATCAAGAACCTGCACCTAGCGGAGGTTAACATTAAAGGGGACAGTTCTGGCGGTTTGGTCGGGTATAACAGGGGCATAATTCAGGGTTCTTCAGTATCAGGTATATTGGAGAGCGACAGTACTTTAGGAGGACTGGTGCAAAGAAATGATGGGACTGTAGTAAATTCACATACGACGGTTTCGATTGAAAGCTTGAGTACTGTCGGCGGCCTGGTTGGAGAGAATTACGGTAAGATCAAGAATTCATCTTCTGCCGGAAGTGTCGAAGGCAACACCTATATCGGCGGTTTGGTAGGAGTTAATCACGGAGTGATCCAGGATTCTAGATCTTTCGCTGATGTAATCGGTGACCTCTATATCGGTGATTTAGTGGGCGTTAATGAAGATGACGGCGTTATTGCGCTGTCTCAGGCTGAAGGTAAGGTCAAAGGCTTTGAGCGGGGCAGTGGGAGTCTGGTCGGGCTTAATAAGTTATTTGACAATAATTACCAGGTATATCGAGATGAGGTGCATATCTCTACTGGACATTTCTCAACGAGAGACTATAATCAAAAAAATATCGATTTAAATTCTTTGGTTAACAAACATTATTCAGATGTAGCCGTAGAAGGGAAAGATATTCTAGAGATAAGCGGAAAGACCGGACTGTATTATAAAGGAGGGTCACTCGTTCCTTTTACCGGGGTATACCTTACTATGGACGAAGAAAAGACTTCGATTAGAAAAGCAGTATATTTTAAAGAAGGAGTCAAAGATAAAATCGAAGAGTTTTTAAAGGACAATAGTATAAAAAAAATAGAGTATTATGGAAACGGACGGGTTTTATCAGTAATGATCCACAAAGATGGTAATTTATGTGGTGAATATGAAAAATACTATGCAAATGGTCAGCTAGAGCAGAAAGTGATTGCTTATAACGGAAAAATAGCTGCCAAACGTAGTTGGCAGAATAACAAAGGGGAAGTAGTTAAGGTAGAACATGGAATAAGTACTTTTTATCATAAAAATGGAAGTCTTAGGGTGGAATTAATATACGAAAACGGCTATTTACATCCAAGGAAATACTATAACAATAAGGGGGAATTAACAGAAAAATGGGAGGAACTGCCATTACCGGATCATAAGGACTTTCACGGGCGAGAGGAGAATTATTCTATAATTAGGGGTATTTCATATGAAGAAGGAAAGATAGCAATGATTAGAACACGTCTGTTTTATAGAATACATAAATTTGCGGATTATTGCTCTCAATATAATCTGGGTTATTTTTTTGAATATGATAAGAGTATGAAGCGGGGGAATCGTATACACAGTAGGCAATACGGAGATGGTAAACATTTCGAAGAAAAGGGCTTAGAGCTGGATATTATTGGTAATCGACCGGTGGATAAAAAGTTTTATCCGATCAATGGGAAAAACATTACATTTGAAGGTAAAGAAAGAGATGGCAAAAAAGTTGGGAAATGGAAATATTATTATCCTGATGGTAGTTTAGCCTGTTATGAAGAGTATGATGAGAAGGGCGTTATGAAAACAGGAAAATATTACTGGCCCCAGCACACGTCTATAACTGTGTTCACAAATGAAGAGGGCGGTGTGGTAAAAGCAGTAGTAAACTTTGATAAACAATATGGAAAAACAGAGCCAATTACATATGAACTAACTAAGTAACTCTAAACTCTGCTTTTGCCTTAGCTAATTTAGATTTGTGGCTTTAAGAGAAAAAGAAGTAGAGGCCTTATTTAAAGACTACTGTTTCTATTTTTTCTTTGCTTTCAATATTCCAAAGAGAGATTTGGTTTTCCTCGATCAGCGCGATTGTGGGGGTTTTCTCGTCATCTTTTGGCAGAGACGGACTGCCCGGATTCAGGCGGATCAGACCGTCTTCTTTTTTTATCACAGGTAAATGGGTATGTCCGGAGATGAGTAGGTTAAATCCTTTTTCCACTTTGGCTGGCAGGTATGGTGCATGACCGTGCTGAACCAGGATCCGCAGATCACCAAGGAAAAGACGAAAATAAACCTCCATCGGATAATCCAACACCATCTGGTCAACCTCGGCGTCACAGTTTCCCTTTACAATCACCAGGGGTGTGGTCAAGGCGTTTAGGTCCCTAGCTAGTTCAGCCGGGTTATATCCCACCGGCAAAGGATTGCGTGGACCATGATACAAGACATCACCACAGTGTAGAATTAAGTCTGCGCTTTTAAAAAAATTTTGATACACCGTTTTCCAGGTTGTTAGTGATCCATGAGTGTCACTGATTATTCCGATTTTCTTTACTTGTCTTCCACTGCATTGGTTAACCGAGTTAACCGAGTTAACTGCGTTAAATGAGGAATTTAAAGAATTAAGTGTAGAATCATGCGGAGCATTGTTCAAAGAACCATGCAAAAAACTATTCATAGGAATAAACCCACTCCTTTAACTTTTGTTAGTCCTTTCTCTCGGCAATTTATATTTCCGACCAAAGTATATTATAGACCAATTGTTTTTGTTTCACCATATACAATCACAGAACACTAAGCATTATTTAAAAAGCCTTAATTAAAAAAGGCTGTCCGGAAAAGGACAGCCTTTTTTTATATTTATTACAGATTAGGTTGTGGGTACTGGCGGGGATAAGACAGTCTGAAGTTTCTGATAAGAGGCATGATATTGGTTAAGGTGCTCGATCCGCTTTTCCGGGCTGGGGTGGGTGGCGAACATTTTTTCAATAAAATATATTTTTCGTTCACGCATGTCACGGAATTTACCTAATAGTATCTTATAGACTTCATAATCCAGTCCGATTCTTTTTAAGTGGGCAAAGGCCACTTCATCGGCTTCCCTCTCTTGTTCTCTGGAGTAACCCTGATTTATGATGATCCCCATAACCGATGCAAACAAGGCGACAGCATCATCACTGGAATCTTCAGTACTTTGTGTGCCGATAATAAGTATACCGGTAAAAATCGATAAACCTAATGCTTTCTTATAGCGCTGGACTGCGTGTTTCTTTTCTAAGTGGCCAATTTCGTGGGCCAGTACAAATGCTAATTCGTCATCTGATTCAATAATACTCAATAAACCTTTAGTAACGTAGATATAGCCGTTAGGGGCAGCAAAGGCATTGACTTCGTTAGTATCCAGAAGCCTAAACTTATACTCAAAGTTTTTACGGCTGGTATTGGCGATAATCGGTGCGGCAACCCTTTCGATTCGATTAAGCGCTTCGGGATCATGGCCCAAGCGGTAATTGTATTCAAGCATACCGCAGGCTTGGATACCCAAGGTTTCTTCAATTTCTCTGTCATAATAGTGGAAACTGCTATATGCAGGAAAACAAATAGGGCAAGATTTAAAGGCGGATTCCTCGGCTGCATTTCTAGTGGGAAACTCAATTTGGTCTTCGGGAAATGGTAGATGATGACAATCCTTTAGATGATACATATAACTCTTGTTGTTAGCAATCACCTTAATACTGGATGCCCTGATGTGTCCGGCATTTGGGTCCTCTGTTTTTAGTTCCAAGTAATTATTAATAAGTGAGGTTACCGCATTATCGTAGGCAACTGTACGTTTTTTTTCACTAAAGCCTTCTCCGGTAAAGAACTGAGTGGTTTTGTCCACACAGTCATAGACATTAAGTCCCAAAAGAACTTCATAGCTTTTTTTCGCCTTTTCTCTCTTTACTTCATTATATCCATTGATTTCCAAGACCGCCAGCAAGGGAAGGCCGGCCAGTTTGCTGAGGCGATCCAGGTCATCTTCGGTACAGAGATTTTGGGTTTCATAATAAAGACTCAACCCTTTTTCTGTTAAAAGTTTCTTTGTTTCCTCAAAATTTAAGACTTCAATGTGTTGTTGTTTTTTCAGTTCCTCAATAAAAACAGTTTCGATCTTTGTCGCCAAGTTTAAACCGCCGATTTTTTCCACTCCGCTATAATTATTCACGGATATTAAGGCAACTTTTAGTGGTTCCCCTGCGAGCGCGCTTCCAAAAACCGTCAGTAAAGAAACAATGACGAAGAGAGAAATCAGCGCTTTTTTCATCAATGCTTTTATCCTCCTTACGTTTAATATTATCAACTTACAATTTGTATATCGGCATGATTTCAAAAGTCTGTACTAAATATTTAACTGCCACATATTTATAACTTTTCCCATTAGAATTAACAGGACCTAGGCATATTGGAACATAATGCCAAAAGTCTGAACGCTTAGGAAAGAAGGGTATTTCAAAAAATTACCGAATTTTAATAATTAAGCAAAAGGGATTGGGGGTATTTGTTTTGGCTGACAATAAACCCGTTGTCACAGAGACAACAATAAAGAAAAGCCCTGGGCGACTTGGCTTATGGTTAGCGGCCGCCGGATTGCTGATCGTTGTGTTATTTGTCTCCATCCGCGGTGTCACGAACCTTGGAGGAGGAATCAGATTGGTCGGGATGGAACCTACCGGACCAATTAGTCTTCGTACCAACCTCACCTTTGTCTTTTCTGAAGATGTTGTTGACCAAAAAGATGTCGGTTTAACCTTGGATGAGGAATTGGTAAAGTTTACGCCCCCGATTTCCGGGAAGTTTCGCTGGATTACCCGTCGCGGACTTCGCTTTTTACCGGAAATGCCTTTTTTACCTTCCACTTTGTATAAAGCTGAGGTTAACGCCGGACTTATCGG
>Ga0079223_10000825_pt1 | contig 17187 bp, 15 predicted proteins | sample Stecom2011_FD_75072 | JGI IMG/M metagenome (GOLD analysis project Ga0079223, IMG submission 75072) | Agricultural soil microbial communities from Utah to study Nitrogen management - Steer compost 2011 | ecosystem: Environmental > Terrestrial > Soil > Agricultural land | place: USA: Utah... | reverse complement strand
TCATCATTATTAAGATTTAAAAAGCACGTACTCCATTTATGAGTACGTGCTTTTTAAAATTGTGCGGAGGAGGAGATTCGAACTCCCACACCCGGTAAAGAGTGCTACCACCTCAAGGTAGTGCGTCTACCAATTCCGCCACCACCGCTTTTTCGGGTACAAAGATGCGTAAAATAAATGAAAAAATAAAATGCTTATCTAAGCCTTTCCAAAAACTCACGAAATTTTTCAAGTGCAAGAGCTCTATGGCTAATTTTATTTTTTTTCTCAAGTCCTAATTCCGCAAAGGATTGCTTAAAGTTTTCAGGTACAAATATAGGGTCATATCCAAATCCTTCATTCCCTTTTGCTTCCATAGCGATATATCCATTACACCTTCCTTCAAAACAATGAGCTTCTTGACCATCATAAAGTACGATTACCGCTATAAAATAAGCAGATCTATCTGCTTTATTTTTTAGACTTTCTAATAATTTCTTATTATTATCTTGATCAGTTGCCTCTTCTCCTGCATATCTAGCACTATATATTCCAGGTGCACCATCTAAGGAGTTCACTACTAATCCACTATCTTCAGCGAAAGTCGGTAGCCCTTTTTTTAAATATATTGCTTTAGCTTTTTGCAATGCATTCTCTTGAAAAGTAGATCCTGTCTCTTCCAGCTTGATATGATCTAATTGGAGGTTAGCTAAAGATTTTAATTTTATTTTCTTTGGCAATAAAGCTTGTAACTCTTTAATTTTATTTTGATTGCTGGTTGCAAAAACTAATTCCATATAACATTATTGTTTAGGTAAAATACGGCTGTAATGCTTGTGACCAAAAGGCCCCTTTTACTTTATCATTCTGATAAATCTCATTTAATGGGTGTGCTTTAATCCACACCCGTTGATCAAACATCGTTGGATAATTGATTTTAAAATTAAAATTCAGATTCATAGCATCTTCTAAATCACCAAACAAAATAACCTCCTTGATTAATTCGACCTGAGTAGCTATATTTTTCCACTGAAAGGGGTATTTTTTAATATTAACAATTAAATAATCAGGCTCTTGCAATTTACAAGCTTTCATCATATTTTCAATCATTAAAGAAATCGCATCAGTTAGAGGTTCATTATAAACCACCAAAACTCGTTGCTTCTCAATAGGCAAGCCGATGTTTTTAGCATTTTCGAAATGCTTTTTCTGAACTAAGGTATCCCCTAAAAACTTATACATTCCTTTAGAACTTTCTATTTACTTGGTAAGAATCCACTAAATTAAACAAAAAAATCGTTACTTTGGGCTATTATTTCTCACAAATTGTGAGTTTTTGTTTTATAAAATCAATCATTTTATGACTACTGAGACTAATATAATAATTCGTAAGACTGAACACTCAAGAGTTCACCCTTTCGTTAAAGATGAAATCAAATTCGGTACAGAGATGTCTGACCACATGTTGATTTGCGATTATAAGGATGGAAAATGGGGTGACCCTGAAATTGTACCTTATGAAAACTTCAGTATTAGTCCTGCTACTTCTTTCATACATTACGGTCAAGCTATTTTTGAAGGCGTAAAAGCTTATAGACAAAATGACGGTTCTGTAGCAGTATTTAGACCAGAAGATAATTGGAAAAGATTAAATGTATCTGCAGTAAGAATGGATATGCCTGAATTACCAAGAGATATATTTATGGAAGGATTAAAGCAGTTAATCGCTTTAGATGAAAAATGGGTTCCAAATGAAGATGGAACTTCTTTATATATTCGTCCATTTATGTTTGCTACAGATGAATTTATAGGAGTGAGAACTTCTGAAACATACCGTTTTGCAATTATAACAAGTCCAGCAGGTGCTTATTACAACAAACCAGTTAATATTTATGTTCAGGATCAATTCGTAAGAGCAGTAAAAGGTGGAATTGGATTTACAAAAGCTGCAGGTAATTATGGTGCAAGCATGTATCCTTCAAACGAAGTTAAAAAGAAAGGTTACGATCAAATTCTTTGGACAGATGCTGTTGAGCATAAATATGTACAAGAGATAGGAACAATGAACGTGTTCTTCATCGTAGATGGTGTTGCATTAACTCCAGATTTAAAATCTGGAACAATTTTAGCAGGTGTAACACGTGATTCTATTATTAAGCTTTTAAAAGCTAATGATATAAAAGTTGAAGAAAGACCAATTACAATTGATGAGTTAGTTCAAGCACACCAAGAAGGCAAACTTGAAGAAGCTTTTGGAAGTGGAACCGCTGCATCTATGTCATTTATTGCCTCTTTAACTTATCAAGATAAAAAACTTGAGTTACCTAAAGTTGACGATTGGAAAGTAGCACCTAAAATAAAGGAATTACTGGATGATATTCGTTATGGACGTAAGGACGATGAACATGGATGGACTTTCAAAGTGAACTAATATAACACACAATAAAAACAATAAAGGCTTCAGTTAATTCTGAAGCCTTTATTATTAAATACAACTGGTTTTAATACCTAAGTATTTCATCTATCAGAATGGAAGATCGTCAGATGTATCTTCTCCCGAAGTTTGATTACCGCCCGCATTAGTTGGTGGCTGATTATTAAACTGAGGTGTAGACGGTCCAGATGCTGAAGGACCTGCTTGAGGAATACCTCCGTATGAATCTGTATTTGCATCTACTACAGGCTCACCTACACGTTCAACTCTCCATGCGTTTAAGTTAGTAATGTAACGCACTACGCCATCACGCTCCCAACTATTACCTCTTAGGTTAAAATGAACTTTAACTTTTTCACCTTTTTGAAAATGATCAATGAGCGAGCAACTGTTGTTTACCAACTGAAAGCTTGCATAATTGGTATATGTCATTCCTGTCGGAGCTTCATCAATTATTTCTAAAACAAACTCTCTTTTAGCAAATGTCGGAGTAATTTGTTGTTGCTCATAAATCTCATGTAAGGTGCCAATAACTTCTAATGCCATAATTTTATACTTAAAAACTTTATAAATCAATATACAAAGATACCGATTAGTAAGCAAATGATTAAATATAAATTGCTCAATTTTTTAATTGACGATTTTCAATAAAATCCCAAATTAATTGTGTTGCTCCAGCTTGTTTTTCAACATAGTTTTGAATCACTTGTTGACTTAAAACCTGACCCTCAACATCTTTTATAAGAGCAGTAAACTCATCGACACCTGAAACACTTTTAACTCCATTTAAAGCAATAAGGTCTTTTGCCTCTTTAAATCGCTCATAATTTGGTCCTATATATATACTATTCTCAAAAACGGCAGCTTCAATGAGATTATGAATGCCTGACCGATTAAAACCTCCACCAATCCATACGATATTAGCGTATTGATAAATTTGTTTAAGCATACCCATAGTATCAATCACCAAAATACGCTTCTCATTATCTTGTTTTAAAGCTCGTTCAGACCACAAAACAACCTTATCTTGAGGAAAACCTTTAAGTGTAGTATTCAAGCTAACCTCATCAATATTATGAGGTGCAATAATCCAATAAAAACCAGGAAGCTGACAATAAGCTTTTGATAGTAAATCAATGTCCTCTTTCCAAGTACTTCCAGCAACTATAACCTGACTATTTTCAGGCAACCAATTTTCAATATAAGGTATTGGTTTCATCTCTTTTTTCGTTAATACGGCTCTATCTATACGAGTATCTCCACTAATAGATACTTGATTAATTTGAATACTTTCCAATAATTTTAAAGAAGACTCATCCTGTACAAAAATATGATCAAAAAAGCTCAACATAGTTCTGTGGAAACCACCCCATTTTTTGAAAAATACTTGATGAGGTAAAAAATAGGCAGATATTAAATAAAGCGGGATTTTATTTGATACAATAGATTTTAAGAAAAAATACCAAAATTCATATTTAACAACAATAACTTTTGACGGTTTTAAAGTTGTTGTTATTTTTTTAAACTCCTTAGAGTTGTCAAAGGGGAGATAAAAAACAAGATCTAAAAGTGTATTATCTTGATTCGGCTCATATCCTGAAGGCGAATAAAAACTAACTGCAATTTTTATATCAGGACTAGTGTTTTTATATTTATTAATTAAGGGTACTGCTTGCTCAAATTCTCCTAAAGAAGCGCAATGAAACCAGATTAGATCCTCATTTGGAAAGTCATTTCTGAAGGAAATAATTTTAGATAATGTTTCCTTTCTTCCGTTGATTCCTTTTTTGAGTTTAGGATTCCACCTACCTAATATAGGTAGGGTTTTAAAAACGATCGATGATAATATTTTATAAATAAGGACATGTAAGCCCATTTCAATATTTTTGAACAAAGTTAATTGAATTCAAGGAAATTACTATGTCAAAACGCATGTTTAAAAATTTCATATCCACTTTCATAAAAGGGATTATTGTTTTAAGTCCTTTATTACTTACTGGCTATATATTATTTTGGACATTTTATGCTTTAGATACTTTAATATTCAAAGATTTATATCCTGGTTTTGGACTCCTTTTCATTATTGGTTTCATCACTTTTGCGGGTTATTTAAGCACCCGTTTCATGGTTGGAAGGTGGGTAGTAAAATCTATGGATAAGCTCTTATCTAGAACTCCTGGTGTGAAATTACTATACAATGCGATCAAGGATATTTTAAATTCTTTTGTAGGAGACGACAAGAAATTCGAAGAGGCTGTTTGGGTCAACGTGGACAAAACTACAGATGTTTGGCGAATTGGTTTTATCACTCAAACTCAAATTAAAGACATGGAGCACATGGTGGCTGTTTATTTACCACACGCCTATGCCATTTCTGGTTGGGTAGTTATTGTACCTAAGACCGCTATTAAAAAAGTAACGAGCATGACTGCTGGAGAAGCTATGAAATTTGCTGTAAGTGGTGGAGTAACTGGAGCTTCTTCTAATTCTTCTGTTCTTGTTTAATAATAGTTGCCCCATCTTCTGTAGTTAATTCTGAAAGTTTTGGCAATTGAGACAAGTCATTAATACCTAAATAATCTAAAAACTGTTGGGTAGTTTCGTAAATTAAAGGCTTTCCAATTGCATCTTCTTTTCGACCTGATATGTAAACTAAATTTCTTTCTAATAATCTCTGAATAGCATAATCAGCACTTACACCACGAATTTGCTCAATATCTAATTTTGTAACTGGTTGTTGATAAGCTACAATAGAAAGGGTTTCTAAAGCAGCTGGTGACAACCTTCGATTAAACTTTTGTTCGTTTATCTTGGCTATAGTTGTATAAAAGCTTTTTTTGGAAGTAAACTGATAACCTCCACCACTTTTTATGATCTGAAATGGGTATTGCTCATGATTATACTTATTTATAGCATTTTGAATTTCGATTAATATTTCTTTTTCCGTAACTTCATGGTATTCTTCTATTGAGTTAATTATATCCTTTATTTCGTGAAGAGACAAAGGTTTATCTGTTGCAAATATGAGAGCTTCTAAATATAATTGCATGGAGTATTTGTTCAAGATTAAGTATATTTAATTATGCATTGATTAATAATTAACTATTATAATGTAAAAATAGAGAATTATAAATTATATTAGCCAACTAAAAATGTTAATATCGCGTCTACTTAGGATAGTAGATGGATTAATCTATTAGTATTTTGATGTCTTAAAAAACAAATAATGATTAAAAACTTTACAAAATTAAGTCTTTTAATGCTTTTGGCATTGACAATTGGATACAATACCAATGCACAAATTTCAATAAGTCCCGCTGACACTGCACTCTGTCCTGGAGACTCACTAACCATTACAGCGAGTTTCACTTCTCAATTTGATGATATTACAACAGATGATGTTTTTGGGGATTTACTTGAAATAGGATTTCCGTTTACTTTTTATGGTGAAACATTCACTCAAGTAGTTATTTCTGCAAATAACTTTTTAAGTTTTGAGCCTGGACGGGCAAATGGAAACTCCAGTTATGTTTATAACACTGCTGTAAATAATGGACAGTTAAACAGAGCTGTTATGTTCCCCTTTCAAGATATTCATATGGGTGTAGCTAATCCAGGTTTTATTAACTATCAATCTTTCGGAAATGCACCTAATAGAGTTTTTGTTGTTGAGTTTTGTGAGACTGTTCCTTTTAGTTGCACTTCGCCAGCCATTAGGGAAACAAACCAAGTAGTACTCTATGAAAATGGGGGCATTATTGAAATGTTTATCAAAAATAGAACAGCATGTACAGCTTGGCAAGGTGGTACTGGAATTCAAGGTTTAAGATTTGATGGTTTACAAGATTTAGTTCCTGGACGTGATGCTGTTAACTTAGTATGGAATGCCCAAGAAGACGGAAGAAGATTCACTCCAAATGGCACTACTGGCTACACTATTGAAGAAATCCCTTATAATCCTATTGGGATTTTAGCGAATGTAGATGTGAATGACGTTGAGTGGTATGAAGAAGGAAACCCTAATCCAATTGGTTTTGGACCAACGATTGACGTTGTAATTCAACCAGGTGTTAGTTTTTACGAAGCACGTTTGGAAGATCAACCTTGTATGTTAGATGAAGAGGCAATCATCAATGGTTTTTGCATAATTCAAGATGCTGTCATTAGAGATACTTTAGTACATGAAATGTGCTATGGAGATACTTTCGAATTTAGAGGTCAGGAGTTTACAAGTTCTACTATTTATGAAGATGTTGAACCTAACGAAACAGGATGCCCTACCGTTTACAGACTTGAATTAACTGTGCATCCACAACCTGTTGCAGAATGGTTACACACTACAAATGATGTATTCTTCTGTAAAGGTGGGAGTACTAGTTTAATTTTAAAGTATCCTTTCCCCAACCAAATCTACACTTGGTATCAAAACGGAATAGAGGTTGAAAACCCTAATAATAATAGCCATATTTTCCCAGTGACAAACGAAGCTGAATACATGGCAGTAATATCCAATGAATTTGGCTGCTTAGACTCTACTGAAGTCGTTTTTGTAAGAGAAGAAGTAGTAGATATTGATTTTGAAGTGGAGTACCTATTCGGATGTGATGGAGATGAAATACAAATCAACAATTTAAGTGAGGAAGGTACTTATGCTTGGACTTTTGGTGTAGGTGTACAAACTCCTGACACTAACAGAAACCCAACTTATTTTTACCCTAACCAAGGGGAGTATGAAATTAAACTTATTCTTAAAAACGAAAATGGTTGTGTAGACTCTTTAACAAAAACAATTGACACACGTAGAGTATTTGATGTAGCATTCGTACCATCAGATGATTCATTGTGTGAGAATGAATATAAAGAAATTCATTTTGATAATATCAGTCAAGGAGACAATATTAACTTTACTTGGGACTTTGGTAATGGTCAACACTCCACTGCACATAGTCCTACTCATATCTATTATTATCCTGGTACATATGAAGTTACTTTATCAGGAACAGATGCTTATGGTTGTGTTAAAGAATATACTCATACAGTATTAATTGATTCTTTACCTGAATTAAGCTTAACAATATCTGACCACGAAATTTGTGAGGGAAGTTTAGTTGCATTTGACCTCAACGGCACAACATCAACTTTAGACTTAACTTGGAATTTTGGTGATGGTATCATTTGGACTGATACCGCTCAGGTTTCAGGCTCCGTAAGACATAACTATCCTAATTACGGTGAGTTTTACTTTTCAGTAACATCTAATCCTTTAGTATGTCCTTCAGAAACAATATTGGATACCATACTTGTACATGAAATGCCAATTATTAAACTTGCAGAAGATTCTACTTTGTGTTTAGATGCAGAAGGAATTTCTCTGAGTAACTTAAGCGGAAGAACTTATCCAGGTGCTGATTATTCTTGGTCAACAGGAAGCTCTGACGAATCAATTGTAGCGACTGCTCCAGGCCGATACACACTGCAAATTGACAATTTTGGATGTATAGGTAGTGAGACTGTTACTATCAACAAAGATTGTTACATTAACATTCCTAACGCTTTTTCACCAAATGGTGATAGTGAAAATGACCACTTCTTCCCACGTCAATTGCTTACAAAAGGAGTAGCATCATTTAACATGGAAATTTATAACCGTTGGGGTCAATTGATATTTGAAACTAACAATATTAATGGCCGAGGTTGGGATGGTAAATTTAATAACGTGGAACAACCAATGGGTGTTTACGTTTATAAGATTTCAGTTGTATATCATAATGGAAGAAATGAAGATTACACTGGAAATGTAACTTTAGTTCGATAATTTATTCATTCAATCGTAAAAAATTAAAGACCTTTACATTCAATTGTAAAGGTCTTTTTTTATGAGATATAATTTGTATACATCATCATAGCCCAAGATGAACACATAAAGAGTTGACTATATTAAGGGGTACATAGCAAAGTGTTTCAAATCTTCTTATCATAAAATTATGCATTGAAATTTTGTATCTTCATGTTACAGAATGGTAATTCTAAAAATCAATCACAGTTCGCTACATTTAAAATATATGATCAAATGACACAAGTAAAAGCTATAACTAAGAAACAACTTTATAGAACGGAGATTACAGCTCGTAATCATCTCATGATTGTTGATGAACCCAAAGACTCAGGTGGTGGAGACGAAGCCATGCATCCCTTTGAGCTTTTAGCAGCTTCTTTAGCCAGTTGTACTTCTATAACATTAAGAATGTATATTAATAGGAAAGAATGGAAGGTGGATGAGATTCATGTAACTGTGGATGTAGAATTTCAACGCAGGGAGAACCGTGCTATTTTTAAAAGAAAAATTCAATGGGTAGGCAGTTTAGAAGAAAAGCAGCAAAAAAGAATTTTATCTATAGCTGATGCTTGTCCTGTACATAAAGCTTTAATGGCCAGCGTAGACATAGAAACTGAAATCATTGCTCCATAATATAGAAGTAACGAAAAACGCTTAGTAAATTTACTAAGCGTTTTTCGTTATGTTTTTTATATCTATTTCTATAAAATTAAGGAGTCACATCATTCACAGGTGGATGAGGGTTTCTAAATCTTATTTGTACATTCTGATTATGAATATCTATAAATCCTGTAATAGATTGCACTGGGCTTGTTGGTAACGGATCATCTTTAAAAGTTGTATTTAAAGCAGAATAATGTTTAATAGTTCCCGTACCATCTGTGATACTTAGATTACCATTTGTTCCATTATATGTAGGAGCACCTGCTTCAAAGCTTGCATTTAGAATCTTAACTAATGTAGATTCATACTTCTTTCTATCTGCTACTACTTCTCCTATAGTTACAACTTTTGGAGTAATAGAACGATTTTGAGCATGAACTATTGTCTGAGAAATATCTACACCCTCCACCTCTAATTTGTTCTGGAATTCTTTTAAGACATTTCCAGTAATCACTACTTCAATGCTATCCCCAAGTTTATAATCTGTTCCTTGATTGTAAAACAAGACTATACCTTTATCATTATTAGAACCTTGTACCACTACATTTCTATGAGAAACATTTCCATTATCAATATCTGAAATTACGATTCCACTTACTTTTACAGGAGGTAAAGTAACATCAGATCCATTGTATAAGCTTCTTAAGCTATCCATAGTGATGTGCGTAACATCAACTGGATCAGGATTTGTTCCATCACAACGCTCATTATTAAACTGAACATCATCAGTATCTCTAATAAATAATTGTGGTGTGTTATTATGACGTGTATAAACAGCTACTAAAGAACCATTACCTGTAGGTGTTAAATCAGATTGGAACTTTGCATATCCACTTGTTCTTAAAATAATCGTACCATTAGAGCAATCTTTAATATTACGATTTGTTGCGGAAGCTAAGCTTGCTAACTGTGCATAACTCACACCTGCATGTTCTGGTGAGAACTCTACATCTTCAATTTTTACTAAAGTGTTTAAATATTGCGATGCTGCATTAGGTGAAGCCAACTCACTTAATGTCACTACTTTAGGTGTGATTTCATTCGGGTAGTTTGCCTTAACTATATAGTTATCAATTAAAATAAAAGGAATCTGAGATAATGCACCACTCGCATCTGGAGTGTATCCTATCTGTAAATTACTTCCATAGTTCCCTAAATATAATCCGTTCAACTTCACATATATTTTTCTACCAATCGGGTAATCATTATATAAGTTATTCTGATCGAGCAAAATTTCAATTCCTCCAGTTTCGTCTTGAAAAACTATTTTTTTATAATAGTTTCCACTCTTGTCATCCATTACGACAACTCCCTGTATGATAATATCTTCTTCAATCATTTGACCTTGAGGAAGAGTTTGAATTTCCTGTATTGTATGAGTTACATGCAACTCGGGATCGTATTGACTATTATCAATAGGTGGTTTAAAGTCTTTTTTTACACAAGCTGTAAATAAAAGTGTGGAAAGAGAGACTCCTACAATCCCTAAACCCAAATAAAATATTTTCTTCATATTTTTAAGTAGTTATAAAAACAAAATAACAAAGAATTTTAAAAATAGCTAATACTTTTCAATAATAAATTATTGTTACCAATACATTTTTTAAAAGCAATTGTGTTTACAGCTTGAACTTAAGTTTTTAAAAATATTCTTATTTTCAATTCCAGTCATTTTGTTCTTGATATTTAGCCTATATCAAAAGTTTAAAAATGAAAAACCGCTTATAATTCATTTTTTTTTCTAAATTGTGCAATATTTACATTTTAGCCCAAAGAATTATTACTTCTTTGGGTAACGAATTAAAATTTATATTTCATGAAGGAAGCTATACCTCAAGATCATAAAAGCTTTTTTGACAGTCAAGTTCTGGGTCATCCAGCTGGTTTATTTGTTTTATTCTTCACAGAAATGTGGGAGCGTTTTTCGTTTTATGGGATGCGTATATTACTTATAAACTTCTTAACTATGGCTGTTATTGGTAGTAACCCTGGTTGGGCATGGACAGCAGAAAATGCAGGTGCTTTATTCGGTACTTATGCCGGTCTTTTATATCTAACTCCAATTGTGGGTGGATTAATCGCAGACAGACTAACAGGATATAGGGTCGCCGTAGTCATCGGATGTATAATCATGACTTTGGGCCATGCTTCAATGGCTTTGGAGACCGAATTTTCTTTATATGCAGGTTTAGCGCTTTTAGTTATTGGTACAGGTTTTTTCAAGCCCAATATCACTTCAGTTATTTCAGAAATGTATACTTACCTTCCTGAGAAAAAAGATGGTGCTTATACTATTTTCTATATGGGTGTAAATGCAGGTGCATTCTTCGGAATGATGCTGTGTGGATACTTGGCTGAGAAAGTAGGTTGGAGCTGGGGCTTTGGATTAGCAGGTATTTTCATGCTTTTAGGAATGTTACAATTTTGGTTAGCAGGTCCTTTATTTGGGAAAATTGGAGGCAAACCAAATAAGGGTGTTGACCCTAATGAAAAAGTTGAAGAAGAATTGACTGATGAAGTAACTGGGAAAATCATTCCTAATAAATCAACTAAAAATCCGTTTACTCTTTTAGATAAAATATTAATATTAATTACTTCAGTTATTGGTTTACTCTACTTAATAAATGATCCTGTTTCTAAGATAGGTGGTATTCATTTATTGCCGGAGGAATTCTTATTAAATCAAGAGACCTTAGGCGGACCATTAGTGATTACTATAATTGGTTTAATATTATTCATCTATTTAATAGTTACAAGAATTGTTAGATACGAAAGAGTTATTAGAGATCGAATGATAGCTGTAATTATATTTGCAATATTTACGGTATTTTTCTTTGTGAGCTTTGAGCAAGGTGCTACTTCGTTAGTATTATTTGCTAGAGATTACACTCAAAGAACTTTCGTTGGCACGGGGGCACAAATTTATTTAATAGTCAACTCTCTATTAACGATCATCCCATTGATGATTATTACTTGGGTATTATACTTGCTCTTCAAAAAGACATTTAAAAGAATTGCCTTATCTAATATAATCTTAGGTATCAGTTTCTTAGGTGTTTGGGGAGTTGTTATATGGATGTTGAAACACGATTTAGACTCCCAAGCGTACGAAGTATCTTATCAACAAGCTTATGTTAATCAAGTTGACGAGCATGGAAATCCTATTATGGATGAAAATGGTGCTGCTGTAATGCATTGGACACCTGTTCATGCCTCTATGGATATTGCGAGTGAAAATATTAGAGATACAACAATTACAATTGCATCTCAAGAAAGCCTACAAGCAGGTAACACGATTCACTTACATGAGGAGTTGGGAAATATAGTTTATTTGAATGATGAAAGGCTTGAAAAAGTTGAGAGTTTATACGCAAAGCATGGCGAGCCTTCTGAGGTTATAACTGCTACAATATCTAAACACGTAGGAAATAAAATTGAAATCACAACTTCCTGGTTTAGTATTTTAAACTCATTCTTTATTATTGCTTTTGCCTCTTTCTTTTCAAAATGGTGGGATAGTAAATACAATCCGAGTGCAGCCATGAAATATTCTTTAGGATTAATTTTAATGAGTATTGGTTTTGCGATTTTAGCTTACGGATCTTCTATTATTCCTCAAGGAGCGGCAGCGGGTGCAGTTCGTGTTAGTATTATCTGGTTAATTTTAGCTTATTTATTCCATACCTTAGGTGAACTCTGTTTGTCTCCGGTTGGATTAAGCTATGTTAGTAAGTTAGTACCTCCAAGAATGATTGCATTCATGTTTGGTATGTGGTATTTAGCTATTGCTATAGGAAACAAATTAGCCGGTTCAATGGGTGGGATGATTGACTCAATCTCTGCAAAGCATAGTATGAGTTATTTCTTCTTAATTTTCACTTTTGTTCCACTAATTGCTGGAGTTCTTATTGCTCTTTTAAATCCAATTATTAAGAAATTAATGCACGGTGTAAAATAAGCTTTGGAATTTTAAATTAGTTTTAAACATTTTTTCATGAATGACATTTCTGTAAACCGCAAAGAATTATTTGGTCACCCAGTAGGTTTGTATGTACTCTTTATTACTGAAATGTGGGAGAGGTTTTCCTTCTACGGAATGAAGGCGCTTTTACTTTTTTATCTTACGCGCTATCATTTATTTAGTGATAGTGAAGGATATCTTCTTTTAGGTAGCTATGCTGCACTTGTATATGCTATGCCAGTATTAGGTGGTCATATTGCTGATAAATACATAGGTTTTAGAAAAGCGATTATTTTCGGAGCAATTTTACTGGTACTTGGGCATATTGGTATGGCTTATGAAGGTCATCAAGCCACAGAGGTAGATGGTATTATTAAACAAGATAAGCTCGCACTACAGGTGTTTTATTTTTCACTTGCATTGATTGTAATGGGTGTTGGTTTCTTAAAATCAAACATTTCATCGATTGTAGGTGAACTTTATACCAAAAATGATCCAAGACGCGATTCTGGGTTTACCATTTTCTATATGGGTATTAATGTTGGTGCATTATTAGCTACAGTTATTTGTGTTTACTTAGGTGAAGAATATGGTTGGGGATATGGATTTGGTGCTGCTGGTATTGGAATGTTCTTAGGATTACTTGTGTTTATTTATGGTAAAAAGTATTTGAAAGGTCAAGGAGAACCACTAGACTTAGACGTAATTAACGCAAAAAAATATGGTATTAAAGTGGAACATTGGATTTATATTTTTGCTATTCTTGGAACTTTCGTAGTTTGGCAAATGGTTCAAAACCACTCAGTAGTTCAAGGTATATTGATGTTTGCAGGAGCAGGATCACTGGCATATATTATTTACTATTCAGTAAAGTTTTTAGACAAGGTTTCTAGAGACAGACTTATAGCACTTACTATTCTTATTATTTTTACAATCGTATTCTGGGCACTCTTTGAACAAGCCTATATGTCTCTTAATCTTTTCGCAGAACGAATCATCAATTTAAATGTATTTGGATTTGATTTAAAACCTGGTTGGTTTTTAGGTCTAAACTCACTCTTTATTATTGCGCTTGCAATACCTTTTGCTCGACTTTGGGTATGGTTAGACAAGAGAAAATTAAACCCCAATACTTCCTATAAATTTGCATATGCTATTATTCTTGTAGGACTTGGCTTCGGCGCTTTAGTATTAGGTGGTAAGCTTTCTGGAGAAACAGGTAAAGTAGCATCTTATTGGTTAGTACTTGCATATTTATTACATACTTGTGGTGAATTATCATTATCTCCAATTGGATTGTCAGTTGTAACGAAATTATCTCCTGGAAAAATCGTAGGATTTATGATGGGTGTATGGTTTTTAGCAACAGCAAGCTCAGAATTTATTGCTGCTAAGATCTCAGACATGGCAAGTTTAGACTTAGCTGATCGAGCAGATTTCGTACTGTCAAAAGCAAGTTATATCAACTTGTATGAAAATCTCTTTTATGCAGGGGTTGCTAGTGGTATTCTGCTCATTTTACTAACACCACTCATAAAAAAGCTAATGCACGGTATAAAATAATATATGGGTATTATACATACAAATAGCTCCTACTCTATCAGATGTAGGAGCTATTTGTTTTACATCCTTAATAGAATATTGTAAATTAGCAACAATTGATAAGGAATTCCTTATTTTTGTTGCAGCTTTATTTTTAAGATTATTTATAAAACAACATGATACACATTCAAAGAATTCGGCAAGAAAAAGAAGTAGTTATTAATGGTTTAAAGAAAAGAAACATTGATGCAACTGCCTCTATCGAAAAAATATTAAAATTAGATGAGGAAAGAAGAGCTGTACAGCAGTCTTCTGAACAAGTTGCAGCATTAATGAATCAACAATCTAGACAGATTGGAATTTTAATGGGACAGGGTAAAAAAGATGAAGCTGAATCAATTAAAAATGAAGTAACTACTTTAAAAGAAGAGGCTAGAGATTGGAGCCAAAAGCTACAGAAATTAGAAAATGAAGTTTATGAGCTTTTGGTTGAATTGCCAAACGTGCCTCATGAATTAGTCCCTCATGGAAATACTGATGAGGATAATGAGATTATAAAAGATGCGAAGAACTTACCTGAGTTACACGAAAGCGCACAGCCTCATTGGGAATTAGCCTCAAAGTATAACTTAATTGATTTCGAATTAGGTAATAAAATTACAGGAAGTGGATTCCCAGTTTATACAGGTAAAGGTGCTCAGCTTCAAAGAGCACTGATCTCCTACTTTTTAAAATACAATTTAGATGCAGGATATGAGGAGTATTATGTTCCACATATGGTGAACGAAACCTCTGCTTATGGAACAGGTCAGCTTCCAGATAAAGAAGGTCAAATGTATCATATGCAAACTGACAATTTTTATATGATTCCGACCTCTGAAATTCCATTAACGAATATATGGAGGGATGAAATTATAGATTTCGATAAACTTCCAATAAAAATGACAGGATATACCCCTTGTTTTAGAAGAGAAGCTGGTTCTTATGGAAAAGATGTTAGAGGTTTAAATAGATTACATCAATTTGATAAGGTAGAAATAGTACATGTTGTACAACAAGAAGACTCCTACAAAGTATTAGATGAAATGGTAGCTCATGTTGAGCAACTTTTAATTAATTTAGAACTTCCATATAGAATATTACGTTTATGTGGTGGCGACTTAGGAGTAGCCTCAGCCATGACTTATGATTTTGAAGTATGGAGTGCTGCTCAAAAAAGATGGTTAGAAGTGAGTTCTGTGTCCAATTTTGAAAGCTTCCAAACTAATCGAATGAAAATACGTTATAGAAATGAGGATAAACAAGTTCAGTTGGCACACTCTTTAAATGGAAGTTCATTAGCATTACCAAGAATTTATGCTGCGATTTTAGAAAACTTCCAAAAAGAAGATGGTATTCATTTACCTAAAGTTTTACATCCTTACATTAATTCTATTATTAAATAAACAAGCATATGATACAGCGTATTCAAACTATTTGGCTTTTATTAGCATTCTTACTCTCAGTAATTTTATTTGTAGTTCCTGTTTTCAAAGCAGGTGATAATGCTTTAAAGATTGGTGGCGATTATGTAGCAGTAATCATTAATGTCATATCAATTTTCTTAAGTTTATGGGCTATTTTTAGATATAAAAATAGAAAAGGCCAAAAACAAATGACCTATTTAAACGTGATAGTTAACATAGGATTGTTAGCTTGGTTATTTAATATTATTAGTAACTTCGAAGAAATTCAAAAAATAAGTTTCGGCCAAGATGGTTATTTTTGGATAGGTGCTTTTTTACCAATATTTACTATATTGTGTTTAATATTGGCGATTGCCGGCATTCGGAAAGATGAAAAACTATTAAAATCTTTAGATAGATTAAGATAAAACAACAACCTTCTGAATATTTCAGAAGGTTTTTTTAATATGGAGATTACAAGTTATCTTAAGCAAGTATTGGACTATTGTGCCTACCGAGAGCGTTCACACTCAGAAGTTCGACAAAAAATCAGATCTTTAGGCTATGATGAATATGAAACAGAAGAAATCATCATGTTTTTGATCGAAGAAAATTTTTTAAATGAACAAAGATTTGCAGAAGGCTATGCAAGAGGTAAGTTTAATTATAACGGTTGGGGAAAAATTAAAATCACTCAGGGTTTAAGACAAAAGGAAGTTTCTGAACCCTTGATTAAAAAAGCATTAGAAACAATAGATGAACAGGAGTACGAAGCGCTTTTACTTAAACTATTAAAGCAAAAAGAAAAACAATTTTCTAAGGAAAAAAATCGTTGGACAAAAATGAATAAAATCAAACAATTCTTAGTTCAAAGAGGTTTTGAATTTCATTTAATTGACCGTTTTATAAAAGAGCATTTATTACATTAAAAAAGACTAATTTTATACTATTGCTAATAATCGTTAAATTAGGCAAGTATGACAACTAAAATAACAGAAGGCGTAAGTATTACAGTAAAAAGTACTTACAAAGGGGTGGAATCAATGGGCAATCAATCTTATTTTGCTTTTGCCTATAAAATTATGATTAAAAATTTATCTAATCATCCTATACAGTTAGTTTCACGTTTCTGGGAAATAGTGGAAGCTAATGGCATAGTAAAATATGTAGAAGGAGAAGGTGTTGTAGGGAAACAACCATTATTATATCCTAACGAGGACTTTGAATATATTTCAGGAGTGCTTTTAGAGTCTGAGATGGGAAAAATGAGTGGTCATTATATCATGGAAAATAAATACAATAAAGAACGTTTTGAAGTTTATATTCC
>Ga0079223_10000824_pt1 | contig 17201 bp, 17 predicted proteins | sample Stecom2011_FD_75072 | JGI IMG/M metagenome (GOLD analysis project Ga0079223, IMG submission 75072) | Agricultural soil microbial communities from Utah to study Nitrogen management - Steer compost 2011 | ecosystem: Environmental > Terrestrial > Soil > Agricultural land | place: USA: Utah... | reverse complement strand
TGACTACGGATCAGAAGGTTGAGGGTTCGAGTCCTTCCGGGTGTACTAAATCTTACCTTTAATTACATCTTTCTTTACATAAGCTGAATAATATTGTTAGTAGATTTTTATTTATTATTAAAAAAAATCATGGAGAGCATGATAAAATCAGAATTGATAATTAATTTACTTCCTTAGCAGCTCATCAACATTTTCAAACCAGTATGTAAAGTGATCTTCATTCTTTTTCTGATGCTGCAGAAATAATAATCCTAATGTGAATATACTGAACATTGCTGCTATAATACCTAGAATCTCCAGCAGACTCATACTAATACTCCTCTCTAATCATAGTAATTGTTAAATGGAAAATTGCTTACTAAATTTTCCTGAAATGGTATTACTTCTCTTCCGGATTTCGATTCAATTTCTTTTTTAAGTACCCGTGATATTTCTTTTCTTGTGGGGAAATGTATTTTTTCCTTTTCTACATATAAAAAGTTTAAAGCTCCGTTGCCATTTATTTCTATCTCAAGAAGATCCTTCCCATTATTTATTTCCCCCTGGTATCTTCCGATATAAACTTTATTATCAACTTTAAATTTTACATAGTCATCTTTTCTGAGTTCTATCAGTTTGGAAATATATTCTTTCTTAATGTTATATTTTTTTGAAAAGGAAAGTAATTTTTTATTAAACACATTTCTGTTTTCATAAGTGAATTGTGAAATGCGGAGTATCCGGATAAATTCGGCAGGAGTTAATCTTCGCAGGTGCAAATCATTTATTTCAAAATTTCTTAAACTTGTAGAATAAAATTTAATTTTAAGTTCATTTGTCCATTCATTAATATTTTTTCTTATTGGTTTCATTTCATATCATTTTTAAAACTAATTTAACATAACTCCATTCATTTACTGATGACATATATCATAAAACAAAAACAATTTACTGCTTAGGTTTTATTGTTACTTATTTCAATACTTTCAATTAAAAATTTTTCTTTTATCTGTGATTCAATTAACAATCAGAAAAATTTTACAACCGTTAAATATTAACTCACTGACTTTTTTCTTTTTACCTCAAATTATATTTTAGATTTCACAAATTAATTATTATAAACTATGAACCCCTTTACAGGGGAGATATTATTCGGAGGGTTCAATGTTAAAATTAAATCATCTCAATTATTACAGACTTCCATGGAATTTAACAGATAATTCTATTTCCTGGCTTGAACCAACTGCTGCCTGTAATCTTGCATGCGATGGCTGCTACAGAAAGAATGAAAAGAATAGTCATAAAAGTTTATCTGTTGTGAAAGAAGAACTGGATGTTTTTACAAGATTAAGAAATTGTGATGGCGTTTCAATTGCAGGCGGTGATCCTTTAATGCATCCAGATATAATTGAAATTGTAAAAGAAGTAAAGAAAAGAAATCTGAAACCAATCATTAATACAAATGGACTTTCGCTCACAAAAGAACTTCTTCACGAATTAAAAAAAGCCGGTGTTTTTGGTTTTACATTTCATATCGATAGTAAACAAGGGCGTCCCGGCTGGAGAGACAAAAATGAACTTGAACTGAATGAACTTCGTCTTCATTATGCTAAAATGCTTGCTGAAGAAGGTGGTATCTCCTGTTCATTTAATTCAACTGTTTATGAAGATACGATGCAATACATTCCCGGTATGATAAAATGGGCTCAGGAACATATTGATATTGTTCAGGTTATGGTATTTATTCTTTACAGAGCAGTAAATAATGACCTGGTTGATTTCTATCTTGGTCCAAAAAAGATTGATATGAGTAAGCTTGTTTATAATGAAGAAACAACTGAAAGAACTGATATTAAAGCTGAAGAAATTGTTGAACTAATAAGAAAAGAAGTTGACCCAGAATTTGACCCCTGCGCATATCTTAATGGTTCAGAAAAACCTGATTCATTTAAATGGCTGTTGACAGGAAGACTTGGGACCAGGGAAAAAATCTATGGTTATGTTGGAAGCAAAGCTATGGAAATTGTTCAGACATTCTATCATCTTTTTAATAATAAATATCTTGCTTATGCAAGACCAAAAGATGCAGGAATGGGAAGATCAATGCTTTTGCTATCTCCCTTTGATAAAAAATTAAAGAAAACATTTTTTAATTATTACAGTAATCCTTTAAACTTTTTCAGGAAGCTTTATTATCAATCTATAATGATTATTCAGCCCGTTGATTTTCTTGAAGATGGAAGACAGAATATGTGTGATGGTTGTCCGGATATTACTGTTTGGAATGGAAAGCTTGTCTGGTCATGCAGAATGGAAGAACAGATTAACTTTGGTCACAATATTAAATCTTATCCGAAAGGTCTTTTCTCATAGGGGTTTGATTATTCAAATCCCTATTTTTTAAATACGATGGGAATTGTTACCCTGACTTTAACAGGTTTACCTCTTTGTTTTCCTGGAGTAAATTGAGTTTCTAATACTGCCTTTAATGCAGCTTCATCACATCCATATCCAATACCTTTTATGACTTCTGCTTCAGAAACTCTGCCTTTTTCATCCACAATCGCCTGTATAATTACTTTTCCTTCAGTGCCTGAAACAGATGCAATTCTTGGATACACTACTCTCTTTTGAATCTCTTCTAATCCGCCAATCGGTTGCGGCATCTCCTCTACTGCAACAAAAAAAGCCGGCTCCTGAATATCATTGTTTACTTCTTTAGGAGGTTCTGTTTTAGTAATATCTGCTGAAAAATCTTGCTTTGATTGATCCTCTACAATTTCTAAGGATTTAGGTTCAACAAATAAAGGCTCAGGTGCCGGCGGTATCTGATTAACTTTTGTTTCTTTAACTTTTACAGTTGTTTCATTTTTAGTAATTTCATTTACAGTTTCAAATACAACAACCTCTTCTGTTTCTTGTAATTCTGAAGATTGAGTTTCCTCTTCAACCATCTCTATTTTTTCAGGCTTTTTACTTAATTGTTTTTCAACTTCCTCAGGTTTAGTGATTGAGCTTTCATTTTCATTTGAAGATGATGTTACAAAGAAAATTACCGGAACGGAGATTAAAATTAATGCTATTACCAGTACAAGGGGGCTTCTTGAATTTCTGTAACTTCTGTTTATCTCTTTTGTCGGTTTAATTCTTGAATTTTTTTCTTCATACTTATTTTTTAAATCGGAACTATCATCAATATTTTCTTCACTAATAATAATTTCCTCAATTTCATCTTCATCTGATTCATCTTTTTCATCTGTAAGTATTTCTTCCTCTATTTCTTCAAAACTGTTCTTGTCATTATTTTTTTTATACTCTTCAATAGTTTCTTTTTTATTTCCAGCCAATTTATTTTTTAATTGAAGCTCCGGGTCTTTAATGATTTCATCTGTTTTTTCATCACTGCCATCAAGTTTATACAACAATGGTTCTTTAACTAAAATAAAATTATCTAAAGGATTAGTAATTTTTTCAGCAGTTTTTTTCTCTTCAGGTTCAGTAATTTCTATTTCTTCAATAATTTCTTCCGAATTATTATTTTGAATGTGAGTTTCCTGTTTATCAACTACTGATTTTTGATTTTCATTTTCCGGTTTTCCAAAAATATTTACTTTAGGTTCTTCCTTCTCCTTAGTTCCCTCAGAATTTGTTTCTATAATTTGGATGTTTTTTAATTTAGCTGCTTTATTAATTATCTCATCTCTAAGACTCTGACGCGGTACTAATTTTTCTGGTCTTATTGATAAAACCGCAACTAAATTCTGATAATCCCATACTCTTTCCATGGGAAATTTTCATCATTACGTTTTAAAAACTTTAATGCATCGGTGTCTTCAGGACTGCATTGATTCAGCACTTCAAGTTTTATTAAATCTATAATTACTTTTTTATCCATTTTTTACTTTGTAAGTTTCTCCATTAGTGAACCCATCATTGCCTGTGTCTGATGCCGGATGACTGCTGCAGGAATATTAATTTTTTCAGCAATCTCTTTGAATGTTAACCCATCATATAAAACAAGTGAGAATAATTTTTTCTCTTCATCACTAAGAGTATCAACAATTTTAAATATTTCATTTAGTTGTCTTAAGATGTACTCCCTTTCAAGCGATTCATTTTTAGGAGATAGTTGCGGAAGTATATTGAGAATTTCATACTCATCATTATATTCCGGAACGCCTGAATCTCCTCTTCTTCTTTTAAGAGTATCAATTGCTTTGTTTCTTGCTATGAGAATCATCCAGCAAAAAACATTTGTCACTGGAAAATCAAATTCCTCTGCCCACCGCCAGACAATTAGAAAAGTTTCTGCAAGAACTTTTTCAGCAGTTCCATCATCATCTACTATTTTTTTTATTATAGGATAAAGCAGTGGAGTGTAGCGGTCATAAAGAAGTTTAAGCGCCTCCAGATTATTCTGTCTTATCTTTAGAAATATTTCCTGGTCAGATATCAGATTATTTTTGATCACAATAAGTACTACATTTGTGTGTCGACAACTAAATAATCTGTGAAAATTATGCCATTTTTTAAGGTATGGTTTATAGTAACATTATGAGAAAAATTAGTCTTTTTTACTGAAAAGAAGCATTGTTTAACTGTAAATATTACAATTCAAGTATTTTTTAACTTCCAAATTTTGATAGATATTTAAATCTTCGAATCTGCTTTTTAATAAAGTTTTTTTAGGTATTAAGCAAATAAATAATTATTAAGAAATCTCTTTAAAATTTTTTTGATAAACGGAAATTATTTTTACTGAAATATTTTGTGAGATAAATTGCTGACTATAACTTTTCATAAGACTATATTTATAAAAAGAAAAATCAGGATTTGATATGCAGACCAGCGAACCAAGAAAAAGAGTAAACTGGATTTTTGTGATTAGCTTGATTGTAGGATTACCTCTAATTGTTGTTTTATTAATTATGTTAAACATCATTCCCGTTTAATGCTTTTTTCTGCCGACAATTTAAAATTTATGAGGCTTGCATTAAAAGAAGCAGGCAGAGCATTTGAAATGGGTGAAGTTCCGGTTGGTGCAGTTGTTATTCATAATAACCAGGTAATTGGCAAAGGTTACAACCAGGTTGAATCATTAAAAGATCCCACTGCACATGCCGAAATGATCGCAATTACCGCTGCTTCAAATAGTATCGGTAGCTGGCGGTTAAATGAATGTGATATTTATGTTACAATTGAACCCTGCATTATGTGTACAGGAGCAATATTGCATGCAAGACTGCGCAATCTCTTTTTCGCAGAGTTTGATCCTAAGTTCGGAGCCTGCGGTTCTCTCTACAACCTGCCTGATGAAAAAAAATATAACCATAATTTAAATGTTTTTTCAGGACTTTGTGCTGATGAAAGCAGAATTATGCTGCTAGAGTTTTTCAGAAATCTCAGATTAATGAAAAAATCAAACCCTGAATCTTACTCTTAATTCATTTCTTTTATTTATCTCATTCTTATTCTTCATAAATTGTAATAAAAAATTTTAATCTTGTATGGAAACAAGAGAAGATAGAATAAAAGAATTAGAAACAGGTATTCAAAAATTTAATTTAAAATTAGCAAGACTTGAAAAAAGAAGCAGAAAGTTTGGCTTTAGCAGATTAATAATTTTCTTTTCAGGATTGTCATTATTCCTCATCTCATTCTTTTTTCTTACACAAATTTTTGTCTGGATTTCTTTAGTTATTACAGTAATTGTATTTGGAATAGCAACAGGTATCCACAACAAGATTGATGAAGGAATAAAAAAATGCAAAATATGGATTGCAATAAAAAAAGAAAATCTTGCAAGAATTAATATTGAGTGGCAAAATATTCCGGAAAGAGTTTTACCTGATATTGAAAAAGATCATCCGTTTAATTTTGATTTAAATATTACAGGAAAAAATTCTCTTCATCAGCTTCTTGATACTTCAACTTCTGTTGAAGGAAGTATGAAATTAAGAGATTGGCTTCTTACAAAAATTCCTTCAGAAGAAACAATTCTTAAAAGACAAAATCTTATTAAAGAATTAATCCCTCTTCACCATTTCAGGAACAGACTTATACTTAATTCTAATCTTTCATCTGTTAAAAAATTAGAAGGTACAAAACTTAATGACTGGCTTGAATCCAAATCATCATTAAAAGAAATAAAAACTATTTTAATAATTCTTTCATTTCTTATTCCTGTAAATATTTTTCTGTTCATTTTATTTTTAGCAGGAATGCCCGCTTATTGGAACATCGGACTTTTAGTTTATCTGGGTACCTACTGGTTTAACAATAAACATATTTCAGAACTATTTGAAATCTCACTTGATATTGAAACCGAGTTCGGCAGGTTCAGCAAAATACTTGAGTTTCTTGAAAAGTATAATTATTCAAAAGCTCCAACAGTAAAAGAATTTTGCAAATCTTTTTTTGAAAAAGAAAAAACTCCTTCCTCTTACTTTAAGAAATTAAAACGAATTTCAACAGCAATCAGCTTTCAAAAAAATCCTTTAACAATGGTGATCCTTAATATTGTTTTCCCTTATGATTTTCTTTTTGCATTTAAGCTGGAAAAAATAAAAACAGAGTTAAAAGAATTGCTTCCCAAATGGCTTGAAACATTTTATAATCTTGAAGCATTAATTTCATTATCAAACTTTGCATACCTGAATCCTGAATATACTTTTCCCGTAATTCTTAAAGAAAAAAAACTTGTAGCAGAAAATATTGTGCACCCATTTATACCTTATAAAATAAGTATTGCAAATAATTTTTCTGCTTCAGGAAATGAAGTAACAATAATAATCGGCTTGAATATGTCAGGTAAAAGTACTTTCCTGAAAACACTGGGAATTAATATTGTTCTTTACTTTGCAGGCAGTGTTGTTTGTGCAAAAAGATTTGAAGCAGGTTTATTCAGATTATATACATGCATAAATATTATTGATTCTGTTACAGACGGCATTTCATATTTTTACGCAGAAGTGAAGAGATTAAAAAATCTTTTAAATGAACTAAAGAAAGAAAACTCCCTGCCGGTTTTTTATTTACTTGATGAGATATTCAGAGGTACAAATAATCTTGAAAGATTAATTGGAAGCAGGTCATATATCAAAGCAATTTCAGGATTGAATGGAACAGGCTTGATATCAACTCACGATCTGGAATTAATAAAATTAGAAGATGAAATTAATTCTGTTAAGAATTATCATTTTAAGGAAGATATTTCTGACGGCAGAATGATATTCGATTATAAATTAAGAGAGGGACCCTCCCCCACTACAAATGCTCTGAAAATAATGGAGAAAGAAGGTTTGCCTGTTGAAAGAAGAGAATGATTAATTGTTTAAAGCACCTTCTTTTATCCAGGTTTTCACACCCTGAACCTGTTTTTGAGTTAAAGGAATATATGATGAACCTGGCGGAGGCATAGGTGCCACAGCAGGATTACCTTCGATGCTCCATACAAGTCTGCTGTTTTCAGGCTGCCCAGGAAAAACAATTGAAGGATCAGCAACAGTGCCAGACCAGGTTGTCAAATCAAGTCCTGCTTCGGTAATTCCAACACCATGGCAATTAACACATTTGATATTAAATATTGGTTGGATATGTTTCGAAAAACTTACATTTGAATCGGGAATCTCATTTCTCTCAATTTCGGTTGTTGAATCATCACAGCCGAAATAAAAAAGTATGAGAATAAATGGAATTATTTTCTTCATAAAAGAAAATTACCTTCTAAACAAAAATCATCCAAGTCATAAATAAAACTATTCTGTTGAAAAACAAATCTTATGTAACTATCTTTCATTTGTATAAATTAAAATTCTCAATTTTTAATTTATACTTTTTAATTGATTCACGGGGCTATAGCTCAGCTGGGAGAGCGCTTGAATGGCATTCAAGAGGTCACCGGTTCGATCCCGGTTAGCTCCACTAATCTTGTAATTTGTAATCTTGCAATTTATTTAATCCACTTCATTTTCTTATACCACTCAACAGTTCTTTTAATCCCCTCTTCAAGTGAAATTTCCTGCTTAAAGCCAAAATCATTATATGCTTTTCTGTAATCTGAGATCCATGCTTCACGGGTAAGATCTTTTGCTTTCTCAATATTTAAAGTTGCTGCTTTACTGCTGAATATAGCAAAGAACTGTGCAATTGCAGCAATAATATAAACTATGAAGTGAGGTACTTTAACTCTGAGTGGTTTTTTATTCATTACTTTTGATGTTACATCACCGACCTCTTTCCAGGTATAATATTTTTCAGAAGTAATAAAATAACTTTGATTGGCAGATTTCTCAGATACAGCAGCTAAATATAATCCTCTGACAACATCAGCAACATGAATTAAACTTACCTGTTTATCACGCAAACCAATTGATGTCATTAACCCTTTGGAAAAAGTATTAAAGAAAATAAATATTTCTGTATCCCTTTCTCCATAAACTGCGGCAACTTTACAAATGGTAATCGGGAATTTGTTCATATATGATTCTGCCAGTCTTTCCTGTTCTAGTTTGCTTTTGCCGTAAGTGGTGATTGGTTTGCAGGGGTCATTTTCAGTTATTGGCTTACCAAAAGGTGATGGACCTGATGAAGTCTGGCTGCTTACAAGTAAAAATCTTTTAATCTTATCCTTATACTCTTCAGCAGCTTCAAGCATTGCTTTAGTTGTTTTTACATTCCCATCAAAATAACCCTGTGGATTTTTTGCTTTAACAACACCGGCAACGTGAAAAATATAATCTGCACCGTTAAAAATTCTTTTTAAACCATCAACATCTGTTAATTCGCAAATATGAATCTCAACATTCTTGTCTTTGAGCCATTTAAGATTGCTTGTTTTTCTTACAATACATTTAACATTAAAATTTTTTTCAAGAAGAAGATCTACAAGATGGCTTCCAACGAAACCGGAAGCACCTGTAACAACAGCAGTAAATTGTTTTTCCATATTAAAATTTAATTGATTTTCAGACTATTTAATTTTAGATTGAACGGCTAAATTTAAGAAAATATTTTTGTTATAGCAGAATTTTTCGCTCAATATCAGGAGGGAAGTTGGACCTTTTCAAAAAGTGTTTCGAATTTACAAGAGCAGATGAAATAAAAGAAGCTGGTTTTTATCCCTATTTCAGACCTATCGAAGAGAATGAAGGACCGGTTGTTCAGATTGAAGGAAGAAAAGTTATTATGGCCGGTTCTAATAATTACCTTGGGTTAACTGCTCACCCAAAAGTTAAAGAAGCCGGAATAAAAGCTATTGAAAAATATGGCACCGGCTGTTCAGGCTCCCGATACCTTACTGGTACTTTAGATCTTCACATTGAATTAGAAGAACGATTAGCAAAATTTTTTGGAACCGAAGCAGTCCTTCTTTTCAGTACAGGTTACCAGACAGGACAAGGAATTATTCCTACACTCGTTCAGCGCGGTGAATATATTATTTCCGATAAAGATAATCATGCCTGCCTAATTGCCGGAAACCTTATGGCAAAAGGTTCACTTGCTGAGTTTGTGCGCTATAAGCATAATGATATGGATGATCTCGAAAGAGTAATCTCAAAAATTCCAAAAGAAGCCGGAAAACTTATTGTCAGTGATGGAGTGTTTAGTACAGGAGGTGAAATTGTTGATCTTCCAAGATTGAATAAAATTGCTAAAGAAAATAATGCACGAATATTAATTGATGATGCACATGCTGTTGGTGTTATTGGCAAAGGAGGAAGAGGTACCGCAAGTGAATTCAATCTGGAAAATGAAATTGATATGACAATGGGTACCTTCAGTAAAACCTTTGCATCTTTAGGAGGATTTGTAGCAGCTAAAAAAGAAGTAATTAATTATATAAAACATCATTCACTTGCACTTATCTTCAGTGCATCGCCAACTCCTGCTTCTGTTGCTGCTGCTTTAGCTGCACTCGATATCCTGGAAGCAGAACCTGAAAGAGTTGATAAGCTTATACGCAATGCAAATAAAATGAGAACTTCTCTAAAAGCAGAAGGGTTTAATGTAATTGAAGGAAGAACAGCAATTGTTCCTGTTATTGTTGGCGATGATGATCTTGCTTTTAAAATGTGGAGAATGCTTTACGATGCAGGTGTGTTTGTTAATGTATTTATTTCGCCCGGTGTTCCCCAGGGAAGACAAATGATGCGTACAAGTTATATGGCAACACATGAAGATGAACATCTGGATAAAATTCTTGAGGTCTTCAGAGATACGGGAAAAAAATTAGGATTAATTTAACTCAAACTGTAAATAGTTTTGAAATTCAAATTAAAAATAAAAGCATACCATAACTCAGGGTATGCTTTTTTTATTTGAGGTAATTATGAATAATCTTTCTATATCTCTTGTCGGTTCTAAAAAAGAATTAATGGATTTTATAAAACTTCCCTGGAAAATTTATAAAGATGATCCTTACTGGGTACCGCATCTTTTAATGGATAGAAAAAAAATTCTTGATAAAAATAAAAATCCATTCTTTAAACATGCTGAAGCAGAATATTTTCTTGCTAAAAGAAATAATGAAATTGTCGGGAGAATTGCAGCAATAAAAAATGATCTTCATAATAAAGAGCATAATGATAAAGTTGGCTTCTTTGGTTTTTTTGAATGTGAAAATAACCAGGAAACTGCAAATTTACTTTTTGACTCTGCAGGTGAATGGCTGAGAAAGAAAGGTTTAAGTTCTGTAAGAGGTCCGGCTAATCCTTCAAGCAATGATGAGTATGGACTTTTAGTAGATGGTTTTGATGATCCGCCAAGACTTTTAATGACTTATAATCCGAAATATTATATCTCTTTAATTGAAAATTATGGCTTTAAAAAAGCAAAAGATCTTTATGCATATAAGCTTGAGAATAAAAAGGTTCTTGCATCAGATAAATTGAGAAGAGTAAATGAAATTGCAAGGCAGCGGTCTGGTATTAAAATACGTCAGCTTGATATGAAAAACTTTAATAAAGAATTGGAAAATTTTAAAGAGGTATATAATAAAACTTGGGAACCAAACTGGGGCTTTGTACCAATGACTGATGATGAAATTGATGCAATGGCTAAAGACCTTAAACCGCTCGTTGAACCATCCCTTGTTTTATTTGGTGAGATAAATAATAAGATTGTGGGCTTTGCCCTGGTTATGCTTGATTATAACCAGATCTTCAAAAAGATGAACGGCAGGCTTTTTCCATTCGGGTTTTTGAAATTAATGACACAAAAGAAAAAGATAAACTGGTGCAGAATAATTGTTTTAGGTATCCTGCCTGAATTTCAGCGGAAAGGTCTTGATGCAGTTTTTTATTGGGAGATTGTAAACCGCGCTTATGAACTTGGAATTGTTCTTGGAGAAGCAAGCTGGGTTCTTGAAGATAATGAAATGATGAACCGGGGGGCAAGAATGATGAATGGTGAAGTTTATAAGACTTACAGAATCTATGAGAAAGAATTATAAATAAAAAAGCTGACCTGTTTTTTTAGTCAGCCTTTTTTAAAAATATTATTTCATTTTACTTATTGCTTCATCATATTTTGAAGCATGAGTTGGATCGATCCTCTTTAATGTTTGAAAAATTTTTGGATCTTCTGCATGTCTAAGATAATCAGCAATCTCTCCATTTTTAGCATCAAAAAAAGATTTAATTAAAACAGTATTTATATCTCCTCTTGCTCTCATCTGCTCAAGTGTTTCAACAAGATTTATCATTTGTTCAAGAGCAATATCTTTTCTTTCTGTAAAAATATCCAATCCATTGTAATGATAATTATAAAATGCTTCTCTGAAAGGTCTGTATTTTTCATTCAGAAGATCTGAAACAAAATTCCATCTGCTGTAGCTTGCAGGACTTGTAGCCTGCCATCCTGATGAATATGGACCTGAGCTTCCGAGATTCACAATATTAAATGCTTTTGAATAGTATGGTGAACCTCCAAGCTCAAAATATGAATCCATATCATAACCAATAATAATATTTGCATAGTAATCGAGAAAACTTGTCAGCGGATCAAAATTAGATTGATTTGAATAAAGACTCTGCCCTCTTTCATAAGTGAAAGACCAGCTGTTATCATTTAAGGTTAACATTGGTGAGAAATTTATACTATTATAAATTGGTCGCTGGCTTACAATAACAACCTGTGCTGAGTAATTAACTTCACTTGATGCTCCTGTAAAGAAGATATTAAATGTACACGGAATTCTTGGTCCTGCCCAATCTTCATCAGAAAATCTTGTCTTATTCAAATAATCTTCGACAACATTAGCAAAACCTGCAAGCAGTTCGCGGTTAACTACGGGTAGACTTTCATAGTTCACAATAACTTTGCAATCAAGCTCCTGAGCAAAATAAAGTTGTGTTGAAAGAAAAATTATCAAGAGAATTTTTTTCATCTCAAAGCCCAACAATTATGAATAAAATGTTGATTTAATATATAAATTTGAATATACTCACACAATCAAATTACAATTCACCGAAAAAAATGGGTAAACAATGGATTCTACTTCTGTTTCCGTTTTTAGTTTCATTATCTGAATTGACTTTTCCACAGCTAAATCCGGGAGCAAAACAAATTTCATTATCAAACTCCGATGTTGCTTTAAGTGATGATGTATTTTCTGTTTTTAATAATCCTGCCGGACCTGCACAAATAACCTGGAGAGAAATGGGGATCTATTACTCCCCTGCTCCTTTTGGTTTTACAGAGCTTGCAAACGGATACATTGCTTACAATGAACCATTATCATTTGGTTCTGCCTCAGTTGGTATAATGAGTTATGGTTTCGATCTGTACAGAGAAACAAAAATTCTTACAGCATTCTCTTACAATTATGAAAATAAATTTTATGGCGGTATCGCTCTTAATGCTCATCATTTATCGATTGAAAATTACGGGGCAGACATTGCGTTTTATATTAATGTCGGCGGACTTGCATACTTAACTGAAAATTTCAGAGCAGGATTTTCAATTCATAATTTAAACCGGGCAACTTTTGGCGATGAAGATGACCAGATACCAATGGTATTTAATTCAGGCTTCAGCTATGATCTTTTTTCTGATTTATCTTTAAATGCTGCATTCGAAAAAGACATCAGGTATCCCTTCACTTTTTTATTTGGAATTAATTATAATTTAATTGAATTCCTCTCGTTAAGAACAGGATTCTCAACAGAACCTTCAAAATATTCTGCCGGAGTTGGAATTAATTATTCAAACTTCAGTGTTGATTATGCAATGTTTAATCATAATGATTTGGGGCTTACACATCAGGCCGGGATTATCATAAGATTTGGGAAGGAATAGTTTTAGTTCAATCTGATTTCATTTAGATTTTTTTTAGGATAAACTAGTGAAATTAATACTATCCATTGTATTAGCTTATTCTTTATTTCACTATTCACAAACAGATACTTCATATATTCAAACAGAAGAAATAATTAATGAGCTTGTTGAGGAGTCACAGGAAGAAGAAATCTCTTCAGAAATTTATGATAATCTTGAAGACCTTCTGAATAATCCGATTGATATTAATACTGCTGATATAAATGAACTTCAAACAATTCCGTTTGTTGACTTTTCAATTGCCCGGAAAATAATTGAACACAGAGATAAATATGGGCTATTCTTTTCTGTTAATGAACTTTATTCTGTAAGATTAATTCCTGCAGATGTTGTAAATAAAATTCTTCCGTTTGTTATTGTAAAACCTGTCGTTCAGAGGGAGGAAGAAAGTTTTTTTACTTCATTAAAATCTCAGACAGACATTTCTCTAAGAAGCAGAATTCAAAATGATCTTCAGGAAAGAAAAGGTTTTTCAGAAAATAAATTTAAAGGCTCATCTACTCATATCTATAATCGAATGATTTTAAAGTATGAAAATTTTCAGGCAGGATTCTTAACAGAAAAAGATCCGGGAGAAGAACAGTTTAATGAATTTTCTTCAGGTCATATTTATGTTAAAGATTTAGCATTGATTAAAAACCTGGTCATAGGCGATTATTACATTGAGTTTGGTCAGGGACTTGCATTGTGGAATGTTTATGGCTTATCAAAAAGTTCTGATGCTGTTTACCCAGTTAAAAAGAATGAAAGGAGAATAATTCCATATAAAAGTACTTCTGAAAATAATTTCTTCAGAGGTGCGGCTGTTGAATTTGACTACAAATCTTTTTCACTTTCTGTCTTTTATTCTAAAAATAAATTTGATGCAAACATTGATGATGCAAGCGGAGAAATTTTATCAACTCCACTCAATGGCCTGCATAGAACAGAAACAGAATTGAAAAGAAGAAAATCAGCACAGGAAACAGTTTATGGAGCTAGATTGGATTTTGTTAAAGAGAATTTGCTAAGAATTGGTTTGCTCCATTACAGATCGAACTTCAGCCATCCATTTCAGCCATCTGATGTTTATGATATTGCAGGAAATAAATTTAATTATACTTCCGCTGCTTACGATCTGTACATTGAAAACATAAATCTTTTCGGTGAAGTGGTTTATAACGGGAGATCAGTTGCATCAATCAATAATATTCAATTTTACTTAAGTTCAAATCTGCAATATATTATTTCCATAAGGAGTTATCCTGTTAATTTCATAAATATTCATGGCTTTGGGTTTGGAGAAAGATCAGGTGCTGCTCAAAATGAATTCGGTATTTATAATGGATTAAAATGGAGACTGCCTTTCGGAATATTTAATGTTTATTATGATCAGTTTAAATTTCCTTATGCTACTTTTGATACTCCCCTTCCGGCAGTTGGAAATGAATTTCTTATTGAATTTACTTTCAACCCATTCACAAAAGTTGAAACAAAAATCCGTTATAAAAAGGAGCGGAAGGAATTGAAATTCAACACAAATAATGAAAATGTTATTGCTGAAAGAAATAAAGAAAGCATAAGAAGCGAAATCATTTACGATATCTCAAAATTATTAAGATGGAGGACCAGGTTTGAGTATAATTTTTATGCTGTAAAGAATTTTGAAGCTGATGAAGATGGTTTTATGTTTTACCAGGATATAAGATATATTCCTTTTTCCGGTTTAAATATTTTCGGCAGAATAATTTTTTACAGAACTGATTCTTTTAATACTGCAATTTATCAATATGAAAATAATTTAACCGGAGTACTCTCAAATACTGCATTATATGGTGAAGGTATTCGCTGGTATTTTATGGTAAGATATAAAGTTTTTTCTTTCTTAACTTTATCAGGCAGATACTCAGAAACATATAAACCAAAAGAAAGAACTTTAGGCTCAGGTGATTCAGAAATAAACGGGAATTTAGATAACAGGATTAATTTTCAGATTGATTTAACTTTGTAATATAAGTTTACTTTTCAGGATGCCCGGTAATTAATCTTATCCCATGTCTGAAAGTTAAATAATACCATGCCCATTCAGCCATAACTTTAAACCTGTTCCTGAAAGATATAAGATACAGAATATGTACAACGCACCAGAGTAACCATCCGAAAAAACCTGTAAACTTTAATCCTGCAATTAAACATACGGCTTTTGCTCTTCCGATTGTTGCCATTGTACCTTTATCAATATATTTAAATGGTTCACGCAGATCGGGATCTTTTCCTTCTTTTATAGTTTGTGCAACATATCTTCCCTGCTGCATAGCAACAGGAGCAATTCCAGGTAAATATTTTCCATTTTTATCTTTTACCAATGCAGCATCTCCAATTACAAATATGTTTGGAGCACCGGGTAAACTTAAATCAGAATTAACAATTACTCTTCCAGCCTTATCAAATTCTGCATTCAATGATTTAAGAAGATCAGGTATTGTATTTCCGGCAGCCCAAACAATATTTTTTGTTGGAATAAATCTGTCCTTAAGTTTTACTCCGTCTTCATTTATATCTGTAACAAAGTAATTAACTAAAACAGTTACTCCCATTGATTCAAGATCTTTTTTAGCTCTTTCAGATAAGTCTTCAGGATAGGCATTAAGAAGCCTGGGTAAAGCTTCAATTAAATAAATCTTAGTCTTTGTTAAATCCATATTTCTGAAGTCTTTCATCATAGAAATTTTAACTATTTCTGCAATTGAACCAGCCATTTCAACTCCGGTTGGTCCCCCTCCTACAACAACAAAAGTAAGATACTTTTCAACTTCATCCGGATTATTAATTTTCTCCGCCTTCTCTAATGAGAGCAGCATCTTCTCTCTTATATACAGAGCATCATTCATTGTCTTTAAACCGGGAGCATACTTCTCCCATTCCGGATGCCCGAAATAAGAATGTCTTGAACCAGGCGCAGCAATTAAATAATCAAAAGGAATTTTTAATTCTTTAGTAATAACTTCATTGGTGGTAATATTAATACTGATTACCTCATCCATAATAACTTTTATATTCGAATACTTATTCAAAATTGTGCGGATGGGTGCTGTAATATCTGCTGGAGATAATGCAGCAGTTGCAACCTGGTATAATAATGGCTGAAAAACATGATGGTTTGTTTTATCGATTAAAGTTATATCTGCATCAAAGTCACCAAATTCTTTAGCAGCAGATAATCCGGCAAATCCTCCCCCGATTATAACAATTTTTTTTCTGGGCATATATTCAAAGTATTTTCAAAATTTCAAACAAATTTCTTCTTAATTATTCAAAAATAATTCTGCACCCGGACCAACAGGTAATCCAAGTATAATCCAAACAACAAGTAAACATGACCATAAAATTAAAAATGTAACGGTGTATGGAAGCATAGTCGCAATAACTGTTCCTATACCTGCCTTTTCATATCTTTCAACAAATGCAACAATGAGGGCAAAGTATGACATCATAGGTGAAATTATATTTGATACGCTGTCTCCTACCCTATACGCAGCTTGAGTAAACTCCGGTGTATAACCAAGCAGCATAAACATCGGAATAAAAACAGGAGCCATAATTGCCCACTTGGCAGAAGCACTTCCCATAAAAAGATTAATGAAAGCCGAAACAAGTATAAATGTAAGCATTAAAGGAATATCACCCAAACCTGAACTTTTTAACAGCTGAGCACCTTCAACGGCAATTATGAGTCCGAGGTTTGTCCAGTTAAAATATGCAACAAACTGCGCAGCAAAGAAAACAAGGACTATATATGTGCCGAGTGTTTCCATGCTTTTCCCCATTCCTTTCATAACATCGGAATCACTCTTTAATGTTTTTGCGCCAATTCCATAAGCAATACCAACAACTGCAGCACCAAG
>Ga0079223_10000822_pt1 | contig 17226 bp, 9 predicted proteins | sample Stecom2011_FD_75072 | JGI IMG/M metagenome (GOLD analysis project Ga0079223, IMG submission 75072) | Agricultural soil microbial communities from Utah to study Nitrogen management - Steer compost 2011 | ecosystem: Environmental > Terrestrial > Soil > Agricultural land | place: USA: Utah... | reverse complement strand
TAAAACGGTTGATTCAGAAGGAGGCGGAGCTTGCTTTTGACGAAAAATTAGATTTTTGGCTGGATGAACCTCCGTTTAACCTGGAATACCTTTGTCTGGAGACAGTAAAGGGCGGAAATTCAAAAGAACGCCAAGAGGCTTTGGCCTTTTATCTGAAATATGCCCAAACCATGCGGGCGCTTTCCGATTTTCAAGCTCTGCATACCAGAGTCTTCTTTATCCAACTGGTCCGGTTACTGCCTTCTGCGGAACAGGACAGATGGTTGGCAACGCTTGATCAAGCCTGGGAAGGATTTTGGTTGGAGTAGTTGGTTTTTCACCTTTTGACATAATTCCATTATTCATTTGTCAAGGAAGTTAGGTAATGTAAAATTCAGGGAATGGTATTTGGATTTAGGAGGGTTTTATATTGTGAACAGAAAAATAAGTATTTTCCTCAGAGTTTTGGTGTTGTTGGTGATTTTATGCTCAGTAATGGTTGGTCTTTTTTATAAATTAACCTATGAACCCAAAGCTAAAGATGCATATCGCTTTGCTGTCAAATATGCTACAGAAAAATTTTGCAAAAGATCTTCAGAAGCTGATACTTTTGGGGAAAGTAAAATAACAAAAATTAATAGTAACGAGTATCAAGTAGAGTCCACGGTCCATGATATAAAATCAGAATCATCTTTTGGTTCTATTTCAGCCAGCGTAGGGAAGATGACTAGGTTTTCGGCAATTATGCGCTATGAAGGTGGACTCTTCGGTAAATGGAAGGTTATGGAAATTACCGATCTTTCCGGGAAGGATCCGGAGATACTTGAGAGCATTCATCAAGGTGATAAGGAACGGGTTATTGAGCTACTCAACTCCGGAGTGGATGTGGATCAGGTATATCAACGATTGACAGCTCTAATGATGGCGGTCAGGGAAGAAAATATTGAGCTTGTCCGATTATTAGTGGAAGATTATGGAGCCGATGTAAATATCCAATCACCTCCGGGGGATTTAGAGACTGCGCTGCATTTTGCTGTAGGTACAGGGAATAGGGAAATTGTTGAAATCCTCTTGGAGAACGGGGCCGATCTGAAAATCAGGGATTCTTGGTATAGGACACCGATTTTTTATGCAGATAGCCGCTTAAAGACTGTATCTCAATTAATATCTGCCGGCGCTGATTTGAATACTGTAAATAGAAATGGATATACACCCCTTGCTCTTTTCATACTGAATGATTATGTATATTTTAGTAATCTGGAGACACTGAGAGCTTTGGCTAAAAAGACCGCTGATTTAGAGACTCCACTTTTATATGCTGTGGAAGATAATCATAAAGCAGTAATTAAAATGTTATTGGAAGAGGGAGCAAATAGAAATATCAGAGATCCCAAGGGAAATCGGATAACCATTAATTGATTTTAGAAAAAGAAACGTAAGCCTACATAGGATACATTGCCTACATCAGGAAAGCCCGGATTTAATTAAAAAAATGGAAGGGAAAAATTATGAAAAATAAAAAGCTAATAACATGGCTGTTAATTGTGTTACTATTATCTTGTTTTATGTTCTTCTTACGAACGCCGCTTGTCAATAAGTACAATGAGCTCGTTTGTGCAAGAAATCTCAAGGACAATATGGAAAAAGCCACAGATGTAATGGGAAAATACATAACAGAAAAATACCATGGGAATGTGGTCATGGGGGAGCTTCGGAAAGGTTATAAAGGAAGGGTCTATACTGCTCCCATCTATGCGCCGGAAAAGAAAGATGATCAGTTTTACCATGGAGAGCTTGAGCTGGAGGCAAAATTATTCAATTATAAAATCTCCGATTCCTACTGGAGGGTTGAAAATAGGAAAAAAAACAAAGAGTATTTTTTGCCGAAGTTGACAAGGTTATTTGGAGAAAATATTACTGTACTGATTGAAACTTGCTTAATAACAGATGGTGAAAAAGGAAGCACAACTGATCGTGATGTGCTGCTCGCTGAGTATGTTAATGGTAAAAAAGAAATTACTGAGGATCAAATAATGGAAGTTGAGTTAAGATTATATGTGTTTGATCTGATTGAAAACGCCCGGGAAAAACGGGAATACCAGGAGAGGATCTTCGCCTTGGTTAATTTTCTGAAGGAAAAAGGTCTCTTTGAATATGCGGAGATCAGCATCAATTTTATGAATAAATGTCTTTTTGCCCCTAGCTGTAAGGCATTTGGCCGATATATGACTCTCTGTCCAGTAGAGAAGGAATATTTAGACGATGGCAGTTACATATTTAGACCCGGCAAAAAATACCGGAGAATCGCAACGGAGAAATTAGTGAAGGAAATCAGCGCTTTTACCGAAGATGAACTCAGATATAAAACACAGAATTTATCTGAAGATTATTTGAAATATTTTGATACGGACAGTGATAATACTCAGTATTATTGTTCCATCAGATCACTGGGGATGCTGGAGAGAGCATATTACCGGATCTATAGTGATATAGAGGAAGCTGGTGAGCTGGATAAGTATGATTATAATGAACTCTCGAAGATCAATATTCGTAAAAACCTGAGATATATGTACGATGATGCGCTCTATACTGAAATGGGATTCTAAATATAAAAACGCTCTACTCTTCAGGGCATAAGATCGACATGTCTATGTTTCCCTAAATTTTGATAGTCGCGGCTTTCTTAGTTTCAACCGTGTAATAAAATCCGGTCATCCGTTAATTCACGACCGCTTCTTTCGGCAAACTTGGCTAAAAGATCACTGACGGTAATCTTATCTCTTTCTTCTCCCTTTAGATCAAGGATGATTTCGCCCCGATCCATCATAATAGTTCTGTTGCCCATGGTCAAGGCCTGCTTCAGGTCATGGGTAACCATCAGTACTGTTAAATGCTCTTGCTTAATGATACGTTTGGTGATTTCTATAATCTGCAGGGCGGTTTTGGGGTCAAGTGCAGCTGTGTATTCATCTAACAGGAGAATCCGGGGGTTTCCCATGGTCGCCATTAGCAGGGTAAGGGCTTGCCGCTGACCGCCGGAGAGTAATTTGACCGGACAGTCCAGGCGATTCTCAAGTCCCAGTTCCAGTAGGGCCAGGAGGCGGCGGAACTTCGCTCTCCTTTTCTTATCCAACCCCAAGCGTAAACCCCTTCGGCAGCCGCGTTTGACCGCCAGCGAAAGGTTTTCTTCGATCGTCATTTCGGTAGCCGTCCCTTGCAGCGGATCCTGAAAAACTCTCCCTACCAGGTAGGCGCGTTTGTAAACCGGCCACCCGGTCACATCCTGGCCATTGATTTTCACCGTGCCCGCTTCTGGAAAAAAGGTCCCGGCAACCAGATTCAAGAGGGTGGATTTACCGGCCCCGTTACTTCCGATAATGGTAATAAAATCACCCTTAGGAACATCCAGGTTAATATCTTTTAGAACATAGTTTTCATTAATCTTGCCATAATTAAAGATCTTATGCAGCTTATTTAGTCTCAGCATCCAAGGCACCCCTTTCCACTAAACGTTCGGCGAATTCATCCTGGATCATAAAGCTCCTTAACGAAGGTGCGCCCAGAGCCAGAATAACCAGAACCGCGGTGACCACTTTTAGGTCGGTTGGGGCAAAGCCCAGCTGGAGAGCGACGGCAATCGCCAGACGGTAGATGATCGAACCCACAATCACTCCGAGAGTGGCAAACCTGATTTTGCTGGTTCGGACCACAACTTCTCCAATAATTACAGAGGCGAGTCCAACCACGATCATGCCAATCCCCATCCCGGCATCGGTAAATCCTTGGTATTGACAGGTCAGCGCACCGGATAGAGCCACCAAACCGTTGGCCAGGCCCAGGCCGAAGATTTTGATCTGATCGGTATTACCCCCCAAACTCTCAATCATAATCGGGCTGTCTCCGGCTGCCCTGATAGCCATGCCGATTTCCGTATAAAGGAAATAATCGATTAACAATTTTACTAAGAGAACAATGAGGGCAAAGATGATTAAGGCAATATAGCGATCCGGAAAACCCCAACTTTCCATGATGGTCAGCATAGTTGTTTCCCGTAATAAGGGGATATTGGCGCGGCCCATAATCCGTAGATTAATAGAATAAAGGGAAGTCATGGTCAAAATGCCGGCCAAAAGACCGGCAATTTTGAGTTTGGTATTAATTATTCCCGTAATCATGCCTGCCAGGAAACCGGCGATAAACGCAAAACAGGTGGCGAGCAAAGGGTTCATCCCGTTAATGATCAGAACTGCAGTTACCGCAGCCCCCAGCGGGAAACTTCCCTCCACCGTCAAATCGGGAAAATCCAGAATCCGGAAGGTCAGATAAACACCCATCGCCAGTAGGCCAAAGACCAGTCCCTGTTCAATTGTACCCTGGAGAATATTTAGCCACATTTAAGTCACTCCATTTAAGATAGATCAGTAAAGGTTTAATCTTTTTATTGATTGTGAACGATGGTCGCTTTTTCCCGTAAGTCGTCAGGTATAGCAATCCCCAGAACTTCAGCGGCATCCACATTTATGACCAGCTCGGTTTCTTTCTGACTCTCAATAGGCGTTGTTTCCGGTTTTGCCTCACCGTTAATGATTTTTATCGCTATCTCCGCTGTCTGACGGCCAAGACGATAATAATTAACGCCGACTGTAGCCAAGGCGCCCTGGAAAACCGAATTTTCCTCTCCGGCAATGATCGGAATCTTATTCTCCTCCGCCACCTTAACCACGGAAGAAATAGCAGAAACCACGGTATTATCGGTTGGCACATAAATAACGTCAGCTCTGCCCACAAAGGATTGGGCGGCTTGCAGAACTCCGGAGCTATTATCAGCCGTTGCTTCCACTACTTTCAGACCCAGTCGGGCAGTGATTTCTTTAGCCATTTTTACCTGGGTAACTGAATTGGTTTCGCCGGCATTATAGATGATCCCAACCGTTCTGGCGCCGGGGACTAAATCCTGCGCCAATTTAAACTGTCCTTCCATCGGCTGGAGATCATTTGTGCCGGTGACATTATTCCCGGGTTTTTCGGCGTTTTCCACTAGTCCGGCGCTGACTGGATCGGTAACAGCAGTAATCAGAATTGGTTTGTCTTTGACCAGGTTTGCCACAGCCTGGGCAGCCGGAGTGGCAATCGCCAGAATCAGATCTAGATTTTCATTCTTAAATTTTTGGGCGATGGTATTCGCCGTTGCCATGTCACCTTGGGCATTTTGGATTTGATAAGATATGTTCTCTCCTTCAACATAACCATGCTCCGTCAGTACATCGATAAAACCTTCCCGTGCGGCATCAAGGGCCGGATGTTCAACAATTTGTACAATGCCTTCCTTCAGGGTTTCCGCTTTTTGCTCGCGGCTAAGGAATAAAAGAACACCCGCTATCACTACAAGGATAACGCCGACCCACAATACTACTTTTTTCTTCACCACATACACGCTCCTTTTCTCTTGGTTTCTTGGTGGAACAAGAAAAAGCGTTCCAGTAGGAACGCTCGCTTTATCGCGATAAACAGAATAGATAACCTATTTTCCCCATGAGTTGAGGAGTTGCGGTTATTTTCCGTCGCTTAATATTTCCTACCATTCTACCAAACTGCTGTTATAATCTATGTTTAAATTTTAGTATAGATGCCCACTATTGTCAAGAAAGGGGAGACTACAATTCCGGTTTTTTGGTTTGAATAATGTGCCATATCGTCGTTATTATGAAGTGGCTTCATACTCCGATGCTTTCTCGGATCAGAGCGGAGAAGGGAGAGGGCGAAAAGACGACCAAAATCAGCAGGGAGTTAAAACGGTTAATTCAGAAGGAGGCGGAACTTCCTTTTGACGAAAAATTAGATTTTTGGCTGGAAGAACCCCGTTTAACCTGGAATACTTTTGTCTGGAGACAGTAAAGGGCAAAAATCTGGAGAGCGCCAAGAGGCTTTGACCTTTTACCTGAAATATGACCAAACCATGCGGGTATTCTCCCAATTTCAAGCTGTGCACACCAGAGTCTTCTTTTTTCAACTGGTTCGGTTACTGCCATCCGCGGAGCAAGACCGGTGGTTGAACCAAATGCAAATCCCCTTTTGTTTATATTACAGATTAGATAAAAAGATTTTAAAGTATCTTCTTTATTGAATCAGGGCAGAATCGCCTTTTAATAAACGGGTTAAGTTCGTTTTGGAGTTTTCTAAGATTCAAGAATAAATAGCATTTGCCCTTCCTTCCTGAAAAGTTTGGTTTACCCAATTGTCATAAAGAGCAGGATATTTATGTTTTTTAGCGAAATTTGATTTTGATAGTGTAGAACTTATTACATATAAGGGAGCGGATTATCCGAAATGGTGCAGGAAGTGCTTGAACAAGATGATATTATCCAGCAGGGTAAGACCGGCAGACATGAGACTTTTACCCCTCGTTATGGTTGGTTAAAAAAGGGATTTGATCAGGTTAATAATGATGGTGGTGTTTTTAGGGCAAAGGATTCCATAGAACGTCTTGGCGTAGGTAAGAATATGGTTAGCTCCATCAGGTTTTGGTGTCAAGCATTCAAATTAATAGATAATAATCACGATGGAACGATGGAAACAACTGAATTTGGGAAATATCTTTTATCTAATGAAGGATGGGATCCATTTTTAGAGGATATTGGTTCATTATGGCTTTTACATTGGCAGCTTTTTCTCCCTCCATTAGAAGCAGTCTCATGGGCTTTGGCCTTTAATAGATGTAACCTTTGGAGTTTTGATATAAAACAGTTGACTAAAGTGATTATTAACTCTACCCAGCGTTACTCCCGTCTTGCATCATTATCGAAGAACTCTTTTGAACGGGATGCCTCTTGTATCATTCGTATGTATACGGAAACATCCTTTGGAAAAGACACGGAGATCGATTGTCCTTTTACTCAGCTTGGGTTAATCAAGAAAGCGGAAGCAGATCATTTGGTTTGTTTTGATAATAGTGAAAAACGGAATCTTCCTTCTTTGATTTTTGCGGCAGCTTGCTTTTCCTATATCGATAAATTTATACCTTCAGGACAAAAAACGGTTAATATCCAAAGACTGTCTTACGATTTTAATTCGCCCGGTGTAGTGTTTAAAGTAACGGAAAGCTTTGTAGGATCATATTTAGATCAAGCTTCCAAAATGCTAAAAGGTTACAGCTTAATAAATGTAATGGGAAATACCCAATTGAGCTTTGAGGAAGAACCAAAAGATTTATACAAAAAAGCACTTGAGTTATATTATGAAGGGGCGGAAAAATGAAGCTTGCAGAATTTATTCATTCAGATCTTAATGTTGCTCGTTCAATAAATATAGAACGTGATTACAGAAATGAAGATGTTATCCGCGATTATCACGTCACAACGAAAACCCTAGAAATAATTAAACGTTTTACCGAGGCTTTATTAGGGGAAAAAGTTACTTCCTGGTCTTTAACCGGTCCATATGGAATGGGTAAATCAGCATTTGTGAACTTTTTATTAGCTTTGACCAGATTTCGTAACGAAAAGGAAACAGCGAATGCGTTACACAAACTAGAACAAAGCGACATTAAGTTATACCAGAAGTTCGTCCAAGCACTTAACAATAGAACTGATAATGAGGGGTTTCTACAAGTTGCAGTTACGGCTGCTTATGAACCTGTAAATAATACTTTGGCACGAGGACTACTTGATGCGCTTAATCAAAGTACTATTCCCAATAGAGATGTTTTAGTGAAAGATTTACTGTCGCTTTTAAAACAAAAAATTGTTGATTCGCAAAAGTTGATGAAGGCTTTTAGTAATACAGTTGAGAATGCGCATAGGCCAATGATTATTATTATTGATGAGTTTGGGAAAAACTTAGATTATATGGCTCATCATCCTGAACATGGCGACATTTTTATAGTGCAGCAACTTGCCGAAAGCAAGATGATCTATCTGTGGGTCTGCTTGCATCAAGCTTTTGATGAGTATGTTTCCGGTTTATCTACGGTGCAAAGGCAAGAGTGGAGTAAGGTTCAGGGCCGTTTTGAAGACATTTCTTTCGTTGAGTCCGATCAACAAATGCTTTATCTGATTAAGAAAGCTTTGAGACACGAAGATATCGCATATGAAAGGATCAAAAAATGGGCTTATCAAGTTAAAAAATTTATTGAAGAAACAGATTTATTCAACAAAGATAACTTTGATGTAGATACCATACGTGACTTATATCCACTTCATCCGATTACTGCAGTTGCTTTAATTGAGTTGTGTCGTAGGTATGCACAGAATGATCGTACTTTACTTTCATTTTTATGCAGTGGGGATAAATATGCGCTTCCAGCTTATCTTAAAGCAACTAGAATTGATGAAGCTGGTGACTTTCCGGTAGTAGGGTTGGACTATCTTTACAATTATTTTTTTAATATTACTTCGACTACCTTTATTAACCGAGCCGAATCCCAACGTTGGTTAGAAATCCAAAGTAAAATTGAAGAGTATGAATATGCTAGTCCATATGATCAAGCTTTACTAAAAAGTATCGGCATTCTCAACCTACTGCAAGGTTCTCTTGCCATTAAGGCTAGTAAGGAAGTTGCCTCCGGCATTGTAAGTTCCTCTTTAGGTGTTACCCCCCAATTAATTGAAGAAAAGATTGATCAACTACAAACAAATAAGGTTCTTTTATACAGGGAGTATGCTAATGAGTACCGGTTGTGGGAAGGTTCGGACTTCGATGTTTACGGTGAAATTCGCAAGAAAAAGGTAAAACTAGCTATCCGCTCTTTGGATGATGTTCTTCAAAGGTATTTACCATTAACCCCAGTCATTGCCTCCCGGCATGCCTATGAAACAGGGACAATCCGTAGATTTGAACGCCGATGGTTGGATGTGGAATCACTCATTAAAGACATTACCCCTGCGGAAGGCTATGATGGTTTGTTTTTGTATTGTTATGGAACATTTCCCAAACCTCAATTTATTCCTGTAAAATGTAAAGATGGGCGCCCATTGTTAATCGCGTATGTCCCGTCTAAAACAAATCTTACTGAACTAGCCCTAGAAGTCGCAGCGGCACAAATGGTATTGGATGAGTCTCCCGAAATTGAACATGATAGTGTAGCGAAAAAGGAGTTAAAATTTCGGATAAAGGTTGCAAAGGAGCAATTCGCATTCAGGCTTAATACCCTCTTCATACCGGATAATGATGATGTTTTGTGGTATGCGGAAGGGGAACAAAAGAGTATTACCTCTACTAAAGCGCTATCCATTGAATTATCTAGCCTATGCGACAATTTTTATTCTTCGTGCTCGTTTATTGGTAATGAGATGATTAGCTACGAAAAGCTCTCAAGTGCAGTGTCCAGGGCACGGAGAGAATTGGTAGAAGCTATGGCCGAACATGAAAATGAGAATCAACTTGGACTGAAGGGATTTGGACCGGAAGTTGCTATTTATCGTTCTTTACTATTAGATCAAGGGTTGCATGTGGAAGATGATAAGACAGGCTTATGGAAGTTTACTACGGAAGGGAAAGATAAGAACCTCAAAAAACTTTGGGAAAAGATTGATTATTACCTTACCAATTCCGGCCAAAAAGGTGTGAGCGTAGCTGATCTTATGGCAAAATTGAAAGCTCCTCCTTTTGGAATGCGTAGTGGACCTACGCCTATCTATATTGTTCTTTATTTATTAGTCAATTGTGATCGGATCGCATTATTTCAAGAAGGAACATACAAACCATTTTTCGGTGCCGTAGAGTTGTCCTTATTGCTAAATCGATCAGATCTCTTTGTTTTAAAGTATATTATTTCTTCTAATGTTCAACGAAGAGTATTCCAAATATATAAAAATATTTTGAACACAGCTAAGATCGATAGCCATTCCGGCCTTCGCAACACGACAATGGTTAGTGTAGTTGGACCTTTAATAAACTTTATAGCAAAGCTTCCTGAGTACTCGAAAAAAACTGGAGATATTTCGGCAAATGCGCAAAGAGTCCGATCGGCTATTGAAAACTCTACTGAACCGATCCAGCTACTTTTTGAGGACTTACCAAAAGCAGTAGGGGTCCTTCCGGAAAAGATAGAGGATGATGACGGTAAACAAGAATTGCAAGGAAAACTACAAGCTGCTTTGCAGGAGTTAAATTTGGCCTACCCCAAATTGCAGCAAAAAATTCGTGAGTATGTCCTTGAACTATTTAAAGAAAAAGACTTAGACGAATTATATTACATCCTGCAGAAGCGAATTGCTCCCCTAGTTAAGATTTGTGATGACAAAGAGCTCAAGGCTATTTTACAAGCTTTTGTGCGAAAGTATAAAACATCTGAAGAATGGTTAAAAGCAATAGCTAGCAGACTGGTAAAAAAACCGGTTGATAAATGGCGGGATGATGATTATTTACCATTTACCGCGAAGCTTAAAGATTTTACTGACCGGATTCGACAGTTAGAAGCGATTGCATTAGACAAAGGGCAGTTTAGGTCCAATAATGGGAGAGTGGTAAGTATCATGTTACCTAATGGGCATTTAAAAAGAGATGTTCTCAACTCTATGTCTTTACAAAATGCTGAGGTCCAAAGCAAAGTTGATGATATCTTGGCAATGGGTATGGAAAGTTCAAGTGCGGTGCTAATTCTTTTAGCAGAGAAAATGTTAAAGGGTGAAGAGGATGAATAATTCCGATTTTAAACAAGAATATGGAGTCAAACATATTCTAGCACTTTCTGGGGGAAAGGACAGCGCTGCATTAGCAGTTTACATGCGAGAAAAGTATCCTGAATTAGAGATGGAATATGTCTTTACTGACAGTGGGTGTGAATTACCGGAAACTTACGAATATCTTGACAGGATTAGAGCTGTTCTTAATATTGATATAACAGTAATTAAATCACCAAGAAATTTTGATTATTGGCTCAAATATTTTAACGGTGTCCTACCGTCACCCCAAAATAGATGGTGTACACGACTATTAAAGCTAAAACCTTTTGAAGAATATATTGGTTACAAAAAAACGTGTAGTTATGTTGCAATTAGAGCAGATGAAGACAGAGTAGGTTACAGAAATAATAATGGTAATATCAAATCAATACACCCTTTTGTTACCGATGGAATCGTGCTAAGTGATGTAATTGCATTATTAAATGGGTGTGGGTTAGGACTGCCTAATTATTATCAATGGCGAAAAAGGTCCGGATGTTATTTTTGTTTTTATCAATCTGAAGATGAATGGAAAGCTTTGAGGGGATTTCATCCAGATAAATTTAGAAAGGCCTGTAGATATGAGGAAAATCATTCTGACGGAAGAGTTTATACTTGGAGGGGTAAAAAAGGTGGGAAACATATATATTTAAGAGATTTAGAACCGTACGAGCATTCAAGAAAGAAAGTGTCTTTTGAAGAATGCAGAACAAAGAAATTGATTGATATATTAGGAAATGTAAATTTTGATAATGCCATAGAAGGAAGTGTTTTGAAATAAATAAGGTGGTGGGTTCAATGAGTGGTATAGATAGCTTAGTAGAGGGTGTAAATAACTTAAATGTCTATAAAAAAGGACAAATAAAAAATCCCCATAAATATCTACTTTTACTATCAGTAATAACACTAATTGAGAAGACACCAAACCATAGAAATGAATTTTCTTTTGAAGAATTGGAACCTGTTTTTTTGCAACATTTTGATTACTATTTCCCTAATATTCCGAAATACCGCAAAATGCTTGAATATCCTTTTGTTCATCTTCAAAATGAGGGTTTTTGGTTCTTAAAAGTGAAGAAAGGAAAAGAAGAGGAATATCAGACAATTAGGAACATGAGGTTAAGGTTAACGCGCAAACGAATACAAGAAGTAATTGAATTTGCCTATTTTAGTAATGATAGTTTTAATCAGATATTATCAGAAGGAAAAAGAAGCAAGCTTAAAGTTACTATAGAAGAATGGTTGGAAAATAGTAATAAATCTAATATTTTTAATCCAAATTCTAATGTTATCAAAGAAAATTCAAGTTTGTTCTCCCATGAGCAATCAGCAATTGATCAAATTAACATACTGCTCAATCGGCAAAATAATGGTAAGTTAGTTAGTAATATTTTGTTATTCGATCCCCAGTCAAATAATTTTCTTGAATATGATTTAATAGTTGTTACTTGTACCGGTATATTTGTTGTTGAATTAAAACACTGGAGTGGAACTATTAAAATAAATAGCACAAAAGATCCATATAACTGGGTTATTGATGAAAATAGATATAGGCGGAATCCACATAGATTAAATGGGTTTAAGTGTAAAGTATTAAAGGGTGTTTATCAGCACAGGTTTAAAACCTACCCGAATATTCGCGTCGAATCTGTCGTGGTCTTAACTCATCCCGAAGCAATTGCAGAGGGAGCTTCCGATCCTCTTCTATTCGCAGAGAAAGCCATTTATAATCCTACTTTTTCCTCAATAAAAGATTTTATAACTTATTTAAAAAGGCACTCGGCTTTCCAAAAGAATGTTATTGATAAAAATCAAATAGATTCTATAATTAGATATTTATATAGTTTAAACCAACCAAAGGCAAGTTTAACTTATAGCATTCCTGGTTTTGAAACAATAGAGTATTTAAGGCAAACATCTGACGTGATTGAATTGATCGCTAGACCTCTTGTTGGTAATTCTAGAAAATTAAATCGATTTCGGATATTTCGTCCTCCTCACCAGCTCGCAAAGGTAGAAATAGAACGATTTAGAAAAAGAGCATTTAACACTTTTAATGCTGTAACATTATTAAATGATCATCCTAATGTTGGTAAGGTATGGCTAGTACCTAATGAAGAAGGAGATATAATTGAAGGATCAGATTGGTCCGAAGTAGGAACCCTTCGTGATATCATAAATGAGTATAGACGAAGTAATAAATATCCAGTAAAAAACGCAGCTAGCATCTATCAAGGTGTTTTCAATGGTTTAAGAAGAGCACATGAAGAAAATGTGATTCATCGTGCTTTGAAGCCTGAAAATATCTTAATTATGAACGGTATACCCAAAATAATTAACTTTGATCTGTCATACCAATATCATGAGGATGAAAGACAACATTTAACTGTTATTGCGGATCCCTCCAAATTGAAAGATGATGGTTATACGGCACCGGAAGTATTAACTGGTAAAGACATAGATGAAACGACAGACTATTTTAGTTTAGGTGTTATTACGTATGAGTTACTTACTGGTGTCAAGCCTTTTGCAAATACCATTGAAATGCAAGCGAAGGGTGGTAAACTAACCGAAGAACATATTAAAAGACTATACCGAATAGGCATGCCGAAAGAACTAATCAGTTGTTTAAAACAAATGGTCGTGTTTGATAGGGAAAAACGTATAAAATCCATTCAAGAAATCGAAAAAGCATTTATTGCTAAATCAGCTTCTGAAGAAAAAGCTGTACTTAATGCCAAACTACCTCCTGGGGCTGAATATGATGTATATAAGATTATTAAACTGATTGGTGAAGGGACTGATACACAGATTTATAAAGCCCGTACACTTAATTCGAAGTTAGTAGCACTAAAAATATTTAACCGTGAGGTTCCTTGTGAACGGGTTACAAAAGAAAATGAAGTATTAGAAGCAATTACATCATCTTATGTTGTCAAATCTGGAAGAATTGGTCATTGGGATAAAGATCGATATTTTATTGAAATGGATTACATTGATGGGGAACCCTTACGAGCATGGATTAATAGAAGTGAGAGACCTGACTGGACTACTTTTCAAACTATTACGCAATGTTTAATTGAAGCGATCAAAGCTTTTCATAATCATAGAGATGAGGATGGTAACCCTGAACCCTTACTTCATAGTGATATTAAACCAGATAATATATTAATAACCAAAGATCATAAGGCAGATCTAATTGACTGCGGGATAGCAGGTGCACCGAGAGGTGATATTTTCCAAGGGACAGTAGGTTATGTACCGCCAGATTATATTGCCGGCGCGGACATGGCGTATTCTCAAGATGGTGATCTTTTTGCTTTAGGAGTCACTCTATGGGAATGGCTTTTTGGTGAAAAGCCTTATAAGAACCCTGCGATTGGTGATGAGCCGAGTGTTCTTCAATTGCATGATGATAACTATCCTCCTTATTTAATGAAATGGCTAACCAAGGCTGTTGCAACTTTGAAAGGAATTCGTTTTGATAACATAGAAGAAATGGAGTCAGCCTTTCATGGAAAATTAGACCTTGATATAGATAGTTCAGAATCACAAGCTATATCTAGTGATGAAGATATCTCATCCCAAGATCAGCAACATGATATACATAATATGCAAGGTTCTAAAATAGAAAATGTCGCGAAAAATGGTTTTGTGAAATACTTAAATTCATTAACTAGTGTGTCAGCGGGTAACGAAAATGCGATTGCTGAAGCTCAGATCGGCAACAAGTACTTTGAGCGCATTTATGTAGAAAACCCCATTACAGACTTTGTATATAAAGAATTGAAAGAAAACCGTAGGAATGTTATTTTAACGGGTAATGCTGGTGACGGCAAGACTACTATTGCAGCAGAAATATGTCGGAGAATTACGGGCGGGTTTGAGATTGTGCCTTCGGAGCTGAAGAAAGCAGGCTTCGTTATTATCAAGGATATGAGTGAATTGACAGAAGAAGAGCGGGTACATATTCTTGAACAAGGAATAACCAATAACGAGTTGAGTTTTTTGATAATATCAAATACCGGAACTTTACTAGATAGCGCCTCCAAACTAAATGTAAACGGGATAGAAGTAGGAACTATTCGTAGTCAATTGTTGGAAAAAATGGAGTCATCTCAACCAGAACTCTTTTTGAATAATAGGTTTAGTATTATTAACATTGGTAGAACAGACAGTATCAGTACAGCATGTCGGATCCTTAAGAAAATGGTGGATTGCGAAGATTGGACTTTTTGTCGAAAGTGTAATAAGGACTGCCCGATTAGAATAAATATTGAGCTTATTAAGGAAAACGAAGAGATAGTATTAGAACGTATTGAATTGTTATACAGGCGTTTATATGAATATGGAATTCGACTTACTTTACGTCAGATGACGGGACATTTGGCGTATGCAATAACATCAGGGAAAATATGCTGTGAAATTCAGGATTTGCCCCGAGTGGCCCTAGAGGAAAATTTACCAAAGATGCTGTTCATTAATAGGCTTTTTGGAGACGACGGTATAACCGTACAATCGGAAGCCTTACAGTTGGATCCGGTACGTCAAATTCGCAAATTACGTTTTGGAACGGAGTTGGAACCAAATTTTGAACGAGAAATATGGGTAAAAAAAGAAAGCCCTTTGCCGATTAGGGGGCAAACAGCATCTGAGGTATTCAATACATTAATGAACAGCCTTAATGAGTCTGGAAAGTATGGCCGTTTGCAAATCCGCCGCTTGGTCTATTTTTTGGGATCTACTGAAAAAGCAGCAGCAAAACAGTTTATCTCTGTTTTTTTGGATTCGCCTTTCTTACAAAATTACTTAGAAGTCTGTAGATCGAAAGAGTCAATTATACCTAATAATTATGAGTACGAATACCGGAGGAGAATACTTCAAGTTTTGCAAGAATATTTCACTGGTATTCGTTTAACAAATAATGATTGGGGTGGAAGGCTATATATTACCCTTAACCGCCGTGGCTCAGGAGCCCGAACTCAAATGGTGGTTGCTGATTTCTTGTTCGATGATTTTAACCTACAGCTACGAACAAAGACTTCTTTTACGGGAGAGAAGGTAGGTGATTTTTATCTCGTGTGTGGAGATAAAGTGGAGATGAAACTTGATCTTCCTTTCTTCGACTATGTTATTAAACGACAACAGGGTGATGTAACCGGGGAGTTATCCCCATATTATGCTGATCGTTTAGAAAGATTTAAAGTTGATCTGATGACTTATTATGCAAACACCCGTTATTCACAGGTTCAGAATCTTCGCCTGTTGAAAATAGGTGCAGATCGTAATTTTCAGGTTATAGACATAAGCTTTAGCAAAAATGGGGGATTGGTGGTGTTAGGATGAGTCTGCCAGAAAGATTTCCTGAGGTTTCAATTGACGAAAAGGAAGATTATAATCCTGGTATTCGCCTATTTGGCAAACGCTTTATTAAAGATCAGACAACTTTAGAATACTTATCCGAATTTTTGGCTGTTTTGTTTTCTGACAAAATGATTAGCCAGGAAGAAATTTCTACTCCGCTGCCCTCTTTTCATATGATCCAGAATTGGCCTAAGAGAGAAGCGTTGTACTATAAACCACCTATAAAACTTAACCTTAAACTTTTTGCCTTGTTAAGTGTTTCCCGGATAGATGCTCGTCATCAGGCTCATAAGGAACAATATAAACGGTTACATCGGAATTTAAAAGAAAAAATTACATATTACAGGCAAGGCACCGATATTGTAGAGTTACTTGAAGAGTTTTTAAGAGGATTACAGGGAGCAGGATTTGATCGAGCATGGTGCGCACAAACTTTTTTTCCGATGAGTAAGTCGTTAATAACTAAAGAAACAATATGGAATGAAACTAAAGCTAGAGGGAAAAAGGATTTAACATGGTTTGATACTTTAAATTCAGACTATTATAGAACCAGAAGGGCATTCCTAGCTCGTGGTGGTGAACTGCTATATCTTCACTTATGTAATGCTTTTTCAACTGATCAAGATAAAGTAAATACACTTGGTGAAAAAATGTTGAGTATTGCTCCGAACTCGTTTGCTTCAGAAGAATTAAAAATTGATAAGCTTCATTCGTCTTTACAAACTGGTTTTCAGCGTCTACAAGGGCCATTTACTGAAACTTTGGATCGATTAGTGGATTGCATCGAAAACTTAGATCAGGAAACCCATAAGAAGACCAATCAAGATAAAATGTTAAGTTGTCAGTGGTGTCCACGAGATAGCTGGCATGAAGGATTAATATTTGCGATCGAGTTGAACCGGCTGTTAAGTGCAGGATTAGATCCAATTGAAAGACTAGAGTTGCTGATGAACGGTTGCGCACTCCATGTGCTACGGAGTTTATCAGCACAAAGTCAGCGTTATGCGGAAAATGTAATGGAACCGGCCAAAAACCTGTTTGGTTATGCCTGGATAGTTACTGTCAATAATACTTCGGTTCGGCAGAATAAAATAGTAGCGCAAAGAAACCTGGAAACAATACAGAGTACGATTTATCAGGCGGTCCACATAAAGGAACTACAAGAAAATGCGGGGAAGGATCCAAATAAAAAGCACACAGTAGAAAAGCTATTAAACGAAGC
>Ga0079223_10000820_pt1 | contig 17233 bp, 17 predicted proteins | sample Stecom2011_FD_75072 | JGI IMG/M metagenome (GOLD analysis project Ga0079223, IMG submission 75072) | Agricultural soil microbial communities from Utah to study Nitrogen management - Steer compost 2011 | ecosystem: Environmental > Terrestrial > Soil > Agricultural land | place: USA: Utah... | reverse complement strand
TTAAACTATCCTATCCATCAATTCTTCTCCAAACTTTCTCAACTGTTGCTTTTTATCTTGCTGAATCTCCATTTTGTCGAGAATATCGAATGCTTTTTGCGTATATGCCTCTATGGCCTTTCTGGTTTTTTGGTCTGATCCAGAGCTTATAAATATCGATTTAACCGATTCAATTTTATCTTGATTTTCTTTTGGAGTTATAGAATACAAGTGTAAAAGCTGTTCCTTTTCTTCTGTACTTCCATCCGAAATAGCTTTGAGGTACAGATAGGTTTTTTTGTTCTCTATAATATCTCCGCCTATTTGCTTTCCGAAAGTAGCTGAGTTTCCAAAAGTATCCAAATAATCGTCCTGAAGCTGGAATGCAATGCCTAAATTGAGCCCGAAATCATACACATCTTGTTTATTTTTGTCAGAAGTTTCAGCCACTATTGCTCCCATTTTAAAAGCAGCTGCAACCAAAACAGCAGTTTTGTATTCAATCATTTTTAGGTATTGATCAACCGAAACATCATCCCGATTTTCAAAATCAATATCCCATTGTTGTCCTTCGCAGACCTCAAGAGCTGTCTTACTAAACAATTTTGCTAATTCTTTAAAGATTTCGGGTTCGTATTGCTCAAAATATTGATAAGCCAAAATCAGCATTGCATCTCCGGACAAAATTCCCGCATTCAGGTTCCATTTTTCGTGAACCGTTGGATATCCTCTACGTAGCGGAGCTTTATCCATAATGTCATCGTGAATTAAAGAGAAATTATGAAAAATTTCGACTGCAGCAGCAGCAGGTAAAGCTTTTTTGACATCTTTGCCAAAAATATCACAAGCCATTAGCGTTAATATCGGACGAATTCGTTTTCCTCCTAATGATAGTATATATTGAATAGGTGCGTAAAGGTTTTCGGGATTTCGACCTATTTTCTGTTTTTGGATATAATCTGAAAAAACTTCTTGATAATTCATTTTTTATTTATTCGCTTATTCGTTAAATGTAGTAGTGTTAAAATTCAAATTCTTTTCCGTCATCTGCCAAATGTACGTGCTGAAAAATTTCTTGAGCTTCTGTTTTGAAGGGTTCTATACTTCCGTATCTTGTAGAATAATGTCCTAGAATCAAATTTTTCGCATTAGCCTTTAAGGCAATCGTAGCGGCCTCTTTGGCTGTACAATGCATCGTCCTTTCGGTATATTGAGCATCTTTTTGTAAAAAAGTACTTTCGTGATACAGTACATCCACATTTTTGATTATCGGAACAATATCTTCTTTATAAATCGTATCCGAACAAAAAGCATAGCTCTTTGGAGGTTCAGGGTCGTTTGTAAGTTCTGAATTTGGGATAAATTGTCCGTTATCTAAAACAACATCTTTACCATTTTTGATGTTCTGATAATAACATTTATCAATTCCGTATTTTTCAGCTTTTTCTTTATTGAGTTTTCGGTCTTTTGGTTTCTCTTGAAACAAATAACCATTGGCATAGACCCTGTGTTTTAGAGGAATGGTTCTTACCATTACTTTTTCGTCTTCAAAAACAACTTCACTTTCGTTAGATTCTAATTCGTGAAAATACAAGCTATACGAAGTAAAAGAACCTGATAATCGAAGCTGAGTAAGGATGAGCTCTTTTATACCTTTAGGTCCGTACACATGTAGGTCAGTTTCTCTGCCTAACATTGCAAAAGTAGTAATCACACCAATAAGTCCGAAGCTGTGATCTCCGTGCAAATGCGAAATAAAAATATGATTGATTTTTGAGAATTTAATTTTCTTTTTCCGAAGCTGTACTTGGGTTCCTTCACCACAATCAATTAAAAAAAAATGGTTTCGCATTTCCAGAACCTGTGAAGTTGGATTGTTGAAAGTTCTGGGAGTAGCGGCATAACAACCTAAAATGGTAATTTTCATAATTAAAAACCTAAATCACGCTCAATTTCCTCCATTTCAATAACATCGTGTGCTTCTTGAAGTGTTGGGACAATCATAACTTTGTCGGTTGCAGCGTTAAAATCAAACTCCTCATGTAGGACTAAAACAAAAGACTTCTTCCCTTTTTTGTGAAGTGAAGATAATTTCTCGAACATAAGTACATCCTTATTGGTAATTTGGCTGTTCTGCGAAATATCTACAATTAGATTCGTATCTTTATAAGAATTATATTGTTCTGTTATTTTTTCTAAAAGCAAAGCACTATCTTGTTGCTTATCTTGAATAACAGTTGTGTTTCCTTGTGTTTTAATTTCCATTATTTATTACTAAAAAATATTTTGGTAAAAATACGCAAAAAAGTTGGATGTGATAATTTTACAAGCAGGATTTCCTTCTTTTAAGAATATAGCATTTCTTACCATAGGTCAATGTTAATTACCTTTTTGAGGCATAACTTTGTGGTAAATAGTAAAAATAAATATATAAAATCAATAATTATGAAAAACACGATAGTACATAAAGCAAACACTAGAGGGCACGCAAACCACGGATGGCTAGATACTTATCACACGTTTAGCTTTGCTAATTACCACAATCCTGAAAGAATACATTTTGGAGCCTTACGAGTTTTAAATGATGATATTATTGACGGAGGAATGGGATTCGGGATGCATCCGCATGACAATATGGAGATTATCAGTATTCCGCTCGAAGGCGATTTGGAACACAAAGACAGCATGGGAAATGTTGGAGTTATCAAACAGGGAGACATCCAAGTAATGAGTGCAGGAACCGGAGTTTATCACAGTGAGTATAATAAAAACAAAGACAAAAGAGTTAAGCTTTTACAGATTTGGTTGTTTCCGAACAAACGAAATGTAACTCCTCGTTATGATCAGATTACGTTGAATCCGGAAGATAAAAAAAATAAGTTTCAACAAATTATCTCTCCCAACCCGGAAGATAAAGGAATGTGGATTCATCAGAATGCTTGGTTTAGTTTAGGAGAATTTGATAGTGAAACTACCCAAACATACACTTTAAATGATAAAAAAAACGGAGTGTACGCTTTTATAATAAAAGGCAAGGCTGCTATCGAAAGTCAACATCTTGATACTCGTGACGGAATGGGAATTTGGGATACAGACTCGTTAACTATAAACATATTAGAACCTAATACAGAAATTTTGTTAATGGAAGTTCCGATGACAATCTAACCAAATAAGACTCGCTATAGAGCGCTTTTATTCTACCCTCATAGATTTAAGTAACGCTCTGTAGCGTTCTAATATTTTGAGTTTTGAAACAAATCCGTAATATTTTTTGTCTTTTATAATGGGTAAAAAAGTTTGGTCAGAAAGCTCTAATTTTTCGAGCATTATATAAATCGAATTTTCGTAATAAATTACATTTTCGACAGGCTTCATAATTTCTGAAATCTTCGAGTATTTTATCTTAAAATTATTAAAGACAATATTACGTACTCTATCAAAATCAAGAACTCCTACCAAGGTTTTATTTTCATCAATTACTGCAAAGTGCCTCTGATTGGTTTGCGAAACTATATCCACTAAACGCTCTAGATTTTCGTTTGGATGCAAAGTATTATAGTCTTTTATCAGAATATCATCTAACGAAATGCTAGAAAGAATATTTCGGTCTTTGTTGCTGGTAAATGCCTCACCCCTTTTAGCTAATTTTCTAACATCCATAGAATAAGCTTCATATTTTTTAGAAACACCAAAACTAATTGAAGACACTATCAAAAGTGGAATCATCAGTGAGTAGCCAGCAGATATTTCTCCGATTAAAAAGATGGCCGTTAAAGGAGCATGAAAAAGTCCGCTAAAAACTCCAGCCATTCCAACTAAAGTAAAGCTTGAAACGGGAAGTTTTATAAATCCTGTAAGGTTTACTAAATATGAAAACAAAAATCCAAGGTAAGAACCTACAAATAACGAAGGAGCAAAATTCCCTCCATTTCCTCCGCTGTGTAAAGTAAATCCAACCGCAAAAACTTTTAGAAAAGAAGCTAATCCGACAAAGAGAAGTAAAGCCCAATGACTATCCTTAAAATTTGAGAAAATAGTGTCCTCTAATAACTGACTCGGATTATCTCCAGACAATACCTTAATACTTTCATACCCTTGTCCGAAAAGTGTGGGAATAACGAATATAAGCAAAGCTAATAAGGAAGCTCCATAAATTGCTTTTCGATAAGAACCCAATTTCAACCTACTAAAATAATCTGATATTCTTTGAAAATTCCGAGAATAATAAACAGAAAACCAACCTGTTATCAATCCTAAAATTATATAAAACCAAATGTCATTCAATTCAAAACTCTGTTTTTGATAAAAATGCATCAGGATATTCTCATTTAGCAAAAGACCCGAAATAATTGCTCCGGTAGCGGCTGACATCATAATCGGAATAAATGCAGTAACGCTCATATCTGCCAAAACCACTTCAATAGCAAACAAAACTCCTGCAATTGGCGCATTAAAAGCAGCAGCTGTTGCAGCAGCTACTCCGCAAGCCAAAAGAAGTGTTCTTTCTTTATAACTCAATTTAAAATATTGAGCGAAGTTAGAGCCAAACGCAGCTCCCGTAATAGCTACAGAAGATTCAATTCCTGCACTTCCTCCAAAACCTACCGTTAAGGAATTGGTCAGTATCTGCGAATACATTTGCTTTTTGGGCAAGATGCTTTTCTTTTTAGCTACCGAATACATGATATGTGAAAATCCTTTTTCGATATGCCCTCCTAAAAACTTATGGATAACAAAAACAGTAAGTAATATACCGATAATAGGCAAAATACTATTACTGTACGGAAGTTTTAATATTCCGTCAATATAATTTGCCAACAAAAAGACCCAATGTGCAAATGATTTTAAAGCCACCACTCCTACTCCAGCAACAATTCCGACAATAACGCTTGCAAGCATTAGAAATTGTCTTGGTGTAGTTATCAGTTTTATCCACACCAAAATATAGAGAATTATTTTTCCTATATTTTGAATCGCTTTTTTCATCCGACAAAGATAGAAGAATTCTGCAAAAATGATTAGCTTATCCCAAAGCTACGTCAAGGCTCATCATTACCACAAAACCTATAATAAAGCCAAGGGTAGCAATATCAGTATTTTTATTTTGTTGGGTTTCAGGTATTACTTCTTCGACCACAACAAAAATCATGGCTCCTGCAGCAAAAGCCAAAGCATAAGGTAAAAGAGGTGTGAAAAATGTGACAGCCATAGCTCCGATAACTGCAGATATAGGCTCTACCAAAGCAGAAGATTGACCTAACAAAAAACTTTTTTTACGACTCATTCCCATTCTTCGCAAAGGCATTGCAACAGCAATTCCTTCAGGAAAGTTTTGAATAGCTATTCCGATAGAAAGAATCACTGCTCCTGCAATAGTGGCTTCGGGAACTCCCATAGCAACTCCACCAAACAAAACTCCAACTGCTAAACCTTCCGGAATATTGTGCATCGTAATGGCTAGTGTTAAAAGAGTTGTCTTTTGCCAAGGAGTTTTAATTCCTTCTGAATCTTTTTCTTTAAAGTTTATGTGTAAATGAGGTAAAACTTTGTCTAAACCAAACAAAAACAAAGCACCCAATAAAAAGCCTACAGCAGCCGGAATAACTTTATCAAACCCCTCTCCGTCACTCATGTTAATAGCAGGTGCCAACAAGCTAAAATAACTTGCTGCTATCATAACTCCTCCGGTAAATCCTAGCATACCATCTAGAAAAACCTGATTCATTTTTCGGAACAAAAACACCACAGAAGCTCCTAAGGCTGTTAAAAACCATGTAAATAATCCTGCAATCAAGGCTGCTTGCACAGGAGGAATACTTTCGAAATATTCTATAACAAAATCAAACATAATGTCATTATATTATATGCTAAAGTAATGTTTTTTTTTTCGGTAAGGTAAATTATTTTTTAGTTCAGCCTAAAAATCATACTTCGATACTTATTCCATTCGAAGTGTTTTTACCTGATTCGAAGTAAAAATCAATCCTGCCTAAATTGATTCCAAAACAACCTACCTGATTTACAACTACCGATTTACCTTCGATATTATCCACAAGAGTGGGCTTATTCAAAAAAGTATGAGTATGTCCACCTATAATCAAATCAATATTTTTGGTTTTTGAAGCTAAGACTAAATCAGAAATTTTGCTGTTATTGTATTTGTATCCCAAGTGAGAAAGACAAACTACCAAATCACATTTTTGTTCTTCTTTTAAAAAACGTGTCATTTCTTGTGCAATTTCGATAGGGTCTAAATACTTTGTTTCTTTGTAATGTGATTTGCTTACCAATCCGTCCAATTCTATTCCGAGTCCAAAAACTCCAATCTTAATGCCATCTAAATCGAAGGTTTTGTATTTTTTAATATATCCATCCAAAATGGTATTCGAAAAATCATAATTAGAATTAATAAAGTCAAAATTCGCATTCGGAAGCGGAGCCAAAAACCCTTCTAATCCGTTGTCAAATTCATGATTTCCGAGCGTTGCAGCATCATACTTCATCATAGACATCAATTTAAGCTCTAATTCTCCTCCGTAATAATTAAAATAAGGAGTTCCTTGAAAAATATCGCCTGCATCAAGCAATAAGGTATTTGGATTTTCTTTTCGAATTTTTTCGACTAAAGCTGCTCTTCGTGCCACACCTCCCATATTCGGATTTCTAGGATGCGAAGCCTCAAAGGGGTCAATATGGCTGTGTGTATCATTGGTATGAAGAATGGTAATGTGCTTAATTTTATCAGAGGCAAAACCCATAAGAGGTAAAGTCGGAAGGCCGACCATCACCGAAGTTAAAGCTGTTTTTTGTATAAATTCTCTGCGTTTCATGTATTCTACTACTTACTAATTCTGATTATTTTTCACTATAATTCTATCGTCTAACACAATCGGGAGGGTGTCGTTTTCGTTAAAATAATCAATAATCAGGTTCCGAAGTTTATAATTCATATCATACGAACCTATTGCTTTTTCGAAAAAAAACATATTATCGCCTCCTGTCATCAAGTAATCCGAAGTAGCAACAAAATAGGTTTTTGTCTCATCCAAAGGCTGTCCTTGAATCATTATATTATTGTATGATTTTTGATTTTCCGAAAGTTCAATCTGAATTCCTGCTATCGGATGTGCTCTTTTTTCCTGAACAAAGTATTCGACCAATTCTATAATTTGTTCTGCTTTGAGCTCTGCAATAATTAAGCTATTTTCAAAAGGCATAACCTGATATGCAGTTCGTGCCGTCACATCGCCTTTGGCTATAGGCGCTCTAATTCCTCCATGATTGAGCAAACAAATACTCACCTGCTTACCGTTAGATTTTTCGAAAAGTGAATTTGCTTTTTGTAGTGTTATATCTGCTAGAAAATTTCCGATAGTAGTCTGCCATTTCCCTTTGCTTTTATCCATATTTTCGGGTGCATAACTCAAAACATTATCCAAATCTTGATTGATGTGATTTCGATAAGGCTCCACAAAATTATCATATTCAGAAAGAGGTTGAATGGTGTGGTCAATCGGTATTATTTTTCCGTTTATCTTAGTAAGGTGCTGCTTTGGTGTAGTGCATCCAACAAAAATAAATAATGTTAATATTACAATAAAAAAACGAAATTTAGAATGGTTGTTTATTAGCTTTGTCATTAGTAATAGATGATCTTTTTAATTACATTTGTAACAATTGTAAAGGTACTATGTTTTTGAGCATAATTAAAAAGGTTTCATTAAAAAAAAACGTTAAGAAACATTTATCAAAAGTAAAAGCTCCTTCTGGGAACAAAATAACTACCGTAAATTTGCTTATAGACGGAATTCATTTTAATGAAACCACTCAACTCATCGATGAGTTTGTAAAAAGAGGAATAAAAAAAGAAAATATTAAGGCATTGATTTTAATCAAAGAAAAAACTCGAATAAATACCGATGCTATAATTTATTTACGTTCACAAGATATTGGGCTGTTTGGAGCCATATCAAAAGAAGAAGTAAGAGCGTTTGTTTCTCAAAAAAGTGATTTATTGGTGAATTATTACAAAGAGGAAAAACCTGAGTTAGATTACATTGCCTCAAAAGCCAACTCAGATTTTAAAGCAGGATTTTTCACAGAAAAAAACGCTATAAATCATCTCTCAATTGATTCGTCGCTTTCGGATTATAAAATATTTTCCGAAGAAATGTTTAAATATTTAAAAGCTTTCAATAAAATATGAAATCACTTATAGGTACAGGAGTGGCATTGGTTACTCCTTTTAAAAAGGATTTATCTGTCGATACACAAGCGCTAAAAAAAATTGTTCGTCATACTATTGATGGTGGAGTAGAATATTTGGTTGTACTAGGAACAACTGCCGAATCGGCTACTTTGTCTAAAGACGAAAAAGAACTTGTTATTCGCACTGTAATAGAGGAAAATGCAGGTGTTTTACCTTTGGTTTTAGGAGTGGGAGGAAATAATACTCAAGAAGTGGTAAACGAACTAAAAACCAGAGATTTATCAGCTTTTTCTGCTATCTTATCGGTTTCACCCTATTACAATAAACCTACACAAGAAGGAATTTATCAGCACTTCAAACTAATTGCCGAAAACAGTCCTGTTCCTGTTATTTTATATAATGTCCCTGGCAGAACTGCTAGTAATATGCTTCCGAGCACGGTTATTCGTTTGGCGAATGATTTTAAAAATATTATCGGAATCAAAGAAGCAGCAGGTGATATTGTTCAGGCCATGAAACTCATTCAGCTTAAACCCGAAGGTTTTTTAGTTATTTCCGGAGATGATATGATTACTCTACCCATGGTTTTGGCAGGAGGAAGCGGAGTTATTTCGGTTATAGGAGAAGGCTTTCCGAAAGAGTTTTCAGAAATGGTTCGCTTAGGATTATCCGGAAAAGTAAAAGAAGCTTATGCTTTGCATTATCAACTGGCAGATAGCATAGATATGATTTTTGAACAGGGAAATCCAGCCGGAATTAAAGAAGTATTTAAACATTTAAACCTATCTGAAAATACGGTTCGTTTACCTCTGGTAAATGTGAATGAGGACTTGTCGGATAGACTAAAAGCATTTGTAAACACAATAAAATCGTAATGCGTTTCGATTTTAGATTTATTAATTAAAAAAGAATATTTATGTTAACCAAAACATTAGAAACAGCACTAAACAATCAAGTAAAGCTAGAAGGTGATTCTTCTCAAATTTATTTAGCGATGGCTTCTTGGGCTGAGGTTAAAGGATTTGAAGGGATTGCTACTTTTATGTACAACCAATCTGACGAAGAGCGTATGCACATGCTCAAATTGGTGAAATATATCAATCAAAGAGGCGGAGAAGCTAAAATTCCACAGATAGAAGAACCTCATTTAGACCACTCTTCGTTTAAAACTTTATTTACACAACTTTTTGAACACGAAGTATTAGTATCAAAAAGCATCAACGAACTAGTACACATATCACTTCAAGAAAAAGATTATGCCACACATAACTTCTTGCAATGGTACGTAGCAGAACAAATCGAGGAAGAATCAACAGCCAGAACAATTCTTGATAAAATAAATCTTATCGGAGATGACAAAGGAGGATTGTACTTGTTTGACACAGATATGAAAAGTTTTACCGGACAAGCTCCTGTATAGTTTTTTATACAATTTGAGAATAAGTGTTATCAAAACCTTAGACCTCAAACAAAAACATCTTGATTATAAGAAAATAATGACTAACTTTGCAGGCATTTTTCTGCTTTTGCAAGAAATATTATAAGTTAAAAATGAAAAAAATATTTTTCCTATTATTTATAGCTATAAGCTTTACTTCGTGCAGCGAATATCAAAAGGCCTTAAACGGAGAAGATATTGCTCATAAATATGCCGTTGCCGAAAAAATGTATAATAAGGAAAAATACAATAAAGCTGTTCGACTTTTTGAACAAATTGCTCCAGGATATAGAGGCAAACCCGAAGCCGAAAGAATGTTTTATATGTATGCCAAATCTACCTATGAAATGAAACAATACGGGATGTCTGCTCATTGGTTTGAACGATTTGTAAACAATTATCCACAATCTGATAAGGTAGAAGAAGCTTGGTTACTTTCCGGTAAAAGTTATGCTGAACTATCTCCGAGATATTCAAAAGATCAAATAGACACATATAAGGCTATTGACAAATTACAAGAATTTATAAATTTGTACCCAAATTCTGAATATGCTACTGAGGCCAACGAAATTATTATTGAACTGAATCAAAAAATAGAAAAAAAATATTTTGAGATTGCTAAACAGTACAATACTATAGCCGGATATACCAGAGATTATAATGCTTCAATTGTTGCACTTGATAACTTTTTAATTGATTATCCAGGAACAATTTTTACGGAAGATGCCCTATATTATAAGTTTGACTCAATGTATCATATCGCTATGAATAGTGTCCAAGCCAGAAAAAAAGAGCGATTAGAACAAGCCAAAGAAGCATATAATGTTCTGAACAGACATAATGCAGCATCAAAATATAAATCTCAGGCAGATAAAATGCTCGAGCAAATAGAAAAAGAATTACAAAAAAGCTAATTAATATTTAATATGGATTTCAAAAAGACAACAGCACCTGTAAACACAATTACATACAATAAAGATGTTATTGAAGCACCAACAGGAAACATCTACGAAGCAATTACTATTATTGCTAAAAGAGCAAATCAGATAAATTCTGAAGTAAAAAAAGAATTGTCTGATAAACTAGATGAATTTGCTACTTATAATGATTCTTTGGAAGAGGTTTTTGAAAATAAAGAACAAATTGAAGTATCGAGATTTTATGAGAGACTTCCGAAACCTCACGCAATTGCAGTAGAAGAATGGATTGAAGGAAAAATCCACTATAGAAATACAAAGTAATAAGCTTATGTCTGTTTTACAAGGTAAAAAAATCCTGCTAGGAGTATCAGGAGGAATTGCTGCCTATAAAACAGCACATTTGGTACGACTTTTTATAAAATCAGGAGCAGAAGTTCAGGTCGTAATGACTCCATCTGCCAAAGATTTTGTAACTCCACTTACATTGGGAACACTTTCTAAAAAGGAAGTGTTTTCTGCTTTTTATGAGCCTGATGACGAAAATGCCAAATGGAATAGTCACGTAGAGCTAGCCTTATGGGCCGATTTAATGCTGATTGCTCCTGCTACAGCCAATACGATGTCTAAAATGGCAAACGGCGGATGTGATAATCTATTGATGGCCACATATTTATCAGCCAAATGTAAAGTGTATTTTGCTCCAGCTATGGATTTGGACATGTATAAGCACGAATCAACACATGAGAACTTCAAAAAGTTAGAGTCGTTCGGAAATGTAATGATTCCTGCTGAATCAGGCGAACTAGCCAGTGGACTTTCAGGAGAAGGACGAATGGCAGAACCAGAAAATATTATTAAATTCATCGAAACGGATTTAGAAAAAGACTTACCGTTAAGAGGAAAAAAAGTTTTAGTTACTGCAGGTCCAACCTACGAACCCATCGACCCGGTTCGCTTTATAGGAAATCACTCTTCGGGTAAAATGGGATTTGATATTGCCAAAGCTTTAGCAAATTTCGGAGCCAAAGTTACGTTAGTTTCAGGACCAACACATTTGGATATACAACATTCCAACATTAATCTCGTTAGAGTACTATCTGCTCAAAATATGTATGAAGTGTGCCACCAGATTTATAACTCTATAGATATTGTAGTGGCCGCAGCAGCCGTTGCAGATTATCGTCCGAAGTATGTTGCAGAACAAAAAATCAAAAAATCTGAAGATAGTTTGATTATCGAATTAGAAAAAAATAAAGATATTTTAGCTTCATTAGGAGCCATAAAACAGCATCAATTTTTAGTAGGTTTCGCTTTAGAAACCCAAAATGAGATTGAAAATGCTAAGCAAAAGATTCAGAAAAAGAACTTAGATTTAATTGTTCTAAATTCCTTAAATGACAAAGGAGCTGGTTTTGGAGGAAACACTAATAAGGTAACCTTTATTAATAAAGATTTTGAAATACAAGAGTTTCCGTTAAAAACAAAAGAAGAAGTAGCTCGTGATATAGTAAATAAAATAATAGAAAATTATGCGTAAAACATTCCTACTTATATTCTTATTGATTATTGGCTATACCGGAAAAGCTCAAGAACTAAATTGTACAATAACAATTGGTCATGAGCGAGTAAACGTAACCAATACTCAGATTTTCAGAACACTAGAACGAGCCTTAAATGATTTTATGAACGGAACACGTTGGTCTAACCAAACATTCAATCAGAACGAAAAAATCGAATGTGCGATGTTTATAAACGTGACCGAGCTCAGCGGAAATACTTTTACAGCAACTTTACAAGTACAATCATCCAGGCCAGTTTTTGGTTCTACTTACTCCTCTCCTATTTTCAATTATATGGATAGGGATTTTACTTTTAATTATATAGAATTTGAAAGTTTATTTTACAACCCAAACAGCTTTGATTCTAACCTTACATCTGTTTTAGCTTTTTATGCAAATATTATATTAGGTTTAGATGCGGATTCGTTTAAACTCAACGGAGGAACTCCCTATTTTGAAGCGGCCAACGCTATAGTAAATATTGCCCAATCAAGCGGATATAAAGGTTGGAGTCAGCAAGATGGAGGGAATCAAAATCGCTTTTTTATGGTTCAAGACCTAACCTCTAATGCGTATCAATCATTCAGAAAATCACTCTATGAGTATCACATCCAAGGACTAGATTTGATGAGCGAAAATGTAAAATCAGGAAAAGAAGGCGTAAAAAAAGCAGTTACTACATTAGGCGGAGTACACAATCATCGTCCAAATGCTTTTTTAACTCGAATCTTTTTTGATGCAAAAGCCGATGAATTAGTTCAGATATTTTCCGGAGGTCCTCAAGTTACCATTGCTGATTTGGTAGAAAACCTAAACAGAATTTCTCCGCTAAATTCTTCGAAATGGAGTAGAATGAAGATGTAAAATCTAAAAAACAACCTCAAAACATTTAAAATCCCGAAAAATATTTTTAGGGATTTTTTTATGGCACAATGATTGACTTTAGTGTGATGTAAAAAGAATATAACACATTTGATTTACAATTAGTTATATTCTTATCTTTATCTAAAAATAAAGAAAACCATTACTAATAATGACAAAATGACTTATAAATAACTATGTCGAAAGAAAAAATAATATCACTTGACAGTTTGTCACTACAGAATTTTGATTCAGAAGCAGAATTAATTCCATTGATGACTCCAGAAGATGAAGAGGAAATGAATAAAGAGAAACTTCCTGAAGATTTGCCTATTTTACCTCTAAGAAATATGGTGTTGTTTCCGGGAGTAGTAATTCCGATTACGGCAGGAAGAGACAAATCCATCAAACTCATTAATGATGCTAATGCAAAAGGAAAAGTAATCGGAGTTGTTTCGCAAAAAGAAGAAGATGTAGAAACCCCGACTGCTGCTGATGTAAATTATATTGGTACAGTTGCCCGAATACTCAAAGTTTTGAAAATGCCTGACGGAAACGTAACGGTAATTATTCAAGGTAAAAAGCGTTTTGAAATTGAGCAAATCACATCCGAAGAGCCTTATCTAAAGGCAGTTGTTAGAGAATTTGCAGAAACTCGACCAGACAAAAATGATACGGAGTTTAAGGCAATTACCGAAAATGTCAAAGAATTAGCTACAAAAATAATTCACGAAAATCCAAATATCCCGACCGAAGCTACTTTTGCAATTCAAAATATAGAAAGTGACTCTTTTCTTATAAATTTTGTTTCGTCAAACATGAATCTTGACGTAAAAGAAAAGCAAACCTTACTTGAGATTTCGGATTTAAAAGAACGCGCTTTAGAAACGCTTCGTTATATGAATATCGAATTGCAAAAACTCGAATTGCGCAATGATATTCAATCTAAGGTTCGTCATGATTTAGACCAACAACAACGGGAGTATTTCTTGCATCAACAAATGAAAACTATTCAAGAAGAATTGGGTGGAGTTTCGTATGATCAAGAAATTGAGGAAATGCGTCAAAAGGCTAAATCCAAAAAGTGGAATCAAAAAGTACAACAGCATTTTGAAAAAGAACTGTCTAAATTACAAAGAACAAATCCACAATCACCAGATTTTGGAATTCTCCGAAATTATTTAGAACTATATCTTGAACTCCCTTGGGATACTTATTCTAAAGATAAGTTTGACCTTAAACGTGCACAAAAAATTCTGGACAAGCATCATTTCGGGCTCGAAGATGTCAAAAAACGTATTATTGAATATTTGGCTGTCTTGAAATTGCGAAATGATATGAAATCTCCGATTATTTGTTTGTATGGTCCTCCGGGAGTAGGAAAAACATCCATCGGAAAATCCATAGCAGAATCGCTCGGAAGAGAATATGTTAGAATTTCGCTCGGAGGACTGCGAGATGAAGCAGAAATTAGAGGACATCGAAAAACCTATATCGGAGCAATGCCAGGTAGGATTATACAAAGTATAAAAAAGGCGGGAACATCTAATCCTGTATTTGTTTTGGACGAAATCGATAAACTTTCGAGTTCACATTCGGGAGACCCTTCATCAGCAATGTTAGAAGTATTAGACCCAGAACAAAATTCAGAGTTCTATGACAACTTTTTAGAAATGGGATATGACCTATCAAAAGTAATGTTCATCGCAACTTCTAACAATATGTCAACCATTCAGCCCGCCCTTCGTGATAGAATGGAAGTGATAAATATGACCGGCTATACAATTGAAGAAAAAATCGAAATTGCCAGACAACATTTAGTACCAAAACAACTCAAAGAACACGGACTCACCGAAAAAGACGTAATAATTGGAAAAAGACAATTAGAAAAAATTGTTGAAGGATATACTCGTGAATCAGGTGTTAGAGGACTAGAAAAACAAATCGCCAAACTTATACGAAGTATTGCTAAATCTATTGTAATGGAAGAAGAATATGAAGTTAAGATTTCGGACGAAAAAATCATTGAAGTTTTAGGTACTCCAAAACTAGAAAGAGATAAATATGAAGACAACAATGTAGCTGGAGTAGTAACAGGTCTTGCTTGGACACAAGTAGGTGGAGATATTTTGTATATCGAGTCTATATTGTCTAAAGGAAAAGGAACGCTGACTTTAACCGGAAATTTAGGAACGGTAATGAAAGAGTCCGCTACTTTGGCAATGGAATACATTAAAGCCAACTCAGAGGCTTTAGGTATTGACAATGAGTTGTTGACCAATAGCAATATTCACATTCACGTTCCTGAGGGAGCTACTCCAAAAGACGGACCAAGTGCGGGAATTGCTATGCTTACTTCGTTGGTTTCGACCTTAACGCAAAAAAAGGTAAAGAAAAACTTAGCCATGACTGGAGAAATTACTCTACGAGGGAAAGTTCTTCCTGTTGGAGGAATTAAAGAAAAAATTCTTGCAGCCAAACGTGCTAAAATCAAAGAAATTATTTTGTGTCACGAGAATAAGCGCGATGTAGACGAAATCAAACCTGAGTACATCCAAGGATTGACGTTTCATTATGTAAAAGAAATGAGTGAAGTACTACAAATTGCTATTACCAATCAAAAAGCAAAAAACATAAAAAAGGTATTCCCTACCGAGATAGCTTCATAAAAAATAATAAAATAATTAACCTGAATTGAATTTTAAAGTTTGATTCAGGTTAATTTAGCTTTTACTAAGGCTAAAATCTTATCAAACTGCTCTTTTCTTGTTAGGTTTGAATTATCTATTTCTATCGCATCAGTTGCTTTGATAAGTGGAGAATCTTCTCGATGCGTGTCGATATAATCTCTCTCGGTTACGTTTTTGAGAACTTCATCAAAAGTCACCTGTTCTCCTTTGGCTATAAGTTCGTCAAATCTTCTTTTTGCTCGTACATTTGCATCCGAAGTAATAAACAATTTGAGTTCGGCTTCAGGAAAAACCACTGTTCCGATATCTCGTCCATCCATCACAATTCCTTTGTCTTTTCCCATTTTTTGTTGTTGTTCCACCAATTTCGAACGGACTTCCGATACTTCTGCCACTCTACTTACGTATTGCGAAACCTCAATAGTTCGAATCTGCTTCTCTACATTTTCACCATTCAAATATGTTTCAGAATATCCTAAATCCGAATTGTATTTAAAACCTATTTTTATTTTATCTAGGTTCCAAATTAGATTTTCTACATCAAAACGATTTTTATCAATCATCCCTTGTTGCATGGCAAAATAAGCTACTGCTCTATACATTGCACCGGTATCAACATAAATATAGCCTAAATATTTAGCCAATTCTTTAGCAATAGTACTTTTTCCGGTAGAAGAAAACCCATCAATAGCAATAGTTATTTTTTTAGTCATTTTAGGAATCATGTTTAGAATGTAAAGATATAAAACCTCCTTTTGAAGCTCGTTGCATTATTGTAAATTTATCATCAAACCAAAAAGATTAGTGCTTCCTGCAGTGGTAAAACGAGAATAGGAATAATTAAACCTAAGATTTCCCATTTTAATACCAATACCAGCCGAAAGTCCTGCAAAAGTACGTTGTTCTTCGAGTTTAAGTTCTTGACCTCTTCTGAAGTTATATCCTACACGAATATTAAAGCTTTTTTGAGGAAATAGCTCCGCTCCGATAATCACATGTCGCAAGGCATTATTAATAGATGAAGGCTTATCTTGGGTAACTTGTCCGTCAAGGTTTTGTTCTGAATATACCGGATTAGAAAAAGCCACATTCCATTGCTGAAGATTTTCGATGGTAATATGCCATCTGAGTGGTACGTGTTCTAATTCTTGTGAAATTCCTGCAATAATCTCTAAAGGGAGTTTTTCGTGAGTTCCTGCATAGGTTGTGATTTGAGTTCCTGCATTTCGTATAGCAAGCGCAATATTGATATCATTTCTTTCATCTATATAAATTGCTCCTAAATCAAAGGCAGCTCCAAAAGAATGATAACTCTCAAGGGTCGAAGATATAAGTTTTAGGTTAGCACCCAAATAAATATCAGTCCAAGGTATATTATAAGCATATCCGAGCGAAAGAGCTCCTTCGCTTCCTGTAAAATCTCCTGTTAGGTTTCCGATTTCGTCTCGTCCTTCGAATGTTCCGTAATTTACGTAACTCACTCCTACGTGAAGGGTTTGCACTCTTCTGTCCCAAGTATAGGCATAAGCTCCTGTTCCGTAACTTACTTCTCCAAAATAATTTCCGTAATTGGCAGA
>Ga0079223_10000819_pt1 | contig 17234 bp, 23 predicted proteins | sample Stecom2011_FD_75072 | JGI IMG/M metagenome (GOLD analysis project Ga0079223, IMG submission 75072) | Agricultural soil microbial communities from Utah to study Nitrogen management - Steer compost 2011 | ecosystem: Environmental > Terrestrial > Soil > Agricultural land | place: USA: Utah... | reverse complement strand
GTTGCCAGAGCACGAAAGAAGAGAATACAAAGGCCATCAGGCCTACAAAAATTGCGTCATAGAGTGCTTTATTTTTAGTCATTTCGTCTGAACTCCCGAATTCCTATCATTGAGTGTCTGAGCTATCCCCTCCGATCGCTCTGTCCCAAAGCGACCAGGTCAAGATACCGAATACCGATGTCCAGAAAAGCGGGGCAAAGCGCCCCTCGAACGCCCACACGAGAGGGTTTTGAGACCCCTGGACGCCAAAATCGTAGGCTCCAATCAGGCCCATCAATACCAGCGCCATCATTGCTAGATATTTGAATGTAGTAGCTGCCATCGCCGCTCTCCGGTTTCCCATTAACATTCGCCTCTTAATAGGCCGCCTTTTGATACTGTTGAACCGCCGTCGCCCCCGTCAAAGTTTCCCTCAATCTCGGCGACAACAAGTTTCCCAGGGCCTCCGTCATCAAAGCGAAGAGATCCAGTCCCAGTGCCACCAAATATTTGAAGGCCCAGGGCCTCAGCTTTTTTGGCATATCGACTCAAGCCTGTGGCTATCCGCTTAACCTCTTCAGGGTCTAGCCCAGCCGCCTCACATTCGTCCTCATTCACATACATGGCCGGATTCCTATTCTGCCACGCGAATGCGGCTATAAATGTCTTTGAACACCTTTTCCAGATCTTGGATCGCCGGGCGTGTCTTCCGGTCGATCGTCTCTTCTGTTTGATTCCTGAGACTCGCATCTTCAGATCAGCTCCTCCACGCTTCTGATCGCATTGTAGGTGACTACCCGGCCAAACAGCAGGGTTTCATCGGAACCGCTTTGTTGGGACGAATCCTGAGAGATATCCCCTACTCCCCGTAGCTCCATGTCCATTTCGGTGAGCCGAAAGCCATCCTGAGTATCGACCAGGGCTTGCAGTCGTTTGGCGCTATGGGGCGCAATCGGATCCGGCACGTACAAATCCATGTACCCTTGCCCGCCAGCTCGGGCCACACGCCCTCGAATCTGGTGCAGCGCCGCAAGGCCCATGCGCTCTGGGTTGACAACCACGACACGCTGCAAACCGGGGATATCTACTCCAACCTCAATGACGCTGGTACCGACGAGAATGCGCTTCTGGCGCGTCTGGATTTGCTCTATGGCGGCATTCTTTTCCTCTTCCTTCATTCCTCCGCTGATAGCCGCCACCATTCCCGGATACAGCTTTTCAAACTTTCTGGCTGCCTCATCAACGGATCGTGTTCGCGTATCAGGCTCCGAGGCCTCCCGCAGAGGATAGATCACCAGAACCTCTCTGCCGGCATCCAAGGTCGACTGGATCTTCTTCATGATCGTTTTTTGGACAGGCTCTTTTGATGCTCCGAGGCGGACAATGTCAGTGGTGATGTTCTTTTTTACATGTGCGCCACTGAGCCTGGAAAACGACCACTGACCAAACTTCACCAGAGCCATGCTCCGGGGTATACAGGTTGCCGTTGCCTCGATTAGGTGTTCGTCTCCCTGACGGCAGAGGCCTTCCCTTTGAGCTCGCGAGAAACGCTGCTGCTCATCGACGATGACCAGATCCAGGTTGCCAACCTCTCGATGCAGAAGTGCCGTCGATCCCGCAATAATGGCCGCAGACTTTATCCTTGAGGTAACCTCGGCGGTGCCGGGCGTATCTCCTGTTACCAGCTCGGAGGAGATTTCTGGCCACCACTGATTGATCTTTTCCAGCGTCTGACGGGCCAGAACCCCCATGGGAGCCATAATCGCAACCCGGCCGCCGGCTTTCGCAACCACCGCAGCTACACAAGCAAAAACGGCGGTCTTACCGCTTCCTACATCCCCCGAGATCATGTGTCGCATAGGTGTCTGCCCCGCTAACCGGCTGACCATGTCCTCAATGGCAGCCATCTGCCCGGTGTCGAGAGTAAACGGCAATCGCTTGGCAAAGGCTTCCGCATCACGGGACGATACCGGCAGCGTTTTGGTGCGCTTTGGCGGGGTATACCGGGCAGCGTCAGATACGCGATGGAACGCGGCAATCGATTCGAGTATCTGTTGCGCCTTCTCTCCGGCCTGAGCTGTCTTGGGAACGTGGGCAGCTCTGATCACCTTCTCCAGATCGACGCCTTCATACCCAAGCTTGGCCATTAGCTCGCCTACTGGCTTGTAGGCTTCAATGGACTCTTTCAATTTTACGGTTGCTTCAGGTATCGCTTTTGGCAGGAGTTCCAACATTTTTTCACGGACGGTTTCCGCTTTAATGCTTTTGGGTTTACCAGGATAGATTGGACGCATCCTGCCGAGCCACGCTTCTTCCACGATGGAGGGGTTGTTGAGGTAGATCTGGCCAGACCATTCCGCTGGAATGCCGGAAACCGCAATGCGTCTGCCTTTGGTGAGGTTCAAGCGCCGGGTGTCGCCGAAGAAGGAAACCTTCACAGGATTTCTGTCGGCGTCCCATAGGGTCACAATGGTTTTTGGAACTTTCCCGAATCGCACATCTGGCTCAAAGGCAATCAGCCCAACAACGACAACCGGTTCCGTCCCGCCCGGTGCCAGGCAGCCGAAATGCTCTATAGGGAAACGGAGATCATCCCAGCCCTTGGGCAGCAGGAGTGGAACTTGCCATAGTTCTTTAGGGCCCAGCTGCCGGAGCCTCCCCAGCTGGCTACCTTTTTTCCCTTTCTTAGTGCTCATTAGAAAAAACCCGTGAAAACATGATGCTCTCAGGTTCTCACGGGCTTGCGGATCTGCAAGTGGTCGGGGAAGTTATCCACCGGAAACATAGAATATAATTGTGGAAAACCTCACTAGCCGGCTGATTTAACAAAGAAAACCTAGACTGGTTACTTTATGCCCAGTCGTCAATAGCTGAAATCAGCGGTGAGCCTTTCATCACCTGCTTCATGGCGCGGCCCAGCGGGAGCACGCGAATGCTTTTACGTGGGTCTTTGCGCAGCGTCATTTCCGTTTTGATTTCTGCCCAATCCATCCTGAAACAGTATTCTGCCGAAGCCGCGATACCCAGTCTTTGCGCGTACCGGATGATCATCATCGGTGACACGTTTATTTTCGCAAAACCACACGCTTCCATCAGCCGCCTGATCAGCTGGCCTTCACTGTCAGATAACTTTTTCACAGCTGACAACTGAGATAGGTAATTCAGCTCTTTATCTGAACGCAGGCACAGCCAGCGGGCAACAGAGAACTTCTCACGAACCTCAGTCTCTTTTGCCAAATCGTCAATCATCTCGTTGTCTTGCATTGGGGGGCTCACATCATTCTTGACTATAGCTTTATCGTTGCACATTCTCGGGTGCTTTCATTCTTGAAAGGGTATGCCTAAAGCCTACCTTTCCTCACTTTTTCGATGCTCCACCTCTAAAGCAAGATTGAGCATGTCTTCCATATCGTCTGTCCATTCCCATTTGAACACCCGGCCGGCACCCTCCAGATAGAATGCCCTTACCTGGTGCCCGATCTCATTCGCCGCTGCCCGAGGAAATGCCTCGCCAAGCAGCGACGTTGGATCAACATAGGCTTTCATGACCGCCGTTGTCCCAGGCTGAACTTCATTATCAGCCCTTAAAAAGACAGTACCTTTACCAACCGGGTCTCCCGTGACAATGACGCCAAGCTCAATGTGCGTCAGGACGTTCTCGGCGTCATTTTGAACTTCCGCCTGAATAAACCACCGGGGGTACCCAAACTCATCAATATCAGACCCTCGCTGCATCTGGCCAATTGATATCGTCCGCTCCAGGTCATTAAAACGCTCTATCTCCGCTTTCCGTTCCAGTAGGGTGTCCTTGCTATCGAGCGCCCGGCTCTCGATCTCCTGCTCTGCAAACTCTCTCATCGGCCGAGCTTTCTCATGGAGATCCGCCAGCGTCCATGCTTCAGCGCCGACAAACACTTCCTCGATGAAGCTGTCCACTTCCTCAGGTGTGAATTCGTTGAATTCCTCTTGTGTCAGGCCCTTCTCTTGAGCGTGTGCCGTTAAAACGAGCGCAACGCTCTCCATAATCTTTTTCAGGCCTTCCTCATCGCCGTATTCGTTCATCTCCATAAACTGGTGAATGAAGTGTTGAGCCGCTGCGGGCTCTGCTTCAGCGAGGTCTGAGGCAGCATGAACACTCGCGGGGGCCAGGATCATACTCAACGAAACCGAAGCCGCCAGAAGAACGCCTTTAATCATGTCTCTTTCACTCCCAATATCGGAGTCACAGAATAACGAATCAGGTGCGTCATTTTTGCAGAATACCCCCTGTTTTTATCCGGGGTTTCTCACTCGAACCTGTGCGCTGGTCAGTTCAGCACCAACGGTGGCGTTGGTAGCTTCAGGAAGGCCATGCACGCATATTCGTTGTCGCACTTCTTGTAGTCCCAGGAGGACAGTGGGAGTAAGCGGCTCTCCATGTCCCACATTGCCGCAATCCAGGTCTGCATGTTGGCCGTTCTATTGTGGAGTTCCAATTCGTTGTTTGCTTGGCTGGTATACTTGTCGTCAATGGCGTGCATCCGACGCGCCAGCTCTTCTTGAACCCAGTGATCACGGGCGTCCGAGTCGCCTCCAAATCGCCTGAACGATTCCGTCAGTACCTGGTTCGAGATCCGGTCTTTCTCCATATCTGCCAGATTTCTGTGCTGAATCTGGTTTACGGCCCGGTTTATCTGCTGATGCTTGTAATCCCATTCGCCCAGGGCAACGTGTTCGCTCCAGAAATCGACAATGTCCTCTATAGACTCCTGCCTTAGCCGCGGATTCTTTCCAGCTCGGCTCTGGAGATCCCGATACCGATAATCCACCAGTCGGGTAAAGGTATAAATCTCTGGGTACCGAAGACGGTCTGCCATTTCACGATTTCTCACATCCCTCATGAATACCCAGTCTGTCAGGCCTCCAGATGTCATCATGATCCGCCGGAGTTGGGGTTCCGGAAGAAATCTGCCCACCGCATCAAGCTGGCCAATTACCCTCTCATCCCGATGTGGCGATACGTCACCTTTTTGGAGGGCAATGATCAGCCGGGCTGTCGGGTGCTCTCTCTCATAGAGATCGACGACCGTTTCGTAATAGATCCGCTCTCGCAGCTCCGTGTTTGCAGCAACTCCAAGAGATATCGTTGCCAGGCCGGCGATGAAACCCGCCTTCATGATGGCTAGAAATCGCATTCTTTCAATCTCCGCTTCAGCTTCTTCAGGGCGAGACTTTTGATCTGGCTGATCCGCCCTGGTGTTAATCCCATTTGTTTCGCAAGATCCCGCTGCGTTTCGCTCTGCCGGGCCATGTCAAAATAATGTGAGATGACCAACCTCTCTTGTTCCGGAAGCTCTGTCACCAAGCCCTGAATGATTTCGGCTGTTTGGCTTCTACCGACACTCAGCTCCGGCTCGCAGGTGTTCAGGGTGTCGCTGTCGGACAACAGTTTATCCATCTGGAAGCTGTCGTCGGGAAGGTCTGCCCGGTTGGAGGCCTCATCAAGCTTCGAGTGCAGTCGTTTCAATTGGGCGTACCTGGCGAACGTCATGAAGAACGCACCGAAGCTTCCTTTATCTGGATTGTAGCGTTCAGCACACCTGATCAATACTCTCATTGCATCCGATGTCACCTCATCCGGGTCTTGATCCCCGGAGCGTACAGCCCCCCAATAGATCTTGATGGCAGCACGGTAAAACTGCTCAACCAGGGCATTTACCGCTTTCCGCCACTGGGCATACTCTGGCCCGGCGATTACAGTTAGGTCGCCGCCATTGGAATACAGTCGCAACAAGAAATCCGGGCAAAGGCGATGAGACTCGATTACCCAGCAAAGGGCATGCTCTGAGCCCTGATTGTCGGGGTTTACCGCCAGCATCGTCCTGTCCAGGTGATCGATGGCCGTCGTAGGTAGCTGAGCGCTATCGAGCAACAGTCGCTTTACTCGAAGTTCCGCCGACTCTCCCAGGGCTTTATATGTGCTGTTCCAGGTTGCCGGGGTGGCGGCGAGTGCCTTTGCAAACTGTTTCTGGGTGAGCTCGATGTTCAGGCCCAGATCCGCTTCCTGGTTCGGAGCAAGAGGTTTGGCGAGTGTTTCGTGTATGGCAGCTTGAAAACCGCCAGCCTTCAACCGGATGTTTCCATCCGGTACCGTTTGAGTGTGTGCGTGCAATGACATGGTCTGACGTACCCCGTAAAGATTGCTTTGCTCCACAATCTCACGGGGTCTTCAATCTGCAACTACGCCGTTTTTTTCTGTTCAGACGGCCCTGAGACCCTTTTCAATGGCGGGAGAGCATCGAGTAGTTGCTTGCCATATCGCTTAGTGATCAGCCGCTTATCAAGGATGGTTACCCGGCCTGTGTCTGTTTCGGTGCGGATAAGCCGGCCAACGGCCTGAACCAATTTCAAGCTGGCATCTGGAACTGATATCTCAATGAAGGGGTTGCGGCCGTTTTTCTGGAGCCACTCACTGCGAGCCTCCTCGATTGGTGTACCCGGTACCGCAAAAGGCAGTTTTGCGATCACAACATGCCGGCAAAGATCGCCCGGCAGGTCGATGCCCTCTGCGAACGAGGCTAGCCCGAAAATGCAGCTGCCCAAGCCGCTTTTCACTGAATCCGTATGACGCTTGAGAATTTCTCCCTTTGGCAACTCACCCTGCACCAAACACTTTGCGGCAATAGCATCAGGCAAGGCCTTGTAAACTTGTCGCATCTGCCATGCACTTGCGAAGAGCACCAGCGAACCGGTTTGTAGGTTCAGGTGCCTTTCAATGTATTTAACCACTTCTTTGGTGTGGCGCTCATTGTCGGACGGCTCGGCCTGAATGTCGGGAATCTCAAGCTCACCATTGTCCTGATAGTTAAACGGGCTCGGTATCCTCAGATAGCTGGTGCCGTCGTTGTTTCGCAGGCCTGCTGATCGACGAAAACGATCAAAACTGTTCAGCGCGGTGATCGTTGCCGAAGTCAACACAGCGCCGTAGGCCTTGTCCCAGAGCATCGTCCTGAGCATGCTTGCGGCTGAGATCGCTGATACGGCCACCCCAAGCTCTCCGTTATCGTCCATGTGAACCCAGCGGGCCATGGGCACCTTCCCGTCGTTCTCGGGCGCTGACCAATACTGCCAGGTATCGACTATTTCGGTCACCCGCTCAACGTCATTACCAAGATCCTGAAGTATCCGGTCACCCGCCTCGTTGGCAACGGTCTTCTCTCGGATGGCTTTTCGGAGCTGTTCGAGGATCTCCTGCGTGTGCTGAAGCATCTTGGATGCGTTGACCGCAATGGCTTTGCCGGGGTCGCAGAACTCTTCCGGCGTTTTCCCGTCCTCAAATCGCCAGTATTTCTCCTTTGATTGCGCCTGGAACTTCCCTTTGTTCTCAGTCGGAAACCCCGACTCCAAGGCTGTTCGCATGGAAAGCAGGTCGCTTTTGGTGATCTGGCAAATCTCTTTCACCTCGCGAGCTTTCTTCTTGAGCTTTTCATCCGTCAGAATGACCGCTCCGGAGTTGCAGCTTTTCGCTACGTTCTCCAAGGTTTTGATGCTGCCCTTTATCCGGGTGAGATAAGCGAAGTGTCCAACAGCTTTGTCGGGCAGATGGTGTGCTTCGTCAAAGACGTAAATGGCATCCTCGGGGTCTGGCAGTAGTACGCCACCACCAAGCTCCAGATCAGACAGGACAAAGTCATGATTGGTCACGATCACATCTGCCTGCTTCAAATCCTGGCGGGCCAGATAGAATGGGCAGTCATGGTAATAGGAGCAAGCTCGACCTGAGCAACCGGCATTGGATGTGGTAATCATTGCCTTGAGGTCATCCTCAATCCCTTCCTTGAGCTCGTCCAGATCACCGCTCCAAGCGCCAGACTGGAGTGATTGTTCTATGCGGGCAATCTGCTCTATTTCGCCATCCTTTGGCGGGCGATGCCAGTGCGCTGAGCCTTGATGGTCTTCACCAAAGTCCAGGACATCCTGATTCGCGTTAGAACCGGTGAGCTGCGCCAGATTTCGGCCGCACACATAACGCTTTCGGCCTTTGGCAATCTGATAGGTGAAATCAAGGTTGGCCTTCTCGGCGACCATTGGCAGATCTTTGTTGGCCAGCTGCTCCTGAAGCGCCACCGTGGCAGTGGAGATGATCAGGCTCTTCTCCAGCTTTTGCGCCACCGGGATCGCCCCGATCATGTAGCCAATCGACTTGCCGGTACCGGTCTGCCCCTCGATCACGCAGATATGCGTGTTAATGGTGTCGTCTGGATCAAGGGTTTTCGCGATGTGGGAAATCATCTCTGCCTGCCCACGGCGAGGCTTGAAACCGGGAATGTTCTTGGACAGGTTCCGGTAAGCATCCCTGATCGCAATTTTGGTATCTTCGTTAAGCATTGCCGTCTCCAGTATTTCGCGTCTACAACCAGAATACCGGAGATTCTGAATCTGCAAGTCCGGCCTCTAACCGGTTAGTAATTTATCGGGAGGGGGCCGTCGAACCGGTCAGATGAGCCGCTTGGCGAGAGCTCAACATTTATGCCCATTGCGAACACCCGGTTCAAAAGCTCTCTGCGAATCAGTTGTATAACTTCAACCTCCATCTCACCTTCTACATCCCAGTGGGCCTTCACATCGATCAGGATTCGGGTTGCCCGATCTTCGATCTCTGTTTCCTTAATGCTTCGGACAGGCTGGATGTTCAGCCCTTGATGCCCTAGCACAAATGACTTAATCATCTTCATAGTGCTTGCTCGATACTTTGCGCTCTTCAAAACATTCCTCCAGTCGCCAGCCAGGACGAAACCTCGGTGGCCCAATACTCTTTCTGGATTGCGGCAGTAGCCCCCACTGCCATTACGACAAACAGGAACTCGGTTATCCCGCCAGTGCCAAAGAGGGGCAGCGAGAACCGCCGTTTGAGAGGCCAGAACACAGGAATTCCGCCTTTTGTGAGAAAGTCGCCAGCCAAGTGCCCGAGGTATCCGATGCACAGTGATGCAACCACATAGCCGCCCAGGGCTCCCCACCAGAACAGCGCTAAGAGCAGCGCTGCGGCCGCCAACAGGGAATGGGTTATCCCCCTATGGCCGATAATCAGGCTCAAGGGTGCCGAGATGAACAGTAGTCGCCGCCCGAGCCAGCTCTTTGGATGGTCGATATCCGGCAACAGTGAGCCAACAACAACCGCCAGGAAGGCCGCTGGAGTTGGCTCCAGTGGTGTGTATTGAGATGCCAGTGACCAGACAACAACGCTGGTGGCAACGTGGGACATTGCCATCATGATCGGGCTCCACCGGACTTGCCGATCACGGCCAGGCGTTTGGCTTTCGCATAACTGCGGCCTCTGGATTGCAGGTCGATCAGATATTTCTGGTTACTGTGAAGTGTGAGCAGGGCTTGCTGCTTCCAGGCCTTAACGCTCTGGAGCCATAAAGCGGATAGTCCAGCAATGATTAACGCCGTGAGTGTGAGTAACGGTGCGAGCATAACTTGCCCTCTCAATAGGTTTGAGAGTATTAGAACCCATAATGTCTAATCAGCAAGTCGGGAAAGGAGTGCTTTTTGTTGCCTGTTTCTGGGGGAACCCATTAACCCTTGGGTTTGGGGAGCTTTTAAGCCCTATCTTAAATCGTGTGGTACACGACAGGGTATCAGTAGCGGCCCTCAAATCGTCCGCTTGGGAAAACGAATCCGATCAGGGCCTGGTCTTGATCCAACGAGAAGTCGATTCCCATGACAGCATGGGATGGGTTTTCGACCGGCTTTCTCTTGTGTTCTCCACCCTCCATAAACAGCGTGTAAGCCACGTTGTTCTGGCGAGCGGTAATCTGTGCTTCTCGGATAGCTTGAAGGGTTTCCATAATGCACCTCTTTGCGTTGGTTGGGATCCCTCAAAACACCCGAACCAGATGCTTTGAGGGAGCCCAACCTGAGGTGCGACCCTGCAAGCTGCTCAATGAGCGATATGCGCTGGAGGCCTCCAAAAGAGATCTCCGCAAGCTCCACTACGGGAGTCAGGCGCGTAAGGTGCGCAAATCCGATCGTAACAACGATCAATGCTCAGGATTGTACCACAGGGGAGCTGTTGGCCAAGGCTCAGGAGAAGATGTGGGTGCGTATATTGTCCGGAAGGGATATTGTGGTTTGGGCTCTGGTCATGGCGACATACAACAGATTTACCTCTTCCCGCTTTTTGTCACCCTCCAACTTTTTGTCATCCAGGTCAGGAAAATCGTTCGCCAGCTCAACCTCTGCTGCCTGCAAACCTTTCGATTTGTGAGCTGTCGTTAGAATCAAATCCGCCTGGCCCGGTGATGTTGTGTTGGTTTTCATGGCCTCAATCAGCGTGGGCATATCGCCACCGTATTCTTCCACCATCCGGGTGAGGCGCATCATCTCGGCGTTTCTAGTGTCCGTAGCTACCTCTTTGTAGCGGTCATAGTTGGGAAACTCTTTAACCAGCCTGAAATCTCTCACCGAACGCCGGTCTCCCGAGTACAAGTGATATAGATCCAAGGCTTTGTCCAGGCCATAGCCGTACATGTTGCCCGCCCAAGCGATCTTCTGGCCTTTCCTCACCGCGTCCGCCGCAGACTTCAAGGTTTCAGCAACCGTCCGGTGAATCTTCATGTGAGGGCCCGTGATGGGCGTGTCGTAGAGGATTCTGGTGTCTGGCCCGGCTCCAATGAGCATGTCTTCCTCTGTCGTGTGCTTTTGGAGCAGCATATTGGCGAGCGTTGCGCACTCGAATCCAAAGCGGAAGGAATAGGTCAGCGGATATTCGGCTTCATAGGAAAAATCCTCAATCGCGTTGACGGCTCCACGAAACCCGTAAATCGACTGATGAGGATCTCCTATCAGGACAACCGGAATGGATTGATCATCGATGATGGCCTGGGTCACGGGATTTACGTCCTGCGCCTCGTCGACAATCAGAATGTCAAACTGCCGGCCGAAATCTGGACGCTGGAGCTGAAACAGCTTCAGGTAGGTGTCATGAGTGGCTCTCACGCGTGTTTCGCCAGGGTCGATCATCGCCTCCCACAGCCGGCCAGCAATTCTTGCCAGGTGGTCAGGGTCGACAGCGGAATCTTCCGGGATTGCAGCCTCTGCGTGACTGACTCGGATTTCCGTATCTCTTGAGATCATGAACTGACGCACCGTTTCGGCGATCACCATCAGAGACCGGTAATTCATCTCGCCGCCGGGGTCTACCGCTGCACGGACATCGTTTGCTGTCAGGTTGTCGCAATGCTTTTGCCGATACACCGCACCAAACGCGCTGTAGGCAAGCGAGTTGATCGTTCGAGAGTGGACGTTGCTCGGGAACCGCCTGGTTGCATCTTTCTGAGCGGCGCTATTGAAGACCAGATACAGAATCCGGCTTGATGGACGAGCCTTCGAGAACGCTGAGGCTGAATAGGTTTTGCCCGAGCCGGCGAATGCTTTAACCAGCACCTTCGGTTCTCGGGCATTGATGAAATCAATCTGTTCTTCTGTGAGTGCCATAACATCCTCCTGACACTCACGTTATTACAAGGTTCGAGATCTGCAACCGTTACCAGATGGCCTCAACACGACTCTGGTTTGCGCTCGCGATGCCGGCCGCAAAAGCCTGAACGGACAGGCCCAGGCGATCCAGGATGCTTGGCTCTTTGGCGAACGTCTTCAGGTTGTCCGTACCAAACACCTTGCTGGCTACCTCTTCTACCGGGCCCAGGCCATCGGCCAGGCCGATCTCAACTGACTGAGCTCCAGTCCAAACCCTGCCATCAAACAGATCTTCGTCCGTTGTCAGGTGATCGCTACGGCTGTCCTGAACCATGGCAACAAATCGGGTATGAATATCTTCGAGCATGGACTCAATGTGGTCTTTGATGGCTTCGCTCTGGGGGCTGAATGGGTCGTTAAAGCCTTTGTTCGCTCCCGCCGTATACATCCGACGCTCAACCCCAACCTTCTCCATCAGCTCAGTGGCCCCAAAGCTCGCCATGATGACGCCAATGGAGCCCACAACGGTCGATGGCTGGACATAGATCTCATCCCCAGCCGTGGCAATCATGTAGCCGCCGGACGCAAGGATCTCTTCGGCGACCACAATTGTTCGTTTGCCGGTCTCTTCTTTCAGCCGCTGAATTCGGTTCCGTATAAGTTCAGACTGTACCGGCGAACCGCCGGGGGAAGACAGATAGATAATCACCCCTTCTGAGTCTGCCTCAAAGGCTTTCTCAAGCAGCTCTCGGGTGTTAGCGTCAGACAGAAAATCACGACCCTTCCCAATCTGACCCTCAAGGACAACCATTGAGACGAAAGGCTCACCAGTTAGAGCTGGATCCTGAGGCTTGTCGTCTTTGACAGACGAAACCGACATGAGGCTGGCGCTGTATAAAATGACAATCACGACGGTGACTAAGATATTCCTGATCATCTTCCATCGGCGTTCGCGCTTCTTTTCCGCCAGATAGTCTGCTGCGATACTTCTGACGGCCGTTGCCAGCTCTTGGTTTTCGCTCATTTTGCTTTCCTAGTGTCTCGTAACATTATCTGGAATATCGATCATCCCGGTGACCAGGCCCCAGTCCACGGATAACATCATTATACTGGCATACGACTCATGAATGCCCACGCTTGCCGGCAACCCTTCAGGGCTCTCCATCTCCTCCAGGTAAGAGTTCATGCGCTTGAAAAAGACCGTCAGCGAGGACATCGACAGGGATTGACGCTCACCAATCAGAAAATGCTGTCGCAATCTGCTCTCGACATCGGTGAGGATCATTGCTTCCTGATCACTGTAATCTTCGGTTGATGAACCGCCAGCCAGGAATGCCTCCATTGCAAACTGAAGCATTTTCGACATGACTGATATGTTCGATGGCTGAAACACCGGATCCCTCGGGTAATTTCTGAATTGATCTGCTCTTCGTGTGCTCATTGACGTGTTCATCGCGTTTGCCTTTCACCAGTAGCTTTGGTGCTAAGTCCGTCTTTTCGTGCTGTCATTTAGCGATTCGACTCTTGGAATCGCTCAATTTGCCTGTTGGCCTCCCCGGCCGCTTCATACGCTGCCTCTTTCGCATCGTCAGACGCCTGCGTGAACATGTAATTCTGAAAATTGTCATGGTTGCCGATGTAGAGCCCAACCAGGATTCCGAGCGCGAACCTGAACATTACCTGCCTCCTCAATAAAGCTTTCTGTCATTGAACCTCAAAATCACCACGGTTTGGGCTCAAAAGGGTGCCTCCTCGCCCCGTGTTTCTATACTCTCAAGCACTTCCAGCTCTGCAAGCGGACGAATCGATAACAGCGGGAAATCTGACCACCTTTCGCGAACAACGACCCGAAGAGATCTGAGATCATTACTCAAAATGTCGACCAAAGGCTTTGCACGATGATCATTAGAGGTAGGTTTTTTGCAGCTTTGCTGTCTAGCTTCCTGTTTTTTTTCTCTCCCCTCGTTGCATCTGCGTTGTCCTATGCGGACAATGAGCTGATAGAGCTCGGTCGTGATCAGATCTCCGTTCCCTCTGAGATTGACCTCGACTTCGATGAGTTGACCAGGTTTGTCTGGGCCCTTTTTGAGCACAGAAATGTGCTATCTGAGATTACGGCTCGGTTGGCAGTAGGGGTGGAAGACCGCGTTGACCTCATCGAAGAAATGACTGATCGCAACGAAAGGGTATTTGCTAAATACAATCTTTCAGCTGAGCGGGTCGCTGTTCTTGAGCGAGTTCTCTTCGAGATACCAGAAATGATGGACTACATTGAGCTTATTGCCATGGATTTACCTAGAGAAATCAGGAGCAATGCCAAGATTCCATCCAGTTATGACGAAGTTATCAAGCGGCTCGATGGAGTTGTCACATACAACGTGAAGGCGGCAATAGAAGAGCAAATGTCATTAAACACTGGAACATCAAACAATAACTCATCAACTTGGTTTAATAATTAAGATGAGCAACTCCGATAACTATCTTGCTGGAAATCTAACCGGCACTTCCGACGTTATCATGGAACTTTATGTCACACTTGTTGATGTATGGGAGATTGCCGAGGATCAGGCCTGCGCTCTGCTGCGGCTAAAGCCCGGCGACCTCAGCCTCATATCTAACAAGTCGATGCAGTTCGATTCGGATCAATTGGAACGAGCTGGCTACCTCCTCTCTATCGATGCAATTTTGTCGGATATTTTTACGGGCGATCAGAAACGCACCTGGCTTCGGAGTCGCGATACGACCACTAATTTTGGCGGTAATACCGTATTGGAAAAGCTCCTGTCAGGACGCGTAAGAGATCTTTATGACGTTGAGGCCTGGCTCAAAGGACGGATTGATTTGCTATGAGCGCCAAAGAACCAAAGGTTGCCCGCATCACGACAAAAACCGTCTACCGAGCTACGCTCAAGTCTCTTTCTGATTCAGCACCAAACGCAGCTCAAACCGCCCTCCTCAACTACGTGCGCCTTAATCTTCTGTTTCCAGATCTGAGGCCAGTTGACCCAGCCCCCCTGATCTTGCCTTTCCAGCTTCGCCAACAAAGCATCTTCGGGGATGGTTCCTTCCCGATCGCTTATTACTGCGCTTCATTGGAAGGTGCTATCGATTCACTCGCCCAGCGGATCATGGACATGCTGCCGCTTTACGCTGATGCCGATCTTGAGTCTTCTAGCGTTGTGATTATCGAGGCAACCCTGAGCGGCGACTTTCTCGACATCACGGGCGAAGACAGTGCGGACATCCTTGATCCGATGGGAGACTGGCAGAACTTTGGTAGAAGCGTAAAGGCGGACTCAACATTCGACGGGATCTTGTTTTCCGATGAGGACTCTTTCGATAACCCTCACACCTGGTTCGCTGTTTTCGATTCAGCCTCATTGGCCGCAGCCACCCCCAAGGTGTACCCCTATTCGCTCTCCATCAATGACGGCGAATCTTCTTGGCGGCGACTGTAACAATCGTCTATCAATAGATCTTTGCCGTCATTGGAATATCATTTTTCAGACAATCCGAAAAACGCTTAGAGCGTTTGCCTGCGGGATATTGTTCACACCCGAAAAGAAACAGGCCTTTTTTTGCACACCTTTGCCCGCCACCTAGACGGCCAGCTCCGTCATAATCACTAGAAATAGTGGGAGGGTATGATGGATTTTTCACAAGCGCGAGCTGCGTTTCCAGACAATTTTGCAACATCTAACCAGGTTTACCTGAGTCAGCATCGGGAATCACGCCTCACGTTCTCCAGAATGATCGCAACAGGCACGCTGGGCCAAACCTGCCCTCTTCGTGTTACGACCATCATGCCGTCCGTTGCTGAGACATCGAGCGACATCCCTCAATTTCTTGAAATACTTCAAGAGAGAATATCTCTTCCCTTCTCCTGGGCCGCTCAGATCAAGAACGAAAGCGTTCAAGACCGCTTCCTTCAATGCGCGGCATCCCTATGCGTGCTCACCGTTTCGCGGGCTAGGGTTGTTCAAGGTATTCATGAATTTTCTGAGTCAGCTGTCATGGATGCGTGGACAACCTCAGGTGCTGAGGCATCCTTGTCGCAAGTGCTCGATCAGGTTGAGGCTTACATCAACCCCAGAAGATCCGAAACGCTTGTTCAGCGCCTGTCCAAAACAGATTTACCCACGATGAAAGCCTCCATCGATTATCTGGTGGCCGGGTTGATCGCTCTTAAAGATGCTCTCAGTCTGTACCTTGAGAAGGGCCAGACCCCTGACAGTCCTTCAACGATCATCTTGAGGAACATTTCGACTATCAGGGAAGGCTACTTGAACGCCGATCACTTCCTCCAGGGTTATTTTCAATTGCTCAGGCTTATGGGGCATCGACTGATCCTCGTCGACGAGGAGAGTCTGCCGGAGCATTACCTGTCCATGATCGACCATCCCCAAATTGTCAAAGATCGGCCAATGCTCGATTGATAGGTTATTTCCCATGCGTCACTACTTGACCGCGGCCTTTTTGCTTTTTCTGCTTATCTCGCAACCAGCAACAGCCAGCGGATCGTCGAGGGATCATTGGCTAGAACCCGTCGCACCTTCATTGCTTGATGGGTCTCCATGGGATACCGCAGCTAAAATACATGGGATTGATGATCACTGGCTGCTCTTTGCCGTTACTCTGGAAGAGTCCGGGCGTATTGACGCTGAAACCGCTGTATTACGGCCTTGGCCTTTCACCCTCCACCGGAACAAGCAGAAATACACCTTCCCCTCTAAAGAGGAAGCGCAGGCCACCATAAGGGAATGGGAGGCTCAGGGCTTCCGAAACTACGACATTGGCCCCTTACAGATTAACCGTCACTGGCATGGCGACCGCTTCGATGATCTGTCCGATTTGCTCGATGTGGCAACAGCCATCGATTACGCCGCTTCCATCATCGCTCACGCACACCGACGCTTTGGCGGGGATCTCATTGACGCCGCCGGCCGCTATCGCTCCTGGTCGAACCCGCAAAAAGCAGCCGAGTATGCTGAGCGAATCCGCATCATCCGAATTCAGTTGCCCCAGTGATTCTCAGGTTGTCGTTGTTGGATCACCAGAGTTGCCTGTAATATGGATTCAGATCCATTAACCAGGCTTTGATTTTCATTGAGCAACGTCATACCCATTGAGAAGGCGCTCGGCCGCCAAATTAAGCGCACGCGCTACTTTACCGTCTACTCGACCGGTAGAATCCGCTACACCGATCTTGGCCGGCGGCATTTTGGCAGCTGGTTTTCCAGGTTTGGCATCGATCTTCGCAACATCCAGACCGAAGATGACCACCTCAAGGCAGCCAGGTACTGTGATGACCACGAAATCACAGAGATTTTTGATGGGAGCATCAGAGAGCAGGATTCTGAGTTTTCAGATTCCTTGCTGGACGATTTGCTGAATATGGATATAGCTCACCGGCCAACCATTCGAGACTTGATCGCCAGGCGGGAAGATTTAATGAAAGGCGTTGGTGAGGGTAGAAATCGAGAGAATTGAAGGCGGGGAAATCCCCGCCTTTTCATTAGCACTTCGAATAGCCTCAGCTGCAAGTAGGGCAACCGTCCCTGAGAATTAGATCCCCGGTACACTCCGGACACTCACCCACGATGTCTGGCCTTAGCCAGGTATCGAGCCGGCACCTGGTTATAATCGGCATCGAGGAATCCCCGACGATACAAAACTGCTACAAGGCCGAAGCGATCGCTGCTGCCACGGAGTTGTGGCAAAGAGGTTTTCCGTGGGTATAAGTGGATTGGATCGAATCATCGACGGGGTTCTGTGGGCTTGAAATAAAGTTG
>Ga0079223_10000818_pt1 | contig 17243 bp, 26 predicted proteins | sample Stecom2011_FD_75072 | JGI IMG/M metagenome (GOLD analysis project Ga0079223, IMG submission 75072) | Agricultural soil microbial communities from Utah to study Nitrogen management - Steer compost 2011 | ecosystem: Environmental > Terrestrial > Soil > Agricultural land | place: USA: Utah... | reverse complement strand
CGCCGGAGCGCCACTACAATGTCGGCTGGCGCCCCGTTCTTGAAGTTCTGAATTATGCCCCCGAAACGTTAAGCGACCTTCCGGTAGGTGCAAAAGTTAAGGATTTGAACACGAAATATTACGGAGAACCAATAGTGTTCCAAGTTGCCGCTAAGAACCATGAAGGGTATCCAACTAACTCAGTTACACTTATAACTGAACGTATCATTACATTAAAAGCTTTTGACGCAAAAGAGCCAAGTAACTCTAATAGCAATAGAAGGAATTACGGAAATAACCGTTATTTACATTCCAACATTCGACAATGGCTGAATAAAGATTCCAATCCTTGGTATGTGGCACAACACGAGGCGGACCAAGCTCCAAACGCAGAAAACCTTTGGAATAGTGGTTATAATCCTTATGACAATGAAGATGGTTTTCTAGCAAATTTCTCACCACACTTTAAGAACCGTATTCTGACAACTACTTTAACGGTTGCTAATACAGGAACGGATGGTGGTGGAAGTGAAACAGTACAGGATAAAGTTTTCCTTCCTTCTAGAACTGAGGTAGGCTTGGAAAATGAAAATAATATTGCTGAGGGTAGTAAGTGGCAACTATTCACAGATTATTTATCAAGGAAAGTTAACCCTACACCTGAAGCAGTATCGAATTCAACTTATGAGAATTCTAACTTGAGTTCTTCAAAACCGTGGAGGTGGTTGTTAAGAACCCCATATACCGCCAGTTCGTACTACGTTCGTCATGTTCACAGTGATGGAGGTCTCAACGACTCAAATTCTTACGACGGTAGCAGAGGTATCCGTCCCGCTTTGAATCTGCCATCCGATATCCGAGTATCCTCTACTCCTGATTCAGACGGGGCGTATATCATTCAGTGGAACGAACCACCAACTACTCCGGGGACTTTTAGTAACCCGACTTCTAGTACTCGAATTAAACGAGGTACTTCACATACGGTTAGTTGGGGAGCGTCTAGTGACCCTGATGGTAATGTTACACACTACCAACTTGATTTCTATAATGGGTCTAGTTGGACTACGGTATCAAGTAGTATAACGGGTACAAGCTATACGCATACAATACCATCTGATAATGCGGGAACTACTGGTGCTAAATACCGAGTTCGAGCGAAGGACAATATAGGTGATTGGGGACCATATCGTGAATCATCTGCATTTACGATTACAACAAACTCGGCTCCAAACGCTCCGACTACAAGTTTTGGTGGGACAAGTTCCGCCTCTCCTGCGAGGGTTTCAAACACGACACCAACAGTAACGTGGACTTTTAGTGACCCTGATGGTGCGGGAGAAACGCAAAGTGCTTTCCAAGTACTTGTTAAAAACGGTACTACAACTGTTCATGATTCCGGTAAAGTAATTTCTGCTACACAAAGTTATACGATTCCTTCGGGAATAATCTCGGCGGGAACTATTTATAACGTATCAATTAGAACATGGGACCAAGAGGACGAAGTTGGAGCGTATTCTCCTGCGAGGTATATCATTCACTCGACTAACCCAACAATAACAAGTCCTATTGTTGGAGGTATAAGTGTAGATAGTGGAACTCCTACTGTCAATACCCTAAAACCACGGGTTGAATGGACGTATTCACAAGCACAAGGGTACGCCCAAAAGCAATATCGTGTTTATTTATATGATAATTCGAACAATGCTCTTGTAAGAGATAGTGGTCTAGTAGCGTCTGCGAACAAGTATTATGACATTCCTGACACACTCGTTCCGGGGAAAACATATAAGATTGTCATTTATGCGTATGAAACCTACGGTGGGTACAGTTCAATCACGAAATACTTCAAGATTAACGAAACGCCTCCGGCACCGACAACGAATAGACCATTACACAATCAAAGAACACCGTTGATTCCAACGTTCAACTTTACGATTGGAGATGATGTGGAGAACAACAACCAACATTTCCGAATCCAAGTTTCGACTGCCTCGAATTTCAGTTCAACGTACTTTGATATGAGGACAGATAATGCGAGTGAGCGGACATTCTTTAGATTAAATGGTTCAGCTTTCCCTTCCGGTGGAGCAACTTCGGCTCATGAAGGTTTGCAAGTTACATTCACTCCGGAAGTTCCGTTAGTAGAAGGGACAACTTACTACTGGCGGGTAGCACCGATTGATGTAACAACTGGGGCTCAAGGTGATTGGTCAAGTTCTAAAACGCTACGGGCGGGGAACATGATTGAATTTACTCTCCACAACAGTAAGCGACCTACTTTAACGGAAAGACCTTTTAGAGTGTTGGTTCGATTGGTAGGTACGATTGCTACGGACGGAGATGTTCCTGCTACAATAAGGGTATATGCAACAAACAACGCATTTGATTCCACTCCGACTTGGGAGGATATGACGGAATCATTCTTAGAAGGACAATATTATGAATTTAAAAACAACTACAAGACGGCAAGTAATTGGGGTATTAATGTGAGAGTTGAGATAAATGCACAAGAATCCCTAGGAACTATCGAATTGACTGGTTTCGGTATTGCCTACGACTAAGTAATTCAGACACGCCCATGACAAAGTTACGACCTATTTTTGTCATGGGCTTTTTATTGCACAACAAGATACCTAGTTTAAGAGGCTTTGTTACAGAACGGCAGATGAATGAGATAAGTGAGAAATAAAGGAGGGATATTTGGAAAGGAGAATGGAGTATGAAAGAGGTAGCATTGAAGGCTCCGATTGCGGTAGTAACTGCCTTTTTATCACATCTTTTAGGGATTGTGAATGAATTGGTGGTAGTTCTATTATTCTTTATGGTTTTGGATATGGTAACGGGCTTGATGAGGGGGTTACTAACTAAAACTCTTAATTCCACAATCGGACTAAAAGGAATCTTTAAGAAGGTGGCTATGCTAATCGTTATTGGCGTATCGGCAGGGGTCGAATTTGCTTTGGCTCAAACGGGCATGGACACTGGAACTCTACTGACTGTTACAGTAACTTGTTTCTTCATTGTGAATGAGGGAATTTCCATTTTGGAAAACTCCGGTCAACTTGGAGTACCGATTCCGCCTATCTTACGAGAGGCATTGGAGAAGGTGCATAGTCCTAGAGGCAAGGACCAAGTTGTAACTAGAAATACAAAGAAATAAGAGTATATAAGGAGGTATGGGTAATGGAAGTTCATTTATTGCACCATGAAACAAGAGAATCCATTATTGCAGATTTTTCCGAGGCTCGGGAAAAACTGAGGGACTACGTTCCTAGGGGTGTGGCTCAAATTGGAGCTAAACGCTTATGGAATGAAACTAAAGGTGAGGGAACGGTTATTGCGGTTCTCGATTCCGGCATTGACCGAAACCACTTTGACCTTCAAGAGAACATCATTGGTGGATACAACTTCACTACGGATTACAACGGTGATACAACGAACTATCAAGACAACCATTATCACGGAACACACGTTGCCGGGATTATTGCGGGTAGTCATGATGGACAAGGGATTATCGGTGTGGCTCCAAAGTCTAAAATCTTGGCGTTGAAGGTACTTCGTGGTGATGGGAAAGGTAGTGCGAATTGGACGGCTGAGGCTATCCGATATGCAATTAACTGGCGAGGACCAAAAGGTGAGAAGGTCAACGTCATTAATATGTCTTTAGGAACAAAATCATATCACTCCGGTATGCACTCCGCTATCAAAGAGGCAGTAGCCAATGATATTGCGGTAGTTGTAGCTGCGGGTAACGAGGGAGATGGAGATAGTAATACATTTGAATATTCCTATCCGGCTATGTTACCTGAGGTTATCACGGTAGGAGCTGTAGACTTTCATAGAAATGTAACCTACTTCTCTAATACGAATCCTGAGGTTGATGTATGTTCCAACGGACAAGATATTATATCCACTTATCCGGGCAATCGTTATGCTATCCTAAACGGAACATCTATGGCGTGTCCTCATGTAGCGGGACTATGTGCTTTATTCCGTGGGAAGTTTAAGAACCGATTTGGTCGATACCCAACGGAACCGGAACTATACCATTTAATCAAGTTCCATACGATTGATATTGGTGAGGTTGGCATTGACGCTAGTAGTGGGGCGGGATATGTAACGGTATTCCCTGACCATTCTGCTAGTATCAAACTATAAATCTATTAAGGAGAGTGTTAGACTATGAGTTACCTAATTGCATTAGATGATGGACACGGTATGAATACTCCGGGAAAACGAACTCCGGTAGTACCTAAATACGGGCGGTTTATTCATGAGAATGAGTTTAACCGTGCGGTGGTGAAATTCTTAGATGAGGAGTTAAGACGTTGTGGCTTTAGAACATTATTGGTAGCACCTACTGACGCTGATACTCCTTTAGCAACCCGTGTCAACTTGGCAAACTCTAAGAAGGCGGACGCTTATATTTCGATTCACTATAATGCGTTTGACGGGAAGTTTGATGGACCGGGGAAAGACCCTGAGGGGATTGAAGTGTTTTATTACAAGGGAAGTGCTAAGGGTAAGAAATTGGCAGATTCTATCTACAAGTATCTAAAACAAGGCACTCCTCAAAAACTTCGTGGTGTGAAGGAAGGAACATTCTACGTCCTACGCTACACGAACATGGTATCTATTCTTTCAGAGAACGGGTTCATGGACAACGAGCGTGAGGCTATCTTGATGTTAAACGTAGACTTCCAAAAAGAAGTGGCTATGGAACACGCTAGAGGTATTTGTGATTACTTCGGTGTAAAATATGTTCCGGCAACTTCTACTCCGGCTCCACAACCAAGCACTCCTTCTACTGGTAATTATATCGGTACGATTGAGGTATTGGTGGATAACTTAAATGTTCGTTCTAATGCGTCATTTAGTTCTCAGATTGTGAAGGTTATCAAGAAGGGACAGAAATTCAAGGTATATGAACATAAGAACGGAATGTATAACTTAGGTGGAAACCAATGGACTTCGGCGGGTGAGAAGTATGTCCGATTTACTCCGGCTCCAAAACCACAACCTACGAACAATGTTCTATACAAAGTTCAAGTAGGGGCTTTCGGATTGAAGGAAAATGCTACGGCTCAAGAAAACCTCTTGAAGAAAGATGGTTATACTCCATACACCTACTATGACGGTAAATTATATCGTGTTCAGGTCGGTGCTTTCGGAGTAAGAGCAAATGCGGAGAAATTGGAGAAGGAACTAAAGGCTAAGAAATACAACACGTTTATTGTCAAGGAGGTGAAATAATATGAATAAGAAAGACTTAACAGTTTTGGTTCTTTCTATTTTAGGTTCCTTGAAACTAATCCTTGAGGCTTTCGGAATCTCCGGTATTGCGGACGCTGACTTAAACGCTATTGCGAACGGTGTTGCGGGATTATTTGCAGTAGTCGGGGTTATCCGTGGAGCAAAGGGTAAGAAAAAGGAAGAAGTCGAGAAAGAATAAATTGAAAATTCAGAATATTCTGATATAATGGAAGTAGGGTGGTGGAACGGTTAAACTGCTCGACCTTTCGAATCCATATGGTCATGACCCCATGAGGCGAGGAACAAATATCATGAGTTTGAGGTTCTCTAAAACCTCCCCAAAACATAACAAGTAAGTCCATCATACATATTATGATGGACTTTTAATTTTATTACAAAAATTTTCATAAAATTATAGATAAATAGATTTGTATGTCTTATAATAGGTAATAGTTATAGACACAATTCTTAGCGTATCATAATACAAAATGTCGGAGAGGGGAAAAGAAAATGATTATTAATGAGATTCAAGAATACTTTACGCTTAAAGGTCGTATTAAACAACTACAAGAGGAGTTAAAGGAAAAAGAGGCTATCATTGAGGACTACCTTTTAGAATCCGGTGAGGAGAAGTTGTACTTTGAAAACACGGACACGGAAATGTTTATTGTTGAAAAGAAATATACCCTATCTGAGAAACTGGATAAAGACGGTCTTTCAATCGAAACAAATATTCCTAAAGACGATATGAAAACACCTTTCGACTGGGCTATGCTGACGAAACAAGGAAAAATTACACCGGTACAAATTGCAAACTACACTTATAGTGAAACCAATACAAAGGTTGCGATTAAACGGAAGAAAAAATCCAAACGTTCTCAGACTTTTAGGGCTCCTGAGGGTCAAATGTCATTAGATATCTAATAAGGAGGATAAGAAGATATGGAAGAACATAAAATACTGGCGAAATTAACGGAATATGAAGTGGAACAAATGAGGATGATTGCGAATAAGGAATCGGCTCTAACAGAAATCATTGATAAATTGGTTGATAAACAAGCGGAAATTCGCAAACAGAAAGACCAATGGTTTGATAAGGTATTTGAGGCTCACGGGATTGAGAAAGGCACGAAGGTTCATTGTAACCTAGATGACGGTGTAATCCGTGAGGGGTGGGTTAAATGATAGAGGTTAAGAAACAAGGTCCAATCATTACCCATGACCGAGAAGTATTACAAATTGTTGTATCAGAAACCATTCCCCCATCTCAGATTGACGAATTTAACCGCCTCTTTCCTTCAACGGCAAATAGGGACGCTCAATTCAAACGATTTAAGTTGGACGTACAAGATAGAATGAGGGACGCTTTTTACGAAAAGGCAAGAGAGTATACAGACTATGAAATCTTTGATGAGGTGGGAGAATGGGGCGAATATATGGGCATAGATGGATTGCTCTTAGTCGGGGTCTTTTCTTTAATCCAATGGCGAGAGCCGGAAGTGTAATAGGAATCACAACTATGTCTTTGTAGGAATCACGGCTAAAAACTCATAATGGCGGTGAATGAATATGGAGAACACAACAATAAGTAGTAAACCAACTCAGGAGGAATTATACGATTTGTTCAGAGTAAATGAAGGAGAGGTTACGCTTTTGTCGGTGGACCATTCCAAAGATGAAACCATTACGATTGATTTAACTTATTATGAATTTATTTCCGCCACTAAAAAGGGCGAGAAATTAGAAATCAAATTACGGAAGAAAGAGGACCCTAAGTAAAGGGTTCTTTTTATTTCTCTGATTAAGTTTCTTAACCGGAAACAACTTTTATCCGGTAAAGAATCTTAACCGGAAAACGGACTTTTATCCGGTTAAGTATCTTAACACACAAAATAAATAATATCTTAAATAAAATTATTATCCGAACCATCTAAAAGAATAATTTCATATCAATAATATTAAACTATCTAAAGGAGGTTTAGGTATTGCTCTATTCAACTCATATGGTTACTTCGTTATTGGCGGGAACAACGATTGATAAAATACTCAATATTAACGGCGGGATTCCCTATTATGTAGGGGTTATGATTGGTTCTCTTTTACCGGATATAGACCACCCTCAATCTTTCATTGGTAGACGGTCATTTGGATTGGCTAAGGTAATCAACAAGGCTTTCGGTCATAGAGGAATTACACACTCGTTCCTATCCACAATTCTGTTCGGGGCTACAACTTATGCCTTACTTCCGGCTCAATTGGCGGGAGGGCTAACTGTGGGCTTTCTATCTCACATTTTAGGTGACTTCTTCTCAAAGACTGGAGTACCTTTCTTTGCACCCTTCGATAATACCAAATATAAAATCCCTCTATACAAGACTGGTAGTTTTTCTGAGAGCATTATTTTAATTTGTTCAGTCTTACTGCTTGGCTACCTCACACTCTCATGACACCACTCGCATATCCTTAGCATATACTCCTCCTTCGAGGAAGGCTCCGAAGGGTCGCACAGAAGGAGGAGTATATGGTAATTTAATAAGGCTTGTCCACAAATCCTTCTCAATATTCTTCGGGTGGAGGTATGAAATGGAGAAAGGTGCGTATAATGATAGTAAAAGAGATGGCTTGGACAAGGAGGAGATACAGATGAAAGACACATCACAAATCTTTCAAGAACTGGTCAATGAGGTACGGGAGGAAGAACTGAAATTTCTAAAAAGTATTAACTATTCCATTGACAGAAATGATTGGTATTGGTAACATAGTATTATATTTCTAAGTAAGGCGTTGCTTGGAAATAGGCCATATGAAACATCTCCGAATAGAAGGTCACGAACTCCCCCGTGTTCGTGGCTTTTTATTTTTGCTGAAATTTACTTCATTTTCAATACCCTTCCTCCTCACTAAAATTCCTCAATTATCGGCGGGAAAATTGAACGCTTTTAGAAAGGTTTTTCCACCCTAAAACTTTTTAATATGGACAGACATTAAATACCTCTTATAACATATATTATATTAAAAGGTGAAAAGGGAATGAAACGAATTAAAAATCGAGCTCAAAAATTAGTTCAAAAATGGAGTTCAAATTCAGGTTAAAAATCACATACATTTTAATGAAGAAATCGCCGAAGATTTTAAGCGGAAAATGATGAAGAAATAGAACCCCTTTCTTATACAATTCCTCAAGACCTTTACGAATAAATAAAAACCCCTCTAGGAAGGGGAAAATCTAGAGGGTAAAATGAGAGGAGATGTTCTATTGGAAACCAACCAACACAGCTATTATAAGCCTTTCGCAAAATATTGTCAAAATCTTATTAAATAAGGTGATGAAATGTTTACTTCTTATAATGATGAGGAACATAAATGGTTCTCCAACTGGGAGAAGAACTTTGAAACGGCTTTGAAATCGGTGAAAAAATTCCGTGAGGACTTGTCGGGGAAACCGAAATTTACGAAGGCTACGGCGGAGAAATACCGATTGTATTTTATGCTTTTAGAGGCAGAGATTATTGAATTGAAAGAGTACTACAATGCGGTGGAACCTAGTAGCTTGTCCATAACCCCAAATGGTTTATCCCCAAAAGTAAAAGTGGGGGAGGACAGTCCCAAATAGGAAACTCTTTGGCATATACTACGTTTACGAGGTAGCCTCTCAACAAGGCGGACAGAAAACGTAGTATATGTCAGATAGAAAATTTGCCGAAAATTCGGCTAGTTTGGGAAAAGGGAAAGGCTCTAGTATCACACCATAGGGGAGGCTACACAAATGGGTACGAATCAAGAGTTATTTAATTATGCGGGAAGTGTATTCTTATGAGCTTTTTAGGTGGATTGGTATTGGGCATAGGTATGAGGGCGGGAGATATTATGTTTGGTCCCGCCGTATCTGCTTTAAAAGTAGTCGGTACACAAATCTTAGGGTTAGGTTGTCTTGGAGTGGCGAGTTACGGGGCTTACCAAATGTATATAGAATCTCGATACAAAACCCCTTTCGCAATGTATCTCGATTCCCACTGGGAAGAATTTGATGTGTATAAGGAAAAAACCACGTTTACGGGGGAGAAGAAAAAGATTACACCGGATTATATTGGAGAGGAGAAGGTAACGGATTATTTATATCGTGCTTACTTCAAACTTCCGGTTGGAATGTCAATCAAGGACGTAGAAGAAAAGATTCCGGCGATTGAGTTAGCTCTTAATGCAGAGGTTGATGTATTCCGTAAAGATGATAAGTGCGTTTTAGAATTTTCTACAGGTCACTTACGTTATGAGGAAATGTACGATATTCGGAGTGTTTTAGATATTCCACTAAAAGAGAATGGCAAACCTTATATTCTACCATTATCAGTGGGTCATTCTAAGCGAGGGTTCCAATACATTGACTTAGCGGATTATCCTCACTTACTTATTGGCGGTCAAACGGGTGGAGGAAAATCGGTATTTTTACGTCAAGCGTTAATGACTTTACTTCATGCTTTACCGCCGGAAAAATTGAAGATGAATATGATTGATTTAAAAGGTGGATTGGAATTCAAATTATTCAATGAAACTCCTCATGTAGAATCAATCGCAAAAAATCTATATGAGGCGTTGTCCATTATCTATGAATTAGAACAAGAAATGGAACACCGATTTGAAGTTCTTTTCCACGCCGGGCCGGAAGTTGAAAAGATTGCTACTTATAATGAATTAATGGAAGAACAATTACCTTATATTGTTTTATGTATAGATGAGTTTGCGGAACTCTCTCCTGAGGAAGTCGGTAAAGATGAAATTGATTCAGCTCCTCCTGAGTTTGCTCCTCTCTTAATCGAACTGGGATTATTCGACCCGAGTAGAGCAAAGAAAGGGCAAGGAGTAACAGTGAAACTAAAAGACTTATTAACTATGATTCACTCCAAAGTATCAAGGCTCCTCCGACTGGCTCGGGCGGTAGGAATTCATGTGATTTTAGCAACTCAAAGACCGGACGCAAAAGTATTGCCGGGACAAAGTAAACAAAACATACCAAGTACGGTTGCTTTTAAAGTACGGAATAGAATCAACTCACAAATCCTATTGGATTCGGATAGTGCAGCAGTCAATATTCCTCCGGGAGTTGCCGGAAGGTGTATATTCCAAATCGGTCATATTGAAACAGAGGTCCAAGTACCTTACTTATCTACGAAAGAGGCTCGGGTATTATTAGAAGAATTGGCGGAAGATTTAATGGCGAAAAAATTAGAGGAGGCTATTAAAGGGACACCTATTCAATATCACTTAAACCTTATCGAGAAGGAAGGCACGGTCATTCCATATGAAAATGAGGACAATAATATAAAAGAAACTCGGAAAAGAGAGGTAGGTTAAACCCTTCCTCTTTTTGTTTTCTAAAAGTACTTCTATTATATAGACAAAAAAGAACCCCTCCGACTGGCGAGGTCGAGGGGCTACGGAAGATATGGGTCTTAACGATAATTCAGATAGAGGACTGGTGCCTCAAATCCTTCTCACTATATATTATGTTCAACTAGACAAGATATTACACCTATTTGAGAAAAATTTTAAAGTATTACGATATAAGAATAACACCTAAATTTCCTTTAGGTCAATTGTAAATAGCGTTACAAATAGTTTGCATTTCCTCCTTGCAATATACATATACACATGATATATTTGATTCAGGAATTGAAATTCCGACTAAACACTTATCAAATAGGAGGGGTTCGTAAAATGGCGAACGTAGTAGCAGATATCGAAAAGATTCAAACGGGTTTAACTCCAAACTATTTACATGATTGGAGTAATGCTCAGGCATTGAAAGAGGCAGTACAAAATATTGCATATGGGGTGGTAAAGAGCGGGAAAAGAGCAAAGATTTATTATGACCAACACGAAGAAATGCACGTTATCCGAGATTACTACACAGGCTTTGAGAAGAAACACCTTTATATCGGAGAATCCGAACAACGACACGATTCTCAAGGCTTAGGGAATTTTGGAGAGGGTTGGAAAATCTTCCTTCTTATTATGGCTCGAAACGGAATCCGGCACTATGTAAAAACGGTAGGGTTCGACTTTTGGGGAGATTTAGAAACAACGGTACATGGCACTCAGGTCTTAGTGATTAAGGTCAAACCAAATACGAATAATAAAGGTACGAAAGTGTATGTAGATTTACCTCGGGAGGACGTAGAACTAGCAACAAGGTCATTCGCCGTCCTAAATGGAATTGATATGGAGTATATCAATGATGATTCCATTATCCCAAATCGCAAACACGAACTATGGGTAAGCGGAGTACGAATTGAAGATAAAGAATCAACAAACCCATTAAATCTTTACTACTCTTATAATATCCGCCACCGTGAATTAATCAACCGTGACCGTTCACACCCAAATGCGGAACTGGCTTATCGAGAAATCAAGTATTTAATCTATAAACAACCGAAAGAATTTATCGAGGAATATGTACTCAAGGCGTTGGAAGGGGAACAGTATCAGGATATTTTGCGAGGACCATCATTCCCGTATGGTGATGATGAACACAAAAAGGTATGGTTGGAAGTCTTATCATTTCTTCATAATTGTGAACCACACCAACTGGTGATTAAATCATCTAATCCGGCGGTGAATGACGAGGCAAAACAACAAGGTTATGTCCTTTTAGATACACCTTCACAATGGAACTTTGAATTATCTTATTTAGGAATTAAACAAGCGGATAATGTTCTGAATGACCGCTATGACGTAGTGGAAACAGAATGTCACTACTCATCTACCAAAGGAAAAACACCACTATCAAGAGCAAAACTAAAAGTGAAAAAGGCTCTCGGATTATCTTCCGTGAATGATTTACCGGAAATCCGATACGTTGAAAAGATTGAAAATCCAGTAAATAAATTGGAAGAAATCTTTTGTCGATATGACCGTAGCCTTGATGTGATTTTCATTGATGTTTCCGTAATGGAAGATGAAGAAAAACTAACAAGAGAGTTACTTCGTGAGGCTATCCGCCGGAAATATGACGCAAAGACTAGCTTAGACTTCCAATTAGCATATGAGGAAATTGCACTCCGCCTCCTATAAGGCGGGGTTGCAGTTAGGAGGAATAGATATGAACAAACAAGAAGTAGAGTACTTGCGGAAACAGTTGCAGAACGAGAAGGAATTTTACGAAAGGACATTGGCTCTTTTAGATGAAATTCACATTACGGGATTAAACGGTAGAGCCCGACTGGTGGTTGAAACAGTTCAGGAAAATTTACGCATAGTGAAAAGGAAATTAGGGGAAGAATAACTTTCCCCTTTACAAACCAATATAATATATGTATAATGATACTATAAACAGACACACTAAAGATATGGAGGCGATTGTTATGAAAAAGATAGTGGAATGGAATGTAGGGTACATTGAATCTTTAGTTCCGGATGTGGAGACATTCTTGAATCAGGAATTTGAGGGAGTATCTGATTTTGACGAGGAAGGAAACTTAAATATTGACGTGGACGATATGTTTGACCGTGCTTGTGAATCAATCCTTGAGTACGAGGGAATGTTCGGGATTATTGAAGGTGACGACTTCGAGGATTTCCGTGAACTTTTATGGATTGCTTTCGAGAAGAAACACCCAAACTTCTTTGAAGATGCGATTGATGAAGTGGAAGAACAGTATCGAGATTACAAAGAATTTCAACGTGACCCTCTTGGGTATCACGGCTTGAGCCAAAAAGACTTTTTATAAAGACATAGGGGGTGTAAAACCCCTATGTCTTTAGGCTAAAAGAATGTTTAAAATGGGTGTTAAAAATAAGTAAGGTTTAAAAGAGGAGATTTTAAATATGAATGAAATAAAAATTAAAAAGACCAGTAAATTTGACGGTGAGATAACTTATATTAGTATTGACAAGGCAGTGGAAGATTTAACTAGTTTTTATCTTGGTGATGTTAAGGAAATGTTGCTAGATTCCGGGAAACTACAGACAATGTTTGCCTACTATGAAGTAGAAGAAGTATGATACATTTTAAGCGAAAGACATGGAAAGAAAATATTTTTATAGGAGGATTAATATGAGGATACCTGATGAAGTAATAGATTATGTAGCGGATAAATACCGTGAGTTGGGATTGCACAAAACAAACTTAACATTTTTTCAATATTTAACGGCATGGCTAAAAGACAATAATTATGAGGAGGTTGCATGATGAAAGACCAAACCTCATTAGGATATACGGAATGGTTGGCATTAGAAATCTTCAAGTCATACGAGGACACTATGAGAGAGGCGTATATTAATATCAGACGTAACCGTTTGGGTGGTGTGCCTCCTTTAGAATTTTTATATGAAGAAATGGTACATTACAATGACTATTTTGTTACGGCATTAACCAACTTGAAGTATATCGTTTCTGATGATGTGTTTTTACAAGTAGAGGCGGAACTGGAAAGACATATTGAGAACTTAATGGATGAAGTGGAGGGCATAGTGTAATGGCAATAAAGACAATCTATGTAAAAGACGAGAACGTAGCATTATACGAAAAGGCGGAGGAACTTTCGGGGAAAAAGTTCTCCGATTTGGTGGCGAGTTTGGTGAGGGAGTATGTATTGAAACGTGAAGAAGAAGGGGACTATTATGCGGTTTGTCTATTAGATGAAACGGCTGATGGGATTCCAAGTTTCACTCCCGCTTATTTTATCAAAGCTCCAACTGGTACACCACTGTACCATGTTCGTACTTTCATGCAAAAGAGAATTGAAGAAGGTTTTGGACACGAATCTGCGAATATTTTGTACCCGTTACTTGGCTTGGGTGGAGAGCATGAAGATGAACTAAAAATGCAAATGCTTGAAGGCGAATTGGATATAGTGGAATTTACCGACTAGCAACCAAAAAATTAGGGGACTTAGACTTACCTAGAGGTCCCCTTTTCTGCTATCATATTAATGACGACATAATAATTTAATAGGGGTTGATATAGTTGGCAACATTTGAAGGGTTTCGCCCTAGATTAGATATGAAAGGATTTACACAAATTCCAAACGAGTTTTTTGATAAAATACTTCCCAACATCAAGAGTTTATCAGAATTGAAGGTTATACTGGCCGTATTTAGAAAGACATATGGTTGGGTAAGTCATATAGACCCCGAGAGCGGACAACCAGTATATAAAGAGGTTGATGAAATATCAATGTCACAATTCAAAGAACTTACTGGATTGTCACAACCTTCGTGTGTAGACGGTGTGAAACGGGCTATGGAAGATGGCTATTTAGAACGTGTAAAAGAAGGTACATTCCACGGCGGGAATAGTACTAATAATGAAAGTGCGGCGTATCGAATAAAACAGAAAACAGATTATAATGATACCCCACCGGAACCAAAGAAAGAGATACAGAAACAAGTCAAAGAAATACTGGAAAAACCTAAGGGGCAAACATTACAGAAAGAAACCCACGGGAACCAGTTAGATATGGATTTTACCGATAACTCAGATACAGAAACAGCAAATCCAAGTGACTTATTAGCGGAGTTCTTTCCTTCTCAAAATGAAGAACCCGCACCTAAAAAGAAGGAACCGAAGAAAACCTTTAAGAATAAGAAACCGAGTGATTGGAACGCTAATGACTTACTGGCTTTCTTTAATACAAAATATCGAGAAACTTTGGGCTTTAGTGCCGGACCGATTACAATGAAAGAGAAATCATTGGCGAAAAAGTTATTGGAAGGGTATGAAACGGAAAGTCTGATTACTGCGATTGAATATTACTTTACTAATTATCAAAACATTTCCTACTTACCTAGTGGACACCCGGCATTTAATATATTCTTTGGGTACAGAAAATCATTAATCCCTGAGGCTCTCGACCCGACCTCGGCTAAGGCGAAGAAGGGCGGAAGTAACCGACAGATGAGAGAGTTCACGGAGGAGGATAATGATGATGGAGGATATGTATGGTAAAACTAACACCGATTCCTGAGAAGATACAGTTTCGGCATGGTATTTTAGAAGATTATTATGATGTTGACTTTAATGGATTCCCCGTAAAAGATAATGCGGGGAATCTTGTTCCTGAGAGGCAAGAAGTTTTATTGGAAACATTGGAGTATGCCTCGAACCTAAAGAACGCAAGGAAAGAGGGTATTTCCCTATGGTTTTACGGAGGTAATGGCTACGGGAAAACTCACTTGGCGGTATCGGTTCAAAAGATGGCAATACGACAAGGTTATCGAACGCAATTCGCAAACCTATCCGGTATCTTAACACTCATTAAACGGTCATGGAAAAGACCGGAACTTGAGGAAGTGATACAGAAACGAATCCGTGATGTAGACTTTTTAGTAATTGACGATTTAGGGAAGGAATACAAAACCCAAAACAACGACTTTGTAGAGGTCACTTTTGATGAACTGGTACGATATCGTTGTAACCGCCGACTACCTATGATTATCACAACGAATACCTCAATGGATAAGATTCAATCAACCTATGGCAATTCCGTTGCCTCCCTATTGGTAGGGCGTTGCTTACAGATTGAATTGAAAGGAAAAGGCTTTGTGGATTATCGAAAAGTTATTCAGGCTAGAACTTTGAAGGCTAGATTGCAAGGAAAGAAGGTAGATAAACGTGGAAATATTATTGAAGAATGATTGGATTATAAAATGTAGTCGTTGTGGTTCTGATGTGAAGATTGTTAAACACGTAAACAAGTGTGAATGTGGTGCGAGAATCAAGATTTTAGATTGGCACGGTAAATAAAAACATCTAGTACATAACCCTCCATTGTAAAGTTTACTGTGGAGGGTTATAATAGGTATATCAGGTAATAGGGGTGACAACACGAGAGGTAGACCAAACGAAATAACGAGCCGTACTATCAAAAAGAGGAGGAAGAAAGATGGAACAAGTGGCAACGCAACCTCAGATGAAGTACATTAAAATCTTTGAGGAGAGTTTACATCAATTCAATGTTCAATTTACGGGGAGAACAAAGAAAGGATTTTGGCAACAAGCGGTGATAGTATGAGGGGCGGGGATATCTCGAATGAGTTAGCACCGACAATCGTATTCGATATTGATGGACTTATCGTATTCACCGAAAAGAAATTCTTTGGTTTGGCACAAACGGTCAAGCTAAATCCTACGGCAGTTCGTATTTGTGAACATCATATGCGTATGGGGAGAATGATTTACCTCTTGGCTCACGGGCGGACGGAAAAGGAAGTGGAGGAATTGGAGCAGTTGTTAGATGATTACGACTTCCCATACACAAAACTCTTTCCTATCTCCGAACCTCAGGAGAGAGAATCGATTTTAGGTAGACATTTTGTTCATAATTATTTTTATTCTGACAAGTTGCATGGTTCAACGGATAATAAAAGAAAGGAAAAACAAATCCTAAATATTACGGAATCTTACTTCTAGGATAGTTGATTTTCCTAAGATACAATTAAGACATAGAAAAGGAGAATGAAAATGGAGAGGTTTAAAGCGAAGATAACAGCAAACGCAACTGTTGAATTGATTGTTACTCTTAAAAAATACAATGATGGCTATGTTGAATTAGATGAAGTTTTAGAAATTTTAGAAGTTGATGATATAGATGATATTGAAATTAAAACAGAATTTTAGAGAACAGCACGAAGAAGTTGTACATTTGAACAATATTGTGACATAAAGGAAAGGTGATTAACTATGTATGGAACTTACTTTAGTTATAAGAATAAAGATAAGGAATATCTTATAGAACACTTCATAACAAAAGAAGAAGCTGTTAAAGCGAAAGACAAATATGTAGTTTCAAAAGGCGAACAAGTTAAAGTAAGGAAAATAAGCTACTAAACAATTCGAAGATTAAGTGACAAATGAGCCAAACTATGTAATCAGAAAGGAGTTAAGAAATGATTCAAAAAATAAAATGTTTGTTTGGTTTCCACAAGGAAAGATGGTTAGGATTTGAAATGCCATTCTATCAGCAAGTGCTTATGAAATGTGATTGTTGTAAGAAGTACAACGTTTGGCACAGAGG
>Ga0079223_10000817_pt1 | contig 17254 bp, 5 predicted proteins | sample Stecom2011_FD_75072 | JGI IMG/M metagenome (GOLD analysis project Ga0079223, IMG submission 75072) | Agricultural soil microbial communities from Utah to study Nitrogen management - Steer compost 2011 | ecosystem: Environmental > Terrestrial > Soil > Agricultural land | place: USA: Utah... | reverse complement strand
CAGCTCTACTTCATCGCGGAGCGCGCGGTCTCGACGGACGACTTCATCGACAACATCCCATCCGAGTCGATTCAGGAGCCGCTGCCGTCACTGGACTGGAATGCGCCCCCGGATGACCTGACCGGCCTGGCCCCGGGCCCGAACGGCATGATGGCCGCCTTCCGTGGCAAGGAGGTCTACTTCTGCGAGCCTTACCGGCCGCACGCCTGGCCGGAGAAGTATGTGCTGACCACCGACTACCCGGTGGTGGGACTGGCATGGTTCGGCGCGTCGCTCGCCATCCTGACTACAGGTGTGCCCTACATCGCCAGCGGCAGCGCGCCCGAGAACATGGTGATGGAGAAGACCGCGCTGAACCTGCCGTGCATCAACGCGCGCGGGATCGTCGATCTCGGCTACTCGGTGGTCTACCCGTCGCATGACGGCCTGGTGCAGGTATCCAGCTCAGGGACCGGCGTGGTCACCGCCGGCCTGTTCTCCCGCGACGACTGGCTGCGCCTCAACCCGCAGGGCATGGTCGCCGGCCAGTACAACGGGCGATACCTGACCAGCTACAGCTACGCCGACGCGAATGGCGAAGAGCACAACGGCACCTTCATCATCGACCTGACCGGCTCGCAGCCGTTCCTGATCCGCAGCGATGTGCGCGCCAGGGCCATGTACTACGACATCCCCAGCGGCGTGCTCTACATGCTGATCGGCGACAGGGTCTACGAGTGGGACGCGATGTCCGAGCCGTTCGAGTTGCAGTCCTGGAAGTCCAAGCTCTTCGTGCTGCCGACGCCGACCAACTTCGGGGCGATCCTGGTCGAGTCCGACGATGGCCTGACGGACGAGGAAATTGCCGCCATCGAGGCGGAGGCGGCGCGCGTCCAGACCGAGAACGACGTGCTGTTCGCCGGTGCGAGCATTGGCGGCGAGCTGGGCGCCTCCGTGCTGAACGAATACCCCGTGAATGGCGACATGCTGCTGCCCATTCCGACCATCAACAGGCATGTGTCGGTCAGCGTCTACGCCGACCGCAAGCTCGTCGCGACTATCGGCAAGGTCAACCGCATGGCTCGCCTGCCGTCCGGCTTCAAGGCCGATAAGTGGGAGATCGAAGTCACGAGCGATATGCCGATCACCCAGATCCTCATGGCCACCACCGGAATGGAGCTCGCAGGCGCATGATCGACGCACGCACGAAAGAGAAGGTCGAGATCCTGGTCGGCGAGCGTGGTGACAAGCGCGAGGCGGCAGTGAGGCGCAAGCACCTGCTGGCTCTGGTGGGCAACTTGCCGGCGGACACATCGTCCCGCCCGGTGAACGCCGCGCCGACCGCCGAGCAGTACAACGCCCTGCTCGCTGACGTGCGCCAGCTGTACGCGGCCATCAACGCCCTGCGCGTGCTTCTTCGGTAGTGGAGTGGTTCGATTGTGCATAGAATGAGCGGAAAACCAGACCAGGTGTGGCTTTCATGCTGATCTACGGCCAGGACGACGTGCTGCTGCCATGGGCGGCGCAGAAGATTGGGATCGAGCGGTTCCGCGATGATGCGCGCGCCATCGGGCAGTCGCGCAACGGTGTGATCAACGCGGTGGTGGTGTTCGACGCCTTCACGGCCTGCGACATGAACATGCACGTCGCCAGCGACGGCACCGGCCACTGGCTGACCCGCGAACTGCTTGTCCACGCCTTCGCATACCCGTTCATCACCTGCAAGCGCCGGCGCGTCACGCTGCTGATCGCTTCTCGAAACACCAAGTCGCTGCGCTTCGCCAGCCACCTCGGCTTTCGCTACGAGGGCTATTTCCGGCACGCCATGCCCGACGATGACATCGTGGCGCTGGGCATGCTCCGTGAGCACTGTAGATACATCCCCAAGGAGTTTCGCTAATGAGCGATCACGAATTCTGGAGCCTGCCGGGCGATGATCTGCTCGGCGACCCCATGGACCTGAAGCTGAACCGCAAACTGCGGCGCCAGCTGCTGGGTTCGCATATCTGTTTCGGCAGCAAGGGAGGCGGCTCCGCGCCGAGTCCTGACCCGCAGATCGGCCGGGCTGCGCTGAAGCAGGCGGAGACAGGCCAGCAGTGGCTGGACTTCGCCCGCGAGCAGTTCGGCGAAGCCAACAAGCGCCAGGAAGGCATTGACGCGCTGACCAGGCAGGTCACGGAGGCGCAGCTGGATTCGATGACTTCCTCGAACCAGCGCGCCGATGAAATGTGGAAGCGCTACCAGGAGGTCTTCAAGCCGGCGCAGGACGAGTTCATCGCGGAAGCCTCGAACTGGGCGAGCCCCGAGCGCCAGGCAGAAGTCGCCGCAGAGGCCAAGGCCGATGTCATGGCCAACGCCGCGGCGGCGCAGGGGCAGAACCAGCGCGCCATGGCCAGCATGGGCGTGAGCCCAACCAGCGGGCGCTATGCCGGCATCGACCGGGCCAACGCCACCAACACGGCGCTGGCTGCTGCTGGCGCGCAGAACCAGGCCCGCAACCAGGTGCGCACCCAGGGTCTGGCCCTGAAAGAAGGCATCGCCAACATGGGCCAGGGCGCCACGTCCACCTCGGCCCAGCAGGTCGGGCTGGGGCTCAACTCCGGCAACTCGGCGGTGGGCAACATCGGTGCCGCCAATAGCCAGTTCCTGCAGGGCACCAACATCATGGGGCAGGGCTTCCAAGGGGCCATGCAGGGCTATGCCGGGCAGGCCGGCACGCTCAACCAGCAGTATCAGAACCAGCTGGCCGGCTACCAGGCGGACCAGCAGGCCAATGCCGGCATGTGGCAGGGCATCGGTTCGCTGGTGGGCAGCGGGACCGCCCTCTACGCCATGGGAGCCTTCTCGTCCAAGGAGGTCAAGGAGGACAAGCAGCCGGTCGACGGCGCGCTGGAGGCGCTGGAGCGGATGCCGGTCGAGAAGTGGAAATACAAGGACGGCGTGGCCGATTCCGGCGAGCACATCGGCCCCTATGCCGAGGACTTCCAGGCGGCCACCGGCGTCGGTGACGGCACCATGATCCCGTTCCAGGACGCCATCGGCGTGACCATGAAGGCCGTGCAGGAGCTGAACCAGAAGGTCGACAAGCTGGCCGGCAAGAAGCACGCGCTGGCGGGAGGCCTGGCATGAACACGGCGCTGGGCGGTTTCGCGCAGGGCATGGCCGGCGGCATGCAGACCGGCATGCAGATGAGCAATCTGGCCAAGAACAAGAAGAAGCCTGACGCCGGCAACCCGCTGGCCAACGGCATCGGTCAGACGCCCGGCTTCGAGCTGGGCAAGCCGCTGGTGGTGGGCGAGATGGGTAACGGGCAGATGGCCGGCGAGCAGCCCACGACATGGGGCACGCTGCGCGGCTACGCAGGCGCCTACGGAGGATCAAGAGAATGAGCTTGGCAAGTTTCGGGATGGGCCTGGGCGCCTTCGCGCAGGGCATGAATCAGGGCATCGACACCGGCCAGAAGCTGGGCGGCATGATCCAGCAAGGCAAGCTGCGCCGCGCGCAGAAGCAGGGGATGGAAGACGCCGAGGCGGCGCGCGAGTCGGCGATCGACAACTTGGTGCAGGTGGGGGCGGCGCCGAACGCCGACAACACCATGACGATGCCGACCTACCAGATTGGCGACGAGACGTTCGCCGACGAAGCCTCGATGCGCAAGGCGGCCGAGGATCGGGTCGGCAGCCTGGAGGACTTCTACGCCAAGGTGGCGGTGCCGAAAATCTACGAGAAGTACCTGGAGATCGACCCGGAAAAAGCCGAAATCTGGAAGCAGCTCAACGACAACAAGCAATTCCAGCGCGGCCGTTCGCTGTGGGCCAGGGGCGTGCAAGCGGCATCGCTGGGCGACTACGAGACTGCAGGTAAGTATTTCCAGAAGGCGTACAACACGCAAGGCTACTTCGACGACGGCAACACCATCGACAAGTTCGAGATGGTGAAGGGCAAGGACGGCAAGCCGGCCGGCGTGCGCCTCGTGCTGAAAATGGCCAACGGCGAGACGATCAACCGCGACATGGGCGTGGAGGAAGCCATGCGCATGGGCGCCATGTTCGGCGACCCCGAGAAGGTGCTGGAGGCCGGCCTGGCGCACCTGAACGCCGAGGGCAAGGCGGTGGCTGACTTCGAGACGAAGAGCGCCCTGCAGCGCCAGAAGGACAATGCCGCGCTGGAGCGAGCCAAGCTGCAGGGTGGTGGTGCCGATGGCCGAGACTACCGTGCCAGTGTCTCCGACCGCGACCTCTACAACCAGGCATTCCAGTTCTACGCCAAGCAGCACACCGATCCGCTCACCGGCAAACGGTTGGTCGCGGATGAAGAGCTGCACCGCATGGCGGCAGAGTACGTGCGCAAGGTGCCCAGGCATCAGCAGGAAGCGGCCAATCCTCTGGCAGGCGGCATCCCTGTCCCGCCCGGGTATGCGGTGTTCGACACCAAGACGGGGCAGATGGCTCGCTAACATTGCGGGTGCATTGACGGAAGGCGCGTGGCAAAATCGAACCACGCGCCTTTTTTCATAACCGCAGAGGATCACACTGTGGCTGACAACAAGTTCCTGCACTCCCCTTACGACGAAGTGATCGCCCGCGCTCGCGCCCACGCGCCGTCCGCATCGGCGTCCATGCGCGGAGGCATCGGCCCGAAGCAGCCGGAGGTGCAGCAGCCCCAGAACCTTGATCCTGCCGCCATCCAGTCGCTGCTGGACCAGCAGGAGCCTGGCCGTTATCGGCTGATGAATCCGGCCGAGGTGGAGCGCCTGGAGCGCCGGCAGAAGCTGGTGAACGACCCCCTGGGCGCGGCCATCGAGAGCAAGACCAAGGACCGGGCGCCGACCCCGCTGACCCCCGAGAATCAGAAGCGCTACAACGAGACGCGCACGCCTGCGCCCTCGCCGCTGAACCGCGAGAACCAGCTGCGCGTGCAGATGGGCCTGGAGCCGAAGAACACGCAGCAGGAAACCGGCGGCAACGCCGATGGCGGCATTCTGAGTGATACCGGCAGCCTGCTGTGGATGGGCACCACCAGCGCCGCCCAGAACCTGCGCGAGCTGGTTGGGCGCATTCCGCTTGTCGGGGAGCACATCGTCGCCGCGGCGGACAAGGCCGACCAATGGCTGCAAGGCAAGGACTCCGAAACCCTGCTGCGCGAGAGCATCGAGGCATCCAGGCGCAACCTGTCCCGCGAGCAGACCGAGGCGATGGACAAGCTGTGGTGGGACTCCGACAAGGGCACCTTTGGCCCGGCCTGGAGCGATCCGCGCGCCTACTATGGCGGCATCGTGCAGTCCCTGCCGGAAACCGTGCTGACCATGGGGGCCGCCGGCCGCCTGGCCAAGGGCGCCTATACCCGCACCCTGGCGAAGGGAGGCAGCCCGGCGCAGGCCGCCGCAGCCGCCGCGCGCACCGCCACAATCGCAGGCGGCGTGACCGAAGGTCTGCTGGGCGGTGCCGGCACCGCTCGTCAGGTGCGCGACGAGATCATGCGCCTCAAGCCGGAAGACCTGCGGCAGTCCGAGGCCATCCAGACGCTGATGGGTGAAGGCCTGACCCTGGAGCAGGCGCGCCGGCAACTGGCCGAAGACGCCGCCACCCAGGGTTTCCTGATCGCCGGCACCGCCACCGGCCTGTTCGGCGGCCTGGGCGATCGCGCGCTGGCCAACATGATCACCGGCCGTGTGTCTGCCAGCCTGGCGGGCCGGGTGGGCAAAGGCGCTGTAGCCGATGGCGTGCTGGAAGAGCTGCCGCAGTCCATGGCCCAGAAGCTGGCCGAGAACTACGCGGTGGGCAGGGCTGATCCGAACCGTGAGCTGACCGAGGGTGTGCTGAACGAAGGCCTCGGCGGCCTGGCGGTTGGCGGCGTGATGGGCGGCGGCATGGGCGCGCTCGCCCGCCAGCGCGTCGGCAATGAAACTGCCGACGCTGTGGCGCCGCAGAACCAGCCTGTGCAGGCCAATGATCTGGCAGGTATGGACACCAGCGGCAACGGCCTGATCGAGCCCGCCCCGCAGCCGCCGCGTGGCCCGCTGTCGCGCGCCGCCGAGCGCGTGACGCAGAGCGAGGGCGCCGAGCGCGTCCGCGTGCAGACCCCGATCGGCGAGATCGCAGGCACCATGGAGTCCTTCGAGCAGGACACCAAGGGCGGCTGGCAAGCGCGCATCCTGGGCGACGACGGCCAGTTCTACCAGTACACCGACAAGGACGGCGTTCAGATCGCGCCGGAAGCGGCAGCTGTCGAGGAAGCGGCAGCGCCGCAGGACATGCCGGAGCCGGAGGCTGCCGAGGCCGCGCCGGTCGAGATGCCGCGCTACCGTCCATTCGCCGAGGCCTTCCGCGAAGAGTCGATCGCCGAGCTGATGGAAGACGGCCTGAGCCGCGAGCAGGCCGAGCGCGTGGCCGCCCGCGAGCGCTATGCCGCGCCCGTCGATGCCACCACTGGCCTGAACGAGGGCCGCCGCACGCTGGCCAACGGCATGACCGGAGCCGAGAGCGCCATCGCCAGCGCCGCCAGTCACGCCTCCACCCACGGCGAGCCGACCTATTGGGTCAGCGCCGACGTGGCCAACCTGGGCGGCCTCAATGCCCACGTCAACAACGTGCAGGCCGAGGCCAACAAGCATTACCGGGCGCTCGTCGACATCGTGCGCCAGGAGCTCGCAAAGGTCGGCATCGTCGACGGCTTCCGCACCGGCGGCGACGAGTTCGGTCTGGTGGTGGTCGGCGGCAACCAGCAGGCGCTGGAAATCGCCCTGGACAGCGCCCGTCAGCGCATCGACGCCTACACCCGCGAGCACGGCCTGGATCAGGTGCCGCATCCCAAGCGCAAGGGGGAGTTGGGTGTCGGCCTTCACCTGGGTTATGCTCAGCTTGGCAGCGAGGTCAGCCCGTCCGACGCAATGCGCCTGGCTGACCTCCACATGGACCAGAGCAAACGAGGCAATCAGAATGTCGCAGGAAGCCCGACTGAAGCGAGCGCAGAAACTGTACGGGACGACCGATCCGGCGGAGATCGCCCGGAAGGACTCGGAGCTGCTGGCTCGCTACCGGCAGATGCTGGCCAAGCAGGCGCAGCAGAAGGCACTGCACGCCAAGCAGTAACCGCCAACGCCCCGAAGCGCGAGGAAAAGCGCTACGAGGACATGACCGAGGCCGAGCTGCGCGAGCGCCTGAAGTATCTCGCCCAGCAGGCCAAGACCAACGGCGGCTGGAACAAGCTGCTGCTGGCCGAGCGCAAGAAGGTCGAGAAGGCCATCAGCGCCAGGGTGGCAGAGCGCGAGGCCCAGCAGCAGGCCGCCAGTCAAGCGCCCGTCAAAGAAGAAACCCCCGCCACGCCTGAGCCGCAGGCCGAGCAGCCGGCCGCCGATCAAAAGCCGGTCAAATGGTTCGGCACCCGCGAGAAGGCCGAGGCTTTCATCGCCAAGAAGGGCCTGGCCGCTTCGCACGAAGTGGTGCAGACCGGCAAGGTGCGGTTCGAGGTCAAACCGAAGGCTCCGCAGGCAACACCCAGCAAGCGTCAGACGGCCAAGCAGGAAGCCGACGCTGCACGTCAGCGCGCACGAGACACCATTGGCGCCGCTGAGGGCATGGACACCACGGGCAGGAGCCTGGACGAGCAAATTGCTGATGCAATTGCTAATGCTGAGGCGTTGCAAAAGCTCATCGCGCAGGCAAACGACAAGACGCGAGCCGACATAGATGCAATTCGGCAGGAAGCCGTAGATGCGGCGCGACGAGGCGACCCGCGTGATCCGCCTTCCCGATATGGCGCCGTGTATCGCGGGGTGTGGGAACGTTTCTATGATGAAGAATCTAGACTTAACCCAGCTCCTATCAACGCCGACAAGTCAGAAGCGGCAAGCAAATCTCCGTTGGAAGTCCCGCGCGGAACCAGAGCGGCGCGTGTCGAGGAAGTGCTTGAGGTCACAGCAGACGGCAAAATCGAAAATCGCAAGCGCGTAACGCAGCTTGAGGTAACCGAACCAGCGAAGCCGAAGAAGAAGCCGAACCAGGCTGCTGCCGCACAGCAGTTCAGCAAGAACAAGATCTTCACCGCCGACAAAGTGGAAGCCGCCCGCGCGCGCCTGCGCTCGAAGCTGGGCCAGCTCAACAGCGGCATCGACCCCGAAGTCCTTATCGACGGCATGACCATCGCCGGCGCCTACATCGAGGCCGGCGTGCGCAACTTCAGCGACTACGCCAAGCAGATGACCGAGGACTTCGGGCCGAAGATCAAGCCCTACCTGCTGTCGTTCTGGGAAGGCGCTCGCAACTATCCTGGCCTGGATACCACCGGCATGACCAGCGTGGAGGAATCGGCCAAGCTCCACGCCGAGCTGAACCGAGAGCTTCCCAAGGAGGAAGCCAAGGCGCTGGGCTCCGAGGTGAAAAAGCCGGCCAAGCGCACCAAGAAGACAGGCGGCAAGGGCGACACCACCCTGACCCAGGACTGGGGTGTCGATCATATCGACGGCTACGGCGAGAGCTACGAGCGCGAAACCGGAAACTCGGTCAAAGACCAGTTCATGAAGGACGCGGCCAAGTATCTCGGCGCGGTCGCAGACATCCTGGAAGAGGCCGGCTATGTGGCGCACGCCGATGCGAAGGGGCGCCCGACCAAGCCGGTATCCAAAAGCGAGGGCGGCGTGGCCGGCAGTGGCGACGTGACCCTGACCATGCGTCACCCACAGACCGGCGCCAACGTCTACGTTCATGTCGGCGAGAGCGCGCTGCGCGGCGTGGTTCCGACCACCCCGAGCGGGATTGCCGTGATGTTCCGCTCGTCCAGCAAGGAAGGCGATCGCTACGCTACCGGCGGCACCAACCGCTGGGCGCCGACCGACCTTTCCGCGGCCGACCTGGCTGCTATGATCACCAAGGAAGCCGGGGGCTCCGTCCCAGAACTGTCCCGCCCGGCCGTGGAGGCAGAGAATGACACCCAAGCAAACGAGGCAGGCGCTGGAGCAGAGCCTGCAGGCGCAGAATCCGGCCGAGTTCAAGCGGATGAAGGCGACCGGCCGGCTGGAGCCGTTCCTGGAGAACCTGATGGCCGAGTACGAGCAGAGCGTGGACGCCGGACGGCAAAGCGTGCTGAACGCGCTGGCGACGAAGGACAGCCCGGACAAGGTGCAGGAGCTGAACAGCCGGTTCGCGGAGATCGAGCGCGAGGCGCTGAACCAGGCGGCCGAGCGGATCGCAGCAACTACCGCATCCAGCCAGGCGAGCTGAAGCGCACCGGTTCCTGGAAGGCGACCGCCGAGCAGAACGTCCGCATCGTCGAGCTGGTCAAGCAGATCACCGCCGAGGGCCGCCAGGCCACGCCGGAAGAGAAGGCCCTGCTGACCAAGTTCACCGGCTGGGGCGCCTCCGAGATCGCCAACGGCATCTTCCCGGACCAGTACGGCCGGTACAAGGACGGCTGGCGCGAGCTCGGCGAACGCCTGGAGAAGGCGCTGACGCCGGAGGAATACGCGCAGGCCAAGCGCACCACACAGTACGCCCACTACACCAGCGAGCCGATCATCCGCAGCGTCTACAACGCGCTGGGCCGCATGGGTTTCAACGGTGGCCAGGTGCTGGAGCCCGGCATGGGCATCGGTCTGTTCAACGGTCTGATGCCGGACAGCATGGTGCCGCACAGCACCTACACCGGCGTCGAGTACGACAGCATCACCGGCAACATCGCCAAGCTGCTGTACCCGGAGAGCAATATCGTCGTCGGCGACTTCACGCAGACCAAGCTGCCGCGTGACTTCTTCGACGCCGCCATCGGCAACCCGCCGTTCGGCCAGATCAAGATCCAGGCCGACCCGGAATACCGGAAGCACAACTTCCTGCTGCACGACTACTTCTTCGCCAAGACCATCGACCGCGTGAAGCCGGGCGGCCTGCTGGTGTTCGTGACTTCCAAGGGCACCATGGACAAGGCCAACGACCGGGCGCGCAAGTACCTGGCCGAGCGTGCCGACCTGGTGGGCGCCATCCGCCTGCCGCAGACCGCCTTCAAGGACAACGCCGGCACCGAGGTGGTGACCGACGTGATCTTCCTGCGCAAGCGTGCAGAAGGGCAGGAGCCCGCCGGCGAGGCCTGGGCTGGACTGGCCGAGGTGCAGACCCCGCAGGGTCCGGCCATGGTCAACGAGTATTTCGCCGCGCACCCTGAAATGGTGCTGGGCCGCCATGCCAAGACCGGCAGCATGTACCGCGCCGACGAGTACACCGTGGAGCCGATCGAGGGCGACATCGAGGAACTGTTCGCCAAGGCGGTGCAGAACCTGCCGGAGAACATCTACCGCCCTGAGCGCGGCAGCCAGGCCGAAGCCGCCGCTGTGCAGCAGCGCGACTACGACCCGAAGGTCAAGAAGGAGGGCGGCGTCTACGTCGCCGACGATGGCACCCTGATGCAGGTGGAGAGCGGCCAGGGTGTGCCGCTGAAGACCCGCCTGGGCTCGAATGGAAAAGAGCTGGAGCTGAAGCCCCGCGAGGTGGAGTGGCTAAAGGGCTACACCGCCGTGCGCGATGCGCTCAAGCAGGCGCAGTATGACCAGCTGAATGATGGCCCGTGGGAGAAGTCGCTGAAGGCCCTGAACAAGGCCTACGACGCCTTCGTCAAGAAGCACGGCCCGATCCTGGCGCACAGCGTCACCGAGCGCGAGAACGACGATGGCTCGGTCACCGTCACCCGCCGCTTCAAGAACGAGCCGCTGCTGCGCCTGGATACCGAGGGCGCGCTGGCCTATGCGCTGGAGGTGATCAACGAGGACGGCACCATCAGCAAGGGCGCCGTGCTCAAGGGTCGCATCCTCAACAAGCCGGCCGCGCCGGAGATCGCCACCGTTCAGGACGCGCTGTTCGTGTCGCTGAACAACCGCGGGCGCCTGGACATCGACGAGATCGCCAGCCTGTCCGGCCAGGACCGTGACGCGGTAATCGCCGAGCTGGGCACCCTGGTCTACGAAGACCCGGCCAGCGGCTGGACCATGGCCGACGAGTACCTGTCGGGCAACGTGGTGCGCAAGCTGAAGGAAGCCGAGGCCGCCGCGCGCCTCGACAAGCGGTTCGCGCGCAACGTTGAGGCGCTGAAGAACGTGCAGCCACGCGCCCTGGCTCCGGCCGACATCACCGTGATGCTGGGCTCCGCCTGGGTGCCCGCGAGCGACGTGGCGAACTTCGCCGCCGAGCAGCTGGGCGAGAGCATGCAGGTGAGCTATTCGCCGGTGACCGGCCAGTGGAACGTCGAGGGCGGCTATGGGCGCTCGGTGTCCGAGTGGGGCTACAAGAACTGGACCCCTGCCGACATCCTGGAGGGCGTGCTGAACAACAAGACCCTGAAGGTCACCTACCGCGACCAGGACGGCAAGACCCACACCGACGCCGAGGGCACCGAGAAGGTCAACGACATCGCCAAGAAGATGCGCGATGCCTTCAAGCGCTGGATCTGGAGCGACGCAAAGCGCGCCGACCGCCTGGCCCGCCACTACAACGAGAACTACAACAACATCGTGCCGCCGAGCTATGACGGCTCGCACCTGACCCTGCCGGGGGTGTCCAGCCGCTTCAAGCTGTACCCGCACCAGAAGCGCGCCATCTGGCGCATCGTGCAGCAGGGCGACAACTACCTGGCCCACTCGGTCGGCGCCGGCAAGACGTTCACCATGATCGCTTCCGGCATGGAAGAGCGCCGCCTGGGCCTGGTGAAGAAGCCCATGTATGTGGTGCCCAACCACATGCTGGCGCAGTTCTCCAAGGAGTTCCTGGAGCTGTACCCGACCGCGCAGATCATGGTGGCGGACGAAACCAACTTCCACACCCACAACCGCCGTCGCTTCGTGGCCCAGGCCGCGCTGAACGATCCCGACGCCATCATCATCACCCACTCGGCGTTCGGCCGCATCGGCATGAGCCCGGAGTTCACCCAGCGCTTCATCCAGGACCAGATCGACGAGTGGCAGGATGCGCTGGAGGAAGCCGACAAGGGCGACCGGGTGACCCGCAAGCAGATCGAGCGGCGCATCGAGCAGCTGGAGAACCGCCTGAAGGCCGCCATCAGCGGCGCGAAGGACAACGTGCTGTCCTTCGAGGAACTTGGCGTGGACCGGCTCTACGTCGATGAAATGCACGAGTTCCGCAAGCTGGACTTCGCCACCAACCGCGGCAACGTGAAGGGCATCGACCCGTCCGGCTCGCAACGCGCCATGGACCTGATGATGAAGGTGCAGTACCTGCGCACCAAGAACCCGAGCCGCGCCATCGTCGGCGCTTCCGGGACACCCATCACCAACACCATGGGCGAGCTGTTCACCGTGCAGCGCATCTTCCAGCCGAACCAGCTGGAGGAAGACGGCCTGTCCAACTTCGACGCCTGGTCCAACCAGTTCGGCGAGGTGGTGGATGCCCTGGAGCAGAACGCCGCCGGCGGCTACGAGAGCGTCAGCCGCTTCGCCAAGTTCGTGAACGTGCCCGAGCTCATGAGCCGCGTGCGCAGCTTCATGGACATCCTGACCAGCGAACAGCTGGGCCAGCTGGTGCAGCGCCCGAGCGTCGAGCAGGGTGGCCGCCAGGTGGTGGTTACCCCGAGCCCGGACGGTTACAAGGCCTACCAGAAGACCCTGGAAGATCGCATCAAGGCCATCCGCGACCGCAGGGGGCCGCCGAAGCCGGGCGACGACATCATCCTCAACGTGATCGCCGATGGTCGCTTCTCCGCCATCGACATGCGTTTCGTGGACCCGAGCCTGCCGAGCGACCCGAACAGCAAGCTCAACCGCGTCCTCGACGACATGATCGAGGCCTATCACCGCACCGCCGAAAACGAGTACGAAACCCGCGGCGAGGTGGACCCGATCAAGGGTTCGACCCTGATGTTGTTCACCGACATCGGCCTGGGCGAGCAGTCTGCCAAGTCGCGCGGCTTCGACATGAAGGCGTGGATCGAGAAGCGCCTGATCGAGGGCGGCGTGAAGCCCGAGCACATCGCCTTCATGCGTGACCACAAGGCGCACGCCAAGAAGGAGAGGCTGTTCGAGGATCTGCGCCAGGGCCGCAAGCGCATCCTGATCGGCGGCAAGGACATGGAAACCGGCGTCAACGCGCAGAAGCGTCTGATCGAGCTGTTCCACCTGGACGCCCCCTGGTTCCCGGCCTCGGTCGAGCAGCGCGAGGGGCGCATCATCCGCCAGGGCAACCAGAACAAGCAGGTGCGCATCCGCGCCTACGCCACCAAGGGCAGCTACGACTCCACCATGTGGGGCATGAACGCCCGCAAGGCCCGCTTCATCGAGCAGGCCATGACCGGCGACAGCTCCGTGCGCGCCATGGAGGACGTGTCCGAGGCATCGGCCTTCGAGATGGCCGCCGCGCTGGCTTCCGGCGACGAGCGCTACCTGAAGCTGGCCGGCCTGAAGGGCGACGTGGAACGCCTGGGCCGCCTGTATGCCGCGCACATGGACGACCAGCGCCGCCTGCGCAGCGAGAAGATGGGCGCCGAGGCCTCGATCAAGCACAGCGCCGAAGTCATCGCCCAGCTCAAGGAGGCCATTGCCCAGCGCAAGCCCATCAAGGCCGGCGAGTTCACCGGCAAGGTGGGCGGCAAGACCTACGACAGCCGCGAGGAATTCAGCAACGCGCTGTTCGGCAAGTTCAAGGAGCTGGCCGAAGGCTATACCGTCGGCGAGCAGACCCTTGGCGAGGTGGGCGGTTTCCCGATCGTCTACACCGGCGTGGAAATACGTGGTGGCAGCTTCGCGGCTGAAGCGCACCTGCAGATCCCGGGCGATCCTGATCCGCTGATTGTGTTCCCCATCGACCCGATGGCCAGCGTGAACGGCATCGCCACCCGCGCCGCCAACCAGGTCAACGGCCTGGACCGCGAGCTGACCAAGCGCGAGGAATCCAGCCAGAACATGCGCCGGCGCTTGGAGCAGATCGAAAGCCGCCTGGGCGCGCCGTTCGCCGAGCTGGCCGACCTGACCGAGAAGCAGGAGGCGCTGGCAGCCTTGGAGGCGGAGCTGGAGGCCGAGGGCAAGGAGGCCAATGCCGACGCCGCGGCCGCCACCGCCGAGGTGGAAGGCCAGGGCGGCGAGCCGCGCTACAGCCTGTCCGCCGAGCGTGGCGGCAAGGGCATGGCCGCGGCCGACGTGCGCGAGGCCATCACCCGGGGCGTCAATGGCAAGCTGATCATCGACAGGATGGTCGCCAAGGGCCTGATCCAGATCCACTCCAACACCCACGACCTGCCCGAGGGGCTGGGGCGCGGCAAGCGCGGCATCCAGGCGGTGACCGCGCCGGACAACACCATCCACCTGGTCGCCTCGAACCTGACCCCGCAGACCGCCAACGCGGTGCTGCTGCACGAGATGTTCCACTCCGGCGTGGAGAACCTGGTCGGCTCCAAGCGCTGGGGCGAACTGATGGGCCGGCTGGGCAGCCTGTACCGCCAGGCCGAGCGGTCCAGCGGCAAGGCGCGCGAGATCATGGACCGTGCCCGCGCCCGCGTGGCCGACGCCAAGGCCCAGGGCGCCGTGGCCACCCGCATGGAGGTGGAAGAGTTCGGCGCCTACATGATCGAGGAATACGAGAGCCTGCCGACCGGCTTCCGCAAGTGGGTCGATGACCTGATCGGCGCCATCAAGGCATGGCTGTTCAGCCGCTACGGCAGGCAGCTCGGCAAGGTCACCCCGGCGCAGCTGCGCGCCCTGGCCCATGATGCCCTGATCAACGTGGCCATGAAGCGCCGCGGCGAGCTGTTCGGGAAGGCGGCGGAGCGGTTCAGCTCCGTGAAGGTCACCGAGTCGCCGGCCTTCAAGCGCTGGTTCGGCGACAGCAAGGTGGTGGATGCCGAGGGCAAGCCGTTGGTGGTGTACCACGCTACCGACAACGACTTCTCTGTCTTCGACGCATCCCGCGCAGGTGAGAACACCGACAGCAACGCCAGCAGCGAAGAATGGGCGCAAACGGCCAGGATGGGGTTCTGGTTCAGCGACAGAGACGTGAGTGGCATGACGGCACAGAGGGCCGTGATGCCCGTATACCTCTCGATCCAGAATCCGAAGAGGTACGACAGCCTTACGTGGTTGGCCGAAAGGGCCATCCCATTCGCTGGCAGTCCTCAGGAACTTCGCGCCGAATTGGAAGGTGATGGGTACGATGGCATCGTCGTCAAGGATGAGGAGTTCGGAGGCACCAGTTATATCGCCTTCCGCCCCGAGCAGATCAAGTCGGCCGTCGGCAACGTCGGCACCTTCGACCCGGAGAACGCCGACATCCGGTTCTCCGTGCTGCCGGACGACACCGCGCTGGAAGACGCCACCAAGGCGCTCGACGAGCCGGTGCAGTACAAGCCCGACTTCATCGGCCAGCTGCAGCAGGACATTGGCCGCTTGGCCAAGATCCTCCTGCACCCGCGCCAGATCGCAGCCCTGCACAAGGACTTCGCTCCGGTCTATCGCGCCGCCATCGAACAGTTCGAAATGCGCGACTCGATCATCGACGAGTTCCAGCAGGATCATGGTGCGTATGACGTGCTGCCGCAGGCATCCAAGAAGCGCGTCAACGCCGTGCTGGAGCTGGGCCGCCTGCTGAATGCCACCTTCAGCGAGGACAAGCTGAAGCAGGGCGTCGTCAACCCGGGCAGCAAGACGGTGGTGAAGTTCACCGAGGGCGGTTCCACCTATCGCGAGAAGGAGAAGATCAACGCGCTGCTGTCTGCCGAGGGCGAGGTGATCCAGCTCAGCGAGGCGGAGATCCAGGCCTACCTGGGCCTGCGCAAGATGTTCGACAAGGCGCTGGACAAGTTCAAGGACCAAACCCTGGAGGACTTCGGCTTCCCCGAGCTGGTCGGCCAGCAGAAGGCCGCCGGCGAGATCCTGGCGATGATCGACGCCACCACGCCGGCGGAGAAGGCCGAGCGCCTGCAGAACATCGCCCGCTTCATCCAGGAGATCGAGCAGGCCAAACGCACCGGCTACGTGCCGTTCGCCCGCTATGGCGACTACGTGGTGGCCGTGAAGGAGCAGCAGTTCGACCTGAATCTGATCCATGACCCGTACAGCGGCGGCTGGATAGCCCGCGACCTGCCGCTGCCGTACCAGAAGCTGATGGACGAGATCGGCGCCCAATGGGACGAGCTGGAGGGCGGCTACCGTCTGAACCGCACCCAGCGCCAGGCCCTGATGAAGGAGAACGAGCGCACCATTCACAGCGCCAAGGTGGAGTTCACCGCCCGCGACCGGCTGATGATGAAGGCCGGCCGCCCGGTTGAGCAGCTGCCGAGCGTCAAGGCGGCGCTGGCCGAGGCCGAGAAGTGGAAGGACGGCAAGCCGAACCGCCGCATCGTGGCCTTCGAGACGGTAAAGAAGAAGCCGGAGGGCGGCGTGAAGCTGTCCGACGTGGACGCCCTGGCCGAGGTGGCCATGCTGGACAACGCCACCTGGGACGCGGTGCGCGACCAGCTGGCCGACGCCATCAAGGGCCGCAGCTTCCGCAAGCACTTCTTCCAGGCCGACAACGTGCCGGGCTACACCTCCGACTTCGAGCACGCCATCGCCGACTACATGGCCGGCATGGCGGGCTACCTTTCACGCCGGCACTACAACAGCACCTGGGACAACGCCATCGCCGCCATCAAGGCGCCGCGCCTGTTCGAGTACGCCAACAAGTACCGCGCCTATGCCAACGAGCCGCAGGAAGAACTGGCCATGCTGCGCCAGGTTGGCTTCTTCAGCTACATCGCTGGCGTGCCGGCCACGGCCTTCGTCAACCTGACCCAGCCGATCCTGATGACCATTCCGGCGCTGGGGCAGATCGCCTCGATGCCGATGGTGATGCGCGAGATGGCCCTCGCCTACAAGGACGCGCTGGCCATGATCCGCGTCAACAAGCGTGTTGGCCTGGACTTCTTCGACCCGAGCAAGGCGCCGGCCGACATCCGCGCCGAGCTGATGAAATCCTGGGGCGAGGGCATGTTCGTGCCGCTGCAGACCTACGAGGTGATGGCCACCGCGCGCCAGCGCAACGTCGGCCACCGCCAGGCCGCCAAGTTCTTCAACCGCACCATCCAGGTGACCGCCTCGCTGTTCTCCTTCGCCGAGCGCCTGAACCGCCTGGTGACCTTCATCGCCGCCGCGCGCCTGGCCAAGAAGCCCGGCGTGAAGGCCCGCGCCATGAAGGTCTACGGCAAGAACGCGCTGGCGCGGCAGACCATGCTGCGCAACTGGAGCGCAGAGAGCCTGGCCGACTTCATGATCGACGAGACGCAGTTCCGCATGGGCAAGGCCAACCGCCCGGTG
>Ga0079223_10000815_pt1 | contig 17284 bp, 14 predicted proteins | sample Stecom2011_FD_75072 | JGI IMG/M metagenome (GOLD analysis project Ga0079223, IMG submission 75072) | Agricultural soil microbial communities from Utah to study Nitrogen management - Steer compost 2011 | ecosystem: Environmental > Terrestrial > Soil > Agricultural land | place: USA: Utah... | reverse complement strand
CGATCATCCTCTTAATCCAAACCCGGGAACTGATCAACCTATTGCTATCAGAGTTCCTTTTGAAGTCTGGAATGTCGATACAGATCAGCAGGTGAATCTTGTTGTATGGGATAGAGAAGGAGATCCGAGAGTATCCGGCGGTGTTGTATGGAAACAGGACAACAGAGTATATACATGGGTTGTGAATACTCCATATAGTACTGATGTTATAGATGTAACTTCTCAGGTTGTTGCACAAAATGCAACCTGGAACGTTGTATTCTATGAATCTCATCATAATGTTGGCGATGTTGTAAGAATTAATTACGACAACCCGATCCAGATTGGTCAGGATACATACCAGTTTACAACCCCTGTAGCTACAGCTTATTCTATTGATAAAGCTAAAGCTGATGTTGAAAAAATAAATGTATTCCCTAACCCATATTACGGAACTCATTACAGGGAAGTAACAAGAGAAGGAAAATATGTAACATTCAGCCATTTACCTACAAAAGCTACAATCAGGATATTTGATTTAGCCGATGTACTGGTGAGAACAATTGAAAAGGATGATCCTTCTCAGTTTGTAAGATGGAACTTACAGAATAATAATAATTATCCTGTAGCGAGCGGTATTTATGTAGCTTATATAGATATGCCTGAGTTAGGTGCTACAAAAATTCTGAAAATAGCAGTAATTCAGGAAGAACAGATATTAAGAATCTATTGATGCTTTTTAGGCAGCCCCGGGATTGCCGGGGTTGCTTTATAAAGAATTTAAAATACAATCGGAGGAAATTATGATTCTATTAAAAAGAATACTTTTAGTTATAGTGATATTTGCTTTAGCTGCAGGTGAAGTATTCAGCCAGGGAGGTCAGGATCGTGCAGGAACTTCTGCAGCTCCTGAATTAAGAATTCCTGTCGGCGGACAGTATCTGGCAATGAATGGTGCTGCAGTTGCAATAGCTTCGGGTCTCGAAGCAATTTACTGGAACCCTGCAGGTGTTTACCACACCAATACAGATGCAAGTGCTCTATTCTCTTACCGCTCCTATATAGCAGATATGAGTATGAGCTTTGCTGCTGTAAGCGGAAATTTCGGAGAATTTGGTACACTCGGAATTTCATTCAGAGACCTTAGCATTGGTGATATAAATGTTACAACCATGGATCAGCCTGACGGCACCGGGGAAATAATATCTCCTACTTATTTTGTACTCGGTCTTACATATTCAAAACTTCTTTCAGACCGTGTATCAATCGGTGCTAATATTAATCTCATCAATGAATCCTGGGCAAATGTTAGCGCAACCGGGTTCAGTGTTGATGCCGGTGTGCAGTACAGGGATCTTTTTGTATCCGGTCTCGCAATTGGTGTAGTTGTAAAGAACCTTGGCGGAGCTATGCAGTATGATGGTTCAGGATTAATTGTACAGGCTACAGATCCAAACAGCGAAAGAGGACAAACTTTCTACAAAGTAACCGCTGCTTCTTTTGAACTTCCTTCTGAAATTGCTCTTGGTGTTTCTTATACGAGAGCATTGAATGAAGAAAATTATTTGTCAATCTCAGGTGCATTTGTTAATAATAACTATGCATTTGATGATTACAAAGTAGGACTTGAATATTCGTACAAGAATATTGCATTCCTCAGGGGCGGTTATCTCTTCTCTCCACAGGCAACTGATGAAAGAATGAATATATGGGAAGATTTTACTCTTGGTGTAGGACTTAATCTCAAAGAATTCTCTACACTGGATATATCAGTAGATTATGCTTATATACCGGTTCAATTCTTTGACGCTAATAATACATTCTCTATAAGAGTAAACTTCTGATTTTATCTTAATTATAAAATAATAAACCCGTACTCTGAAATATGTGTACGGGTTTTATTATTAATTTTTTTTATGAATTGATTAAAAAAATTATTGTAAGACTATTCTCTGCTTGATTTAAAGTTTACAGAAGTTGTTGTGGTTAATTCTGTACCGGGGTCAATAATATTAAAGATAATTTTATATTCACCCCTTGTATAAGTTGAATCAAGTTCAAACTGGGCTTCGAGTAGAATTTCATTTATTCTTTCTTCATCTTCTTTTTCTTCAACTTTACTGATAAGAGATTTGATTGTGTCTCCTTCAGGAGTAATAAGATCAAGATCATAAGCTACAGTAGCTTTGAATTTATTATCCTCTTCAATTAAGCTGAATCCTTTTAATCTTGTTTCTGCATTTACTTCCCATGTATCACCAAGATCATAAGCAAAAGCTTCAGAACTGAAAGTTTCCAGCTTTGCAGGTTCATCATTATTACAGGAAAAGAAAAAAACTGCTATTAAAAAAGAGATAATAAAATCTTTCATATCTTTTTCCTTAAAGATTATTTCCAGGGTTGCATCAAAAATATCAACCCTGGAAAAATTATCTAACCATTTTTCTTCATAAAGTCATTCATAAAAGAAACAAGGTCTTCAACACCTTTTTTAGGGAAAGCATTATAAATTGATGCTCTCAAACCGCCAACAGACCTGTGTCCCTTAAGTCCGTCAAATCCGGCAGCAGATGCTTCAGAAATTAATTTCTTCTCAAGCTCTTCTGTTGCAAGATTAAAAGTAACATTCATTAATGAACGGCTATCTTTTTCAGCATGACCTTTATAAAAACCTCCGCTGTTATCGATACAATTATAGAGGATATCGGCTTTCTCTTTATTTAGTTTATACATTGCATCGAGTCCGCCGAGTTTCTTAATCCACTTTGCAACCAGACCAATTATATAAATACCAAAAGTATTTGGAGTATTGTAAAGTGAATTATTCTCAACATGAGTTTTATAACTTAACATTGTATGCAAAGTATCCTGGCTTCTTTCAACAAGATCTTTTCTAATGATAACAAAAGTAACACCTGAAGGACCCATATTTTTCTGGGCACCTGCGTAAATAAGTGCATACTTCTTAACATCAATTTTTTTATGAAGAATATCAGAAGAAGCATCGCATACAAGAGGTACATTTCCAACTTCAGGTTCTTTATGCCATTGAGTTCCGTAAATAGTATTGTTCGAAGTAAAATGAACATAAGCTGCATCGGGATCGAGTTTAAGTTCTTCCTGTTTTGGAATTCTCTTAAACGTTTCGCTTTCTGTTGTTGCAGCAATGTTTACAGTACCGACTCTCTTTGCCTCTTTTACAGCTTTTTTTGACCAGCTTCCTGTTACAATATAATCGGCTTTGTTTTTTGGAGGCATAAGATTTAGAGGTACCATTGAGAACTGGAGGCTTGCACCTCCCTGAAGAAACAGAAGTTCATAATCATCGCTTACATCAAGCAGTGATTTTAATTCCTGTTTAGTTTCATTGTGAATTTTATCGAATGTTTTTGATCTGTGACTGATTTCCAGTATTGACATTCCCACACCGGGAAGAGCAAATAAATTTTCCTGAGCTTCTTTTAGTACATCTTCCGGTAATACTGCCGGACCTGCACTAAAGTTATATATTCTTTTTTCCATATTTCTTTTCCATTAAGTTGTATAGAAATTATATTAAATGAACTAATAAACCATCTCTTAATTTCGGTTCAAACCAGGTTGATTTAGGAGGCATAACTTCACCGGCATCCGAGATTCTCATTAAATCATCAACTGAAACCGGATAAAGTGAAAAAGCAACTTCGGCTTTACCGGAGTTTACTAATTTTTCTAATTCTGCAGTGCCTCTTATTCCTCCTATAAAATCTATATTTTTATTTGTACGGGGATCATCAATACCCAGTAAAGGATTAAGTAAAAAATCCTGAAGTATACTTACATCCAGTCTTGAACCGACAGAATCGGATAATGATAAACTTGCAAGAATAGAATCTCTTGCTTTAAGATTATACCATTCTCCCTGCAGATACATTCCAAAATTTCTTGGCTCGGCAGGTTCTTTAATGGTAGTTTTCTTTACTTCAAACTTCTCATTGATTTTATTTAAAAATTCTTCTTTGGTTAAACCATTAAGATTAAATACAACCCTGTTGTAAGGAAGTATTTTAAGCTGTTCGGCAGGAAAAATTACAGCAATAAAATAATTATATTCTTCATCTCCTTTGTGTGAAGGATTTCTTTCTGCTTTAACTTTTCTAGCACGACTTGCACTTGCAGCACGATGATGACCATCTGCAATATAAAGCTTATCTATTTTTTTAAATTCATTTATAATAGTTTCATTTTGTTCTTCAGGCAGAAGCCATACTGTATGCTGAATACCATCGTTTGATGTAAAGTCATATTCAGGTTCATTTTTATTTACAGTTTTATCAACTACTTCATTAATTTTCTTTACACCCTTGTAAGTTAAAAATACTGCGCCTGTTTGAGCTTCTGTTGTAACAATATGATTTGTTCTGTCATCTTCTTTCTCTTTTCTGGTTTTTTCATGTTTTAGTATAACATCATTATCATAATCATCAACTGAAAAAGTAGCAGCGATACCTGTTTGTGCACGCCCGTTCATTATTAATCTATATAGATAAAAACGGGGTTTATCATCAGTGAATAATGGTGCTTCTTTTATAAGTCTTGAAAGATTCTCTTTGGCTTTTTTATAAACATCAGGAGAATAAACATCAATATTTTTATCAAGTTCAATTTCAGATCTTGTAACTCTTAGAAAATTTAATTTATTTCCTTCAGCCAATGCTGCAGCTTCTTCTCTGTTTACAACATCATAGGGAACACTTGCAACAAGGTGGGCTGATTCTTTTGAGGGTCTTAGTGCTTTAAAAGGTCTTATTACAGCCATAATATTAGCTCCGTTTTAAGAAAAATTCACTATGTAAAAATCAGCAAAATAAATGTAATATTCCATTAAGATAGAATATGATTTGACCGAAATTGATTGGCAATAAGAATAACAATATTTATTTTTGGCGCATTTGGTTCAACATTAAATAAATATCATCTTTATGCAGAGAAGAAAAAACAGGATTAAAATTGTCGGGGAAGTAAAATATCATAAAAATTTCTATTCAGGTTATTTAGATAATAAAAGAGATATAATTATCTGGTTTCCTCCTTCATATAAAGAAAACAGCAGAAAAAGATATCCTGTTCTTTATATGCATGATGGGCAAAATATTATGGATCCCAAAACTTCTTTTGCAGGAGTTGACTGGAGAGTTGATGAGACTGTTACCAGCCTTATCAAAGAAAAAACAATTAAAGAGATTATTGTTGTTGGAATTTATAATACTAAAGACAGAATGGAAGAATACAGCAACAGCATTAAAGGCAATAAATATATTCAATTCATAATTGATGAACTTAAACCATTTATTGATGCCAATTACCGTACGCTAAGCAGCAGAGAAAATACTGCTGTTATGGGTTCATCAATGGGTGGATTAATTTCTTTTTACTTAGTGTGGAATTTCCCGGATGTATTTTCAAAAGCCGGATGTTTGTCAAGTTCATTTTATTTTGATGATGAGCATGCAATTAAAATGGTTAAAAATTACAGTGGTCCTAAAAAAAATATTAAAATCTATTTAGATCATGGTGAAGATGGAATTATCGGCAATCAAAGAATGTTTTGTGCATTAACAAAAAAAGGATTTATGATTGGAAAGGATATAGATTATTATTATGCCCCCGGTGCTGTTCATAATGAAGAAGCATGGGCAGAGAGGCTTGAAAGACCTTTACGCTTCCTTTTTGGTAAATAACTTTTAATTGCTCAATTTCTTAATTGAAGAAATTGATATGAAAAGGAATACTTCTTTTGCAATCTTGTAATCTTGCAATTTTGTAATCCCGTAATCTTAGATTTCTTATATTTGCACTTCAGAAAAAATTAATATAAAGCGATGAATTTTTCAGATATACCCAAAGCATATAATCCTGCGGATGTAGAAGATAAATGGTACAGCTACTGGCTGGAGAAAAACCTTTTTAAGTCTGAGCCGGATAAAAATAAAAAACCTTATACTATTGTTATTCCACCTCCTAATATTACGGGCAGTTTAACAATGGGGCATATTCTTAACAATACTATCCAGGATATTCTTATAAGAACAAAAAGAATGCAGGGTTATAATGCATGCTGGGTTCCCGGAACAGACCATGCATCAATTGCTACTGAGGCCAAAGTTGTTTCTTTTCTTAAAGAGAAAGGGATAGATAAAAGAGAGATTGGAAGAGAAGAATACCTGAAGTACTGCTGGGAGTGGAAAGAAAAATATGGCGGAATGATTATTCAGCAATTGAAAAAGCTTGGTATAAGCTGCGACTGGCAGCGAGAACGTTTTACAATGGATGATCATTATTATAAAAGAGTAATTGAAACTTTCGTCGCTTTGTATAATGAAGGAAAGATATACCGCGGCTACAGAATGGTAAACTGGGATCCTGCATCCCGTTCAGCAATATCTGATGAAGAAGTAATTTATAAAACAGTTAATGGTAAACTCTGGTATTTAAAATATCCTGTTAAAGATTCAGAAGAATTTTTAGTTGTTGCTACAACAAGACCTGAAACTATGCTTGGCGATACCGGTGTTGCTGTTAATCCTGATGATGAAAGGTATAAAAAGTTTATTGGTAAAAAAATTTTACTTCCGGTAGTTAACAGGGAAATTCCTGTTTTTGCAGATTCTTATGTTGATAAAGAATTTGGTACGGGTGCTGTTAAAGTTACTCCTGCTCATGATGTTAATGATTATGAAATGGGGAAAAGACATAACCTCGAGATAATTAATATTTTTAATGAAGATGCTTCAACAAATATTAATGTTCCGGAGGATTTGAGAGGACTTGACAGATTTGAAGTCCGTAAAAAAGTTGTTCAAAAATTTGAAGAGCTTGGTTTACTGTTAAAAGTTGAAGATTACCAGACAAGCATTGGCTACTCTGAACGAGGTGGTGTACCAATTGAACCTTACCTGTCAGAGCAGTGGTTCATGAAAATGGATGAGTTAGCTAAACCAGCACTTGAAGTTGTGAAAGAAGGTAAAATTAAATTTCACCCTGCACACTGGGTAAAAACTTATGAGCACTGGATGAGCAATATAAAAGACTGGTGTATTTCACGCCAGCTTTGGTGGGGGCATCGCATTCCTGTTTGGTATCATAAATCAACAAATGAAATTTACTGCAATGTTGAACCTCCGCAGGATATTGAAAACTGGAGACAGGATGAAGATGTGCTTGATACCTGGGCATCAAGCTGGCTTTGGGCTTATGATGTTTTCAAAACTGAAGAGGAGCAGAATTATTATTATCCAACAGATACACTTGTTACAGCACCTGATATAATTTTCTTCTGGGTCGCAAGGATGATTATGGCGGGTCTTCATTTTAAAAAAGATATCCCTTTTAGAGATGTTTATTTTACAAGTATTATAAGGGATTTGCAGGGGAAGAAGATGAGTAAAACTCTCGGAAACTCTCCTGATCCGCTGGATGTTATAAAAGATTATGGTGCGGATGCATTAAGGTTTACGGTTATTTATCTGGCTCCTCTTGGACAGGACGTACTTTTCTCAACTGATAAATGTGAGATAGGAAGAAACTTTGCAAATAAAATATGGAATGCAGGCAGATTTCTTTTAATGAATAAAGAAAATATTAAAATAGATATACAGCTCGCAGATAAGCATATTGATTTTTCTGATGAATGGATAAACTCAAGATTTCAGCAGACTTTAAAACAGCTTAACGATGCAATGAATAATTTTGAAATTAATAGTGCATCAAAAATAATTTATGCTTATGTGTGGAATGACTTCTGCGACTGGTATATAGAAATGATGAAGAACAGGATCTATTCAGGTGACGATGAAGTTAAATCAGCAGTACTTACAAGAGCATTAATTAATTTTGAAAATCTTTTAAAGATTGTTCATCCATTCATGCCTTTTATTACAGAAGAACTCTGGCAATTAATAAATGAAGATAAAACTTCAGTAAGCATATCAGTTTCTCCCTATCCTGAATTTGAAGAATCCAAAATTAATTCTTCTGCAGAAAAGGAGATGGAATATGTCCAGGATGTTATCACAGCTCTAAGGAACATCAGGGGAGAAATGAATATCCCTCCATCAAAACAAATTAATGCCTTTATTAAATCTTCCCAGGTTGCAGAGCACCAGTTAGATTACATTAAAAAACTTGCAAGAGTTGAGGAGATTAGAATAAGTAATGATATTACCAAACCTAAAGCAAGTGCATCTGCTGTTGTTAAAGAAACAGAGATTTACGTTCCGCTTGAGGGATTAATAGATTTAGATGTAGAAAGGAACAGGTTGCAGAAAGAAATTGCAAGGCTGGAAAAATCTTTGGAAGGTATTGAAAAAAAATTATCCAATGAAAAATTTGTTAAGAACGCGGCCCCCGAAGTAGTTGAAAAGGAGAGAATGAAAAAAATAGATTGTGAATTAAATTTAAAAAAGCTGAAAGAAATTATAGCCGTTTTAAATTAATTATAAAATCTCCTCCAATTCTTTTTCTGGTGGGTTAATTTTTAAATGTTTATACTTTTTATTTACATTGGGAAATATAATATTTGAAATTGCAGTCTTTTTAATTCCTTTTACTTTTTCTATTGCTTCCAGTGTTTCACTCGCACATTTTTCCCAGCTAAAATCTTTCACACGTTCAAATCCTCTTTCGACACATTTTTTATAAAGCAATTCATTATCAATAATGCTTTTCATTGCATTTGCTATACTATCGACACTTTCGGGATCAACTAAAATTCCTGCATTAGCCGCTAACTCTTTTGTACCATATCTGTTTGAAGTTATTACAGGGCATCCTGAAGCCATAGCTTCCAATATTGGGCTCGGGCAAGCTTCATAAAGGGAGGGCAGTACCAATGCTTCAGCCAATGAATAAAAATATTTTAATTCATTATGACTAATCCAGCCTGCACTAACAACCCATTCTGAGATTTTTAATTTTTCAATTAAACTAATTTCTTTTTTTACTAACCATCTTGGTTCTCCTGCTATTACCAGTTTAAAACCATTTTGGGGTCCAACTTTTGCAAAAGCTTTAAGCAACCTTCCGAAGTTTTTTGCAGGATATATTTGGCTAACAAATAGAAAAAATTTATCTGGTAATTTATATTTTGCCTTAATTCTTTTCTGCTCATTAAGGTCAATTGGTTCCCTGAATATCTTACCAATTCCTAAATAGGTTGTATAAACCTTTTCTTTAGTAACATTAAGAAAATTCATTAGATGTTCTTTTGTTGAATTAGAAACAGCTAATATTAACGTTGATTTTGATACATAAAAAGGATAGATATATTTTCTATAAAGAGCATCTAATTTTTTTGATCCCCATGGCATGAGATAAGAATTCAATCCATGACATACAAAAATTGTCGGGCATTTAACAAACAGGGGAACTGAGTGCTTTGGATTAAAGATTACATCGAACTTTTCCTTTTTCTGAAGCAGGTACATTCCTAATTGATCCCACAGAAAACGGGAAGGAATTTTGATTGATATTTCTTTCACATTATTTAAATGATTGTAAGTGCCTATTAATTTGGGGTTATTATAAAGGAGCACAAATTCATGATTGGAGCCCTGTTTTAATAATTCTTCAAGCAAGTTACTTGTGTAGTTTTTTACTCCCCCATTATGCTGCTCAAAATGTCTGAGCATAATTCCGATTTTCACTTATAATCCCTCAAATTTAAAAAACGATTGAAATATAATTAAAGCCAATGTTTAAGAAACCATTTAAAAGAATACTGATTCCAGTTTCTTACCGAAAATCTATTTAATAAAAAAATATCTGATGAAGAAGAATTAATTCCTAATGAACCAGTTAAACCGCAGACAAAAGAATTTTCTTTCAAAATATTAATTGTGTCATTATTATAGTTCCCATTAGGATAAGAAAAAAGATTAATCTCCTTCTGTAGGAGATTTTCCAAATCTTCTTTGTTTTTTAATATCTCCTGTTTTTGATATTGCTTTTCTAAAGTACCCAAAGGAAAATGATTTACCGTATGTCCACCAATTTCAATCAAGGAAGAGGATGCAAAAGATATAATTTCATCTTTTGACATACATTTCATTAAGCCCTTCGAATCTGTACTAAAAGATAATAAAAATATTTGGTTTATGAAATTCTGTTTTTCATTATAGCTCAAATGTTTTAAAATGTCATAGATATAATCTATAAACTCTCTTTTTTTATTTGGAAAAAATTCTAAAAATGCCGCGAGTTTATCCCACCAAAAATATTTACCTGAATAACCTGATGTCAAAAAAAATGTAGCAGGTATATTAAATTTTTCTAACAAAGGTTTTACTATATAAAGATTATCTGCATAACCATCATCAAAAGTAATTACAACGTAATTATTATTTAAGTTTTTATCATTTATACGTTTAATTAATTCAGATAAGCTAATTACATTATAATTTTTAAGTATACGCAGGTGCTCAGAAAAATTTTCAGGTGAAACTGTTAATGAGTAAGGATCTAATCTTTTATTTACTGCCCCTACTCTATGGTATAAGAGAATAAGGCATTTATTTGGGATCGATCTGGAATTAATCCAGGTTTTTCTTCTGTTAATAAATCTTTCTATATAATTCACAATGATTTTAGGGAGAAGTATTTTCTTTTTTGTTTTAAAATTCTTCTGTGAAGATAATCCAGAAATGGATGATCACAAAGCCAAAGTTCTTTTTTAATTGAATAAAAGATTTCATTATCTTTTATCTCTTTTATCACCACATATTCCTTCAGCCAGGTAAAAAATTTTTTCTTAAATTGAAGAACAGTTCCCATTGCAATAGACTTTTGATAGTTAGAATTAGGATGTTTCCTGTATAATTCGTAATAATTTGAGTCCACATATACAACACCATCAATTGTTATTTTAGATAAAAATACCTGATCCTCATACATACCTGTAAAATCATTTTCAAATCCTCCTGTAATATCAATTAATGACTTACGGACCATTACAGAACAAATGCCTGGAACTGCAGCTTTTTGTGTTATAAAAAGTTTAAAGTATTCTCCCTGCAAATATTTTCCACGTGGTATTTGTAATGAATGAATTTTGTCTTTTTTATTTTGATCATACCAGCTAAACCATAATTTAACTCCCCCGATAACTACTGATACTTCAGGATTTTCGTAAAATATTTTTAATTGCTCTTCGAGTTTTTGTTTTAAGAAAATATCATCCGAATCCAAAAAGGTAATAAATTCACCTTTGGAATACTTAATTCCCAAATTTCGTGAGGCACTCATCCCCTTATTTTCATGGTTTGGGTGTTCCAGGTAATGTATTTTTTCCGGAAAATCTGCAGAGAATATTTTCGCTATTTCTGTACTTTTATCTGTAGAACCATCATCAACTAATAGAATTTCCCAGTTATTATAGGATTGTGATATAACACTTTTAATAGCCTCTTCAAGAAATTCTTCAGAGTTAAAAAATATTATAATTACAGACACCAGGGGGTTAATGGACATTACCGGCAAAATTTCATCTCTCAAATTTTAAAAATGATATTTAAAATTTTAGAATAATTTTTGTTTGTAAATAGCTTCGCTAAATCAATCACAAATTTTTTTAAATATACAATTAACATAATTATGAATATTGCAAGAATTACTTGTAATTATTGTTACTCTTTCTTAAAATTCTGAAGAATACCGGGCTTTTCATTTATTACTAAATTTTGTCCGGTTGAATTTTAAAAACCCCTGTAAAACTGATATCGGAAGTTTAAGATTACCTTTTAACATTTCGACTAAACAAAACCATGAAAATTTTAGCGGGGCAAAAAATAATAAAAAGAATATTTTCTGTGGTAAAGAAGCATGCCTGAGTAAAAAAATAAACCAGTTTTTTGATTTCTGCTTCATATATTCATTTGTAATTTTGCCGCCTGATGAAGATCTGGATGGCTGTGGTTCATGATAAATAACTGCTTCAGGGACATACCTTACACGATAAGATTTTGAAATAACTCTTAAGCTGAAATCAAGATCTTCGGGACCATAAGGATTAAATATTGGATCAAAACCATTTAGCTCATAAAAAACTGATTTCTTTACCATCATACAACCACCATTTGATATACAATCTATAGGCTTGTTGTATTTTTCAGTATCTCTTTTTTTACTTCCTCTTGGAGATGTTTTACCCAGCCAGAAATTAATTTTACATCCCCCTGCCGAAAAAATTAATCCTGAGTTATCATTGCACTTTATTTTTGATGTTGTTACTGCTACATTATCATCTTCTGCAAATGGAATAATTAATTTTTCTAAAAATTCTTTTTCTACAGTAACGTCATTATCAAGAAATAAAAAATAGTCCGGGTTAATTAAATCTAATGCAATTTCGGCAGCCTTATTTCTTCCCGAAGCAACTCCAAGATTTACCGCAGAATAATAAGTTTTCACCCCGGGAAATTCCTCATTTATTGCTTCTATTGTTTTGTCTGTTGAACCATTATCAAATACCAGAATTTCCTTATTATGATAATTAATTTTACTAAGACTCCTCAGGCATTCCAGAGTTTTATTTTTTTGATTTATAGTTAATAAGATTATAGCAACCTTTGCCTGCAATGTTAATCCTGTCTAATTGATTTCTTTTTTTTCTTTGGATATAAATTACCCACTTTTAAGATTTATCAATTAATCTTTACACTTTCGGAGGCACGTGTAAATTAATTGAGGGTAATAATTCTTTAAAATGGAGGGTTTCAATTTTAATATAAAACAATGCGGAGTTAAGCTATTAAAAAAAATAATTATCGTCAAGATTATATCTCAAGTTAGAATGAATGATTTACATTTGTAAAAAATTAATTGCCGTGATTACTTTCACAAGTTAAAAGTTTTCTTTATTCTTTTATCATTATTTTATTCTATCTAAATTTTTTTCATTAATTATGATAGAAGGTAATTTATGCTCAGAAACTTAAAAATATTATTCGTTTTAATAATTATAGGCCTGCCTGAATTATCCTTTGCGCAGTATTCTCCGCAAGGAAAAGAATTCGGATTTGGTTTTATTCTTGGTGACCCTACAGGAGGCACTGCTAAACTATGGTTAACCCGTGATAACGCTCTTGCATTCAATATCGGGAAATCATATTTCGGAAGCCCCCGGCTTGGTGTTGATTATCTCTGGCACTTTAATGCTTTCGATTCCGATATTGCAAACCTTTATGCCGGACCAGGAGGAGTACTTGGTTTCGGTGAAGGGGATGGATTCTGGCACAGACATAAATTTGTAAGAAAAGGAGGTGAAGCGGGACTTGGCGGAAGAGCAATGTTCGGTGTTAATGTTGTACCACGAAGAACACCGCTGGAAATTTTTCTGGAGTTTGGTGTGTTGATTGCCTTTATTCCAGATTTTGGCTCATCAGCCGATGCTGCTTTAGGTGTTAGATTCTATCCTTAATTTAAATGAGGCTGTTTAAGTATGATTTTTATAATCATCACTTAGAACAGCCTCATAAAATTTTTACATTATTTATTTGAAAAGTCATAACTCCCCAAATCAACAACAGATCTTATTGCTTCAATATCCCCAGTGGAAAGTTCTATATAAGAAAGCTTCTCACTCGAGTTTTCATTTATATAAGGATACATAAGATCAAAATGATTGCTGCTGTGTCCTAATCCTAAAGCATGTCCGAGTTCATGAATTATAGTTGATTTAATTTCGCCGTCGGATATTTTTCTGTTATTAAATTTTAATAAGCTTATCTCTACAAATGATCTTATTATTCCTTTATCCCTGCCTACTTCATAATCAGTAAGACCAAGATAATTTTCTTCATATTTTTCCATCAGGTTATTTTCAAATGAAAAAATTATGTGAGCATCAGCTTCAGAGTTGGCATAGGAAAAACTTATTCTTTCATCAGCAGCTTCCCATATTTTTAATGCATAATCAATATAGGCTTTATGTTTATTTTTAAAATGTCTGGAAGATGATTTCTTTACATAAACTTTTAAGGGGAAATCATTAAAATCCCAGTGTTTGCCATCCCATAAGGAATTTTCATTATCATCAATCCTGAAATAATTTTTTGAATATGAAGTATAGTTTATAAATTTTTTCTTACTGTAATCTGTAGTTGTCTTCTCTTCAAAAACCCTGATCTTTTTTCTGTCAGGGGAGAGTTCAGAATAATATCTTGTTGGTATTTCAGCTTTTCCCGTTCCGGGATAATTATAGTGGTAAACAATTTTTTCTTTATTTGATGATACAGGTTTTTGTACTATTACTTTCTGGCTGAATACTGCTGTTGATCCGGTTAGATAGATGAATAGAAAAAAAGTAAATGATAATTTTTTAATCATACCAATTTCCTTTACCTGGTTCAATTTCTTTATCTACTATATGAAAAGATTTTAAAACTTTCCACAGTAATAATCGGAATTTATTCTCTCTGTCACGAAAAACTTAGTGAGATGTGAGGAAGATATAAATTAATATAGCAGGTGCATTTTATTACGGTTTAACCAGCCAGCCTGGTTTGAGTATTTAACAAAATAGATTTTTAAATCAGCCTGGTTTTCGTAATCAACAAAATATATTTTTTTATCTGCCTGGTTTGAATAATCCGTAAAGAACCATTTGCCATCGTTTTTTCCTGCCTGGTTTGAGTATTCGACTTTATACACTTTAAGATCAGCCTGGTTTTCATAATCAACAACATACACTTTTACATTAGCCTGGTTTTCATATTCAACAGAAAAAACTTTTTGAGGGAATGAAACTGAGGTGAGAAATAGAAATAAAAGTATGTAAGTGAGTTTCATATTTTCTCCGTTAAAAGGGCTGATATCATTTAAACAGACATCAGCCCTTTAAAGTTTAATTTTAATAAACCGGAGTAACACCAATATTATAGAAAAAGAATGACCAGATATCAGCCTGTTCTTCAATTATTTTAGAAGTTGGTTTACCTGCACCATGTCCTGCTCTTGTTTCAATTCTTATAAGAACAGGATTTTCACCTTTATGTTTCTCCTGCAATGCAGCTATATATTTAAATGAATGTGCAGGTACAACCCTGTCATCATGATCAGCAGTTGTTACAAGTGTTGCAGGATATTCCTGTTCTTTAATATTATGATAAGGGGAGTAGCTGTAAAGATATTTAAACATTTCTTCACTCTCTTCACTTGAACCATAATCCGATACCCATGCATAACCAATAGTAAATTTGTGAAAGCGAAGCATATCCATAACTCCAACAGCAGGGAAAGCAACTTTAAACAAATCCGGTCTTTGATTTATTACGGCGCCCACCAGTAAACCTCCGTTTGATCCTCCCTGGCAGGCAAGATATTCAGGAGATGTGAAGCCTTCTTTAATTAAATATTCTGCTGCAGCAATAAAATCATCAAACACATTCTGCTTCTGCATTTTTGTTCCAGCTTCATGCCACTTCTCTCCATACTCGCCGCCGCCTCTGAGATTAACCATTGCATAAACTCCGCCATTCTCAAGAAGTATTAATCTTGATGTACTGAAGTTGGGAGTAAGACTAACATTAAATCCACCATATCCATACAACAGCGTAGGATTTTTTCCATTCATCTCAATATCTTTTTTATGAACAATAAACATCGGGACTTTTGTACCATCTTTACTTTCAAAGAAGACCTGCTTTGTTTCGTAATCTGAAAAATCAAATTTGATTTCCGGTTCACGGAATACAGTTGATTCACCTGTTGATACATCAAATTTGTAAATGATTCCGGGATAAGTAAAAGATGTAAAAGTATAGAATGCAATACTATCATCACGTTTGCCTATAAAGCCGCTAACTGTACCTACAGCAGGAAGTTCTATTTCTTTAATTAATTTTCCGTCTTTTTCATAAAAATAAACATGTGAGCTTGCGTCCTGCAGGTAACTTGCAATTAATTTTTCACCGATAAGAGAAACACTTTCCAGGACATTTTCTTTTTCAGGTAAAATTTCTTTCCAGTTTTCGGGAGATGGATTTGCCGGATCAATTAATACTAACCTGTAATTTGGTGCATCATTGTCGGTGAGTACTAAAAGCTTATCTTCAATATTATCTACTACGGAATAATTATCTTCAAAGTTATCAACAATAGTAATAAACTCCGCAGCAGGGTTATTAATATTTTTAACTTTTAAAGCATTGTTGCTTGTCCCCTCCTGTATATAAATGATAAGAAAACTCTCATCATTTGTAGTTTGTGCGTAAAAAAATCTTGCGGGGTGCTCTGGTTCTTCATAAATAAGAATATCTTTTGATTGATTTGTTCCGAGCCTGTGGTAATAAATTTTTCCATATTCATTTTTAGACTGCAGTTCATCTCCCTCTTTTGGTTCCGGGAAGCGTGAGTAATAAAATCCGTTTCCTTTCCAGGCAATACCGGAGAACTTTATCCACTTCAAATGATCAGGCAATTTCTTTTTGGTTTCGACTTCCATAATATGAAATTCATTCCAGTCGGAACCGCCCGAAGCAGTGCCGTAAGCAAAATATTTTCCGTCTTTAGAAACCGCATAAGTACTTAAAGAAACAGTTCCATCTTCGGATAATTTATTAGGATCGAGAAACACTTCAGGTTCTGAGTTTAAATCTTTTTGAATATAAAGTACAGATTGATTTTGCAGTCCGTCATTCTTAAAGAAGAAATAATTTTCTCCTTCTTTAAATGGAGCAGAGTATTTGGGATAATTAAAAATTTCTTCATATCTCTTTCTTATTTTTTCTCTGTAAGGAATCTGTCCGAAGTAATTAAATGTTACCTCATTCTGTTCTTTAACCCATTGCTTTACATCAGGAGCATTATCGTCTTCAAGCCAGCGGTAAGGATCTTCTACCTTTGTACCGAAATATTCATCAACAACATCAACTTTTTTTGTTTCAGGATATTTAATCTGGCTGAAAATATTTGAATGAAAGAAAGTTATCATAGCAGTAAGGATTATAATTTTATTCATTATGGAACCTTTGAATAGATTATTCATTAATTACATTAAATTTATAAAAATCAGAGTTAGCAATCACCAGTATTGCTTTGAAGATTCATTAATATTTCTAATTTTATCTTATCAATTCAGAATTAAAAAAGAAAGGAGAATTATATGTCTGTAAGAAAAGGGAGTGCACAATGGTCGGGGGATCTTAAGACAGGCAAAGGTACTTTAAGCAGTGAAACGAAAGTATTAGACAATATTCCTTATGATGCTGCATCAAGATTTGAAACTGGTGATACAACTAATCCCGAAGAGCTTTTAGGTGCTGCTCATGCT
>Ga0079223_10000814_pt1 | contig 17287 bp, 13 predicted proteins | sample Stecom2011_FD_75072 | JGI IMG/M metagenome (GOLD analysis project Ga0079223, IMG submission 75072) | Agricultural soil microbial communities from Utah to study Nitrogen management - Steer compost 2011 | ecosystem: Environmental > Terrestrial > Soil > Agricultural land | place: USA: Utah... | reverse complement strand
GCTTGTGCGCTCGGCGTAACAGATTATCTATCTTAAGGTCGGGAGTTTTGCGCTCGGCCTGCATGAATATTCTTATTACATTCTAAAAACAGCTTGTTTTAGATCAGATATCAAGGTTTATGAAATTACAGGTTCGTTAGCACCTGAAAAACAGGATTCACAATTTTCAAGAAGCGTTTGTGGATCAACCGAAACTGTACCAGGTTCAGCAACTGTAATTCCTGCTGCATGATTGGCAAGAATTGCTGCTTCAAGAGGTGATGCGCCGCTTGAATACGCAGCAGAAAAAAGGCTTATAACCGTATCACCCGCTCCGGTTACATCAAAAACCTTTTGTGCAGTTGTAGGAAGATGAATAAATGAGCGGTCGCTACGATCAAACAAAGCCATACCTCTCTCACTCAGAGTTATAAGAAGATACGACAACTCCAGTTTTTCAACGATTCTCCATCCAAGATCCCGAACCTCGGTATCAGAACAGTTACGATAAGGTACACCAAGCATCGTATGAGCTTCCTTCAGATTAGGGGTCATAACAGAAACCCCCTTGTATAATTCGAAATGCCGCTCTTTTGGATCAACTGAAATGAATTTTTTTAATGAAGTACATTTTTCTATAATTTTGCCAAGTAACGGCTGAGATATAACCCCTTTTCCATAATCTGAAATGATAACTCCGCTGGATTTTTCGAATGAATCGTTGAAACTATTCCATAGATACTCCGATTCCTGAATGTCGAGATCCTCTGCCAGCTCCCGATCTGCACGTACTATCTGTTGATTACGGGCTACAATACGGGTCTTTATGGTAGTAGGTCTCTTTTCCGATATAAGTATGCTATCAGGATTACACCCGATTTTATCAAGCATCGATTTTAAATGTACCCCATTTTCATCTTTGCCGCAGACAGATAACAAATCCGGTTGTATTCCGATTTTTGCAAGGTTCTGTACAACATTTGCTGCACCACCAAGACGTCTGCTGATAGACTGAACCTCAAGTACCGGAACAGGTGCTTCAGGGGAAATCCTGCTGACATCTCCCCAGAAATATTCATCCAGCATGACATCACCGACTACAATAATTGAAGTCTTTTTGAAACTGTCGATAATCTCTTTCAGGCGCTGACTGGAAAACTTCAGGTCCTTCATCAGAGCGTACCCCCAAAAATCAGTAAATGGAATAGATTAAAATATGGGTGATATACAGGTTGAATTATTCCGGAAAAAATCGGGATATGAAAGCCCCACTCAGCCACTAAAAGGACCATGAATATTATTGGAAAATATCTTGTTTTATTGATATACCCGGGAATCCATTTGTCTGGAAGAAGTCCCAGAACAATTTTTGAACCATCAAGAGGTGGTATCGGAAGAAGATTGAAAAAAGAGATTCCCAAATTGATCATAACAGATAAATATAGAAAACTGCTTATTGAGCTGTTCATAAGTGACGGCTGAAAGTGGCCCATTAAGCGAAGAAGGTAACCGAATAAAAATGCGGATATAATATTTGACAAAGGTCCGGCTAAACTAACAAAAAGTATGCCCTTTTTAGGCTCCTTGAAGTTATACCCGTTAACCGGAACTGGTTTAGCCCACCCAAATGGTCCAAAAAGAAGCATTGCTGTTCCAAAAAAATCCAGATGGGCAAACGGATTAAGTGTCAGCCGTCCCTGGTCCTGGGCAGTTGTATCTCCAAATCGCAATGCTACCCACCCATGAGCAAATTCATGAATGGTGAGTGCAAAGAGAATTGCCGGTATTCTTAAAATAAAAAGTTCAGGATTCATCATTTTTGTGTTCTATTGCTGATTTCTTGTTTGATTCAGATTCAGATAAATTAATTCCCGGAGAAAGTAATGCAAGGTCTACACCAGATTCTTTCAACATTTCTGAAACAGGTACAAATGTGTAATTGCGTGTCCTGATACTATCAATAAGTGTTCCTAAAATCCTGTGTACCTGATCCTGTTTGTTTTTCCGGGCAGTTCCAAGATGTAAGAGTATGATACCACCGTTAATTCCATAAGGTTTCGTTTCAGCCAGGTTCAATATTTTATCCATTACTTCAGAAGGAGTTTTGAATCCCGGAGTATTTTTGTCTGGTACCCAGTCGTTGCAGTCGAGGCCCTGGGTCCAGGTTCGCCCCTGCCGCCATCCTATATGAACATACCCATGCTCTTGTGCCCACGAGCATATAGAATTGTTATACTCTCCATAAGGTGCACGCCACAATGGAGAAAATTTATGGCCGGTTTTTTCATATAACAATTTTTCTGCACTTCTGAGTTCTGTTTTCAGGAGTTCACTGGTAATCTGTTGAAGAGTTGTTTGAGTCCGGGTTTGCGCATAAGTTGTAAGGTGTGGGTGAGTCATGGTGTGATTACCCAGATCGTGGCCATCAAGAACTATCCTGTCGATAATTTCCGGGTATCTTCTGATAAAATGACCGGTAACAAACATTGATGCTTTTACGTTTCGTGATAAAAGGGTATCCAGAATATCAGTAGCGGCATTTGCAATATATCCGCCGTCAAAAGTCAGTGAAACCAGCCGTTTCCCGGCAGTTCCATTGTTAAAGGTATAGGGAATTTTTGGATTATTATCCGGTTTATCCGGTTTGGAAACAGCAGGTTTTGAATTTTTTGGTTTGTTTTTCTGCAGTTTCAGGATCGTATCCGGATTATCGTTTTTAACAATGTTTTCAAGTTTTTTAATCTCCAGATTGTTCTTTTGAAGATTGGAAATGAGAATGTTACGGTTCTTTTGAAGAATCCTGTTTTCATTTTCGATATGGTAGATCTGCTTTAAGGTCCAGACACCAAAAACTATGCTGAATAATGCAAATGTCAGGGCAGCCCAGGTAATTACCGGCCAGAATTTCTTATCTGATTTTTTTTCTTCTTTTCCGACAGTCGATAACATCTGTGAAACGGTTAAAATCTCGGAAGGTATACAGGTTTTTATGCAGTAATGATTACTTTGATAGGTTAAGGCACATTCACTGCAGATCCATTTTCCGCATTTGGTACATTGCATTCGGGTTTTTATTTCCGGATGATTCGAGCAGTAGTGAGACCGTTTTTTTCTTGAAGACATAACCAGAAAATAATCAATGGCTTTTAATACACGAAAACAGTTTCAAAATATGCCCGCTCGGGTGACACTTGTTATCTGGTCATTTCAGGTATCGAAATCATGGAAACATAGGATACAGAATCGATCTCGACCCCCAGATTGGGGATTATTGAGTTCGAAATGTGAAATAAACGGAAACCAGTATTTTATTCTCCAAAAAGTTTAAGGAATACCAGACCCGCAAACACAAAGCAGGCTGCAACCAGTTTCCCGCGGATATTCCTTTCCTTAAGCAGCAAACCTCCTCCAATAACTGAAATTATTATTGAACCTCGTCTTAACGAACCGGTTACCGCAAGAGTACTTTCTGTGTCATGCAACGCTCCAAAATATATACGGTCGGACACTAGAAGAAAAATAGAGATCAGTGGAATAATCCAGGACCATTGCATGTTATTAACTGCTGTTTTCTTTTTGACAGAATAGTATACGGTTGCAGGAATTATAAGTATTGATAGCGAATAAACTGAGAACCAGATTAACAGAGTTTCGGGAGGCGTCTGGGCGGTTTTCAGGAGGTATCTGTCTATCCCGCCACTGACAGTACCCAAAATGGTAGAAAGAAACATGAGAAGAATAAAACGCAATTGAATATTTTCCGTTTTGTCTTGAGAGTTACTGCGTAAGGCAAGAATTGCAAAGTACCCATATCCGGATAGGATTAATAAAATACCTCCCCACTGAGATAATTCGGGAGTTTCTTTAAAAAACAGAAGTGCCATTAGTATTGTTAACAGAGGACCGCAGCTTCTAACCGCTACTGCAAATGAAAGAGGCGTTTTTTTCAAGGCAAAAAATTCACCGGCCCAGGAAAAACAGATGATAAAAGATTTGAGAAAAATCCATCCGTGCACAAAAGGCGGTACTTTTGTGGTAAAAAAGATTCCAGGCAACATGATAAGACCGGATACAAGTACCGATAGAAAAAGAACTTCAAAGGGTGCTGCCGATTTGAGTGAGATTTTTCTGGAAATCTCATATAATCCAAGAGTAAATGCAGAAAATATACTTAGGGTTATCCATGTCATAACAGATCCAAAAAATGTAAAAATAGCCATAAATAGAATAAATCGCAAATCTGATTATTGCTAAAATTTCATACTGATTGTATTATTAATACCTGAATCGTCTGATTTAGGTAATATTCAGACCTGATGACATATCCGGTTTTGTAACTGCATGCAGGGATATCGGCTTTGTGTGTGTCAGCTTTACACAAAAGCAAACTGATCCAGGTTTGGCCGGATAGATTCTCATCGGCCTGGTTGGAATTAATTATTGAGTATTGTAAATAATCTGGTGATGGCGTTTGGGGAAAACTGAAGAGAAAATCAATTAACCGTTCAATTATAAGAAACAGAAACTGAAAGGTTATTCCTGTTCAAGTAGTAAGGAAGGTTTTCTCAATGAGTCAGGATTCGCTTTTGTCTGGATAAGAGGAGTAAACAATACTGGACATTTTTTAAATTTATCTTGAGATGCTTGCAGAGTAAACATGAATGTAATTGAACTGAAAAATATTTCAAAAACATACAGAAAAGGATTGCGGGCCAGAAAAATACCAGCAGTGGTAAATTTGACGTTTTCTGTAAAAAAGAACAGGGTTACTGGTTTTGTAGGACCAAATGGTACCGGAAAAACAACCACTATCAAAATGATAACCGGCCTGGTTCGTCAATCATCGGGAACTGTTAAAATTAACGGAATTGAAAGTTTTAATCCGCAGTCCAGGCAAGGGGTTTCCTATCTTTCTGAACAACCCTGTTTTTATGGGCATCTGACTGTGAATGAGGCACTGGGGTTTGCAGCGAATCTTCTTAGAATTTCTGGTAAAAGAATCGGTTTAGAAATTGATCGTGTGCTTGATATCGTAGAGATGGTTGAAAAAAAACCTGTAAAAGTAAAAGAATTGTCGAAAGGTATGCAGCAGCGGATCAATATGGCGCAGGTGCTTCTTGGAAACCCGCATACCATGGTTCTGGACGAACCTATGAGTGGAATGGATCCACCCGGACGAAAATTGTTTCGTTCCATTTTTACTGAATTAAAAAAACAGGGTGTTACAGTTTTTTTCAGTACACATGTACTTGATGATATTGAGGCAATTTGTGATGATGTGATTGTTTTGTCTAAAGGTGAGCTGGTTTATGATGGAAGTGTAATGGATCTGCTTGACACTGGTCGCCTTGGGATGGAGATGGTTGTTTTTGGAACTGTTAAAGATGAAATGGAAAGCTTGAATGAAATCGGGTGCATTGTAACTGAAAAAAATAATAATTCGATTGTATTTGTTCCAAAGGATAAGGATTATAAGCTTGTGCAGCACTTGCTGTTTTCAAAAGGCAAATCTTTTGTTTCAATAAAATCAACATCAAAATCTCTTCAGGATCTTCTGTATCATAATCCTCAAAAACAGTATGTGGAGCATAAATTATGAAAACTGTTTTAACGATTGCTTCAAATACGTTCAAGGAAACAGTTCGCAACAAGGTTCTTTATAATATTTTGCTTGTTGCTGGGGCAGCACTTTTTCTGTCGATGTCCTTTGGGGATCTTTCGGTTTTTTCCCGAACTCAGGTGATGACAGATTTTGGTCTTGCAACCATGTCTCTTACAGGTCTTCTTTTGGCAGTTTTTATTGGTGCGGGAATGCTGGGTAGTGAAATCTCGACAAAAACAGTTTATGGCATTCTGACAAAACCGGTGTCACGGGAACAGTTTATATTTGGAAAATTTTTCGGTCTGGTTACAACTCTGCTGCTTAATTTTGCACTGATCTCGCTGGTTTTTTTCATTGCGATTACACTGATGGGTGCTGATGTCAAGATTTCAATAATGGATGCAGTCGTGCTCTTGGCAGTAGAAATGTCGGTTATAGTCTCGGCCGCAATCTTTTTTTCATCATTTACAACGCCCACACTTGCAGCAATTTTTACAATTGGATTTTACATTTCAGGCCACCTGAATGATCTTGTTGATATTGGCACTAGACAGCAGGAAAGCGTTATATGGCAGACTGTTTTAAAGTTTTTCTATTTTTTGCTTCCCAATCTCGAACATTTCAATATCAGAAGCAGAGTAGTTTATGATCTTCCTGTTCCACCTGATTTTGTAACAGGTGCTTTATGTTACGGGGTATTGTACACAATACTTTTACTGTTGCTGTCTTCCATGGTTTTTTCCCGAAAAGACTTATGAGAAAGAAACTGATTTTAATCATACTGATCATTGGTTTAATGAGTGGAATAGTTGCAATCCAGGCAAAGCTTACAGGGATACGTGGCCTGGAATGGAAAAAAGAGAGCATAACTTATTTACCCAAAAATTTGTTGATTAAACCGGCTCTGCTGGGTTTTGAAACCACAGTTGCAAACTATCTGTGGATAAGGTCTGTTCTTTATTTTGGTGATCATTACATAACAGATCAAAATTTTGAATATCTGATCAGCATGGTAGACATGGTGACCCGGTTGAATCCATATTTTTATCCTGCATATGAGTTTGCAGGCCTGATGATACCGGATTTATGCAGAAATCCGGATGCTGCGCGGGTTATACTTGAGCGGGGGATATTTTATTTGGGGGAGAAACGGTGGAATCCGGCGTTTTATCTTGGTATGATCTATTATAAATATTATGGAGATCGAAAACAGGCAGCTTACTATTTTGCTCTTGCTGCTCAGGCAAAAGGTGCTCCGGTAAAAAAGCTTGCATCACTTGCGTCAATGTTTTACAATCAAATCGGAGACCGAAGAGCGTCTCATTCGGTTTTATCGTTTCTGTACGAAACGAGTGAAAGTCCTGATGTACGAAAATATCTGCTGGATAAATTTGTGAGTGAGTATGCAGTCGATAAGCCGTTAAATCAGATTAACACAGACGATTTCTGAGAGTTTTGTGCGGATATGGGAGGAATTATGCGGAAATGGGAGTATCTGTTTGTTATTGCAGAGAAATATGGCAAGGGAATATTCGGGCATGTTCTTCCCAAGGAAGCCTCGTGGAAAATTCATTATGTAAATGGTGAACATTTGCCAAACTGGACTGATGTAACATTATACAATTATTTGAATAAAATCGGAGAGCAGGGATGGGAAGTGGTTACCATGACAACTCACACCATCATACGAACAGGATCGTTTCCTGTGGAGCACATGTATATTACTGCCAAAAAGGAAAAAGTTTAGCTGTTTTTATTTAATCGCTTGAAATCAGGTGCGTGATGCAGGTATAATTAACACAGATCCTGGAATTCAGAAATGAGTATCCTGGATGGTACTCGGGAAAGGAGGGGGATGCAGATAATTATTAAGGGGAAATCAGAGTTTGAGTAATTGTTATTTTTTAATCATTCCCGAGGAGGAGAATTATGCTACGTAACAAAAAAGGTTTTACACTGATTGAATTGATGGTTGTTATTGTTATTATCGGAATTCTTGCTGCACTTGCAATTCCAAAATTTACTTCAGCATCTGACAAGGCAAAATGGAGTGAAGCTCCTACAGTACTGGCGTCGTATGAAAATGCTCAACTGGCCCGTCTGTCAGAAACTAATGCACTTGGAGATCTGACTGATCTTGTTTTCGAAGCACCTACCGGAAGCAAATGGTTTCAATATGCTCAAGGAGATACTGGAACCTATTCGGCAGCAGTGGATGGCAGTCCAATAGGCGGTGTAGCTGTTGGAACTGGTATCCAGACGACTGTAACTGACAGTTCTACAATTACTCATGCAGTATTTGGTGGTGCTGATGCAGGTGCCATCAATAAAATGATACCTAATTTCTTACCATAATAAATTTTAATTAGATTTTTGTGAAAGTTAGCTTAATCAGGGACGACAAAACTGTTGTCCCTTTTTTTATGTTTTAATGATCTGTTTCCAATAATCACGTCTATAAAGCTTTTTTAGATTTAATTTCTGATTAAGGCGATAGAATTTTATTCTGTTGCATTTCAATCAATCAAAATCGTATATTTAGAAACTAATGATTTTGGCAGCGTAGCTCAGTTGGTTAGAGCAGTGGAATCATAATCCACGTGTCGGGGGTTCGACTCCCTCCGCTGCTATTCTTTTTTATCCACATATATTTATGCTCCCCGCAGATATAAAAGAAAAAGTTATCCGGTTCTTTAATCGCCATGTATATCCAGAATCTTCAATCGTTGCTGCTGTAAGTGGTGGAAGTGATTCTGTAGCACTTATCTACCTTTTACACAACCTGAAGGAACAGCTTAAAATAAAAAACCTTGCTGTTGCCCACGTTAATCATGGTTTAAGAGGTGAAGAATCGGATGAGGATGAACGGTTTGTAAGAGAAATCGCCCAATCACTGAATCTTCCATTTTTCATAAAAAGGCTAAGTGGGCACAGTTGTACCGATTCCGGTATAGAACTGTGGGCACGAAAAGAGCGTTATTGTTTTTTCCGGTCTCTTCAGGAAACTTCCGGGTTTCAGTTTGTCGCAACAGGCCATACCCTTGATGATCAGTCAGAAACTGTTTTCATGCGGATTCTGCGTGGTACAGGACACAGGGGACTTCGAGGTATTCTTCCATTAAGGGAGGACGGGGTATTACGACCGCTTTTGTTTATTCGCAAAAAAGAACTTGCCGGGTGGCTTAAAATCAATAATCTTCAATTTCGTACCGATTCATCAAATGAAAGTACAAAGTTCCAGAGAAATCGTGTAAGACATAATCTTATTCCTGCGCTGGAAAAAAGTGCTCCGGATATTGTTGAAAATCTGTCTGTACTTGCCGAACAGCTTCAGGGTTCATGGAATATTGTAAACAGAGAGGTAAATAAGTGGATAGATAGTTTCGTAATCAAGACTAATGATCACTCCTTTATTGTGAAAAAAGAAGGGTTACAAGATCGGGAATGTATGTCTGAAGGAATAAGAGAGATTTTTGAGCAGTTTGGAATACCTGTGACCAGATATCATATCCTTGGTGTTTGGGAGAATAGTGCCAAACATGGAAATCAGTTTCTGTTACCTGGACGGTGGTGTTATTTCCCGAATAAAAAAGAGATTCTTTTTTCGCGTGCCAGAGTAAGTAATAATGATTTTTGTTATGAAATTGCAGTACCGGGTGTAACAGACTGCAAAGAGTTGAATATGCAATTAATGGTAGAACAGGGTACAGTTCCTGTTGGAGAGCTTTGTTATAATGATTGGTCTGTTGTGCTTGATCGTAAAACATGTGGAGATATTTTGTTATTCAGGAAAGTGAAAGCAGACGATCGGTTTTTACCGTTTGGCAGAGCTTCAGAAACCACCCTTTTACGGTTTCTTGCAAAGCAGGGAATTCCTAAATCGGTTCGTGAGCGCATGGGAGTTATTGCTGATCGTAATGATAAAGTTATATGGATTCCTGGTATCAGAATTAATCACAATTGCAGAATTACTGAACAAACCGAATCGGTTTTGAAAATTTCATCAAAGGCCATTTTGCAGGATATATAATGTATACAATGTATATTAATGTATATTAACAGGATTTAATATAACCGAACATTTATAAAATAATATACCTGGCCAAAAATAAATTGTTTTGAACAGGTGTTCACAGGTTTTTTGAAGGTCGTAAGTTGTTATAAACCGGGTTTTAAATCCATTGGAAAAAATGTTGAATGGTATAACAGGAAAAATTATCTGAATAGGGACAATTTATTTGTGAGTCTTTGATTGTTTCCATTCAGGTATTAATAATATAGTTGCAAGTTTTTATTTTTCATATTTTACAAATATCGGAGGAAGCATTGGCATTAGAAGATAAAAAGCAGAAATTGGGAGAAAATCGCCCATCATCTTCTGCAGGCCGAAAAAAACAGACAAATGGGGGTAGTCCAAAAGGACCAGTAAAAGACCCGGTTAAAACCATACTGATGTGGCTTGCAATTGCTGTTGCAGTAGTGTTTGCTTTACGGACAATTGAAGGTTACGGGGTAACTAAAGAGATAAAGCTGACTTATAGTCAGTTTCAGGAGGTCTTGGATAATCCTGAAATAGAAATTACTGAAGCGCAGATTATTCAGGGCGGGTTTAACAAAGCAACATTTGAGGGTGAAGTCGCAGATCTGATTACTCTTATTAATGCACTGTCGCTAAAAAATGTTGAGCCTAACAAGAAAATAGTTGTGAATTTACCTTATATCGATTCCGAGATGGTTTCACAATGGAATAAAGCCGGTTTTAATTACACCTTTGAGCAGGAGAAAATGAACTGGGGTGATATGGTAATGAGCGTTCTTCCCTGGGCGTTGATGATTCTTTTCTGGCTGTTTATGATAAGGCAGATGCAGGCGGGGCAAAAAGGAATATTCACATTTGGGAAAAGCCGCGCCAAGCTTCAGGCAATGGACCGGCCTCAAATAACGTTCAAAGATGTTGCTGGAGTTGAAGAAGCCAAAAATGAGCTTCAGGAAATAATAGATTTTCTTAAAGACCCTAAAAAATTCAAACGTCTGGGGGGCAAAATCCCAAAAGGTGTTTTGCTTCTGGGGCCTCCGGGAACCGGAAAAACTCTTCTTGCAAGATGTGTTGCAGGTGAAGCTGGTGTTCCGTTTCTTTCCATGAGTGGTTCCGACTTCGTCGAGATGTTTGTAGGTGTGGGTGCATCAAGGGTTAGAGATCTTTTTGAAACCGCAAAACGCAATTCTCCCAGCATAATATTTATTGATGAAATAGATGCTGTTGGACGACAGAGGGGGGCAGGTCTTGGTGGCGGTCATGATGAACGGGAACAGACCCTCAATCAGATGCTGGTAGAGATGGATGGGTTTGAGGTGAATTCCGGTGTAATACTTATTGCAGCTACTAACAGGCCAGATGTACTTGATCCTGCACTGTTGAGGCCAGGCCGGTTTGATCGGCAAATTGTCGTTGATGTTCCGGATGTTACAGGAAGAGAAGGAATTCTTAAAGTACATTCCAAAAGTATTCCTTTGGCTCCGGATGTTGATCTTAACACCATTGCACGTGGTACACCAGGGTTTGTTGGTGCTGATCTGGCCAATCTTGTAAATGAAGCGGCCTTGATGGCTGCAAGGTATGGACAGGAAACCGTTACAATGCTCGATTTTGAAGAAGCAAAAGATAAAGTGCTTATGGGTGTGGAGCGCAAAAGTATGGTCCTTTCTGAAAAGGAGAAAAAAACAACTGCTTATCATGAGGCCGGACATGCTATATGTAATATCTATTGCAAAGAGGCAGATCCTCTTCATAAAGTAACTATTATTCCAAGAGGAAGGGCTTTGGGAGTTACATTCTCACTTCCTTTCGAAGATAGGCATAGTTATACAAAACAATATATTCTGGATCGTATCTGTATCATGCTTGGCGGACGGATGGCTGAAGAGCTCATATATAATAATCAGACTACAGGAGCCGCAAATGATATAAAACAGGCTACCAAGCTTATTCGTAAGTTGATTTGTGATTACGGAATGACTGATGAACTCGGGCCGCTCAGTTATGGTGAAAAGGATGAACAGATATTTCTTGGTCGTGAAATTTCCAGTCACAGGGATTATTCCGATAAAACTGCTGAAGAAATTGATGCCTTGATGCGAAATATGATTGATCAGCAGGTTCAGCGGGCAAAGAAAATTCTGACCGATCATATTGAAGAACTTCACAGATTGTCAAAAGCATTGCTTGAACATGAACTTCTTGATCGCGAAGAGATAATGAGAGTAATTGCAGGGGATACATTACATACAGTAAGAAAAACCCGTTCGATGCTTAAAAGAACTGATGAAAATAGTGTCGCCTTAAAACCGCAAATGGCTGCTGTTTCTCAATCTGATTCTGAATCAGAAATCGCTCCGGAGAAAACAGGTGCCTGACAAAATAGAATTTGTTTAATTAATTGAAAATCACGGACTTCGGGTCGGTATTCCCGAAGTCCGTGATCTATTTTTAGTACTTATGATCGACTCTATATATTCAATTGATGAGCTGTTAAAAAAGCCATTTGCAATCATGGGTATTGTGAATGTTACACCCGATTCGTTTTATGATGGTGGGAGGCATTGTACTGTTTCTGCTGCTGTTGAGCATGCATTGAAATTGAGTGATGAAGGAGCTGATATCCTTGATATCGGGGGAGCATCAAGCCGGCCTGGTGCATCAGCTGTTTCTATTGAAGAGGAACTTGAACGGGTACTTCCGGTAATAGAAAAAGTAGTTTCTGAGTTTGACGGGCCTGTAAGCATTGATACAACCTGGGCGCCTGTGGCAGAAGCGGCTATCGAATGTGGCGCATCATGGATTAATGATATAAGTGCAGGCCGGTTCGATGATAGAATGAAGGAAGTCGCGGCTTCTAAAAAATGTCCGGTGATATTGATGCATTCAAGAGGAACTCCACAAACAATGCAAAATAATCCAACATATAATGATGTAATATGTGAAGTTAAAAGAGAACTGCTTATCTCAATTGATAAATTTTTAAATGCCGGTGTTGCCGGAAGAAATATTATAATAGATCCTGGTTTTGGATTCGCAAAAAAATGCAATCATAATATTTCATTACTTAAGTGTTTAAATGAAATAGTTCAGATGGGCTATCCGGTTCTTGTTGGTACATCAAGGAAATCTTTGATAGGAGAGATTACCGGGAAGAATGCAAATAATCGTCTCTTCGGGACACTCGCAACAGTAGCAGCAGCTTATTTAAGAGGCGCAAGAATTTTCAGGGTTCATGATGTCGAAGCTTCAAAAGATATGCTGAAAGTACTCTCTGCAATTGAAAACGATCCGTCTGTTTTCAGTTAAGTAACATTAATATCGAACAATGAGTACAGGTTTATTATTGTGCATAAACGTTTAAACAAAAAGAAGAAATCTCCAACCCGAAAATGGGGATTGTTAATAATTTTACTCTTATTTTTATTTTTACTTCTCTGGATGTATCTTTCAAAAGTTTCAGAAAAAATTGTACAAAAAGATGTGCAAACCGGTACTAAAGATTCTGCTGAAATAGAGATTGATATTATTGCAGATTCATCCGATACAGTTATGCCCTTTAATGATACCGTTGATACGGTTACAGATATTGATACGACTGTTCTGGATACTGTAATAAAAGAAGTTGTTAAAACGAAAGAAAAAAAAATTCCGTTGTCTTCGAGTGATTCAGATTCTGCAGACATACCAGATACAGTAAAGGAAGCAGTGCAGAGAGATACTTTCGAAGCAGAATCAGAGGATAAAGATCCATGTCTTGAGATTCAGGATGAATTATGGGTTTACCCGGATCCGTCAGGTGGTTTGCACAGAACATCCCTGAATGTATCACTGTTTTCTAACAGGCCTTGTAGTATATGGTATCGTTTCAAAGCTGATACATTGTGGAAAGTGTATGATAAGGGGCCGATAGTAATAAATAAAACCGGGACTCTTGAATATCGGGCACAAGACAGCTGTGGTAATATAATGGAAACAAGAAAAGAATTTTATGAATTCCTGAAACAGGAGAAATCACCATGTCCGGATGATATGGTGCATATAAAAATAGATTCGATTCAGTACTGTATAGATCGTTTTGAATGGCCGAACAGGTTAGGGGAGATTCCGCTTTCATATATCTCTTTATACCAGGCTATGGATTCCTGTTTTTCGGTTGGAAAGAGATTATGCACAGTTGAGGAGTGGTCGTTGGCGTGTGCAGGACCATATAGCTGGAAATACCCTTATGGTCAAATGTATGAACCTTATGCATGTGCTGTGCAGGACACAATCGTTACAGCAAGCGGAGCCAAACCTGAGTGCAGAGGTTATTTTGGTGCGTTTGACATGTCGGGGAATCTGATGGAATGGACCAGTACAAAATCAAAGGAGAATCCGGAGTTTCATTATATAATGGGCGGATTTTGGGAGAGTGGTCCCCAAAGTGGATGTTTTGATAAGAGATATAGCTATTATCCGCGTAATCGCCATAATCCTGTTGGTTTCAGGTGTTGTAAAGATTTACCGGTGCAGGATAAGGTTTCCGGAAAGAAAAGGAGGAAACAGTAGTGCGCCGCTTTGTATCAACCCGGATAATTCTGATTCTGATCATCATGTTTACAGGAATTGTATTCGGGCAGGGTATTCGTTTAGAGCAACCAAAAATTGAAGGTTTCCATCCTCTTGATGAAGATGCAGATGTTTCTTCGCCATTGGCAGAAAATAATCCGGTGATACTGGATTTGAATACTACAATTTTTAAAGACACTGCTGTTGTAGGTTTTGAAAAACGCCAGATTACGTTTCGCCGTTATGATGAACTTGGTTACACAATGTGGGAATATCACTATGGAGAATTAAATGAATATCTGGCGTCAATTCGAAACTACAGTGTGTCCAGAAACTGGCAAAAACATGTGTCTGACATCGGTAAAGGTGAAGCAAGTGTTAAAAAACAGGACTTTAAACTGAAATGGGAGCTTCCTGTTCAATACCCGTCGTGGGCACAAAGGATCCTTGGAAATGAACCGCCCAGACTAAGTATAAATGGCAGCTTGACAATTACTGTGGGCTACGATCATTCCACTGTCAAACGCTCGGACAATGATGAAAACCCTGATAGAAATCACGGAATGGATTTTAATCTGGATTATCAATACAGCATTACCGGCAGTGTCGGGAAATTGATAAATATTAACATCAGTGGTAATAGTGAAGATGAATTTCAGGTGGACAATAATCTGAAAAATTTTAAAATCGAATATAAGGAATCTAAACCTGGTGAACTTGAGGATGAAATTATTCAGGAAGTAATTGCCGGATGGACCGGTTTCAGCATGCCTGGAACTAACCTGTCGGGTTATTCGGAAAGTCATGAGGGGTTGTTTGGTATAAAAGTCAAAGCAAAACTGGGGCCTCTGACTCTTACAACTATTGCCAGTACAGAACAGGGCGAATCACAAAAATTAACAATTGGGACAGGCGAGAGCGGGAAGTCTTCATTTTATGAAGATGATTTTGTCATGTATAAATATTTCTTTCTGGATACAATATACAGACGGGCATATAATCGTAAATATGCACCCAATTCACCTCAAAAGGTAACTCCACCGCCGAAAATTGACAAGTTGAGCATATGGAAAGGAATTAGCAATCAGGCAGAGGCTGCAGAGCTGCAGAAAGATAGTCGGACCACAATAAAGTCTGCTACTATTGACAGTACAGGACAGACATATCTTTTTGAACTGCTTACGGAATCAAACCATTATTTTGTAAACAAGGATGAAGGCTGGATACGGTTTGCCGATTCTGTTTCGATCAGGCAAACTGACCGTATTGCGATTCAACTGAGGGTTGATGACGGTTCTATTGTAAAGGGCGATACCGCAACCGGAGATACAATTATCAATCTTTGGCTGCTCAAGGATAATATACCAATTGATTCAATCGGCGAAAATCCCGAAAGGGATCATCTGATGTGGAGAAATGTTTATCGTTTTTCAAATGAAAGAATCGAATCGTTTGCATCATTCAAAATAGATGTTAAGCGTAAGAAAGAGGGAGAAACCGATGAACAGGAACAGGATGACAACGGGAAAACTTATGCGGAGCTGTTGGGTATTTCCGAAGGAAAGACACCACTCTTATCCCGTTCAGATATTTTTGATAAAGAGAATTCGGTAATGATTATACCACCGTATGATACTACATTTTTTGGAAATGAACCATTTCGTAACCCGGCACTGGAGGATTACAGAGACACGACTATCTATACTTACGGAAAAACCCGAATCAGGAATCGTGATGAAAACTATAAGCCGATTTTTGCTATTTATACTTCAGGTACACAAAAACAGACCGAGTTTTCTCTGGGCTGGGGGGTGATGAAAGGAACGGAGATTGTCAGAGCGGATGGAAGGGTTCTGGAGAGAGATAAAGATTACGATATAAACTACGATATGGGTGAACTGTATTTAAAATCTCCTTCTGCTCTGGCAGCAGATAAAATAACTATTGAATATCAAAGAGATGCATTGTTTGTTCCTGATAAAAAAACGTTTCTGGGGATGCATGGTGAATTGAGATTGCCGGGAATCAGTGATAAATCTTTTATCGGTGCAAGTGTACTGTTTCAAAACACACGAATACTTGATGACATACCGCGGCTTGGGCAGGAGCCATACAACAAATGGCTGTTTGATATTAATTCAAGAATAGAATTTGAACCAGAATGGATGACCAGTCTGGTTAACAGGATCCCTTTGGTACATACAGATAACCCTTCTTCAGTAGTTTTCGATTTTGAGGTTGCAAGCAGTTACATGAATCCCAATACTCATAGTGAAGCGTTTGTTGATGATTTTGAGGAGAGTAAAATACCATACACACTGCCAACCAATCATGAAGAGTGGAGTAAAGCAAGTCCTCCGGATTCTCTGACTGATTCATTATTAAATTATCCGCAAGCCTGGGACTTTTACTGGTTTCAGCCTGTTGAAGAGGATAAAACCCACATGGTCAGGAAAACAAATGTCTGGGTTAATGATAACGAAAGACGGCAGGCCGGAGAGATCGATTACCAATATATGCTCAGACTTCATTGTACACCTGCACCGGATTTTGCACCGGAAAGATACCGGGACACATGGGCTGGTATCATGTATCCGCTTTCTTCAAGTTTTGCAGACAAAACTAAAGAACGTTATTTCGAATTCCTCTTTAAAGATTTGAGTGAAAGAGAGCTTGAAGGAAAAGGAAAACTGTTGATACAATTCGGAGAGATGCGGGAAGATGTTTCTCTGGATGGCGGTCCGCCAAATGGAATGGAAGACAGGGAAGATACCAGTGCAATCTGGAGCGACAGAATCGATTCAAAACTGGATCTTGGATGGGACCGGCTTCATGATACCCTTGAGTATTATCTTGTGCCAAACAGTGATGGTACGGGATGGGATACGCTTAGATATGGTGACCCCCGTCTGGGGCCGGATTCATTGGACCCGGCAAAAGATAATTATAAGGATTACGACAGAGATTTATTACAGAATTACCGATATGCATGCAGGACACAGGGTGATAACAGGCTTACCGGAGAGGATATAAACTATGATGGAGTTGTGCAAACCAGAATAAAGGAACGATATTTTCAGTATGAGATTGATCTGGGAGATACTGATTTACACGACGCT
>Ga0079223_10000813_pt1 | contig 17288 bp, 9 predicted proteins | sample Stecom2011_FD_75072 | JGI IMG/M metagenome (GOLD analysis project Ga0079223, IMG submission 75072) | Agricultural soil microbial communities from Utah to study Nitrogen management - Steer compost 2011 | ecosystem: Environmental > Terrestrial > Soil > Agricultural land | place: USA: Utah... | reverse complement strand
CCATAACTATTAGAAGCATCACCTAATAGGGATACTGAACGATGTCTCATAGATATAATTTCGACCTTTCTAACACTTAATTGTTCTTCTGTGCCGAAAAAATAAATATCATTTTCTTTTTTAAATGTATAAGTAGCATTGTTAATTGTTGAAAGGTTTTGGTCTGGTCTTTGTCCAGATGTTGGTTTTGTAGTTTTATTTGCAACAGCTTGCATCTCAAAAATCTTGACTAATAATTCATCAAAATGTATGTTTTTTGCTTTAAAAGTGGCAGTTCCAGCGTCATCCAAAGGAGAGGCTGTAAAAACATTGATATCGAGTGCAGTTCCAATATCACCAATAATATCAATTATAGCGGCATTTTGAAAATCTACTTCAATATATTTATTTTCAGGATCTAATATTTTGAAATATATATTCGAATTACGTCTTCTAGTAGGTCTTATGGTTGCTTGTTGGCTATTTTGATTTGAGGTCGTTGCAATATCAGGATTTGTGTTGCTTTCAAAAAGATAGAAATTATCTTTGGTTTTTTCATAATACAGATTATTAGCATAAGCTAATTTACTCATGGCAATATCAAAAGGTGTTTGAAGTATGTAAGCTGTCAATAGATTATTTTCAAGACCAGGAGAGAATACCAAGTTTTTCCCTGTGTTATCCATAATAGTTTTAAAGACATCATAGAGTTTGTCTCCTTTAACGTCGATGGAAATTAGGTTTGATGGAGCGTCAAATGCCACATAAATTTCTTTTTGGACAATCTCTTGAACAGGAGGACTATATTTTTCAATAGAAAGTATAATTCCTGTAAAATCTATTGTTAAATCATACTCTTTACATAACCAAACCAGTACATCAGCTACGGGAACATTTTGAAAGTTATTGGCAATGGTTACTTGATTTAATTGTGGATCTACACTAATGTTTATTTCATGGATTTCAGAGATAGCTAACAAAAATTTTGACAAGGTCATGTTGTTAACTGTAATATCAGTTTTTACATTTTCAGTAAGCCCTGCATTTTCAACGGACAATGCCGTTAATTGGTTTCTAATTTGGTCGATACGTGGATCTTGCTTTTGCGAAAAACCAAGACTTATATTAAAAATTAACAATAAAAAGAATATCTTTTTTATAGGCATATTGGGGTTGGTTTTAATCTGTTAGTAAGGCATATACTTCTTCAATGGATGTCTGACCTTGAATAAGCAATTCTATAGCATTACTTTTTAATGTGGCTATTTTCTGATTGGAGATGTAGTCATCAATTTCTAATTCGTTTTGTTTAATATGTGATATGATAGGTTTTGTAATAGGAATGATTTCATAAATCGCTTTTCTACCTTGGTAACCCGTATGGTGGCAATTATGACAGCCTACAGCCTTGAAGTGATATTCCAAACCAACAGGAATCTCAAAACTTTCGGGTAAGACGCTTTTTGTGGTTTTTTGTTTTTCTTTACAGGTTGGACATAATACTCTTACAAGCCGTTGGGCGACACTAACATTTAAGGTACTGGCAATTAAAAACGAAGGAATTCCCATATCGATAAGTCTTGAGATGGTAGCCCAAGCAGAATTTGTGTGAATCGTGGATAGTACCAAATGCCCTGTTAAGGCTGCACGAATTGCCATATTTGCAGTTTTAGCATCTCGTATTTCTCCAACCATTATAACATCAGGATCTTGTCTTAAAAAGGTTCTTAAGGTACTTGCAAAGTCTAATCCTATATTTTCTTTCAGCTGTACTTGATTAACACCTTCTAAGGTATATTCAATAGGGTCTTCTATGGTTAGAATGTTCGTTTTATCATCGTTCAAAAGTTTTAGGGTCGCATAAAGTGTGGTTGTTTTCCCAGAACCCGTTGGACCTGAAATTAAAATAATACCATTGGGTTTTTTTATGGTTTCTAAATAGGTGTTTAATTCTTTTTGTGTAAAACCTAAATCATCAAGATTAATGTTTTCAGCATCTTTACTTAAAAGACGGAGGACTATTTTTTCACCATGAAGTGTGGGCAGGGTAGATACACGAATATCAAATTCATCATTATTGGTTTTTATAGTTATTCGCCCATCTTGAGGTAAGCGTTTTTCAGAAATATCTAGTCCTGCTTTAATTTTAATCTTATTAATTATTACTGGGTACTCGTCTAATGAAATAATATAATATTCTTTCAATTTCCCATCCAATCTAAACCTGACACGACAACGAGTTTCATAAGGTTCAAAATGAATATCACTACTCCCTATATTTTTTGCAGACACTAACAGTTTTTCTAAAAAATCAGTACTATAATGTAAATCTGTTTTAACAGTTGTAGATTGTTTTCTAAAATTAGTTGCCAGATATTTTTGGATGTTTTCAGAACTTTCTTCAACCAGTTGAATTTGTTTATCAAAAACAACCTGAAGTTCCTGTAAAACATCATTGGTTATGTTATCGGTTTTAAATACAATGGTATTATTTTCAAATGCAATCGGTACAATTCTATAATGATATGCTTGCTCACTATTTAAGAGTTGCTTTAATCTGGTGTCTATATTATAATCCTCTATGTCTATCATTAGATGATATATAAGGAATCAATGAGGCCAGTCCAAGACCCTAGATAAACTAAGACAAAAAACAGACTCATATATCCAGCTAAGGGAACTGTTTTAATAGAATCACGCTTTTTAAAAAGTAAATGCAACACTAGAGAAAAAGTAAGAGATAGAACAAAGCAAGTGATGAATGAAACACTTGAAAAACTAAGACACAATGCAAAAAACAACAAAACATCTCCACTTCCTATGGAGGTTTTTAAAGACGATTTAAGTTTATATTTTGAGTATAAATAAATCACCAGAAGTAAAATGGATAAAAAAATAAGATTCATAAATATTGAAATTAAAAACAGTTCTGGCTTGGTGTTTAAAAAATATAGGAAACCACAACAAACACCAATTATTGGGAATAAAAACCAATAAACTTCACGTGATTGTACGTCTTGCCATAAGACGATTAAAAAGGAAAAAACCAGTAGTATTTTTAGAAAAATCATGTTAATCTTTTACAAGTTGTTTAGGCGCACCATTTTCATCAATTTCCCAAACATTAAATATGCCATCTCCATCAAAATCGGTTATAGCATTTGCTCTAGCTTTAAAACTACTATTAGTTGCTTCTATAATTTCGTAAGTATAATTAGCTCTCCCGTTTTCGTTTACTGTTTTTGGCGATTCAAAATCAATTTCATTTAGGTCATTAGAGTATTTAGAATACATATATCTATATGTAGTTTGCGAATTATAGATATGGCTGAGCTGCAATTGAGCCTCAGTACTTTTAGCTTTGCTTATTAGAGGCATTAAATTAGGTAGGGCCAAAAGCAGCAGAATACCTATAATTACAAGGACTACTAATATTTCCTGGAGATTATAAGCAGGTATTTTTTGTTTTAGTTTTGATTGCATCTTTTTAATTGTTTATATGAAATTCATTAAAAATTTATTGTATTCGCCAGACAATGCGATTTTTATAACCAAAAAATGTAAGACTTTATCTTTTACAAAAAACCTTTTTTAATTGCCGCTTCAATTAAAGCAGAGTCATCAAGGTTTTTTGTGTTGAAGGTCTCTTTTAAAATTCGTTTTCGTTTTTCAATTCCAGCTTGTGAGAGATGAATTTTGTCTTTTAAATTTATAGTTCTAACACCTTTTGATAGTTCATAAAGGATTTGTTTGTCTTTAAAATCTAAAATAATTTTACTTGATAAATTCTTATGTAATAAATTTAAAATTAAGGTGCTGTAGTAGGTGTCACCATTCAAGATCTTTATGATGGCTTCGGATAGAGTTTTTGTGGTTACATCTCCTTTATACATAAAACCTTTTGGGCTAATTAGATGCAAAATATTATTAAGAAGAAGCGGGTCATCATGACTTGTAAGCACTAATATTTTAGTCTCAGGATACGTCCTTAAAAGTAAGCGCCCTAAATCTTCACCAGACTGGAATAAACCATCTTTAGAGGCTGGTAAACTAATATCTAAAAACATCAAGTCGTATATTTTTTTTTCAATTAATTTAAAAGCCGATTCGCAACAGGTTGCTTCATCAGCATGATATGGTCCTATTCTGTTTTCAGTTCGTAGCGCTTCAAGAATATTTTTGTAACTGTCTGAAACAACGGGGTGGTCATCTATTAATAGTAGGTTTTGGGGTTTTTTCATGTAGGATTTTTTTAAAGTCATTAAATCAACGAAAGGCAATTATATTCTTAGTGAGGAGAAATAAAATATAATTTGAAATTCAATCCTTCAAACTTACTTAATAAGTTTTAATCTTTTTTACGGGTTTACCGTAAATGTTTCACACAAAGACCTTACTAAAAGTAAGGTTGATTTTTTACGTATAGAAATTAACATATTTATATTGGCGTTCAATTAAAAATCTATATTGAATGAATAAAATATCTCTTTGGGCAGCCATAATTGCCATAATAATGAGTGCAAGCTCATTTTTATATTTAAACTCTTCCTCTAACCAAGTTTATGTAGATGTTAATAAATTAATAGACGGTTATAAGCGTACCAAAATTGTACGTGCAGAATTTGAGCTAAAAGCAAAAACTTTAAATGCCAATGTGGATAGTTTAATGACTGACTGGCAAAATGAGTTAAAAATTTACGAAAAGGAACGCTCTTCAATGTCGAATAAAGAGCTAGAACTTAAACAGCAGTTGCTTGGGAATAAGCAACAACAGATAGGTAGTTACCAACAAGCAATACATAAACAAATACAAGAAGAAGATAAAAAAGCAACTCAAACAATTATTAACGACATAAATGATTATGTGAAAGAATATGGTAAAAAACATAAGTATAAAATAATTTTTGGTGCTAGTGGTAGTGGAAATGTTATGTATGCAAGTGAAACTTCTGATCTTACAAAAGAGGTGCTAGAAGGTTTAAATTCCGAATTTGATGTTAAATAATATGTATACGAGTTTAAAAATCTTATTACTCGCTTTAAGTAGCTTGATTTTTCACTCTTGTAATTATAATACATTCAGTTCTGAATCGGTGTTAATAGAGTATTTGAGAGATGATAAAAACGGGTTCATTTCTCACAAAACAGTAAATGGTGTTGAGTTTACCCTGATGTATAGACCTACCGACTTACTTGTTAAGCAAGAGCTAGGTGATTTAGAGTTTACAGATCAACGTGTAAAAGCTTTAAGAGCTAAATATAGAGACTATTTATATTTCAATTTAAGCATGAGTAAAAATGGACAAGAACTATTAAATACAGCTCCAAAAAATAAAAATGAATTTGGTGAAATGGTAAGTGAGCTAGCCTTTGGAATGCGTGATAAAATAAATCTGTTTACTAAAAGTAAAGATACACTTGAAATGATAGATTTTATATACCCTAGAACGTATGGTATGAGTAGGTCTACCACAATCATGTTTATCTATCCTAGAATTGAAGAATATTTAAAGGAAGAATATTTCAATTTTACAATTAGGGATTTAGGTCTAGGAACTGGAGAAATAAAATTTAAAATACATTCAAGTAAAATTAATAACGAACCTCATCTATCGTTCAAAAAATAAATAAATGAAAAAGACTCAATTTTCCATAAAGTTACTATTATCATATTTTTTGATTATTTTTTTAAGCTTAAATTTCAATTTGCATGCTCAAGGACCAACCTCACCTGAAGCATCTAGTTTTGAGCCTGTGGACGCTAGTGATATGGTTAATCTACTAACAGGAGATATGTCGTATGTGTTGCCTATCCTTAATATACCTTCTCCTGAAGGAGGATATCCGATGGCTCTATCTTACCATGCAGGAATTGCGATGGAGCAAGAAGCTTCTTGGGTTGGTTTGGGTTGGAGTTTAAGTCCTGGTGCTATTAATAGAAATATAAATGGCTATCCTGATGATTGGAAAAAGGGATTAAAAGCTGATTTAATTTATGATATTGGAGGAGAATACACAGGATATAATTTTGGTATTAGTGTGGGGATTGGAGGACAGAATAGTGGTATGAGCATAGGATTATATACTAGTTATTCTGAAAACAAGGCTTTTGGAGGTGAAACTTCTTATAGTTTTGATGGAGGTGTAAGTGCCTCTGCTTTTGGTTTTAATGGTCAGTTAGGCACAGATGGTGTCGGGTTAAGCTATGGAAGTGCTTTAAGTATTGGAGTAAGTCATTCGTTTAAAACGGGTCAAACAATAGTAAGAGGAGGTGCAAAAATAGCAGGAACAGGTATTAGTTTAGATTCTGAGAGTGGATTTGGAGCATCTGTTTATGGAACGTCTATCGATTTATCAGGTTCTTCTACTTTTTCAAATCAGTTAAGTTTTAATAACACTAATATAGCAGGTTCAATACCTATTTACGGTGTTAATATAAATTTTGGATATCAAAAATCAAGGTATTGGCTCTTTGATAGACAGAAAATTGATGGATACGGTAGTCTTTATTTAGGTGCTTTAGATCAAGCATATAATGAAACAATTTGGCCAGGAGATATAAAGGCTGATGTCTATGAGTCGATTTTTGAACCTGACCAGTCTGCTCAAATGGGAAAAAATAATTTTTCTCATATTTCTTATGATAGTTATTCAGTAAGCGGCCAAGGTATTGGAGGTTCTTTAACCCCAAATCTTTATGAGACGGGAGCATTAAAGCTTAAGAAACAAAAAACAAATGGTGGCAATGGCTATGCAAATTCTTATTACGATGGAGGTTTTAGCAAGCGAATTGATGATAATAATAATGATGTCTATTTCTATTTTAACAATTCATATGCATCCTATTTAAAAACTTCAATTTCTAGTATTAACACACCACCAGGAAGTCTAAATAATCTTATAAATGCATCCTTTAATGGAGAAGAAATAGTTTCTTTTATTTTAATTGATGGTATAAATCATGATAACTATAACAGTAGTTCTAGGAGAAAAACTAATGGCTCTTTTGTTGAAACATTTACTAATGGAGAAATAATGAACAATCCATCATTAATTATTGAGGCAAAAAATTTAAATAGAAATAATGAAGATAATTATTATGGGAGTATTTTCAGAAATCATGCTAGTTATCCACACTCCTATTATTTTGATCTGGGTTATAAGTCAAGTATTGGTGCATACAAAATAACTTCAATGGATGGTAAAACGTACCACTATTCTCTCCCAGTTTATCAAAAGGAAAGTTTTACTCGCACTGCTGAATTAGAAAGCAATATTAATGAGAAATTTTATGAGGAACAATCCATTTCTCCTTATGCTACACACTGGTTACTTACAGGAATTACTGGTCCAGATTATATTGATATTAATAATAATAATGAGTTAGATGAAGGAGATTATGGTTATTGGGTTGAATTTGAATATGGAAGATGGGCTCAGGATTATGTTTGGAGAAGCCCAACCAATCCTAATGAATATTTTGAGAATTCTGAATCAAAATCTTATTCTGTTGGAGTTAAAGAAGTTTACTATTTAGATAAAATTAAAACAAGAACTCATACAGCTTTTTTTATTAAGAATGATAGAAGCGATAATCTATCTTTTTCTATTAATTCACTTCAAGAATTTAGTGGTACTAATAGATCTTATACCCATGGTTCTGATGGAGAGTGGTATGTAACCGGAGAGTATGATAGCCATCATGTTAGTTCTTCAGAAATTTTAAATTTTATTCCAAAAAAGAATTATAAAAGAAACTTTAATGCTATTGCACAAAAAAGTTTAAGATTAGATAAAATTATAGTCATGGAAAATTCTAGAGTTCCTAACTCTTTTTATCAACTGAACAATTCTGAGGCAAATTCAAATATCAAAGGCAACTTATTCATAGGGTCCTATTTGCAAAGAGTGAGGATTCTTGACGGAAACGTGACAAATCAGACATCTTCTACGTATCCTAACTGGTCAACACTTTATGGAAGGGATTTAACTGGAGAGTATTATCAAAACGTATATGATTCTCAGGATATAGCAATTTTGGCTCCTAATTTAGAGCACGATGCTATAAAAGTGATTGATTTTAATTACAATAAAGCATATTCACTTGCTGTTAATTCTCCTAATTCTAGTGCTAATACTAGGGGGAAGTTAACATTAGATAATGTTGAAATAAAAGGTAAATCAGGAGTGCCAATAACTCCTCCCTATAAATTTGATTATGGTAAAAAAGGTATAGCTTATAATTACAACCTTATGGATGATTGGGGTTATTATAAAAATGAACCTCAATTATGGAATCTAACTAAAATTACTACTCCTACTGGTGCTGAAATTAAGATAGAATATGAGGAAGATGATTATCATAGAGAAGCTGCAGATGCTTTTAGAATATTTGATAATGGATTGAGTTTTTATTTAGATGTTCCATCTGGAAACCCTTCTGCAGATATAGAATTGGTAATTCAAAACGATACAGACCCCAATACGGAAGCGATTAGTGATTTTAGGAATTATTTTTTTCCGGGTATTAGTACAAACTTAAGTAACCTCTTTATTTGTAGAAGAGAAAGATATGGAGGACATAGACGTGAAGCAAAATTACATATAAGTGACGCAAATGCAGAAGTGCTTTATGTTTCACAGTATGGAGTGAGGATTAAATTGAATGGGAATTCAGCTTATTGGTATTTTAATGATCAAGATTTAGATTGGTTAAGACAACGCACATTTGCTCATAATGGAGTATGGCATGCTGACGGTAGTTCTGATGGAGTTATTATAAGGAACGATGAGGTTAATGAGAATAATTGCCAACCTTTTAGATGTGATACATGTGGTTATAATAATAGTGATGTAACTTTTTTCTATAGATTAGTTTCTAATACCTCAATAAAAAATAGAATTGGTGGTGGTGTTAGAGTCAAAAGTGTTTCACTCCATGATGGCGATCAAAGTTATAAAAAGGAATATCTATATACAACTCGTGACCCAAATACAGGAAACACAATCTCTTCAGGAGTTACATCATATACACCTGCAAAGTATCATAAAGAGATAAGGTACTTAACAGAATTACCTTCTCCATCTGTAATGTATAGTAAAGTGGGAGTAAAAAACACCAGTAATCAGGCTGTTAGTGATGAAACTACATACTATTATTTTAAGACGTTGCAGCCAGAATTAAATAGTCATAGCCCAACATCAACTTCTATTGGTGGTGCTCTAACAGTAAATATAACACAAAACGATGTAAATCATAATATCAATGTTGTTGTTCCGAGTTCAGGTGTTAATGAGAATTCAACAGTTACAAGAAAAAAATATGAAATAGAAAACAATCTTTCTTCTTTGGGAAGATTAGAGAAAAAGGAAATAGTAAATAGTGCTGGTCAAATATTATCAAAAACTATCAACACTTATAGAGAACCATCAGACCTAAAGCAAGGTATAAGTCAGGAAACTTTTAAGGTATTTAAACGCCATGTGCAAGATGGTTATGTTGAAAACCATATTGGAGTTTCTTCTAAAACCACTTATCCTAGTGTTTTAGAAAGTACAACCAGTATACAAGGTGGACATAAAAAGACTACCTATTATGATAAGCATGATTTTAATACAGGTCAGTTACTTGAAAGCAGAATGGTTGATAGTAAAGGATTAGTACATAAAAATAAAACTGTTCCAGCGTATAAAGAATACTCTCAAATGAAGTCTAAAGTAGATAACCCTAATTATAAGAATATGCTTACACAACAAACTGGATCTTATTCTTATTTGGCTGACGGTGGTTATGATAAAGAAATTTCAGCCCAAGTCATGACTTGGGATAATGAGTGGGTCTACAGAAATCACAATCAAACTGAAACTTCTCCGACTAATCCAAATGAGAAAATTTGGAGAATAAAATCTACTTATTTATGGGAAAGCAATGTTAATTCAAATGGTACTTTATCAAGTTTTTCTCCCTTTAATTATTTGCCATTAGCTACTCAAGTAGATAATTGGAAAAAGGTTTCTGATATCACAAGATATGACCATTTTTCAACACCTCTTGAAACAATTGACATTAACAATAACTACATGTCTTCTCGATTGGTTGATGCTTCTTCAAAAATTGAAGTAAATGGAAACGCAAGACTAACTGAAATGTATTATTCTGGAGCCGAATATGTGCATTCAGGAAATTTATTTGAAGGAGAAGTTAGAGGGGCAAATTTCAGAACCAATATTGATGCTCATACAGGAAATTGGTGTGTGAAAAATAATAATCCAAATGATAAGGTTTTCCAAATAGTTGCTTCTGTAAATTCAGAGTTACAGGAAGGAGATATTAGGCCTGGGGACTACAAAGTTTCCTTTTGGACAAAACCAATTAATTCGACAGATCCTGATGATGGAACAAGGCTTATTTATAATGGAGTTACAATACAACCTAAAGAAGTTTTAAATGCAGATTGTTGGAGACTTTATAACTATAATATTAAGATCATTGAAGGAATTTCACAAATAAATTTACACGCTACAAATGTATTAATTGCAGGAAACTCTTTTGACGATTTTAGATTTTCACCTGTACATTCAACTATTACAAGTTATGTTTATGACCAGGACACCGATGAATTAATAGCTACTCTAAACAACAACAATTTAGCTACTAAATTTTGTTATGATGATGCAGGAAGGTTGTGTACTACATATTCTGAAATTATTGAAGACGATATTCAATCTGGAGGTTTTAAGATATCAAGTCAAAATAAATATAATTATAAAAACCAATCGTCTGGAAACATTGATTGTCATTGTGTTATTAATTCATGTAATGCAAATGATATTGATGGGGATGGAGTGGTAAATTGGGAAGATAATTGTCCAGATATTTACAACCCTCTTCAAGAAGATATTGACAATGATGGAATAGGAGACGTTTGTGATTATGATCTAGACAATGATGGTGTTAATGATGATATAGATAATTGTGTAGATATACCAAACTCCGATCAAACTGATAATGATGGTGATGGTATGGGTGATGTTTGCGATGATGATGATGATAACGATGGGATTTTAGATATAGATGACAATTGTCCATTTATTTCAAATTTCGATCAGTTGGATGAAGATAGTGATGGTATAGGTGATGTTTGTGATTTAGTAGAACCTGATGAAGATGATGATGGTATTGCGGATATTTGGGATACCTGTTTAAATATACCAAACGCCTTTGACAACATGTCTGGTGGAGCATTTTTCCCAGACACTGTTAACATATCTTGTGACATTAACTTATATCCACCAGCACCAGATTATTCTGGTATGCAGTTGAACGCCTTAACAGAATTAGAAAAAGAGTGCAATGCTCTTAATATGTCCAATGATGCAACCTTTTACCCAGGGCATGGGACAACTGTTAATCCAACTTTTACTTTTAAAATTATTTTTAATAATCCTAATGTAGCACCTCCTGTTCCATCTGGTAACGAGAATTTTAATAATACGATAAATATTTTTAGAGTTGGTGATCCAAATGATGAAGATGGAGATTATGAGACTGATGACGATATAATTGTGAGAACTTTGTCTTCTGAATTTTGCGTAATTCAAAATTATGGTAATACGGTTTTTGATTTTGGTCTTTTGAGTTTAGAACCTAATCAAGATTATTATGTAGAGATAAGTAACCAAACATTCGTTTTATCCAATATAGTGCCCTATTGTTTGGATATTCCGTAGGCATTTTCTACTGGACCAATTAATCAAGTCATTACTGAAACAGCACAGTTTGTGAACACTCTTAATTCTGATTTTGACCGTGGAGCAGGCTATGCAGTTATTGGTAACCATAATGATAATTTGGCAGACCCAAATCAAGCTTATGAATATTTTGAAGCACATATAATTGGAAATAATAGGAATGGACAAGGTGTTGATCCTAATATCCCAAACCCTTATACGAATGACAACTATTTTGGTCGTGGTTTTATGTATTTCAATACGGAGAACATTCCTGATAATGCCACTATTACAAGTATAAAACTAAAATTACAGGTTTCTGAGACTGGAGGTAACCCTATCCTAATTGTCCAACAGGGATTTCAGCAACCAAAGGTGCCTCATAGCTTTTATAGTTCACAGTTTAAGTCATTTAACAATACTATTATTGAAAGTTACCCAGTTTCAAATATTTCTGAATGGACCGAAATTGAAATTCCAATTGAAGACTTAGCTCAACAGTTTATAAATAAGAAAGGTTTATCCAAGTTCGTTTTAAGAGAACAGAACGATTATGATTACGCCCTAAACCCTATTTATCCGGAGGACACTTACATAAAGACTTGGATTTCTAATTTTGTAGGTACGGGTAATCCAGGATGGTTTAAAACAAGTAAACTACCAGTTTTAGAAATAACGTATACATTAGAATAAAAAACTACCCTATCATGAAAAGATTAAAATATTTAATTTTACTTTTATTAGTTAGTGACTTAGTTTATAGTCAAGAGCCTGCACCTTCAGCTAGTTCAAACATGGATAAGAATTGGGTAAGTTCTATTAACTATAATATTTACGGTCAGACAATAGGAAAAAGCATTTCATTCTTTAACGATGGCGGAAAGCCCATGGAAAACCAAAGATGGGATATTAAGAATAATAAGATTTGGACCTCTAAAATGTTTTATGACCAATACAATCGAGTTGCATTAAATACATTCGAGGCTCCACAAAATAGCTTTGGTTTAAATAGTAATTTTATACGAGATGATTTAGGTGGGTTTTTTAATAATATAGATTATGATTTGCCTAATACTGTTGAATCTCCTAGTACAGTCAATACATCTTCACTTTTAGGAGCTTATTTTAGTAATAATAATACAGATAATCCCTATCAAGATATTACCTCATACCCATATATTAAAAATGTGTATAGCAAACTTAATCCAGAAAAAGTATTACGTATTTTGGGCAGTAACAAGTTAGACGGGGAGTGGAAAAATAGTTATTCTTTTACTATGCCAGTGTCCAACGAACTGGCTGAGGAGAATGCTTTTAACGATGATGTTTATGGGGACAATACGTTAAAAGCTTTTAAAACAATAACAAGAAATATTCATGGAGTAGAAACTATTATTTTTTCAGATTTAGAAGGAAGTATTCTTGCTAATGCAAGGAGCGGTAATGAAGAAAGCGGCTCGACATTTTATAGGCAAATGACGATAGATGTTTCCGAACAGCTTTATGTAGATATTCATATTCCCGTAGGTTTAAGCGGCATTGCAGTTTATGTTCAAAATCCTGGAGATTTTATATTAAAAATATATGATTTAATAACAGAGGAAATTGTACATACAGATAATTTATCATCAGTATCTTTAGAATTACCAAATCTACCTTCTGGAATCTATAGGTTATTTTTTAAACAAATAAACACTAACTTTGTTTACGACGTAGAAAATCCTATTAAAGTGTTATATAAAGAAAATTATTATGATTATGCTTTAAATTACTATGATGTGGCAAAAAGATTAGTGTCTACTAAGCAACCTTTAAATCATTTAGAAACTACTTTTAAATATGATTCTGCCGGACGTCTACTAGAAACAGTTAGTGTAGATGAAGGAACAGCTAAGTATAAATATAGACGAGATGGACAAATCCGGTACTCACAAAATAGTAAGCAACTTAATTTAGGAGAGTTTTCATATACTAATTATGACCATCTTGGTAGACCAATAGAAAGTGGTGTGATAAGTAGTGTTTTTACTTCTGCCAATCCTAATAACGCACTACCTTCTGGAATACGAAAAGAACAACAGGTTACAAAGTATGATATTATAGATGCAAATGAGATTAGTGCTTTAGGAATACATACAGATTATCATAACCCAACTTTTTTAGAGGGGCATGTTTCTAGAACTTATAATAGCGAAAATATAACTTACTATAGTTATGATATTTATGGCAGAATAAAATGGGTGATACAAAACATCAACGGTTTAGGTGTAAAAACCATTGATTATGAGTATGACAATGGTAAAAACGTCGTGGCAAAAGTTATTTATCAAAAACATACGCCAAATGAGCTTTTTATACATAGATATACGTATGATGTTGACAATACTTTAACAAAAGTAGAAACCTCCAAAAATGGAACCAATTTCATAAAAAAAGCAGTTTATAAATACTATGAAAACAAAGCTTTAAAACGTATGGAGTTAGGTAATAATATTCAAGGTGTCGATTATGTTTATAACATTAATGGACAGTTAAAGGCTATTAATCACCAAAGCTTAGATGCTTCATTAGATCCTGGAGGAGATAATAATGATGTCTTTGGGATGACTTTGGATTATTACAGTGGAGATTACCAGCGCTTAGCTGATTTTCAAACACCTAACATGTCTGCGAATGTAAACCAATTTAATGGCAACATTAGTGCTAATACATGGAACGTAGATCCAAACTTAAATCAAGACCCAGTACAATACAAATACCAATACAATAAAAACAATTGGTTAAATCAAGCCGATTTTTATAGCGAACCATCATCAGGATATGGAGCAACGGATTATGATGTTTCAAATATTACTTATGACGCTAACGGAAACATACAGAACCTAAAGCGAAATAAAAATACACAATCAAGTTCAAATGCCATGGATGACTTGTCCTATGTATATGATGTTAACAAACCCAATCAACTCAAACAAGTGCAGGATGCAGTCACTGTTCCTACCTTTGCAAATGATATAAAATCCCAGAGCAGTGCCAATAATTATCAATATAACGAAATAGGACAGCTGGAAAAAAATCTAGAAGAAAATCTAGACTATTTTTATAACACTTCTGGATTAGTTACAGAAGTTAAGAAAAATGGTTCTACTATGGTTAAGTTTTATTATAACGACAGAAACCATCGTGTTAAAAAAGAAAGCTTTACACCTTCTGGTGTAAGTACTACTCATTATGTAAGAGATTTATCAGGCAACCCAATTAGTATATACTACAATAATACTTTAAAGGAGCATCCAATTTATGGTTCTAATAGAATTGGCGTCTATTACAGGGCAGCCAATCAAGATGCGTATCAGGTAACAGACCATTTAGGAAATGTACGAGCGGTATTATTAGAAACTGAGAGTGAAGGTATAATTAATAGTAATGATTTTGAAGAAACTCTATCACCTTGGATTGCTAATGATAAAGCAACCTCTGTTAGTTTAGAAGGTAGCATGATGCGAGTGGTTTCTAAAGAACATTTGGGTGGTGTTGATGGTTTTTTTGAACTTAAGGAAGGAACACACATTATCTCTATGGATGTTATAAAGCCAAATTTTGAAGAACCTTTAGAATTTAGTATCTGGAAGAAAGATAAACTCTATTATTCGGAATTAATGAAAGAGGGAAGATTAAAAACAAAAATAGATATTAAAGAACCTGGAATATATCGAATTAACTTTAGGCTTAATAACAAGAAATACATTGGACAAAATATTTCTTTTTATCTTGACAACTTTGAAATAGCAGTACCTAACACCATGCTTTTATCTCTAACTAACAGAACAGACTACTATCCCTTTGGTATGCCGATGCCGAATAGGAATATTGAAGGAGATTATAGATATAAATTCCAAGGGCAAGAGAAAGACCCAGAAACTGGGATGGAAGCATTCGAGCTTCGTTTGTGGGATAGTAGGATTGGGAGGTGGTTGACCACAGACCCAATGGGTGAATTTGCAAGCCCATATTTAGGTATGGGGAATAATCCAATAAATAAGATTGACCCGAATGGAGGACATACAGATGATTGGGTTAAAAGAGCTGACGGAAGTATCTATTGGGACCCTAATGCAAATTCACAAGCAACAGCAAAAGCAGGAGAAACTTGGTTAGGAACAACATTAACTTTTGATTTTAATAGTTTTATTGACGCTGCTTTATGGGATGGACCAGGTGGAGATGTGCCTGCAGGAGATAAGTTAACTAGTACAATTTCTTTAACAGGGATTGAAAATTCTAAAGGAGAATTGACAGGAATAACGTCATCTAGTAGCTATGTTATAGGAGAAACACCAGCTGGAACAGCTCGGAATTTTTACCCAGGAAAAGGAGGTAGTAATAATATCACTACATCAAATAACAGTTATACTGATGGAAAATTTGATTCATTTAATTTCAGTTATGAGCAGCACGCAAGTGTATCACCTGTTGAAGAATTTGGTTTAGGTGTTTTAGGATATATGGTTGTTGATGTTGCTCAAAAATTACAGATTAGTGTACATAACGGAAACCTTTCTTTTTCATCACATACTAATGTGTTTCCATCAGCTAAACTAAATATAAATGGAACAAATGTGGTTCATTATAAGCAACCTTCTTTTGTGAAAACTCATTCATATCCTTTTTTATGGCGACTCGGTTTTGGGGAAGATTATTATCCTTCACGTTTTTTTAAAAGATAGAAAATGGAAAAACACAATTATTATTCTAGAATACTATTATACTTTTTTGTAAAGTATTGTGTCTTTTATTTTTTTCTAATCATAAAGGATGAAAATTATAAATTATTAAAAATAAGCAGCTATAAAAAGGTGGAGGATGTATTGTATCTTTTGTTGATTTACCTTCCTTTACCTTTGATTTGTTCGATTATTTTTATTTTTCCTTTTAATTATATTTTGAAGTCAAAAAGTTACTTAATTGCTCTAGTTGTTTTTATTTTATTTTTATTGATTGAATATTTTATATATACTAGTTTAGCTTCTCAATTAAATTTAAAAAATGGTTTATATAATGGATTGATTAGTTTAATTATTTTTGTGCTAATGTTTTATAAGCAAATCAAGGCTATAAGTTAATGCGTTAAAATAATTGATTATAGGGAAATAAAGAAGCTACTGTAATAGGTAGCTTTTTTATGCCTTAAAGCGAAGCCACATTTTTCTTAAAGAACTCTTTAAATTTTTGAGAAGTAAGCATCTTATCAATCATCTTAAAGATAATAGCTCTGTCGTCCTTGTCGAGTTCAGAAATCAAGCGTAACTGTTCCTGTGCCTGTTTATCCCCGCTGTTCCCTAGTATGGGCTACCGCAAGTTTGCAACTTGTGGCGTTACAGATAGGCCATGCAAAAAAGCAAAAAAAGTTAAGAAGCTACTTTAGCGAGGCGCTCACCACTTTAAACCACAACAATACGTTACCGATATTGGGTTTTATAGCAAAATATGAGTTTACAGAGATTTGAGTAAAAGATTAAGAAGCAATTTTAAGCGTAGCTTGTTTTGTTTTTATGAGTATTGAATTTTAAGTTCAATGT
>Ga0079223_10000812_pt1 | contig 17302 bp, 13 predicted proteins | sample Stecom2011_FD_75072 | JGI IMG/M metagenome (GOLD analysis project Ga0079223, IMG submission 75072) | Agricultural soil microbial communities from Utah to study Nitrogen management - Steer compost 2011 | ecosystem: Environmental > Terrestrial > Soil > Agricultural land | place: USA: Utah... | reverse complement strand
TCATCTCGCAGTAGATGTGCAGTTACCGGTGCGTGGCGTCAGCGCTCTGTTCGGCCCCTCGGGCTCGGGCAAGACGTCGCTCTTGCGCTGCCTGGCCGGGCTGGAACGCGCACCGGGCGGTTATTTGCGCGTCAGGGATGAAATCTGGCAAAACGATAAATATTTTCGGCCCGCGCACCAGCGCCCCATCGGTTATGTCTTCCAGGAGCCGAGTCTGTTTCCGCATTTATCCGTGGCGAGCAATCTGCATTATGGCCGACGCCGTAGAGGCGCGTCTCTGACAGCGCTGGAGCAGGCGGTGTCCCTGTTAGGTATAAAGCCTTTACTGGAACGTTCTACTTCGCAGCTCTCCGGTGGTGAACGCCAGCGGGTGGCTATTGCGCGGGCGCTGGCCACCAATCCGCGTTTGTTGTTGATGGATGAACCTCTGGCGGCGCTGGATCTGGCGCGCAAACGTGAAGTCTTGCCCTATCTGGAACGCCTGCACCAGTCGCTGGATATTCCCGTGGTTTATGTCACCCATTCGCCGGAAGAAGTGGCGCGGCTGGCCGATACTCTGGTGCTGCTGGAAGCGGGTCAGGTGCGTGCCGCTGGGCCTCTGACGGAGGTACTGTCTCGCACAGAGCTTTCTACGGGATCGGCTGGGTTAGCAGCGGGGTTTGGTATAGGACTGGACGAAGAAGCGGGCGCGCTGGTGGCGGGCCGGGTGGATCTTATCGAACCGCAGTGGCATCTGGCGCGAGTCAGCTTTGCCGGCGGACAGCTATGGCTCAGCGATAACGGACTCACGCAGGGTCAGTCGGTGCGCCTGTGGGTGTTGGCGCGGGATGTGAGCTTGGCCACCAGCGCGCCGGTCAATAGCAGTATCCAGAATCAACTGCAGGGCCGGCTGGAAGCTATTGAAGCCGATCGTCAGCCGGGACAAGCGCTGGTGCGGATACGGGTCGCCGAGACATTATTGCTGGCACGTGTAACCCAGCGGGCGCTGGCGCAACTGGAGTTACAGCCGGGAGATCATCTGTGGCTGCAAGTGAAATCAGCCGCGCTGATGGAATAATAATCGCGCCCGCCTGCCTCGGGCGTCTTTTCGAGCCAGAGGTTTTGCGCTGGCAGAGTGTGAGGCCGACAATTTACAAAGCTGCTTATCTGTGGCGCAATACACGCCCTGTGGCATCAATGGAGAATTTGGGGATGAAATTGTTACAACGCCTGAGCGCTAGCGCCTTGTTGCTGTTGCTGACACTGAGCATGCCGGTATGGGCAGCAGAAGCAGAAGGGCTAAAAATTGAGGCCGATAATCCGGCGCTGCACTATAGCGGCCGGGTAGACTTTTCCGACCCCAAGGCTCCGCGAATGAGCTGGCCGGCAACGCGGGTGGATCTGCGTTTTACCGGCAGTCGCGTGGCTATCACCCTGAACGACGAGCTGGGCAAAAACTTTTACAGCGTCTTTCTCAACGAAAACTGGGTGCAGCCGCGAGTGCTGGAATTGATGCGCGGCAGCCATACCTACTTGGTAGCTAGTAACCTGCCCGAAGGCGAACATCAGTTGACCTTATTTAAACGCACTGAGGGCGAGGAAGGCGCCACGGCGCTGGAGGCGATTTATTTGCTGGAAGGCGGCGAGGTGCTGCCCCCACCGATAATGCCTGCGCGACGTATAGAAATTTATGGCGACTCCATTACCAGCGGCATGGGGAATATGGCCGATTTGGTGGATGTGGATGATCGCCTGTCTGACAAAAACAGTTTTCTTGCTTACGGTGCTATGGCAGCGCGTGAGTTGGACGCGGAATATCGCAGCATTTCCCAGAGCGGCATTGGCATTATGGTGAGCTGGTTTGACTTCACTATGCCGGATTTTTTCGATCAGCTCAGCGCCGTGGGTGATAACGATAGCCAATGGGATTTCAGCCAATGGACACCGCAAGTGGTGGTGATCAACCTGTTTCAGAATGACAGTTGGCTGGTAGAAAAACGCCTGCACCCAGTGCCCGACGAAGAGGCACGCATCCAGGCGTATATAGATTTTCTTGGCGAGATTTACCAGCGCTATCCCGAGACGTTAATCATTGCCGCGCTCGGCAGTATGGATGCTACTCAGCGCGGCTCGCCTTGGCCCTGGTATATAGAACAAGCAGTGGAGCGATTCACTCAGGCGCACCCCGAGGCTCAACTCGACACCCTGTTTTTCCCCTACGAGGGCTACGGGCGTCATCCGCGGGTGGTGCATCATGAAGCCAATGCCGAGCTGCTGGTGAAAAAAATTCGCGAGCACCTTCCTTGGTAACGCGCATTTCTTTTTGCTGAAACGGCCTGTTGCCTTACAGGCCGTAATCGCTGCGGCGCACCACGGCGCTCTCAAGCAAGTACTGATCAATGCGTTCGATATCCGCGGGGGTCAACATGCCCGCCGCTTCCTGCAGGCGAATGGTTTGAATAATGTAATCGTAAAGGGCGTTGGAGTAATCGCGCCGCGCTTGATAGAGCGAACGCTGAGCCAGCAGCACTTCTACCAGGTTACGCGTACCGACTTCAAAGCCTGACTGAGTCGCGCGCACGGCACTTTCGTTGGAAATAATAGCCTGGGCGCGAGCCTTCACTTGCGCCACCCCCGTTTCCACCGACAGGTGCAGCGAGCGAGTATTTTGAATCACGTTGCGTTGCTGTGCGTTAAACAGCTCCTCGGCCTGCATGGATTGAGCGTAAGCCTGACGGCGCTGGCTGGATGTTCGGCCACCGCTAAACAGAGGCACCCGCAGCTGCACTCCGACGGAATAGCCTTCGCGATCCCAGTCGTCGAGCAAAATACTTTCGCGCTCGTTCTCATTGTAACTTTCGCGGTAGCTGGCATTGGCCGATAAGGTGGGATAGTGGTTGGCACGAGCGCCGCGCGCACTGGCACGAGCCGCCTCGGAGTTATAACTGGCCGCCTTGAGAGTAAAGTTATTCTCTAGCGCAAACTCTACCCAACTGTGTCTATCGGTAGGCGTTGGCTGTACCACGGGAAATTCTTCACTCAGCGGCGCAATAGCATCGTGACTCTGGCCGGTGAGTACCTCCAGCGCTTCATAGCTGATACCCAACTGTCCGCGAGCACTCAAGGTGGCAGCCGAGGCGCTGTCGTAAGCGGCTTGGGCGTCGTGAACATCGGTAATCGGCGTCAAGCCCACTTCAAAGCGCTGGTTGGTTTGCTCTAGTTGTTGCTCCAGTGCCTTTTCTTCAGCCAGCGTGGCTTCCAGATTATCCACCGCACGCAAGACATTAAAATAAGCCTCTGCCACACGCACAATCAAACTTTGCTGATCGGCGGAATACTCGGCTTCGGCTTGCTCGCTCAGGGCAATGCCGCGCTTGTAGGTGTGCCAGGCATTTAAATCAAACAGCGCCTGCTCCAGGCTGATGCCCCATTCCACCACATCGCTACCGGCATTGGCTTTAACTCCATCGGCGGGCAAACCATCGGCCAGCGAGTAAATCGTATCCGACTCGCTAATGGTGTAGCTGGCGCTGCCGTTGAGTTGCGGCAGCAAGTTGGCGCGACCCAAGTGGCGATTTTCCTGCCCGGCCTGATAGGCGGCGGTATCGGCCTTGAGTTGGGGGTCGTTTTCCAATGCCAGACGATAAATATCATCGAGCGAATTGGCTTGGGTGCCGGCGGTGAACGCCACCAGCGCGGTCAGAAGATAAAATTTGGATTTTTTCATTTAAAGTTCCAATGCTTGTCGTGCGTCCGTCGCTGTGGATAAGCGCCACGCGTTGCCCACTTTGTTTACATTAAGACGCGCCGGAGACGGTTTTGGATGCATGCTCAGCGACAGGGGGTGAGTTTAGCGGTTTGTGGCCTTCAGGTCGATATGAATATACGTTCATTCCTCCCAGGAGCAAGTAAAAAACCGTAAAAAGAAGCTGCGGTTTAACTTTACTTCCTCAGCCCTCGCCCGTGACGTTAAAACAGGCTGGGCCTGTCCTCCCCGAGGGGGTGAGTTTGCAACTCGCTAGCCACCTGCCGATAATACCCGACCTTTGCCGCCGTCACCGAGAATCACATGTCGCCACCCTCTGCGCAATTGCGGGCTTCCTCCTACACTTTGGCGGATGCCGAAATACTCCAGCGAGAACCGCTCTATCAGGGCTTCTTTCGGGCGGAGAAAATCACCTTGCGCCATCGGCTATTTGCCGGCGGCTGGAGCCGCACCATCACCCGTGAAGTGCTCTATCGCGGCCCGGCGGTGGGGGTGTTACTGTACGATCCGCCGCGCGATCAAGTGGCGCTGGTGGAACAGTTTCGGGTGGGCGCTTTGCACGAACCGGCCGGCCCTTGGTGCCTGGAAATTGTCGCCGGTATGGTAGAGCCGGGCGAAGACCTCGAAAGCGTGGCCCGCCGCGAGCTGCAAGAAGAAGCGGGAGTTACCGAGGCCGAGCTGGAATACATTGGCAACTATCTTTCCAGCCCCGGCGGCACCGACGAAAAAGTCCACATGTATTGCGGCATTACCGACTTGCACGGCGTGCAAGGCATTCACGGCTTGGCGCAAGAGAACGAAGATATTCAGGTACACTGCTTGCCAGCCGAAGCCGTATTCGCCGAACTTTATACTGGTCGCTGCAATAACCCCGCTGCACTGATTAGCCTGCAGTGGTTACAATTACACCGAGACCGGCTGCGAAAACAGCATACCCAATGGCCGTAAAAAATCGTTACACCATCAACTTTCCTGCCCACATGGCGCGCTGCGAAGCCAACTATTGGCTGTTGCTCAAACTAATGCCCGACAGCGCCGTGCAAGATACCTGGAAGTTTGCCGTGGGGCGCGAGCCGCAACATTGGCAAATGCAAATCGCCATTACCGAGCGCATGCGCTACACCATCACCGTAGAAATTACCCGTCGCGACGCGATGGATAACCGCTGGCTGCAAATGCCCACACTCACCGTGCGCCTTTATCACGATGCCGCTATTGCTGAAGTTTTGGCGTGGGAGCAGCACCGACGCCTTGAGGTGCGCTACGATTACCCCAACCGGCGTATGTACCAAGCCGACGAAAAGGCCCAGTTCAACGAATTTCTGGGCGAATGGCTGAATTTGTGCCTGGGGCAGGGGCGGGTGTTGGAGGCGGTATCTTTGCCATTAAAATAGTCCGCTGGCAGATAAAATGGGCATAGAGTCATAAATTCGCCTTGTTCGTGCTGCCATCGCTGGCATGGCACGAGAAAAGTCTTTATCGTTAGGCAAATTTTCCAATATTGATAAAGGGCGCGGTGAGCGCTATGGGGGCGATGGCCAATTCTGCGGCAGCACCTGCCAAACCAGTGCGATTGATCCAGATTACCGATACTCACTTGGGGGTGTCGGACGGTGCGCGCTTGCTTGGTTTAAATACGGATCAAAGTTTGCTGGATGTGCTGGATCTGATTCAGCATGAACAGTCGCATTATGATGCGCTGATCTGTACCGGCGACGTGGCCGGCGAGCCTGAGGCGGCGTGCTATTGGCGGTTTATTGATACGCTGCGTCGCTATACGGATCGACCGCTGGGCTGGTTGCCCGGCAATCACGATCTGGCAGGGGTGATGCAGGATTTAGAACATCCCCACCAGCCGGCGGGGCGTTTAATGGCTTTAGGTGGCTGGCAAATTATTTTGCTGGACTCGAGTGTGCCCGGTCATGTGCACGGTCATCTGGCAGACGAGGAGCTGGATTTTTTGGCCGCCTCCTTGACGGCTGCGCCCGATACCCCCACTCTGGTTATGTTGCATCACCAGCCGGTGCCCGTGGGTAGCGACTGGATTGATCAGTACCAGGTGCGCAATCACGAAGCTTTTTTTGCCTTGATTGATGCTCACCCACAGGTGAAGGCGATCAGTTGGGGCCATGTTCACCAGTTGCACGAACAGTGGCGGGGCGAGGTGTTGCTGATGGCCACGCCTTCTACCTGTGTACAATTTAAACCCGATTGTGATGATTTTACTGTGGACACGGCGATGCCGGGTTACCGCTGGCTGGATTTATATCCCGATGGACGCATTCACACGGGTGTTTCACGTGTGCGCGAGAAGAACTATTCCATTGACTACAGCTCTGCAGGCTATTGATTGTTTAAGTAAGGACTGAAATGTGTCTGCCATTATTTATCTTCACGGCTTTTTAAGCTCTCCGGCATCGATTAAAGCTCAGGCGGTTAAAGCCTATTTACAGACACAGGAGCCGGCAATCTGTTTTCATTGTCCGCACCTGACGCCCTATCCGCGTGAATGTCAGGGTGAACTGGAGGCGCTGGTGGAATTTCTGCAGCCCGAGCCCCTGTGGCTGATAGGCAGTTCTCTCGGGGGTTTTTGGGCCACCTGGCTGGCCGAGCAGCACAACCTGCCAGCGGTTTTGATAAATCCAGCCGTGCAGCCCTGGAATTTTATGCCCGCCTACTTGGGTGTTGACCTTAAGGGGTATCACACCGATGATAGTTACCGTCTCGAACCCAGCCATGTGGATGAGATTCGGGCGGTGGACTGCCCCCAAATCACGCGGCCCGATAATTACTGGCTGCTGGTCCAGACGGGCGATGAAACGCTCGACTACCGTGAAGCGGTAGAAAGATATCAAGGTTGCCGACAGACGGTGGAAACCGGCGGCGGCCATGCTTTTGAGAATATCGAGCAGCACTTCCCCGCCATGATGCAATTTTTTCGCGATTTTTCGCCTACCGAATAACCTGATTTTAAGGCAGCTATGGCCCATTATTCCGCAGAAGATATTGAAGTCCTCACGGGGCTGGACCCTGTTAAAAAACGGCCGGGTATGTACACCGATACCACCCGCCCCAATCATTTGGCTCAGGAAGTTATCGACAACAGTGTGGACGAAGCCCTGGCCGGCCATGCAAAAACCATCGACGTTATCCTGCATCGCGATCACTCGGTTACCGTAACCGATGATGGCCGGGGTATGCCGGTGGACCTTCACCCGGAACAAAAAAAACCGGGTGTGGAAGTTATTCTGTCCACCCTGCATGCCGGTGGCAAGTTCTCCAATAAAAACTATCAGTTCTCTGGCGGCTTGCACGGTGTTGGCGTGTCGGTGGTCAATGCCTTGTCAGAAAAACTCGAAGTGACTATTCGGCGTGATGGCCAGGTCTATCGCATGGGTTTTGCCAATGGCGATAAGGTCAGCGATCTGCAGGTGATTGATACCTGCGGCAAGCGCAACACCGGCACCAGCGTACGCTTTTGGCCGAACCCAAGCTATTTTGATTCGCACAAATTTTCGGTGAGCCGACTGCGCCATGTGCTGCGTGCAAAAGCGGTACTCTGCCCAGGCTTGACGGTGAACTTTACCGACGAGCAGAGCGGCGAAAAAGATACTTGGTATTACCAGGATGGTCTGCGCGATTATTTGCGCGGCCACACTAGCGGCTTTGAGGTTCTGCCCGAGCTGCCGTTTGTAGGAGAATTTACCGGCACCACAGAAGCTGTTAATTGGGCGGTACAGTGGCTACCCGAAGGCGGTGAACTGCTGCAAGAAAGTTACGTCAACCTGATTCCCACCGCGCTGGGCGGTACCCATGTGAATGGATTGCGCACCGGCTTATTGGATGCCCTGCGCGACTACTGCGAGTTTCGCAATCTGTTGCCGCGCGGCGTCAAGCTCACGCCAGAAGATTTGTGGGCGCACTGTGCTTATGTGTTGTCCTATAAACTCGCCGACCCGCAATTTTCCGGCCAAACCAAAGAGCGTTTAAGCTCACGCGAAGCCGTGGCTTTTATTTCCGGAGTGGCCAAGGACGCCTTTGCCCTGTGGCTTAATCAACATACCGAAGAGGGTGACAAGCTCGCCGAACACTGCATCGCCAACGCCCACAAGCGTGTGCGTTCGAGCAAAAAAGTAGCACGTAAGCGTGTTACCCAAGGGCCGGCATTACCCGGCAAGCTGGCGGACTGCTCCAGTAGCGATCCCGCGGCTGGTGAATTGTTTCTGGTAGAGGGTGACTCAGCAGGCGGCTCGGCCAAACAGGCGCGCGACCGCGAGTTTCAGGCCATTATGCCGCTGCGTGGCAAGATTCTTAACACCTGGGAAGTGGAGTCGACAGACATTTTGGCCAGCCAGGAAGTGCACGATATTTCTGTCGCCTTGGGTATTGATCCGGCCAGTGATGACCTCAGTGGCTTGCGTTATCACAAAATTTGTATTCTTGCCGATGCCGACTCCGACGGCCTGCATATTGCCACCTTGTTGTGCGCACTTTTCTTGCGTCATTTCAAACCTCTGGTACGCAATGGGCATGTCTTTGTCGCCATGCCGCCGCTGTATCGCATTGATGTAGGAAAAGAAGTTTACTACGCGCTGGATGAGAGCGAGAAAAACGGCGTGCTTGACCGTCTTGCCGCTGAAGGAAAAAAAGGCAAAATAAACGTACAGCGCTTTAAAGGCTTGGGTGAAATGAACCCACTGCAACTGCGCGAAACCACCATGGCAAGAGATACCCGCCGTTTGGTACAACTGCGCCTGGAAGACGGCGACAACACCTTCCAGTTAATGGATATGTTACTGGCAAAAAAACGCGCCTCTGACCGCAAGGCATGGCTGGAAGAAAAAGGCAATCTGGCAGAAGTGGTGGCGTTGTAAAAGCCGCTTTTGGAGTCTGATTTCTGGCTCATTAATAGGCAGTGGTCTGAGTTAATCAGGTAAGATTACTGTAGTATGCGCTGTTTGAGGCAAGGCCGTGTTTATCTGAAGTCACGGCATATAATTAAAACTGTCTAACCTTGCGAGTTAACCAATATGATTCAACCTAACCGTGGTCTAACACCTTGGTCGCTATTGCTGGCCGTGCTGATGAGCTGGGGCCTGATGGCCTGTAGCGATAGTGATAAAAAATCCGAGCCGTCTGCGCAAACTCCGCCGCCACAGGCAGAGACGCCCAAGCAGCCCCAAGTTCCCTATGAGCCACCACCGTCGGGGCTGTTGGAGAATGGCGATTTTGCCGTAGCCAATCGCGGCGTACCTGTGGGCTGGTCGTTTCAGCAGCATGCTAATACCTCTTCTTTTACGATTGCGGTGGACGATGGTGTAGTGAAGATTGCTCGCATTGGCACCGAACCTTGGGGTGTGTTGCGGCAGAGTTTTCGCCGTGGGGCGGTGGAGCCTCTGCTAGGTAAAACGCTGGAGTTTTCTGCGGAGATTGCCGGTGAGTTTAACGAGGAATATGGCGAGCCTATGGAGCCGCCCGGCTTGACCGTCAGAGTGCGCGGCGTCCGGGCGGGCAGTCCCGCCATGTTGGGTGCTTCCACTTTGCTGACGGCGAGTGAAACACTGGATACCACCAGCGGCTATTTGCCCTGGCGTCGCTATACTCTGCGCTTTGCTTTGCCGGATGCGGACAAAGTGCGCGGCGTTGATTTTGATTTGGGTATTCTGATGACCATGGGTGGCGAGATGCGCGTGCGCGGAGCTTCTTTGCAGGTGGTGGAGACGGACGCAGAGTAATCGTCAGTCCCGTCATTGAATGGTAAGAGGAGCAGAAGTGGCCAAGCAAAAAACAGCCTTTGTCTGCAACGAATGCGGTGCCGAGTTTGGCAAATGGCAGGGTCAGTGCAGCGAGTGCAACACTTGGAACAGTGTGGTGGAGCTGCGCCTGGGGCCAGCGGTTAAAGGCGGTGCTCGCGCGGCTTCTCAGCAGGGCTATGCCGGGGCCGTGAGCGGTCAGGTGCAAACACTTGCCGATATCAGCCTGGAAGATTTGCCGCGTCTGCCCAGCGGCGCGGCGGAGTTCGACCGAGTACTGGGCGGCGGCTTGGTGCCCGGATCGGTGGTGTTGATTGGCGGCCATCCGGGGGCGGGTAAGAGTACCTTGCTGCTGCAAACCCTGTGCAAATTGGCGGCGACTTTGCCAGCTCTATATGTGACCGGTGAAGAGTCTTTGCAGCAAGTCGCCATGCGTGCCAAGCGTTTACAGTTGCCCACCGACAAATTGCAAATGCTGAGCGAAACCAGTGTCGAGTTGATCTGCGCTGTGGCGGAGCAGGTGGCTCCCAAAGTGATGGTGGTGGACTCCATTCAGGTGGTGCATTTGAACGATATCCAGTCGTCCCCCGGCTCTGTTTCGCAAGTGCGCGAAGCGGCCGCTTATTTAACTCGTTACGCCAAGCAGACCGGCACAGTAGTTATTCTGGTGGGGCATGTGACCAAGGACGGCAGTCTGGCCGGACCCAAGGTGCTGGAGCATATGATCGACTGCTCTATTTTGTTGGAGGGCTCGCACGATTCCCGCTTTCGTACTTTGCGTGGCAGCAAGAACCGTTTTGGTGCGGTCAATGAGCTGGGCGTGTTTGCCATGACCGAGTTGGGCATGCGCGAAGTCAGCAACCCTTCCGCCATCTTTTTACAGCGCAGCGAGGAGATTTCTTCTGGCTCGGTAGTGATGGTGATGTGGGAAGGCACTCGCCCGCTGCTGGTGGAAATTCAGGCGCTGGTGGACGACAGTCATCTGGGCAATCCGCGCCGAGTGGCCGTGGGGCTGGATCAAAATCGACTGTCTATGTTGCTGGCCGTTTTGCACCGCCACGGCGGTGTGCTGGTGGGCGATCAGGATGTGTTCGTCAACGTCGTGGGCGGGCTGCGGGTGATGGAAACCAGTGCCGACCTGGCCCTGTTGCTGGCCATTGTCTCCAGTTTTCGTGATCGCCCTTTGCCGGCCGATCTGATGGTGTTTGGCGAAGTGGGTTTGTCGGGTGAGATTCGCCCCGTGCCCAGCGGTCAGGAGCGTATTCGCGAAGCGGCCAAGCACGGTTTTAAGCGCGCCATAGTGCCGGCGGGTAATGCGGCGCGTCAAACGCCAGAAGGGATTGAGGTGACGGCGGTTAAGACCTTGGCCGAAGCTCTGGCCGCCATCGAATAGCTGGGCAGGCGGCTAATAAGCCTAAGAGATCAGCTCCGCCAGTTCGCGCTCGGCGGCACCGGCATCGCCCAGGTTGAGTTCAATCAAACGTCGCAAGTGGCTCATGCTCTCCATATCGATAGAGAGGCTGGACAATCCCGTCGAGTCTGTGGACTGATGAGCCACGGCAACCTGCATTACAATCTGTGCCTGCTCCGACAGTTCAATACGCACCTGTATGGGTGCCAGCGCGTCAAAATGCTCCGGCAACTGCCCGGCAATTAACAATCCTTTTAGCGAGATATCCAATAAGCCGGCGTGCCAAGGCAGCTCGTGCTGGGATAGCTCGGCGGCCAGATTAAATGACAGGCGCTGAAAACGGCGTCGCTCCAAGGAATTCATGGGTCTACCTGCTAGTGAGTCTTAGGTTAAGTGTAGCTTATCCTGAGGCATCAGCTTGCAGGTTATATACCCATTATTGAACGGCAGACAAAAAGGTAAAGTATTCCGATACCCAAACCCCTAGTGAAACAGCCCCGCATTCAGCCACATGTGGACTATCACTGAGGCGACATAACCCAACCCAATGACAGGTGCCCATTTAAGGTGTCCGAGGAAGGTGTAATGTCCCCGCGCATGACCCATCAGCGCTACCCCGGACGCCGAGCCAATGGAGAGCAGGCTGCCGCCAGTACCGGCGGTAAGGGTTATCAACAGCCACTGGCCAATAGACATATCCGGCTCCATCGTCAACACGGCAAACATCACTGGAATATTATCGATAACGGCCGAGGCCACACCGAGAGTAATATTGGCAACGGTAGGGCCCCAGCCGTTATAGAGCAGGTCTGACATTAAGGCCAGGTAGCCCATATAGCCCAAACCGCCAACACACATAACCACGCCATAGAAAAACAACAGGGTATCCCACTCAGCTCGCGCCACGCGGTTAAACACATCAAAGGGGATAACGCTTCCCAGGCGCTTTAACGCTTCCTGATCACCACTGCGCTCGGCATTTGCACGCTTGCGTGTCAGCGAACCGGGCAGGGAGCGACGCAGGAAATAGCCAAAAAACTGCAGGTAACCCAAGCCGGTCATCATGCCCAGTACCGGGGGCAGGTGGAGCACAAGGTGGCAGAGCACGGCGGTAATAATGGTCAGAATAAACAGCGTCAAAATACGCAGCGCGCCACGCTTGAGCTCCACTTCTTCTTTCACGCCTTGCGGCTTACGGTTCTCAATAAAGATGCTCATGATGGCGGCGGGCACGAGGAAGTTCACCAGAGAGGGCAAGAATAGTGGCAGGAATTCATGGAACTCCACTACCCCCGCTTGCCACACCATCAAGGTGGTGATGTCGCCAAAGGGACTAAAGGCACCACCAGCGTTAGCAGCCACCACGATATTCACCAGACATAGGCAGATAAACCGCGAGTCATTACTGGCTACTTTGATAACCACTGTGCCCATCAGCAAGGCGGTGGTGAGGTTGTCGGCAATAGGTGAGATAAAGAACGCCAGTAGCCCCGTGAGCCAAAACAGGGTCCGATAGTTGAATCCCTTGCGCAGCATCCACGCACGCAGCGCGTCAAACAGACGACGTTCTTCGAGGGCATTGATATAGGTCATGGCTACCAACAGGAAGAGCATCAGTTCGGCAAACTCCAGTAGGGTCTGGCGAAAGGCGTGCTCTGCCTCGTGGGACATATCGGCATTGACATATACCGCCCCAATGCACATCCAGATAATACCGGCCGCCACTAGCACCGGCTTGGATTTTCGCAGGTGCAGCTTCTCTTCCAGCATCACCAGGATGTATGCCAGGGAAAAAAGTAAAAGCAGCAGATAACCCAGAGGGGTGGTGGTTAAATCGATGGGGCCAGTGATAGCAAAACTGGCAGGTGCGAACAACAATAAAGTTGCTCCCAGCAGCGCAGAGAGTAGTTTGTGCATAGCGATTCCGTGAGTGGGATAAAGAGGCGCGCGAATTCTAACACAACTGTAAAGAAGTGAAAGAAAACGGCAGCGTGTCTGAACGTGCTAGCGCTATCATTCACGCTCTTGTACGGCAGCTGTCAACACTTGTCAGAGCTTGTGGGCTGTCTTGCCCCAGTCTGCCGATCAGGTCACACCTGAGCGGCGATGGCGGGTGTTAAGGTAAGGACAAATAAATTGTAAATATATAAGCAAGGGTGGATCATGTTTATTCGTAAAACAACGCTCAATGCGGCTACCGAAGCTCAGCAACAAGCCGGTGGCGGGGTCTCGCGTGAAGAAGTTTTCAGCAGCCGGGATCGCAGTTTGGTAGACGTGCCAGTCAGCCTGGTATCGGGGCATGCTAATTGGCAGGCCACAGGTTTTTGGACCGGTGTGTTTGAAGTGGCTGTATGGATTCGCTTGCCCCAGGGTAGTACGCATCCTCTGCAATTGGCTCTGCGTTACACCGATCAGAGCGGAGAGAAAACCGTGCTAGTGGATATGTGCCAGCCCGGCTCTTACAAGAGCGCCTTGCTCAATGGCAGCATTGCCTTGGATATTACCGGTCGGGTAAAAACCATGGGCCTCTATCTGCTGGGTATGCCTAAGGGAGAAACCATGAGTGTTGATGAGTGGCATTTTAACCCACAAATTAAACGTCTCGCTTCCTGACTTTTCCTCTCTTTGTATTGATCGTTGCTATACTCTTGTCTTAACGCAAACAGCTCTCCAGAGGGAGAGCTGTTTGATTGGCAAGAGTATGACGGATGATACGTCTCACCCTCTGTTACAATTTCCGCCGCTGGGTTTTCCTCGGGCTTGTTTTGCTGGTGCAGATGCCCTTCGGCATTGCGGCATCTGTACGTTTGGGTACGCAAATACATAGTGCCTCCGATGCTGCTGAGCCCCGCGAATTATCGCTGGTGGCCTGTGTCTTTGACGCGCTGGATCAGCCCCTGCATATACAAACCATGCCTTGGCGCCGTGCCCAGCAAGATGTAAAGCGAGAATCGCTGGAAGGTTTTTTTATGGCGATTCCCGATGCCGAGGCTGCGCGCTACGCCACCTTGTCTGCGCCCTTGATGTTGGAAAACTGGTACTGGTTTTCTCTTCCTCAGCAGGCCACTTCTCGCCCCCTGAGCGAACGCCGTACCGGAGTCATACTCGGTAGCCACCAAGAGCGATGGTTGTGGGAAAGACAGATGACGCCGTCGCTGGTGGGCAGAAGCTTACCGCAGTTGCTGAAGTTACTGGTGGCCGGTCGTATTGAAGGAGTCATTGCCGATAAAGAAGACTTTGAGCGCGTGGCCAAGGCAATGGATTTGTCGCCCGCGGATTATGCCTATGAGTTTATTTCCTATATGCCGTTGGCGGTGTATTTTGGCGATCATTTCTTACGTCAACAGCCAGGTTTTTTGCCAGCTTTTAATCGAGAGGTTTATTCCTGTGTTAAAGAGCCGTTTTTTCTGAGCGACAATGAAGAAGACAGTATCAGGCAGCTGCTGCAATTTGTGCCCCAGTGGCTGCAACAGTCTCAATTGCAACAAGCGCTCAAAGCTCACAATCAACAGCACACTGATTTTCCGCTGGAGGAAATTCTGCAGCGCGACCACCAGTGGCGGCAAGCTTTATCTGGGGGCGACGAGCAAGTGTTGACTGATCTGGTCAACGCCGAGCTGACCGCACACTTGCAGCATTGGTTATCCCAGCATGATTTTATTAACGAAATTATTGTCACCGACAAACGAGGGCTTAATGTCGCTGTGCTTCCCTGGAGTTCGGATTATTGGCAGGGTGATGAAGAGAAATTTACCGCAGCGATTGATGCGGACTACGGGCAGTATGTTTTTTCCGGCGTGGAGTACGATGCGTCTACGGCGCGGTTTCAGCTCAGTGCCAGCTCTCCGATTTATCTGCCGGGCGAGCTTGAGCCTCAGGGGGTATTCATTTTAGGTATTGATATTCATCGCGCCTTTTATCACGCTTTACAAAAAGAATTTTAATGCCACGGCTGGAAATCCTACAAGGTGATTGCAGATATTACAGCTTGCCACCTTTGTATCCTTAACTTTTACCCACTTTAATAGCTTATTGCGGCCGATTGCATCGGCCCTGATCTTGCTTTATCCCTGCGCCATGTTATGTCGTGATACCCCTCTTGGGGAGTTGCGCCCACAGTATCTGTGCCTGAGGGAACCGTATGAATTTATCGCAAAAACCTTTGGTCGTCCTTACCGGCGCTGCCGGTAATTTGGGTTCGAGTCTGGTGCAGGCACTGGGTTCAGAGTATCGCCTGGTGAATCTGGACCGACGCGAAGCCGAGGGTGTGACGGCAAACTATACGCTGGACATTACCGATGCACAGTCGGTCGTTCAGGCACTAGAGCTTCTCAAGCGCGACCACGGGGATCAGATAGCGGCGGTGATTCATTTGGCCGCCTACTTTGATTTCTCTGGTGAAGAGTCTCCTCTCTATGAGCAAGTCAATGTCGAGGGTACCAAGCATTTGTTACAGGCGTTAAAAGACTTTGCGGTGGAGCGGTTTATTTACTCCGGTACTATGCTGGTGCATCAACCGGGTGTGCCGGGGGAAAAAATTAACGAACAAACTCCTCTTGATCCCGGCTGGGCCTATCCCAAATCAAAAGCCAAGGCCGAAGAGGTGATACGCGCAGAAGCGACTATGCCCTGGACTTTGTTGCATCTGGCGGGCTTGTACGATGAACAGACGGCGGTGCCCACACTGGCTCATCAGATTACCCGCATATATGAGAAAAATTTTACCAGCCATCTCTATGCCGGTGACCCTCAAGCGGGGCAGGCGTTTATTCATCGCGACGACTTGATGCGGCTATTTCAGCAGGTGGTTGCGCGGCGCAAGGATTTACCTGAGCAGCATCATTTGCTGGCGGGGGAAGAAAGCGTGATGAGTTATACCGCGCTGCAAAATCGCATAGGCGCATTAATTCATGGCGAGCGAGAATGGAAAACGCTCCAGTTACCTAAGCCTGCGGCCAAAGCCGGTGCATGGTTGCAGGTGCGCACGGAACCGTTAGTGCCCGATGACTTTGATCAGGGCGAGGCGCCATTTATCAAGCCTTTTATGATTGATCTGGCCTCGGATCACTATGAACTGGACTGCACTGAGGCGCGAGATATGTTGGGCTGGCAAAGCCAGCACCGTATTTATGACGAGCTGGAATCCTTGATAGGCGCATTAAAAAAAGACCCGCTGGGCTGGTATCAGGCCAACGGCATTACGCCGCCCGAGTGGATGCAAACGGCGGAAGAGAAAGATCGCAATCCTCACCAGTTGTGGCACAGATACCGCGATTGGAGCGGCAAGGCACACCGACAAAATCTGTGGTGCCATTTTCTGATTATGATGTTGGGCGCCTGGCTGGTCGCTTCGCCTGTTGCTCTGGCCTATGGCGCTAGTCCTCTCGGCGTCAGTGATCTGCTCTGCGGCATGGCTTTAATGGTTTTGGGCGCTCTGTCGTTGAGCTGGCGTTTTCGCAGTGCCCGCTGGGTCAGTGTGCTGGTGGGTCTGTGGTTAATGTTTGCGCCTCTGGCATTGTGGACAACGAGTGCTGCCGCCTACCTCAATGGCACCTTGGTGGGTATGTTGGTAATCGGTTTTGCCATCTTGTGGCCGCCGACACCGGGTGTATCACCAGTGGCAGAGTTGACAGGGCCATCTATGCCGCCGGGCTGGAGTTTCAACCCTTCCAGTTGGTTTCAGCGTGCGCCAATTATTGCCCTGGCGTTAGTGGGCCTGTTAATTTCCCGTTACCTCGGGGCCTATCAATTGGGCCATATTGATGGCGTGTGGGAACCGTTTTTTTCCGGTACTCGTGGCGACGCCCTCAATGGTACGGAAGATGTTATTACCTCGAGTGTGTCTGAGGCCTGGCCAGTTCCCGATGCGGCGCTGGGCGGAATGGTGTACGCGATGGAAATTCTCACCGGGCTTTTTGGTTCCACCCGGCGTTGGCGCACCATGCCGTGGCTGGTGGTGTTGTTCGGTTTTATGATTGTGCCCCTCGGCATTGTCTCCATCACTTTTATTATTATCCAGCCGATCATTATCGGCACTTGGTGTACCTTGTGTTTGATTGGTGCGCTGGCTATGTTGATTCAAATTCCCTACTCGCTGGATGAGCTGGTGGCCACTGGGCAGTTTTTGCAAAGGCGCTATCGGCAGGATAAACCGGTGCTGAAAATATTTTTTACCGGCGATACGGATGAAGGACCGGAAGACAAATTGGAAGATGATTTTTCTCGATCGCCCGGCAGCGTCATCAAGGACATGGTGACCGGAGGCGTAAGTGCGCCCTGGTCCATGCTGCTGGTGTCGGCGGTAGGTTTGTGGTTAATGTTTACGCGTCTCACGTTGGAGCATCCGGCGGCTATGGCGGACTGGGAACACTTGGTGGGAGCCTTGTTGTTGAC
>Ga0079223_10000811_pt1 | contig 17308 bp, 16 predicted proteins | sample Stecom2011_FD_75072 | JGI IMG/M metagenome (GOLD analysis project Ga0079223, IMG submission 75072) | Agricultural soil microbial communities from Utah to study Nitrogen management - Steer compost 2011 | ecosystem: Environmental > Terrestrial > Soil > Agricultural land | place: USA: Utah... | reverse complement strand
TATCTTTCTGATGATCACTTCCACGCATTTTCAGCATACAAAGGGCTTTTTCAATTGCACTATCAATTTCAACATACCTTAAAAGCATGTATGAATCAACTATAAAAGGTATTTTACTTGTAACATGAGAGACTTGTCCAAGAAGGTTGTCATTTTCTCTGAGAAGGATACTTGTGACACCTTCACGTTTAAGTGAATTGATCAGGCGTCTTTCAATTTCGCGTAATTCAAAAGCGTCTTCAGCTATGGATTCAAAATGGGTCATACTATCTATAATAACTCTTTTAATGCCAAGAGTTTCAACCAGGTTGACAAAAATTCCGTCCATTTTATCGAACTCGGCAAGAGTAGTATGAGGATCAGAAAAGATAACTTTTAATTTTTTTTCTTCTTCGAGTTTTTTAAAATCCCATCCGAACTCCATTGCATCATGATAATACTGCTGAGGAAACTCCTCGAACGTTATAATGAGTCCAGGTTCGTTATATAATTTGATACCATTGTGTATGAACTGCATGGCAAGAGTGGTTTTTCCTGTTCCCGGAGCTCCTTCAAGAAGGTTGGCAGAACCACGGAGCAATCCCCCTGATATCATATTATCCAGTGCTTTAATTCCAAAAGAAACTCTATTGTCGTTCATAGCCGGTCTCCTGTGTGTTATGAAAACAGGTGTACAATTACTGCTTTCTGTGCATGAAGTCTGTTTTCGGCTTCATCGAATGCCACTGAAATATTTGAATCAAGTATTTCACTGGTAATCTCTTCACCTCGATGCGCAGGTAAACAGTGTGACACAAGAATATCGGATGGTGCGTTTTCCAGTACCTTTTTATTGATTTGAAACTGCTTAAAATCAGTTTTACGGCGTTCCATCTCCTGTTCCTGTCCCATGCTGGTCCAGACATCCGTGTATAATATGTCTGCATTTTTAACTGCAGTAAAGATTTCATGGCTTACATTAATTCTGCTCCCTGTATTTTTTCCGATTTCACAGCATCGATTGAAGATGTCGTGGATTGGAGAATACTTTTCGGGGCATACAGCAGTGAAATTGTAACCCAGTTTGGCACATAAAATCATTATAGAATTACAAACGTTATTTCCATCACCAATAAAAACAACATTAATTTTTGTTTTTGAATGAAGTCGTTCATGAACAGTAAGGGCAAATGCAAGAGCCTGGCAGGGGTGGAATGTATCTGTAAGTGCGTTAATGACTGGTATTTTACTGAATTTTGCAAGTTGTTCCACAGTTTCGTGGCTATATGTTCTTGCGATTATCAGATGAACCCATCTTTCCAGATTCCTTGCAATATCTTCAACACTTTCTCTTTTCCCCATACCTATCATATTCGATGACAGGTTTATCGGGTGCCCGCCTAATTCATTAATAGCGGTTTCGAAGGTTATTCGGGTTCTTAAAGAGGGTTTCTCAAAAATCATTACACCTGTCCTGTCTTTAAAAGCTTCAGGACTGTTGGTGAAACGGTTTTTCTTTATTTTCCGGGCCTCATCTATAATGCTCGAAATTTCTTCGGGAGACAGTTCAAACAATGAAAGAAGATCTTTTTTAGAAGCTGTCATTTAAACTAAATCCGGTTTAAAATTAAAATTTCTACTAATACGAAAAGATAAAATAATAGTTTCACACCTTATAACTGCAAGAAATTGCTTAAGTGTGTTGTGTCAGTATAGCTAATTTATTAAAAAATTGCAAATAAAAATTAAAATAGATTAATAAGATAACAATTTTTATTGAAAAAAGTATATATTATTGTAATAAAGGATCATAGCTAACCGGGAGAGGAACAGTGGAAATTACAGATGTACGGATTATTCTGAAGAACGAGCCCAAACTAAAAGCTTATGCAAGTATCACTTTTGATAATTGTTTTGTGGTACGGGAATTAAAAATTATCAGTGGTTCCGAAGGGTATTTTGTTTCAATGCCCAGCCGCAGGACTCAAAAAGGTACGTTTCATGACATCGCACATCCGATTACCAATGATATGCGGAAAAAAATCGAGGATATCGTCCTTGATGCTTATGAGCGCAAACTCAACATTTCCGGTTCTGAATCAGATCAAACAGGCTGATATACAATATCGCCGAATTGCCTGGTCAAGAATCTTGAACCCAAGCATATAAAAATTGTATTTTTTACCGGGAAATACATAATGCTTTCAGGTGAATGAAATTCTTTTTAAAAGGTTCTTTCAATTCAACTTGTCTGTTTCGTATATTATTGTCCCTGATATATATTAAATGATTACCAATTTTACTGGGGCGTCGACAAGTGGCAAGTCACGAGGTTTTGGTCCTCGCATTCGGAGGTTCGAATCCTTCCGCCCCAGCATATTCCCATTTTTATAAATATTTATAAAATAAAACGGTTGGATTACATTTTCAGGAGGTATACCTTTGGATATTATTAAATTAAAAGCGCGTCAGCGGGAGGGGAAGGGCAAATCCTATACTCGAAAAGCTCGTGCTCAGGGATGGGTTCCTGCAATCTATTATGGTCATAATCGTCAGCCATTGAGTATTGAGGTAGATAATAAGGAATTCGCAACAATTGTACGTAACAGGAAGTTAACCCACGTAATTGATTTGGGTATCGGACAAAACCAGGACGATTCAATGGCTGTAATTAAGGAAATTCAGCGTAATGTTATTAAAGATAATATTTTTTATCATATCGATTTTCAGCATGTGAATATGAATGAAAAGGTTACTGTTGAAGTGCCTGTAATAATAACAGGAGCTTCAATCGGTGTTAAAATGGGCGGTATCCTTGGTAATCCCGTTAAATCAGTTATGGTTGAATGTATGCCTATGGATATTCCGGAAAGAGTCTCTATTGATGTAACTGATCTTGATATCGGTCAGTCTGTTCATGTCAGGGATATCAATCTTCCGAATGTAACTCTGAAGGAAGCACCTGAAGAAGTTCTTGTTGTGGTAACGCATCCTACCCGCGAAACTGCTGATGCTGGTGTTTCGGAAGAGGAGCAGGCAGGAACCGAATCAGCATCCTCATAGATAGTTCAAATATCCTGTAATGAATCTGACTTCACTAATCAGGAAACTGTTTTCAGGATCAAAAATTGAGCAGTCTTTTGATACAGTAATTTTCGGATTAGGAAATCCTGGTCTACAATATCGTAATAACAGGCATAATATTGGATTTTGGGTTGCAGAAAGATTCTCTGGCTGTTTGAAGAATTGTCGGGAAGAGTATATTTGCGATACATCAGCGTTTAGCGGCGTTCTGCGATCAGGGCAAAAGGTGCTGATTATTAAACCTCTGACATATATGAACCGATCTGGTATTGCGATTAAGAATGGTTTAATAAAATCAGGAATTCCTGTTTCTAAAATGATTGTTGTTGTTGATGATTATAATCTTCCTTTAGGAAAGATTCGGGTCCGAAGAAACGGGTCACATGGTGGACATAATGGGCTTAAGTCAATTGTAGAATATATAGGTACAGGTTTCCCTCGATTAAGGATCGGAATAGGACCTCTGCCGGAAAATTCGAATGTAATCGATTTTGTTTTAGGTAATTTTACAGAGCATGAGGAAAAGCTTCTAAAGGAAAATGTACTTGAAAAAGCTGCTTCAGCTCTGAAACTTTTTGTAACTGAAGGTATTGATACTGCTATGAATACCTATAATTAACAAATCCTTCTTCGGATTTAATTAATCCGAAGACATTTCAGACCATAGGAGGTTTTGTGAAACGACCATACGAAACAGTTGTAGTGTTCGATGGGACACTTCCCGATGATCTGCTTCATAAAGAGCAGAAACAACTTGAAGATTTATTGAAGCAGAATGCAGTTTTTGATAAGACTGAGATTTGGGGAAAACGCCAGCTTGCTTATCCTGTTAAGAAAAAGAGAACAGGTTATTATTGTATGTTTCTATTCGAGGCTGAAGGTGACATCGCAGCAACAATAGACAAATATGCTAAACTGAACAACTCAATCCTGAGGCATCTTACTGTTGTAAGGAATCTTAAAAATGACAAGGCACGGGCTGCAGTATTTGCTAGAAGAGAAAGGCCGGTAGAAACTGAAACAGTTAAAGCAGCTAAAGCAGTTGGGGACAAAGAAGAAGAATCGGAAAAGTAAGGAGAATGTAATATGGCAATGCCAAGAAGAAGACTAAAAAAGGTGTGCTGGTTTGAGCAGAATAAGGTTGAACCAGATTATAAAGATATTAAAATCATTTCGAGATATATTACTGAACGCGGGAAAATCGTTCCCCGCCGCCTTTCGGGTGTTACTTCAAAAAACCAAAGGCGGTTAGCTGTTGCTGTTAAAAGAGCACGTCATTTGGCTATGCTGCCTTTTGTAGCAGAGAACATTAAGTAAACAAATCACATCAGATAGGAGCAAATCTGGCTTATGGAAGTCGTTTTAAAAAGGGATTATGAAGGTTTGGGTAAAGCCATGGATGTGGTTACTGTTAAAAATGGATATGCCCGAAACTTTTTGATTCCTCGGGAAATCGCGGTCCCTGCAACTGAGGGGAATAAAAAGAAAGTGGCTGAAACGAAAAAGATTGCTGAGATTCGTGAGGAGAAAAAAATTGTTGAAGTCCGTGAACTCGCCAAAAAAATTGAACAGGTCCCCTGTACTATACCTGTAAAAGTTGGTGAAGGGGACAAGATTTTTGGATCTGTTTCAGCACAGGAAATCTCTGATTTCTTGAAAAAAGAGGGTTTTGATATTGATAAACGGAATGTTGATCTTGATGAACCCATTAAACAACTCGGGGTGTATAACATTAAAATCAACCTTTATCGTCAGGTATCTGCAAAACTGAAAGTGTGGGTTGTAAAAGAGGAAAAATAGAGATATTCCGTTAATTAAACTTTGGGATGATGCCGGACTCATAATTCTGCGTCATTCCTGTTTAAATGAAAGGAACAGCGCAGCTTATGGATATTAGGGGATGTTATGTCGCAATTGTTACCCCGTTTAATAATGATGGATCCATTAATGAACCAGCGCTTCGGGACCATATTGAATTTCTAATTGGTAAAGAAGTGTCAGGGATAGTTCCATGCGGTACTACAGGAGAATCTGCAACACTTTTGTGGGATGAACATAATCTTGTTGTAGATATTGCGATTGATCAGGCAAAAGGACGAGTACAGGTTATTGCGGGAGCTGGGTCAAACAATACAGCAGAGTCAATTGCAGCTGCTCAGCATGCACAACAGAAAGGTGCTGATGCGATTCTTTGTATTACTCCATACTATAATAAGCCAAATCAGGAAGGGCTTTTTCAGCATTTTCGGGCTGTTGCTCAAAAAGTTGATGTTCCGATTGTTGTTTATAATGTTCCAGGGCGGACCGGTGTTAATCTGATTCCGCAAACTCTTGAAAGATTGTGTGAATTTGATAATATAATTGCTGTCAAGGAAGCCAGTGCTGATGTTACACAGGTTTCAGAAATTCACAGATTATGTGGAGACCGTATTTCAATTTTATCTGGTGATGATTCTTTGACACTTCCGATCCTGTCGGTTGGGGGTAAAGGCGTTATTTCGGTTGTAGCTAATATAATCCCACAAAAAATGTGTAACATGATCAGTTCATTTTTTGAAAATGAACTGGAAACTGCCAGAAAAATACATGAGGAGATCCTTCCGTTATCTCAGGCGATGTTTATTGAAACTAATCCGATCTCTGTTAAAACGGCAGTGAATCTTATGGGCATGAGGGGTGGACCGTTAAGATTACCTCTGGTTGAAATGAGTGAAAACAATAAAAAGCAACTCATCTCCGTATTACGTAAGTACAACCTTTATACAGGGAATTGATAGTGAGTCTTGATTTAATAATTGTTGGTGCGCTTGGAAGAATGGGCATTGAGATTGCCAATGTTGTGCTTTCTGATGAAACCGTTAAATTAAAAGCTTGTGTAGAGTACCCTGGTCATCCACGAATCGGTATCGATTACGGGTTAAGCACAGGAAAAGGAACAATGGGTGTTCCTGTGGTTGATTCAATAGACAGTTTGGATTTTACCAACACAGTTCTTATTGATTTCTCATCACCAAAATCAACACGATCTCTTCTTGAAAAAGCACCGCAGAAAAAAATTCCGATGGTTATTGGAACAACAGGGCTTAGTGAGGCCGATATAGAATCAGCAAAAGAGACAGCAAAAGAAGTTCCGATAATAATCAGTCCTAATATGAGTCTTGGAGTAAATCTGCTTTTTTCATTAACACGTCTTGTTGCTTCAAGACTTAAAAATGAATTTGATATTGAGATTATTGAAGCGCATCACAGATTCAAAAAGGATGCCCCGAGTGGGACTGCGCGCAGAATCGGAGAGATTGTCGCAGAAGCAATGGGGCGATCTTATGATGAAGCTGTTGTTAATGGAAGATCAGGAATAACAGATAAAAATCGTTCATCTGATGAAATAGGTATGCATGCAGTAAGAGGTGGTGACATAGTTGGTGACCATACTGTTTTGTTTGCCGGGATTGGTGAACGAATTGAGCTGCGACACCTGGCTCATAGCCGAAGTACTTTTGCAAAAGGTGCTGTGGCTGTTGCCAAATGGCTGTCCGGGCAGAATGCTGGTTTTTATACCATGAATGATGTGCTTGGTTTTTAGATTTCCTTAATCATCCCAGGGAGTTATGAGGATGTGTAAATTATTTGTTTTTGTAATGCTCACCCTTTATTTCACTTTACATGCTCAAAATACTGATCAGGAATCTGGTAAACAGGACGCCTCCACAGAAAGTGTCATAATTGAAGAAGAAGAGGATATCCTTGTTGGTGATGAAGATGAGGATCTGTTAAAAGCCAGTGATATTGATAAAAAAACATCTGATGATGACAGCGTGTCGGATACTGATGATAATTCTCGGGAAAGTGTCGAACAGTCTGAATCTGAGGATGAAAAAGTTTTTAGTGACAATGAAGATGAATTGATACTTGATGGTGGTGAGGAGAGTATTCTTGGTGAAGAACAACTGGTTCCCAGGGAAGAACCGCAAGAGACCTTAGAGCCATCAAAGATGGTGCAGGAAGATGACAGTGGCGAACAACGTGAAGATGAAGACAGGGATTCTCTTTCCGAGAAGATGAAACAATCGTACCGGCCGGATCCGGAAACCGTAAAAAGAGTAAAATCTGTTGAAGGCAGACCTGAAATACCATCTCTACAGGATAGTGTAAAATTAGAAGAAAAAACTCCTGTACGAATCGAAAAAATGCAATCAATCAATTTCGCTGAAAATGTATCAAGATACAGATCACCAAAGCTTGCTATGTTAATGTCTTTTCTGGTTCCTGGAACAGGTCAGGCTTACGCCAGGTGTGGTTGGAGAGCAGGACTATATGGTGCAGTTGAAGCTGCCATTATTGGAATAGGGGCAACATTTGGAGTTAAAGGTAAAAATGCAAAGAAGGATGCAAAGGAATTTGCCAATGAGCATTATGATTTTAAACATTTTGACAAATATTACAATGTGCTGAGCAGACATGTTGGCGATGATACTTTGAGTGAACTTTTCAGTTATCCTTCAGTAGATACTTTCAAGAATATTTATGAAAGAAAAAGTGAAGATTTTTACAAGCTTCTCAGGGACAAGGACAATCCCTTTATCCACGGCTGGGAAGATGTGACTCCGGGATTCGATTCAATTACATTTGTTGTTGATGATCAGAATTATCGACAAGTAACAGACAGTTTATATCTTGTTTACAGGGCAGGTTCAGACAGTACAAAAGCGCAGTTTGGATTCTCTGAATATCAGAAAGAGTATGACAAGATGATGTCGGAATCGAATTCACATTATCGTGTTTCAAAAAATGTACTTACTTTGCTTATTGTTAATCACATAGTAAGTGCTTTAGATGCAGGAATTACAGCCAGAGCTTATAATGACAAAATGCTTGGAAAACAGAGTGTCTGGCAGAATATAAATTTAAAAGAGCAGCAGATAGCAACTGCCTCCGGTCTTTTAAACGGATACGTATTACAGGTAAGGTTTTGAAAACAACATTTTGTAAACTGATATCGTTGTTGATGTTATCTGCTTTTACAGCAGGCGCCCAACTGACTGTAGAAGAGATAACGACAGACAGTATTAATCTTTTTGCGGAAAATAAAGAAACATTCAAGTCGTCAAAACTGGCGATGAGTGCAACCGTGCTGTTGCCCGGTTTGGGGCATCAATACCTTGGCAGGTCAAACAGTGCACTTGCTTATCTGAGTATGGATTTGCTTGCTTTTTTCGGTGCTGTCTTCTGTGAACAGTATTCCAGAAAACTTCAATCTGAGGCGAAAGGATATGCCGGATTGTATGCTTCAGTTCAAAACAGCAAAAAAGATGGAAGATTCTGGCAAATGGTAGGTGCGTTTAACTCAATGAAAGAATACAACGAGGCAGTTAGACTAAATCGTATGATTGATGACGAGTATAATGATGAATCTTTTCACTGGTACTGGATGGATGAATCGTACAGGGATGAGTATAATGAGATTCGCAATAATTCCCACAAATTTCATACAGCTACAGCTTTTTTTATTGGAGCTATGGTATTGAACCGTGTAGTGTCTTTTGTAGATATACGGGCTAAGACTCGCCACAAAGGGATAAAATTTACTCCATCTGTTTCTTCAAACCTGCAATCTTCAGGAATTTCTGTTACAGCCAGTTTTTAAATACTTTACACAGAGGCCATTTCGAATATATAATATATAAACAATATATTGTGTATACGAGACGAGTCTATACAAGATTTAACCTTGGGAGGGAGTAATAATAGATGAGATGCCCATACTGTAGCCACGGTGAAGATAAAGTTGTAGATTCCCGATCAAGCAAAGAGGGTCAGGCAGTACGCAGACGTAGAGAATGCCTCCGATGTGGCCAGAGGTTCACCACCTATGAATATATCGAAAATGTTGCACTAACCATAATAAAAAATGATCAGCGCAGGGAACCTTATGATCGTCAGAAATTAATGCAGGGGCTTGTTGCAGCTTGTAAAAAACGTCCGGTAAGTATTAAAAAAGTCGAAAGTATTGTAGACAAAATTGAAAATCAGATCGAAAAATCCGGAAAAATTGAAGTTCCCAGTTCTGAAATCGGGAAAATGGTAATGATCGAACTCTATAATCTTGATGAAGTAGCATATGTAAGATTCGCTTCAGTTTATCGAAAATTCAAAGATATCAGTGAATTTGTATCAGAAGTCAAAGAAATCGTATCCAAAGGTGACGTGCAGAATAACAAAGGTGATTGATACTATATCCTTGATTATGGTTTACAAAGATTTAATAGTATACCCCCATATCGCAGTATAATAAGTGATTTTGTGTCTGAATTGGGAATTTATTTCAAAAGGTAGTAATTAATTATTATTCCCAAAAAATTCTGCATGAAATGCATTATCATTGGTGCGACAAGGCTCCTCCGCCATAAATAAACAAGAGCGAATATAAATCCAAGATAACCTACTACAATAATTCCTGATGTACCCTGATAGCCATGTCCTATTGCAAAAATTGCTGTTGAAAAAAAAACAGATGCACTGTTATTGTTTGTGAAAACTTTAAACCTGTTGATTAAATATCCCCGAAATACCGTCTCCTCAGTTATTGCAACAACAGTCACCAGAAAAATAGCTAATACAAGTTGATAAAGACCCTCACGCTCAAATATGAATGGTGTCTGGTTTATAGGTGATTGAATTCCTATGTGGGTAAGGATTTGTTGCAGGACAGATGCAGAAAGTGAAACCGGGAAAAATAATAACGCACCAATCAAGGCCTCCAGACCAGCTTCTTTAAAATACAAACCGATATCTGAAAAATTTTCATTATTCCTCCAAATAAAAAATAAAACCAGAAAAAGCAGGCCCAAATCACGTAGGATAGTTTGTACTGCAATAAAAGAGAATAGTTCTGGACCTCTGCTGATAAAAAAAAATGAAAGCAGAATAGATGGAATTATCAGGAAAAGGAATACGAAAAGCTCAGTTGTGCGTTCTTTAATTAAAACAGGTTTGTCACCATTGTTCACATAAGCCTCCCTTTGAGTAGCCGGGTCGAAATTGGTTTCAGATTGAAGCAACAATCATTCCTGGAATTTAAAAGTTTGTTTTACTTCGCATATGCACAGGAAATCGGTTATGATTACAGCTCCTCTATACACCATATCTTCAACTTTTGTTTCATCTTGCAGTGGATCATATTTATATTGTTTAAGGTTAAAAAATATCTTTATTTTTACCTGAACAAGAGATCGAAAAACAGGAGCTCCCAATTGCATTTTATTGAATGTGAAAAGCTGCAAGGCACAGGATATTGTACAGATAACGATTGTCCCTGTACCCTGACTCCAATTCCACAAGGAGAAGGTTATATTTACATTTCTCAGGAAGTGGTTGAATACAGAAAAGATGCACTTAGTCTGGATGCGTTGCAGGCAAAGCTGGCAAAATATACTAAAGAGGGGGAGTATATTTCTATAAGTAAACATTCACCTATTTTAATCTGTGAAACAGCGGCAAAAAAGCGTGGTCTTGATCTGGTTGAAGCGTCAAAGGATGCTTTGCTTTTCTGGAAAGATGGAGTAGTTCCGTTAAGGCCAACACCTTTGATATCTGATTGCAAAAATCCGGTTGAAAATGGTTTAAGTTCAAATGATAAACATGATAATGGATTTAAACAGGATCCTGTATCTGGTCAAGATACAGATTCAGGAAATGATAAGATTTCAGAAAAAAACAGCTTTGAATCAGGGTTGGCAACTGACAATGCTGCTGAATATTGTTCAAATGTTAGTGATCCTTCTTTGGATGATGTCGTAGCCCAGTTTTCTTCAGGACCTTTGGCAGAATTCGCACAGAAAATGGCAAATGATTTACAGGATGCTCCACCAGAACAAAAAACAGAAAACCCTGATCCTCCTTCCGAGACAACAGTGATATCTGGTATAAGAAAAGCAGAATTTAATGATTCTGATTATAATACGGATTCTTTTGTCGCAGAAAACAGATATGAGGATAAGACAACTATTCTGGTACAGAAAGAGAAATGTAATCAAAAAATTAAATCCTCAAAAAAAAAGAAAATACAGGTATTTATTTCAATCGTGGCTATATTACTACTGCTGATCTGCGGTATGCTGGTTTTTTTTCATGTCTTTTATAATAAAGGTCAGGATATTGTAATCGAAACCGAACAGGAGGTTTTTGAGCCTGTTGAAGATGCTCTATTAGAAAAAACATTTTTTAATAAAAATTATCTGTTTGAAGATGCTAATTATAAAGGTATAATTAGTTTTAAACTACCAGATACTCTTAATTACGGAAGATATGAACAGTCGGTACAGGTTAAAGAGAACGATAAAACATTCTCTGTTAATGGTGCATTTACTTTTTCTGAGAAGAAGATTATTTTCAGACCAGATTCATATTCCAAAGATATCGTATGGGAACTTGAAGAATATGATCCTTCAGGGAATACGGTCATTTTTTATGATCCTTCAGAAAATATTAAAGAAACTGCCCGAATCTATCTTCACACCAGAGATTAAATATTTTCAGATCTGTATATTTCTTAATAGATTGTAATAAGAAATTAATCTGTTTTTAATGTAGATGTTTCAATCAAGGCAGTATTTCTGAAAAACGATAATTGAAAAAGGGGATATATGAGTTCTGCTCAATTTAAATTTGGTGAAAATTTGTTTGTTTTGCCTGTTGTGAGCCCTACAGACGGGTATATTGGTATTGATGTTTCCAGACTTAGGGAAAGTGCCGGTATCGTTACGTATGACAACGGAATGGCGAACACTGCAGTTTGTAAGAGCTGTATTACTTATGTTGATGGAGAAAACGGGATACTCTGTTATCGTGGTTATGACATTGAAGATCTGGTTGAACACTGCTCATTTGTAGAAGTAGCTTATCTTCTTGTACATGGCAAACTACCGACAAAAGAGGAACTGAATCAGTTCAGCACATATCTGAATGAACATTCAATGATTCATGAGGATATGCAGCATTTTTTTACCGGATTCCCGCCTAATTCACATCCGATGGCGATTTTATCTGCAATGGTAACATCATTATTCAGTTTTTATCCGCATATTATGGAAGGTGATGCAAATTTTGATATTACAGCGGCAAGATTGATTTCCAAGGTCAGGACAATAGCAGCTTTTTCATATAAAAAATCACGCGGCCAACCTGTTGTATATCCCAGACATGATCTGTCATATTGCGCCAATTTTTTAAATATGATGTTTACTTCACCTGTTAAAAATTACGAAATAAACCATCACGTTGTAAAGGCATTAAATCAACTGTTTATATTGCATGCGGATCATGAGCAGAATTGTTCTACTACTGCGGTTCGTCTTGTAGCCAGTGCCAGAGGTAATCTGTATGCTGCAATCAGTGCAGGGATATCTGCATTATGGGGATCGCTTCATGGTGGTGCAAATCAGGCTGTAATCGAGATGCTTCAGATGATTTATGATGATTGCGGTGATGTGCCGAAATATGTTGAGCTTGCAAAAAACAAAGAGAACAGATTTCGGCTTATGGGATTTGGACATGCTGTATATAAAAACTATGATCCACGCGCAAAAATCGCCAAAACACTGTGCGATACACTTTTGTCTATAATAAATGTAAATGACCCTCTCCTTGATATCGCTTTAAAACTTGAAGAAGTTGCATTAAAGGATGACTATTTTATTTCCAGAAAACTTTATCCTAATGTCGATTTCTATACAGGGATTTTGTACAGGGCAATGGGAGTTCCGACAAACATGCTTACTGTAATGTTTGCAATCGGAAGGCTTCCGGGATGGATTGCACAATGGAAAGAAACTGCTGAACAGGTAGACGGAAAAATAATACGACCTCGTCAGATTTATATCGGTCCACCTCGGTCCGACTACATTCCCATTGATAAGAGAAGCTAAATTGATTGGTTTGAGGTGTACTCAAATTGGTTGAATGTTAATGCACCGGAATATTAATTCAAAAAACACTAAAAATCCCGAAATAAAATCGGGATTTTTAGTGTTTAAAGTTAAATCAGGCTTTAAAGAGCCGTGATTTTATTTTACCGCCGAATTCCTCAAAAAGTATATAAACAACAGGTATGACAACAAGAGTCAGCAATGTTGTCATTGTTAAACCACCGATAACGGCACGGGCAAGTGGAGCCCAGGTTTCTGCACCATCACCGATTTCCAGCGCAAGGGGAACCATTCCAATGATTGTTGTCAACGCAGTCATCAATACAGGGCGCAACCGTATAACACCGCTTTGCTCTGCTGCTTCATAAAGACTTGTACCGCGATCACGAAGCTGATTGATGTAGTCAACAAGAACGATTCCATTATTAACAGCTATACCGACCAACATCACAACCCCCACTAACGCCATGACACTAACAGGAGTGTTTGTTATAAAGAGGAAACCGAGAACACCTATAATTGATAGCGGAATTGTAAACATGATAATAAAAGGATCTATAAAAGATTCAAACTGAGCAGCCATTACCATATATACAAGAATCGCAGCAACAAAAAAGGCTATCATCAGATAGAAGTTAGCTTCTTGCTGGTCTTCTGCATTTCCACCTATTATGACCATGAAATCGGAAGGCAGGGCTAAATCGGACTGTATTTGTTCGATCTGTCTTCGGGCGTTGCTTAAATCAATGCCAGCAAGATTGCATGATACTGCAATGTATCTTTCCTGGTTTTCCCGATAGATAGTAACGGGAGATTGGCTTTCTTTGATGTTGGCTATTTGGCGAAGGGGTACAGAACCTCCGGTTGGGACAGGTATTGTAATGTCACCCAGGGCGTCACGGCTTTGACGGTATTTCTGATCGAATTGAACATAAATATCGTATTCATCACCTTCTTCACGATATCGCGAAATGGTTTTCCCCTGAATGGCGGTTGATACCATTGACGCAATCTGAAGATTGGAAAGATTCAGGTCGTTCATAACATCCTGTTTGAGATGTACATCAAGCTGGGGAACATAATCACTAACATTTAGTTTTATGTCGACAAGTCCTTCAATTTTTTCCATTCGCATTTTGATATCATCCGCAATGGCTTTGGCTTTTACAAGATCATGTCCGATAACTTTTATTTCTATAGCCGACTGGTTTGACATCATACCACCGCCCTCAAAAGAGTAGGTAATACCAGCTATATCCTGTAACTTTTTTCGAAGTTCGTTCTCAATCTCCTTTTGAGATCTGTTTCGTTCATTAAGTGGAACAAGTCTGAAATTAGTGGTAATAGTATTACCTGAAGATCCACCGGGGTTAAATCCACTCTGAGCTCCAAATTGAAACATGGCAGATGTGATTTCCGGAAAATCTTCTTTAAGGATTTCCTCAATTCGTAAAACAATCTGACGAAGTTGTACCAGAGGAGAGCCTGTTGCACATTCAATTGTTACACTTACTCTACCCTGATCGGTTTCGGGCATGAATTCGCCTCCGATTAGCGGTACCAGGGCAAAAGATCCTATAAAAAGCAGAATGACAGCACCTATGACAAATTTTTTATGGTAAATGGACCAATGCAAAAATCTCTGGTATTGTGAAGCGAAAGAAACGAAAATCGAATTTTTGGGTTTGATATCATTTTGAATCGAATTTTCTTTCCTTTTCTTTCTTTTAAGAAAGATAGAAGACATCATCGGTACAAGTGTCAAAGCCACAATAAGAGAAACGGTAAGGCTGAATGTAATTGTAAGTACCATTTCCTTGAACATAACCCCTGTTATATCTGGTACAAAAAGTACTGGTAGAAACACACTTACAGTCGTAAGTGTTGAAGCAATTATTGCGGAACTCACTTCTGATGCACCTTCATCCGCAGCTTTTGAAATGTTTGTGTGTTTATCATGATGCCTGACTATGTTTTCCAGAACAATAATTGAATTGTCAACCAGCATTCCGATTGCGAGAGCAAGCCCTGCCATGGAGATAACATTAAGAGTGAGATCAGAAAGATAAAGAACAGCAAAGGTAAGAATAATCGATACCGGCATGGAAACAGCCATTATCATGCTGCTTCGCCAGTTGCGCAGAAAAAGATAGATTAAAAATACCACGATAATGAAAGCCATGAAAGCGGTACTGCTTAGGTTGTCAATAGATTTGGTTGTGAATTCTGAAGAGTCAAAGATTGTAGAAAACTTGATATCACCCGGGAGGACTTTCAGGATTTCAGGTAATGCCTCTCTGACAAGTTTAGCTGCCAGAACTGTATTGGCGTCTGATTGTTTGCTTAAAATAATGCCGACACCCTGGGCTCCGTTGATCCTGACATCACCGGTTGCCTCTTCAAAACCATCTTCAACATTAGCAACGTCTTTTAGACGGATCGGTACTGCTCCAGGCTTAACAATTACATTCCTGATCTGATCTATGGAGCGATATTCACTATAAATACGAAGGTTATACTCTTTGGTAACTGTTCTAATGTTTCCCGATGAAACGAGTCCGGCACTTCCCTGAATGGATTGAACGATGTTCATGGGAGAAAGAGAGTGAGACGCCAGACGTACAGGATCCAGATTGACATTAATTCTTCTTTCAAGTCCGCCATTGATACCTACTGAAGCAACACCCTTGATTCTTTCGAGTAGTGGTTTAACCCTGTCTTCGCCAAGACGCCGCAGCTCGGCAGGGCTAAGTTCATTTGAATTCATCGACAGTGCCATAATTGGCATCATTGATGGATTCAGAGCAACTACAATCGGCTCATCAGCATCTTGCGGAAGATAATCCCTGACCATGTCAAGGCTGTTGCGCACATCAATTTCCGCATTATCCATGTCGGTTCCCCAGTCAAACTCAAGCATGACAAGTGATCTGCCATTGAGAGATTGTGAAGTTATGTTCTGGATATTTTCGGTAGATGAAACGGCTTCTTCAATTGGTCGGGTAACCAGGTTTTCGATATCTTCAGGACTGACACCGCTATAGCTTGTTACAACAAGAACAATCGGGAAATCAATATCCGGTGTCATTGCTAATTTTAATTGTGATAATGAGAAAAGTCCGAATCCAACGGCAATGATGTATACCATTGTCAAGGCTACTTTTCTCCTTATGGAAAGATTTACAAGCTTCATAATCAATTCTCCGTCCGGTTTACTACTCTGATTGAATCCTCATCATTGACTATGTTCTGACCGGCAATGATGATACTGTCTCCAAAAGAGACTCCATCAGAAACTTCAATAAATCCGCCTGAAATAACACCTGGAATAATACTTACCCTTTTTGCTTTTCCGTTTTTAATCAGAAAGAGATAATAATCAGGGTGTGTAGTTTGTATCCCCTTTTCATCAGTATTGATTACAGTACGGCTTAAAATTGTCATTTCGCTTACTACAACAGCATCTGTATTTTTTTGAGTTTCGATGCGGAATTCTCCAAAAAGACCGGATTTCAGGAGATTGTTTTTATTTGATAACCGAACCTCGACTTCAAGAGTTCTGGTTAAAGGGTCAACTGCTTCATCAATGCGATATACTGTTCCGGTAAAGACTGTATCCGGAAATGACGGAAAAGAGGCTATTACATTTTTCCCGGTTGATAATTTACTTATATCTGTTGATGGTACTTTAATTTTTGCCTTGATATTATCTGCATTAACGATTTTTACAACAGGCTGACCAGCAGGAATCATCTCATTTAAATCAAAATAGATGTTGGCAACAATTCCATCGAACGGGGCTCGCAGAATCGCATTTTCAAACTGAACAGTAGCTTGTTCAACTGATGCTTTTGCCTGTTCATATGAAGCCTGTGCGATATCGTACTTACTTTTTGTCTGGTCAAACTGTTGTTTTGAAACAGCATTTTTTGCAAACAGATTTTCCATTCTTGTAAAATCATCTTTAAGCGTCCGGACACTGATTTCAGCGCTTTTAAGAGCTGCTTCGGCAGCCCTTTTACCCTGGAGCAGTCCCTGGTTGTACTGAACTCCCAGAACCTGTCCGGCTTTGACACGGCTGCCAGGTTTAACATTCAGAGATATCAGTTTTTCCGGAACTTTACTGTAAACGACAGCATCATTTTGCGCTTCAATACCACCTGTCAGTCTGATATAGCTCGAAATGGAATCAGGTTTTGCAACATATACTTCAACCGGAATTATCCGTTCAACCTCAGCCGGTTTTTTGGGTGTACATCCGCTAATCAGTACCAGTGTTGTTAAACAGATGATCCCGCCAACAACTGTTTTCTTGTTCATAT
>Ga0079223_10000810_pt1 | contig 17331 bp, 18 predicted proteins | sample Stecom2011_FD_75072 | JGI IMG/M metagenome (GOLD analysis project Ga0079223, IMG submission 75072) | Agricultural soil microbial communities from Utah to study Nitrogen management - Steer compost 2011 | ecosystem: Environmental > Terrestrial > Soil > Agricultural land | place: USA: Utah... | reverse complement strand
CAACTCCATAAAAGTTGGATTCGAAACCTTGCTCATCCTTGTTTAATAGAGCCTTTATTGTCCAGTACTCCACAGGGATAAATTCATCAATTTCAGATTCTCTGTCGCAAATGAGCTTTACAGCCACTGATTGAACTCTACCAGCACTTAATCCCTTTTTTATCTTTTTCCATAGGAGGGGACTAATTTTATATCCCACAAGCCTGTCCAAAATTCTCCTTGCCTGTTGGGCATCCACAAGATTCTTGTCCAGGTTACGGGGGCTCTTTATTGCCTGCTTGATTCTTTCCTTAGTAATCTCATTGAACTCAACCCTGTACTTTTCGTTTTCATCCAGGCCAAGAATATATGCAAGATGCCAGGATATGGCCTCCCCTTCCCTGTCCGGGTCAGTTGCTAAAAAAACCTTGTCAGCCTTTTTGGCTTCCTTTTTCAGATCCTTTATAAGTGGACCCTTCCCTCTGATGTTTATATAGTCAGGCTCGAAGTCATTTTCAATTTCTACTCCAAGACGGCTCTTGGGAAGATCTCTTACATGGCCAACTGAAGCAACCACCTTGTAGTTTCTTCCTAATATCTTACTTATTGTTTTCGCCTTGGCCGGGGACTCGACTATTACCAAATATTTCGACAATGATTACACCTCCGAAGCAATCCGGATACTAAACAATTGTAAATATCCTGCTGCTCATTTCCTTTATTATACCTTTCAACTCTAAAATAGTAAGAGTACTTATTACGGTCTGTATGTCCAATCCTGATTTTAAAACTATTATGTCACTATGTGCAGGTCCCTCCTTAAGGAATTCAAGCACACGCATTTCTGTCTCACTGAGGTCAATTTCATTTAATCTATCCTCATCTTTTGTTTTTTTAATTAACTGCAGTTCCCTTACCTCTTCCAGTATATCATCCATGTCAAGTAGTGGCTTTGCCCCATCTTTTATAAGTAGGTTGGTTCCCTGACTATAAATGCTATTGATGTTCCCTGGCAATGCGAATACGTCCTTACCTTGGGCAAGGGCATGATGGGCAGTGATCAAGGACCCTGACTTCTGTTGGGCTTCCACGACTATTATTCCCAGGCTTAGACCAGAGATTATCCTGTTTCTCATGGGAAAATGAAAATTGTAGGGCTGGGCACCAGGAGGAAACTCACTTATAAGAGCTCCATTATCTGCAGCATCCTTATATAATCTGAAGTTCGATTTTGGATAAACGTTGTCCAAGCCGTTTCCAAGGATACCAATGGTTCTCCCTCCATTCTCCAAGGCAGTCCTATGGGCAATGGAATCAATTCCAGCAGCCATTCCACTCACAATGGTCACTCCCATGTTAGTAAGGTCTCGGGCAAATCTTTCAGCAGCCCACTTGCCATAATTGGTTGCTTTTCTGGAACCAACAATACCCATTGCGATATGGTCTCTGGGTTGAAGTTTCCCCTTTATGTAAAGTACAAGTGGTCTATCAGGAATTTCAGAAAGCTCCTCTGGATAGGTATTGTCACAAACTGTGACAACATCTATACCAAGGCCATCAAGCTTTTCCTTGTATTCTTCAATGCTGGATTTGAAATCAGACTTGGCAATTCTTTTCAAAATACCACTGCCTAAAAGTCCCAAGTTTTCAAGATCACTGTGGTTAAAATCATGGATTTCACTTATATCTCCCAAGTATGATCTTAACTTATCAATAACATCACTATAGATTCCAAGGCTATTTAACCAGATAAGAGTGTCTCTTTCCAAGTTCATAAATTACCCCCAATATTTTTTGTCTAGGCTTCTATATTGGATTGCTTCCAGAAGATGTTTGTCATCAATATTTTCTACTCCATCCAAATCTGCCAGTGTTCTGGCGACCTTCAATATTTTATTATAGGTTCTTCCACTGAATCTGAGCTTATCGAATGCGCTTTTCATTATTTTTTCACTGGATGGTGTTAACTTGCAGAATCTTTTAATTTCCTTGTTACCCATTTGTGAGTTTGTGTATATATTCAACTCTGAGAACCTATCTATTTGGGTTTGTCTTGCTCTTGATACTGATTTTCGCATGTCATCTGAAGATCTTGATTGAATATCTGTGTTTAACTCTTCATATTTAACCGGCAATACCTCTATATGAAGGTCAATTCTATCAAGCAACGGATGACTGATCTTCCCGAGATACCTATCTATCTGGTTCTGATTGCAGGTGCATTGATGCATAGGATCTCCATAGTATCCACATGGACATGGATTCATGCTTGCTACAAACATAAAGTCCGATGGATATGTCAGAGAAGCATTTGCCCTTGAAATATGTACAAATCCGTCCTCTAGTGGCTGCCTTAGAACCTCCAAAACACTTTTTTGAAATTCAGGCAGTTCATCAAAAAATAGGACACCATTGTGAGCCAAGGAAACTTCTCCAGGCTTTGGAATCCTGCCACCACCTATTATTGATACCCCAGACGATGAGTGATGCGGTGCTCTGAATGGCCGCTCCTTCATTAGTCTGCTTTTTCTCAAAAGCCCTGAAATACTGTATATTTTTGTAACTTCTATGGATTCTTCAAATGATAGGTGTGGAAGAATACCAGGAATTCTTCTAGCAGCCATAGTCTTTCCTGAACCAGGAGGTCCAATGATCAGAAGATTATGCCCTCCAGCAGCAGAAACCTCCATTGCACGCTTAAGGCCGTCCTGTCCCTTTATGTCTGAGAAGTCGTACTGGCTATCCCCAGAAGTATCCTCTGCCTTGATTTCTGCAATGTATGGTCTTATTATGTTTTCACCGTTTAAATGATTAATCAGGTCAAAAATATTCTCGACAGGAATAATATCTACATCCTCAATTATTCCACATTCCTCCCTATTGCCATAGGGTATGATACACCTTCTGATTCCAAGATTTCTTAAGGATATTATCATTGCCAGGGCTCCATCTATTGGGTTTACAGTCCCATCCAGGGATAGCTCACCTAGAAATGCCACTTCCTCCGAATCAAATCCTTCCACTAAACCATCTGAAATCAGAATTCCTGCAGCAATTGCCAAATCCATCTGAGAGCCATCCTTTTTTAGGTTTGCAGGTGCTAGATTAACAGTGATCCTACTTAAAGGAAACTCAAATCCACTGTTTCTTATTGCAGTTCTAACTCTCTCCTTGGATTCCTTTATTGCAGCATCAGGCAGTCCGACAATTGTAAACATGGGCATACCCCTAGACAGGTCTACCTCAACCTCCACAATATGTCCATCCAGTCCTTGCAACACACAAGTCTTGACTTTTGAATACATAGAACCTCTCCCTTGCAAGTTGATGTGTACTAGAAATGTTTATTCCCCATTGAGAATAAAATTATCTTATTTTACAATGAAAAAGCATTTTCAAAGTGGTTGATTATTTTTTTCTCCATAGGATATACTTCAATGACATCAAACCTTACCTGAACATCATACATCTTGTTTTTCTGAAGGTACATCAGGCAGGCATTTGCTATTTTCTTTTGTTTCCTTGAATTGACGGATTCATATGCATATCCGTAATCATTGCCCATTCTGGTTTTTACCTCAATAAAAGCCAATATATCCTTGTCATAGGCAATTATGTCCACTTCACCTATTTTGTTGCGATAATTTGTTTCCAGAACATTGTAGCCCTTATCTGTCAGATAGTTTAGGGCTAGTTGTTCGCCTATTCTTCCTGTTTTGATGTGAGATTTCATAGCTATCCTTTCAGAATGTTTTTTAGGAACGTCATCCTGTGTTTATTGGTAGGACCAAGTTCAACAAGCGCATCCCTGTGATTTTTTGTTCCATATCCCTTGTTTTTGGCCAGGTCATAGCCTGGATGCACCATATCCCATTCCTGACACATCCTATCCCTGTAAACCTTTGCAAGGATCGAAGCGGCAGAAATGCCGTGAACAAGGTTGTCTCCATCAATCACGGCTTTTTGTGGGATATTTGATTCAACCTCTTCAGCATCCACCAAGATGTAGGATGGGCTGATTCTATTTCCTTCCTTATCCCTTAGATTTTGCAATGCAAGCTTCATAGCCAATCTTGTAGCTTGCTTAATGTTGATTTTGTCTATGATTTCAGGGCTGACCACTCCAAATCCATAAGCTACAGCCTCGTCTCTTATTATGTCAAAGAGCTTTTCTCTCTTTTTCTCGCTTAATTTCTTGGAATCCTTTACTCCATCAATGGTCAATCCAGCTGGCAGTATCACTGCACCTGCTACTACATCACCATATAGGCAGCCCCTACCAACCTCATCTATGCATGCAATATGCTTGTGGCCTTCAAAATATAACTCTTGTTCAATTTCAAACATACTATTCACCTCTTTTGGGGTACTCAAGAGTAATTTTACCCATCATTCCCCTTCTAAACTCATCCAGAATAATTCTACTTACCTTTTCGTAATCAAAGGTTCCCCACTTGAGAAGGCAGCCCCTCTTGGCAGCGATTGCTTCCATAGCTTCCAAAGGTTCACAGTCCTTGGACATTTCGATATTGTACCTGTCAATGAGTGCCTGTGACTTAACAATCATCAGTTTTTCAACAAGTTTAAGGGCCAAGGTTTCAGTATCAAGTATTTCATCCTTGATTGCACCTGTAAATGCAAGGTTTATTCCAACCTGTTCGTCCTCAAATTTGGGCCACAAGATACCAGGAGTGTCCAGCAACTCTATTCCGCCCTTTGTTTTTATCCATTGGTTGGTTTTAGTTATGCCAGGTCTATTACCTGTCTTTGCACTCCTTCTCCCGGCTAGACTGTTTATCAATGTTGACTTTCCAACATTGGGTATACCAAGAATCATGGCTCTAATTGGTTGGTTAATTATACCTTTCCTGGCATTGTTAACCCTTTTTTCATCCATTACCCTTCTGGCTTCTGTCACAAGATCATCAACACCCTTGCCTGACAAGGAGTTTAAAAGTATGGATGATATGCCCAAGTTTTTGTAATGATCCTGCCACTGACGGTTTGCATTTGCATCAGCCAGGTCTGACTTGTTTAGAAGTATAATTCTTGGCTTTCCTCCAACCAGGGATTCAATAACTGGATTTTGGCTACTGTATGGAATTCTTGCATCAAGGAGTTCAAATACTATATCAATCATTTTCAGATTCTTCTGTATTGACTCCCTGGTTTTTTTCATATGACCTGGATACCAGTTAATGTTCATACTCATATTAACACCCACTTAAATAAAAATTGGGACTGAAACAGTCCCATTAATAAAATCTTTTTTCTTTAACTTTAGCAGATTTACCTTGTCTTTCTCTTAGGTAGAACAGCTTAGCTCTTCTTACTTTACCTTTTCTAGTAACAACTAGTTTTTCAATTCTTGGTGAGTGAATTGGGAAGGTTCTCTCTACTCCTACTCCATATGAAAGTCTTCTTACTGTAAAGGTTTCCCTTGCTCCTCCACCTTGAACCTTTAAAACAGTACCTTCGAAAATCTGAACTCTTTCTCTTGTACCTTCTATGACTCTGTAGTGAACCTGTACTGTGTCTCCAACGTTGAACTCAGGGAGATCATTTCTCAATTGTTCATCTTCAAGCATTTTGATAATATCCATTTTGTATCCTCCCTTCTACCTAGACGTTCTTGCCCTTTAAGCAGAGGACCGTCCTTACTTATACCTTAGGTATTATAGCATACCGGAACATTCAATTCAACTATCTTTTCCCAATCATCTTCAGCAATGAATCCATTAGATCAAGCTGATCCTTGGGGTTTTCTATTTCCTCCAACATATCCGGTCTTTTCATAAATGTAGTGCGTAGTGCACTTACCCTTCTCCAAATGTCAATTTTCGAGTGGTCCCCACTTAGGAGCACATCCGGTACTTTGAAACCCTTAAATACTCTTGGCCTGGTGTACTGTGGGTATTCCAATAGTCCTTCGTAGTGAGACTCAATCTCGTAGGATTCTTCAGATGATAAAACCCCAGGCATTAACCTGCTTATTGAATCAATCAATACCATGGCAGGCAACTCTCCACCAGTTAAAACATAATCCCCTATTGAGATTTCATCATCAACATAGTTTTCGATTATCCTGTTGTCAACACCTTCGTAATGGCCAGCTAAAAGTATGAGATGGTCTTCATTAGCCAACTCCTTGACCAATGATTGGTTCAGGATTTTTCCTTGGGGTGAAAGATATATCACCCTTGAACCAACCCTTCTACAAGACTCTATGGCTGAATGAATGGGTTCAGGTTTCATAACCATTCCCCTTCCACCTCCATAGGGGTAATCATCCACCCTCTTATGCTTGTCTGTGGAATAATCCCTGATATTGATGGCATTAACATCTATGGCTTCAGAAGCAATTGCTCTTCCTACAATGCTATAGTCTTTTAGCATGTCAAATATTTCAGGGAAAAGGGTCAACACATCGATTTTCATTCAATCATTCCTTCAATAGGATCTACAATTATTATTTTTTCAACAACATCCACAGAAGCTATAAAGGCTTCAACAGCTGGAATTAGATATTCTTTGCCGGTGTCTGAAGTTACTACATAAACATCATTAGCTGAGTTTTGGATTACATCTGTTAACTCCCCAATAAAGGTTTCTGATTTATCATAGACTCTACAGCCAACAAGGTCTGAAATAAAGTAGTGGTTTTCAGGCAACCTGACCTTGTCCTCTTCATCTACGTAAAGGTACTCATCCTTAAAATCCAAAACCTTGTTTATGTCCTCAAGACCTTTAAACCTCAATAGGACCATGCCCTTGTGAAGCTTCACACCACTAACGTGGACCTTGATCTTATTCTCGCCAACATAGGCTTTCTCAAGTTCAAAAAACCTTTCAGTAGAGTCTGTCAGAGGAAACACCTTCAGGTCTCCCTTTATTCCGTGTGTTCCCGTTAACTTGCCAATTACTGTATATTCCATGCTTACACCCGCCAATGCGTCAATTATTGAATGATTTCAACAACCACTCTCTTGTTGTCCTTGATAGCAGCTGCCTTGACCACAGTTCTAATGGCCTTTGCAATTCTTCCCTGCTTACCAATGATTTTCCCCATATCATCAGGTGCGACTTTCAATTCTATGATAATTGATTGGGATCCTTCCACTTCGTTTACACTGACCTGGTCAGGATTATCTACAAGTGCCTTTGCAATAAATTCTACCAATTCACCCATTATCTGCACCTCCGAGATTATTCAGCAGTTTCTTCTTCAGTCGTAGTTTCTTCTGCCTTATCGTACAAACCGCTATTCTTGAATAGTCTTTCAACTGTCTCAGTCGGTTTTGCACCATTCTTAAGCCACTTAGCAGCTTTCTCATTGTCTATCTTTACTGTCTTTGGTTCAGTAAGAGGATTGTAGTATCCTAGCTCCTCAATGAATCTACCATCTCTTGGTGCTCTTGAGTCAGCTACAACAATTCTATAGAAAGGAGTCTTTTTTGCACCCATTCTTCTTAGTCTTATTTTTACAGCCATTTATTTCACCTCCCATTATCACTTAGTATCTATTTAGAAAAAGGGGAAACCCATCTTCCCTTTTTTCTTCGATGGTTTACTCATGTCAGAAAACTTCTTCATCATCTTTTTTGTTTCCTTGAATTGCTTTAGAAGTTTATTGACATCCTGTACATTTGTGCCGCTACCGGCTGCAATTCTCTTTCTCCTGCTACTGTCAATCATATCTGGATTGTCCCTTTCCTTTTTGGTCATGGACTTTATAATAGCTTCTATTCTAGCAAGCTCACTATTGTCTACATTTAAACCCTTAAGCGCCTTTGAATTCATGCCTGGTATCATTCCAAGTATCTCATCCAATGGTCCCATGTTTTTCATCTGTTCAAGCTGGTCTAGAAAATCGTCAAATGTGAACTGTGCAGTTCTCATTTTCTTTTCCAGCTCCATTGCTTTCTTTTCATCAATGTTTGATTGGGCTTTTTCAATAAGACTTAATACATCACCCATTCCAAGAATCCTTGAGGACATTCTGTCCGGATGAAAGGGCTCCAGCTGATCGAGTTTTTCACCCATACCAACAAATTTGATGGGCTTGTCGGTTACTGCCCTAATGGACAGGGCCGCACCACCTCTGGCATCGCCATCAAGTTTTGTGAGTACAACTCCCGTTATGCTAAGCTGGTCGTTGAATGCCTGGGCGACGTTTACTGCATCCTGACCCGTCATGGAGTCCAACACCAAAAGTATGTCATCGGGATCGGTCGCTTCCTTGATCTCAGTTATTTCCTGCATAAGGTTCTCGTCAATATGGAGTCTTCCTGCAGTATCTATTATTATTACGTCATTTCCATTTTTCTTGCCATGCTCCATGGCTGCTTTTGCAATATCCACCGGGTTATGCTTATCACCCATTGAGAAAACTGGTACACCGACCTTCTCACCTACCACTTCAAGCTGTTTGATTGCTGCAGGCCTATAGATATCACAAGCTACAAGTAAGGGTCTCTTGTTTTGCTTCTTTAGGTTGTTGGCAAGCTTACCGGATGTGGTTGTCTTACCGGCACCCTGCAAACCACACATCAATATTACCGTAGGAGGCGTTGAAGCCATATTCAGTTTGACTTCCCTGTCTCCCATAAGAGCAGTCAATTCATCATTTACAATCTTAATAACCTGTTGCCCGGGAGTCAGGCTTTCAAGAACCTCAGCACCCAGTGCTCTTTCCTTGATTTTCTTGATAAAATCTTTGACAACCTTAAAATTGACATCAGCTTCCAATAAAGCCAATCTAACTTCCCTTAGAGCTGCGTCCAGGTCTTTTTCACTGATTTTTCCCTTGCCTTTGAGCTTTCCCAAAGCATTCTGAAGTTTTTCTGATAAACTTTCAAATACCAAAATGAAACCTCCTATATCTACAGTAAAATGTCAGAAATCAGGCTTTCTATCATCTTAGCCTTTTCGACAATTTCATCGTCAGATGACTTTTCTCCAATAATACAAATTTCACGTGCTAGATTTCTCGACTCACGTATGGCCTCTTGGCTCTCATAAAACTTATCTACAAGTCCTAACTTCTCCTCGTACTTAAGCAGCTTATCCTCTGCCCGCTTAAGAGTATCAAATACTCCCTGCCTGCTTATTTGGAGCACTTCTCCTATTTCAGACAGTGAAAGGTCATTGTAGTAATACAAATCAATAACCTGGTATTGCTTGGGACTTAAGAGCTTTCCATAAAAGTCGAACAATATGCCAATTCTAACCAGCTTCTCCATTTTATCACCAACTTATTATACTGTCAAGCACTATCCTTGACAGTATAATAATATTTTAAAACTCATAATTTGTCAACACCTATTCGAATATTGCATCTATAAAGCTTTCAGTATCAAATGGCTGAAGATCCTCAACCTTCTCTCCCACGCCAATAATCTTTATGGGCAACTTCAGCTCAGTCTGAAGTGCAATGGCCACTCCACCTTTTGCAGTCCCGTCTAGTTTGGTCAAGGCAACCCCAGTTATGTTGGCAACCTCCTTGAATACTTTGGCCTGATTTATAGCATTTTGACCCGTTGTGGCATCAAGAACCAGGAGCACTTCCTTTGTAGCTTCTCCATATTCCCTCTCAACTATCCTGAATATCTTATTTAGTTCGTTCATTAGGTTTGATTTGTTGTGAAGCCTACCTGCTGTATCACAAATCAATATATCAGCCTTCCTGGCCTTGGCTGCCTGGATTCCATCGAATATCACAGCAGCAGGATCAGAACCCTCCGTATGGGAAATTATCTCAGCTCCTGCCCTCTTGCTCCATTCTTCCAGTTGTTCTATAGCTGCAGCTCTGAAGGTATCTCCAGCTGCTATTAGGACTTTCTTACCATTCTGCTTGAATCCATATGCCAACTTGCCAATGGTAGTGGTCTTGCCAACACCATTAACCCCTACTACCAAAAGCACTGATGGATGTGGTAGTAAATCAAGATCGTTTCCAGGAACCGACTCAATCATAAGCTTCTTAATTTCCTCCTTCAGGAGTCCCTTTACATCTTTTGGATCACTTACCTTCTCCTCACGAACCCTTTCCCTAAGTCTATCAATGATCATCATGGTTGGGTTGACGCCCACATCCGCAGATACCAGTACATCCTCAAGGTCATCAAATAACTCCTCATCCACTCCCTTGTATCCGCTGATAATGTCCTCAATCTTGTTGCTCATGTCCTTACGAGTCTTGGCTAGGCCATTTTTTAGCCTATCAAGGATGCCTCCCGACACTGGGCCTGCATCATCAACTTCTGCCTCATCATCAAGACCAAGGGCATCCTCAACCATGCTGGAAGTCTTCTCCTCGTTGCCATCTTCAAGATCATCATCTTCATCTTCTATTTCAAGACCATTATCTGTGTTTTGGGACTCAAGGGTCTGATTGTATTCCTCACTCTTCCTCTTGTCTTTTTTGAACCAATTAAACATATTTCTCCTCCTAGCTTGCTATTTCGTCGTAGTCCTTAAGTTTTAGTGAAATCATCCTGCTTACGCCTTCCTCCTCCATGGTTACGCCATATAAGACATCAGCAATTTCCATGGTGGTTTTCCTATGTGTAATTAGGACAAATTGGGTGTTGTCCTCAAGGCTGTTGAGGTATGATGTATATCTGCTGATGTTTGCCTCATCAAGGGCTGCATCAATTTCATCAAGTATACAGAAAGGTGATGGTCTTGTTTTCAGTATGGCAAACAAGAGTGCAACGGCTGTAAGAGATTTTTCTCCACCAGATAAAAGTGTCAGACTTTGAAGCTTCTTACCTGGAGGTTGAGCCATTATATCTATCCCTGCAGTCAGTATGTCATCACCATCTTCGATCTCAAGCCTAGCTTTTCCTCCTTTGAAGAGCACAGAAAAGGTTTCGCTGAATCTCTCATTGATTTCCTCAAAGGACTTTCTGAACTGGACCCTCATCTTTTTCTCCATGTCCTTTACAACGGACTCTATGTCCTCCTTTGCCCCATTAAGGTCCACCACCTGTTTGTTTAGGAATTCGTACCTTTCCAGGACATTGTCATATTCCTCTATGGAGCTAATGTTTACATTACCCAGTTCCTTGATTCCTTGCTTCAATTCAGAAATGGTTTTCTTTGTCCCCCTTATGTCCTCAATGTCAGAATATATTTTTTCAGCCTCTGCCAGAGTGATTTCGTAATCATTTTCCAGCTTTTCTAGAATATTTTCAATCTGCAGCTGAGCCTTGGCCTGATCCACTTCAAGCTTGTTCAACTCCCTTTCAACAGAAGTCTGACGCTTGGTCAGCTCCCTTAACCTATCCTGAATTTGATAGAACTCCTTCATTAGTTTTTCCTTTTCCCCGACCTTTTCCTTCAATAAGAGAGATTCTTCTTCCTCTGTCGTTGATTGTCTCTGGATATATTCACACAGGCTTTTCTTTTCAAGGGTGTTTTCTGATATTTCCATCTCAAGTCTGTCAAGTTCTGTTTCCTTTAGCTTAATGGACTCCCTGGTCTCTGAAATGGATAGTTCATTCTCCTGTATTCTTTCCTTGAAAGTACCCAATGATTTCTCCAGGGCGTTCAGCTTGATTCGAGTTTCAGTAATATCGTTATCCAATATGGTTCTGTTGTTTTTGTATTCATCGAGAGCCTCCTGCATGCCAGCCAGGTCTGTATAAAGCTTGTCATGACTATCCTTTAAGGCATCCTGGTCTGACTTAAGCTCAGCTTTTTTTGTTTCAAGCTCCTTAAGTTCATCCCTTAATCCTGATATTTCGGTTCTTTTAGAATTGATTGACTCATTTTGAATTTCGTACTGATACTCCATATTGTCCATTTCTTTTTCAAGAACAGTAGTTTTATCAATTAAACCCGTCTTTTCCTGGATTAAGTTATCGTACGCTTTCCCCAGCTGGTTCAATTCTGATTCAATGGTCACTATGGCTTTAGTTTTAGCTTCAATTTTTAACTTGATATTCTTGATTTTTATTTCCAAGTCTGCCAAAGTATGTTTTCTATTCAAAATGCTAATTGACTGATTTTTTGTACTCCCTCCGGTTAGACTGCCTCCCGGGTTGATGATCTCACCCTCCAGAGTTACAATCCTGGATTTGAAACCGGATTTTTTTGAATAATTGATAGCATCTTCCAGTGAGTTTGCAAGTATTGTCCTGCCAAGCAGGTTCATAAAGATTTTGCTATACTTTTGATCAGCTTCAAGGATGCTTGAAGCCGCTCCTATGAGACCATATTCTTTCCTATCCCTATCCTCTATGCTGATTTCCCATCCTGAAACCGTATTAAGGGGCAGGAATGTTGCCCTACCTTTCTTTTCAGATTTAAGGTAGTCAATCATCCTCCTGGCACTGACGTCATCCTTGACAACTATGTTCTGAATTGATGAGCCCAAGGCCACCTCAATAGCCTTCATATACTTTTTATCCACGGTAAACAGGTCGGCTACGGTTCCAATAAACCCATCTCCTAGTTTGGTATCTTTGTTGATTGCCTTAACTAGTGACTTAACACTGTTGTAGTAATCCTCGTATTCTTTTTCCATATTCCTATAAAGCTTTTGAGATGATATGGAAGCATCCAGTTCCTTCTGATCCTCCTGGAGCTTGGCTTGTTCAGAGCCTATCCTAGCTTTAAGCTTACTTGCCTTAGCTTCAACTTCCATGATTTTTTCTTCGTTAATCCTCTTTGCTTCAAGGAGACTCTCTAGATCTCTACTTTTATTTTCCAACCCATTTTTCAATCTTGAACATTTGTCGGCAATTGAATTCTCATCCTCTGTAAGAATATCAAGCCTTCCCTTTATGCTATCCTCAAAGGAAGCAATTGTATTGCTTTCGCTCTTCTTGTCCGACAGTGATGAATACAAGGTCATAAGCTGATTCTTTTTGTCTGCAATGGTCTTTTCCAGACTGAGTGTTCTTCCATCAAGGGCTTTTCTTTCTTCAAACTTCCCATCCAGGTGTGCTTTTAACATGGCTACTTCATTATCCAACCTATCAATTTCAATAGTGGATGTATCCTTCCTCGTGTCGCCGGCGTGAAGAAAGTCCTTGCCCTTGGCTATTTCTTCATTTAACCTTGCAACCTCCTTCTTAAGATGGGACTCCCTTTCCTCCAATATCTTGACCCGGTTCTTTGAACTCTCAAATTCCTGTATACTCTCCATCTTGAGTGTTCTTTTTTCCTCAATAATTCTCTCCAGACTTTCAATGCTTGACTTTAGAGTAGAGTACCCTTCCTCAACCTGGGTGCTATCAGCCTCAATTATGGCTTTTTCACTGTCCAAGTCAATCCTCTTACCTTCTGCATCATCCAGTTTGGTCTTCAAACGATTTACTTCATATACTGAAAGACTGGAGTCAAGCCTTCGCAATTGCCCATATAGCTTCTGAAATTCCTTGGCCTTCTCTGCCTCGGTCTGGAGATTCTCCTTCTGGTTTTTTATTTCGTGAAGCAGGTCACCGATTCTTGTAAGATTAGTTTGAGTTCTTTCAAGTTTTCGCAATGCTTCCTGCTTCTTAGACTTATACTTTACAATACCGGCTGCTTCCTCGAAGATATTTCGTCTGTCCTCAGGCTTGTTTGAGAGGATCTCATCTATTTTCCCCTGTCCGATTATTGAATAGCCTTCCTTACCCACACCTGTATCCATGAAAAGCTCACGAATGTCCTTGAGTCTGCAGGAATTCTTATTTATGTAGTATTCACTTTCACCTGACCTGAACATCCTTCTGGTTACTGCAACCTCTCTATAGTCTATGGGTATCCTGCCAGTGGTGTTGTCAAAAACTATGGTGACTTCAGAGTAGCCTAGGGCCTTTCTTTTTTCAGTACCTGAAAAAATGATGTCCTCCATCCGGGTACCTCTTAGGTTTTTCACACTTTGCTCACCAAGGACCCATCTTATGGCATCTGCAATATTGCTTTTGCCACTTCCATTTGGACCGACAATAGCCGTTACCCTGTCATTAAAGACAACTTCAGTTTTTTCAGCAAATGATTTGAATCCTTGAATTTCTACTTTTTTTAGATACATTGTATACACTCCATTCCGGCCTCAATGACCATCCCCTACAAAGGTTCCCGTTTGGGAACCTTTATAAGGGATTATTATTAATGTATAATTTCGTTTCCTCACCTAAGTCAATGACCCTCTCGTCGTTTTCCATAGATAGTATTATTCTACTATCTTTTCCCCTGAAAGGAATTATTCTGACTTTTGTCAGTCCGTAGTCCTCAATCAGTCTCTCCTTGTTTTTGCCATGTTGACCAGCAATAATTGATGTCCTGGAATTGGCACATTTGATTGTCAAGCTCTTACCCTTCGTCTCAATCTTATTCCTGGCTATGTATTCCCTTAAAAGTAAAGAGAACACTTGCTCCTCAACCAATTGTCTGAAGGATGGATGGAAGGGTCCCGCAACAACATCCCTTCCCATTTGAATGTTTTCCGTTGGTTGAAGCCCGATTCTGATTACAGGGATATCATGGGCAGTAAAGGCCATTAATATAATGGCAGCTGTTTCGATGGCTTCCTCTATGCTTAGGGGAGCATAGAGTCCATCCTTCATCTGTCTTTCAAGTGGGGTATTCCTAATGACAAGAGTGGGATAAATTCTGATCATGTCTGGACCCATTTCAAGTACTTTTTTTGCAGTTTCAAGGCTCTTGGCCTGACTATCTCCCGGGAGGCCAAGCATAATCTGATGTCCAAGCTTGAATCCCCACTCCCGGATAAGCCCGCTTGATGCATATACATCCTCATCCCTATGGCCTCTTTCGCTCATGGCTAGAACTTCATGGTCAAGTGACTGGACTCCCAACTCTATAGTATCAACCTGAAAATCCTTTAGAAGTCCCAGAATATCCTCATTAATGGCGTCAGGTCTTGTAGACAACCTTATGTTGTGAATCTTCCCTTCCATTTTATATTCATATGGAACCCTAAGGAGTTCTCTTTGAATTTCCATCTGAATTGCAGTAAAGCTCCCCCCATAAAAAGCAACCTCAATAAAGGAGTCTCTCTTGAAAGTCTCTAAATGGTCATCTATTATTCCTTTAACATCTTCAACTGTAACATCAGTTGAAAGTCCCGTTATCTTTCTTTGGTTACAGAAAACGCAATCATGTGGACATCCAAAATGCGGAACAAAAATTGGAATGATGTAATGTCTAGTCATAATCTTCTCCCATTAGAATAAGTGCCTCTTTTGCTGCCATCTGTTCGGCTTCCTTCTTATTTCGCCCAATTCCAGACCCAATAACATCCCCACCCACAGCGACATTCACATGAAAAAGCTTGTTGTGGTCCGGCCCTTCCTCCTTGACAACACTGTAGACCAGCTTTTCACGAGTTATTTTCTGGAGTTTTTCCTGAAGCCCTGTTTTATAGTCAACAAAAAGTGACCCTTTGGCAACAGCTTTCACTATGGTCGTCTCAAAGTTTTTAAGTAGAAATTCTCTTACGGTCTCATAGTTGCTATCCATAAAAATGGCACCTGTAACCGCTTCACTGGCATCAGCAAGTATGGAATCCCTCTCCCTGCCACCTGTACTCTCTTCACCCTTGCCTAAAAGCAGGAAAGCTCCAAGATCGATTCTTCTTGCAGCGAGAGCTAGAGAAGGCTCTGATACGACCTTGGCTCTTATTTTTGTAAGCTCACCTTCAGGATAGAATGGATATTTCATAAACAGATATTCACTAACGACCAACCCCAACACAGTATCACCTAAAAACTCCATCCTTTGGTTGCTCTTACTTGCATGCATACCATGTTCGTTTGCATATGAACTATGGGTCAAGGCTGTTTCAAGAAGTTCTACATCCTCAAAGCGATAGTTTAGATTGTTTTGTATTTCTTCAAGTTTTTCTCTGTCTAAATATCCGCTCATCCTTCCACCTCCAGGCTTATTCCAATTTTCCCTTTATATAGTTCCTGGCATCACCGACAGTTTTTATAAGTTCAACATCATCGTCCTCAACTTCCAGGCCGAATTCATCCTCAAGTGCCATAACCAGCTCAACAAGATCAAGAGAATCAGCATTCAGGTCATCTCTGAATGAAGTCTCCATGGTTACGTCCTTTTCTGGTACATTGAACTGTGTTGTTATTATGCTTATTATCTTTTCTGTTATCATATTAAGCCTCCATCATAGTATTTTGTTCTCTATTCTACCAATAACATCCTTCTCAATAAAAGTCTTTAGTTGTCCAATTCCGTTCTTGAAGGCATAGAAGTCCGAACTCCCATGGGCCTTTACAATGGGTTTGACTGTTCCAAGTAAAGGTGCCCCTCCATATTCTCTGTAGTCAAGACGTTTTTTCATGTTTTTCAATTGGGGTTTAAGCATCAGAGCACCAAGTTTTGATCTGGTGTCAGCCACAAATGATTCCTTCATAAGTGTAAATATGGATGACGCCATACCTTCTGAAAGCTTAAGAACCACATTGCCCACAAATCCATCGCAAACCATTACATCTGCAACACCAAATGGTAAATCTCTTGCCTCGATATTACCAACAAAATTCATATTTGAATCCTTCAAAGCCACAAATGTGTCCTTGGCAAGCTGGTTTCCTTTAGTATCTTCAGTCCCAACATTTATAAGTCCAACCCTGGGTTCCTTCACTCCCATGACCTCTTCCATGTATATGGATCCCATCAAAGCAAATTGCTCAAGATACTCAGGCTTCGTATCCATATTTGCTCCGGCATCAACAAGTAGGGATGCTCCACTTAAGGTTGGATAAAGCACAGTCAATGCTGCACGGTCAATGCCCTGGATTCTCTTGACAATAAAGAGTCCTCCTGCCAGAAGTGCCCCTGTGTTTCCAGCTGATATGAAGCCGTCACCTTCACCATCTGCAAGGGCCTGCATTCCCTTTACCATTGAGCTGTTTTTCTTTCGCCTTATGGCAAGGGTTGGGTTGTCATCGTTGGTAATGACCTCAGGTGCATCCATGATCTGGATTTTCTCTGCTGGGTATGAATGATTTTCTAAATGCTCCTTTATAAGTGACTCATTGCCGGTGATCAGAATGTCTATACCGTATTCATTAACTGCCTCTACTGCTCCCTTTACAATGGCTTCCGGTGCATTGTCTCCACCCATGCCATCCACAATAATCCTCATACTTATCCCTCATTTATAATTTTTGACGGTATCCTTTGCAATCCAAAAGGTATACTCATTATATCCATTTTAGCACATAAAAAAAAGATAGTGAAGCTAATCACTATCTTTCTTGTTTACTCGACTACAATAACTTCCCTGCTCTTGTAATAGCCACAGCTTCTACAAACTCTATGTGGTTGTTTAGGCTCATGACATTGTGGACATTCAACAACTGTAGTTTTATT
>Ga0079223_10000809_pt1 | contig 17332 bp, 13 predicted proteins | sample Stecom2011_FD_75072 | JGI IMG/M metagenome (GOLD analysis project Ga0079223, IMG submission 75072) | Agricultural soil microbial communities from Utah to study Nitrogen management - Steer compost 2011 | ecosystem: Environmental > Terrestrial > Soil > Agricultural land | place: USA: Utah... | reverse complement strand
CCGAGCCGTCGTCGGGCGTCCTGAGGTTCGCGGGGTCCTGGGCGCCCGCCTGGGCGGCCGCGAAGTAAGGGCCCTCGACGTGGGCGCCGAGCACCCGGCAGCCGGCGTCCTCGCGTCCGAGCCATGCCCGTGTCGTCTCGAGGGCGCGGAGGATGTCGGGCATGGGCGCCGTCGAGGTCGTTGCCAGCAGCCCCGTGACCCCGCGCCGCGCCTGCTCGGCGAGGATCGTCGCGAACGCCGCGTCGTCGCCGTCGAGGAACGAGCGACCCAGCGCGCCGTGGGCATGGATGTCGATGAGGCCCGGCAGCAGGTAGGCGCCGCCGAGGTCCTCCCGGCGCGCGCCGTCCGGGACCTCCCCCGCGGCCGCGACGGCGACGATCTTGCCGCCGCGGGTGAGCAGCGCCTTGCCGTCCACGACGGCGTGCGGCAGCACGAGCCTGCCGCCGGTCCAGGCGACGAGCGGCGCCGCCTCCGCGCCCTGACCGTCCATAGCGGCGTCGGCGGCGCTCACGCCACGCGCTCCAGCTCGTCGATGCCGGGGAGGTCGAGCTCCTCGGCCCGGTGGCAGGCGACGTGGTGGCCCGGCCCGACCTCGCGCAGGACGGGCGTCTCGCTGCGGCAGACGTCGGTCGCGAACGGGCACCTGGGGTGGAAGTAGCAGCCCTTGGGCGGGTCGGCGGGGTTCGCGACCTCGCCCGGCAGGCCGCGCAGCGCTGCGCGCTTGTCGGGGTCGGGGACGGGCACGGCCTGCATCAGCGCCGACGTGTACGGGTGCCGCGGCCGGTGGAAGAGCTCCTCGGTAGGGGCGAGCTCGACGATCTTGCCCACGTACATGACGGCGACCCGGTGGCTGATGTGCTTGACGATGCTCAGGTCGTGGGCGACGAAGAGGTACGAGAGGTCGAGGCGCCGCTGCAGGTCGAGGAGCAGGTTCAGGATCTGGGCCTGCACCGAGACGTCGAGGGCCGAGACGGCCTCGTCGGCGACGACGAGCCGCGGCTCGAGCGCCAGGGCGCGGGCGATCACGACGCGCTGCCTCTGACCGCCGCTGAACGCGTGGGGGTAGCGGTGCATGTACTCGGGCCTGAGGCCCACGAGGTTCAGGAGCTCGGCGACGCGGTCCATGCGCTGCTGGCGGCTCTTCACCCCGTGCACGAGCAGGGGCTCGCCGATGATGTCGAGCAGGTTCTTGCGCGGGTTGAGCGACCCGAACGGGTCCTGGAACACGAGCTGCATCTGGCTCCTGAGGGGCCGCAGCTGGCCCTCGGAGAGCTTGGCCACGTCGACGACCTCACCGTTCGGCAGGCGGAACAGCACCTCGCCGGCGGTCGGGTCCACGGCGCGCAGCACGCACTTGGCCGTCGTCGTCTTGCCGCAGCCGCTCTCGCCCACGAGGCTGAGGATCTCGCCGTCGTGGACCTGGAAGCTGACGTCGTCGACGGCCCTGACGTGGCCGACCGTGCGCTTCAGGGGGCCCGCCTTGATCGGGTAGAGCTTCCTCAGGTGCCTGACGTCGAGGAGGGGCGCGCCGCCGGGTCCGCGCGCCTCGCGCGCCGCGCCGCCCGGGCTCGGCGCCGCGGGCACCGTGGCCTCGGGCGGCCTAGCCGCGGCGGTGGTCCTAGTCCCCTCAGGCATCGTGGCCTCCCCCCTCGACCTCGTCGTGGTGGAGGAAGCAGGCGACGGGGGAGCGGCCGCCGGCGGCGCTGAGCGCGGGCACGCGCACGTCGCACCTGCCCGGCATGAAGTCGGGGCAGCGCGGGTGGAAGGCGCAGCCCCGCGGCCGGTGGAGCGGGTGCGGGATGCTGCCCGCCACCGTAGGCAGGGCGACGCGCGGCTCCGAGTGCAGGCTGGGCATGCTCTTCAGCAGCGCCCGCGTGTAGGGGTGGCGCGGCCGGTGGAAGATGTCGCTGACCGGCCCCTGCTCCATGACCTTGCCGAGGTACATCACGACGACGTGGTCGGCGACCTGGGCGATCACGCCGAGGTCGTGGGTGATGAACAGGATCGACGAGCCGTGGTCGGCCTGCAGCCGCTTGAGGAGCTCGAGGACCTGCGCCTGCGTCGTCACGTCGATGGCGGTCGTGGGCTCGTCGGCGATCAGCACGGACGGGTTGCACGCCAGCGCCATCGCGATGATCGCGCGCTGCCTGAGGCCGCCCGAGAGCTGCCACGAGTAGGCGGAGAAGCGCTGCTCGGGGCTCGGCATGCCCACCTCGCGCAGCTTCGCGATCGCGACCTCGCGCGCCCGCGCCTTCGGCATCGGCTCGTGGAGCCTTATCGCCTCGACGATCTGCTCGCCGATCGTGTGCAGCGGGCTGAACGACGCCATCGGCTCCTGGGGGATCAGGGCGATGTCGCCGCCGCGCACCTGCCGCATGCGCCGCCCCTGCGGCGGCAGCCGCGCCAGGTCGGCCTCGAACGGCTTGTAGCGCCGCCGCGCCTCGCCGACCGGCTCGGGCCGGCGGTAGCGGATCTCGCCGCCGACGATGCGGCCGGGCGGCTGGACGAGCCGGAGTATCGACTTCATCGTGATGCTCTTGCCGCAGCCGCTCTCGCCGACGATGCCGACGACCTCGCCGGGGTAGAGGTCGAAGCTGACGCCGTCGACCGCCCTGACGACGCCCTCGTCGAGGCGGAAGTGCGTCTTGAGGTCGCGCACCGAGAGCACGGGCTCGCCGCCGCGCTCCCGCTCGGACACGGCCGGCGATCGCGGGGCGGGCGCCGGGCTAGCTGCTGTACGGGTCGGCAGCGTCACGCAGACCATCTCCCAGGATGTTGAGGGCCAGCACCGTGACGATCACGAGCAGGCCGGGGATGAGGAGCCAGGGCGCGTTCACCACCGACTGCAGGTTCTGCGCCTCCTGGAGCATCACGCCCCAACTTATCGCCGGCGGCCTGAGGCCTAAGCCGAGGAAGCTGAGGAACGTCTCGTTGAGGATCATCAGCGGGATCGCCAGCGTCACGGCCGCGATGATGTGGCTAGTGAACGACGGCACCATGTGGGAGAAGATCACCCGCGACCGGCTCGCGCCCACGAGCCTGGCCGCCGTGACGAAGTCCTCCTCGCGCAGCGAGAGGAAGCGGCCCCGCACCTCGCGGGCGAGGCGCGTCCAGCCGAGCAGCGCGAGGATCACGGTGATCGCGAAGTAGACCCACGTCACGGGCCACGTGCGCGGCAGCGACGCCGACAGGGCCAGCCAGATCGGGATCGGCGGCAGCGCCTGCAGCAGCTCGATGAGGCGCTGGATCACGTTGTCGACCCAGCCCCCGAAGTAGCCGGAGACGCCGCCCAGGACGATGCCCAGCACGGTCGAGAGCGCGACGGCGACGAGGCCTATCGAGAGCGAGATGCGCGTGCCGTACATCAGCCGCGACCACTGGTCGCGGCCGAGCCTGTCGGTCCCGAGCAGGCGTGGCGTGTCGCGGCCGGTGGCGCCCTCGAACCCGAGGAGGTGACGGTCGGTGGGGATGAGGCCGAAGAGCCTGTAGGGGTAGCCACGCGCGAACAGGCGCAGCGGGTAGCGCGTCTCCTCGTCGAGCGCCCACTCCATGCGCAGGGTGCGCTGGTTGCGCTCGCCCCTCACCCCGTAGACGAACGGCCAGGTCACGCGGCCCTCGTGGAGCACGCGCACGGTCTGCGGCGGGATGTAGGCGTTGCTCGCGGCCGTGGCGTTGGGGTCCTGGGTGGCGAAGAACTCGGGCGCGAGGGCGATCAGCGCGACGACGGCGAACACCCAGAGGCAGGCGACGGCGAGCTTGTGCTTGCGGAAGCGCCACCAGGTCAGCTTCCAGGCCGGCGCCACGTAGACCGCGGGTCCGGCGGCCACGACCTCCGCGGACTCGCCGGCGCCGTCCGGCACCCTGTCGGTCTTCTCGACGGGCACGAGCTCGGAGCCGGGCTGCATGTCCATCTCAGGCCGCGTCCATGCGGATCCGCGGGTCGAGCACGGCGAGCAGGATGTCGGAGACGAGCGTGCCGATGACGGTGAGCACGCAGAAGATCAGGATGATCGTGCCGGCCAGGTACATGTCCTGCCCCACGAGGGCCCGCAGCAGCAACGGCCCGACCGTCGGCAGGCTCATCACGACCGAGACGACGAGGCCGCCGGAGAGGAGCTGCGGGAAGTACCAGCCGAGCGTGCTGACCACCGGCGCGATCGCGACGCGCGTGGGGTACTTCAGGACCAGCTTCCACTCGGGCAGGCCCTTGGCCCTGGCCATCTCGGCGTAGGGCTTGCCGAGCTCGTCGAGCAGGTTCGCGCGCACGACACGGGCGATCTGGGCGGTGCCGGCGACGCCCAGGACGATCATCGGGAGCCAGATATGCGACATGAGGTCGGCGAAGCGCGCCCACGACCACGGGGCCTGCGCGTACTCGGGGCTGAAGAGCCCGGTGACGCTCACGCCGAACCTGTCGAACGCGACCCACATCAGGACCAGCGCGAGCATGAAGTTGGGGGTGGCGAGGCCGACGTAGTTGAGGACCGTGAACAGGTAGTCCACGGCCGAGTACTGGCGCGTGGCCGAGACGATGCCGATCGGGATCGCGACGAGCCACGTGAAGATCAGGGAGCCCGTGGTCAGGGCCAGCGTGAGCAGGAGCCGCTCGCCGATCAGCTCGGCGTTGGAGCGGCGCCACTCCAGCGAGATACCGAGGTCGCCCTTGAGGAGGCTGCCGACCCACAGGAAGTACTGCTCGTAGATGGGGCGGTCCAGGCCGTACTGGCGTCTGAGGGCGTCGATCTGGGCCTGGTCGAGGGAGCTGCCGCCCTGCGCCAGCTCGGCGATGTAGCTGGTGAGGAAGTCGCCGGGCGGCGCCTGGATCAGCGCGAAGGCGATCACCGAGAACAGGAAGAGCATGAGCGGGACGATCGCCAGCCGCTTGAGTATGTACCAGTGCATCCGGTCTCCTCGGACCCGGTCATGTAGAGGCGGCGGGCGCGCCGCCCGGACGCATAATCACGTCCGGGCGGCGCGCCCCGTGCCTGTCAGCGGTAGAAGAACGTCTCGGGGCGGGCGTCCCCCGGCGTGCGGAGCGGCCAGTCGTTGGCCACCAGGTCGGGGACGTTCGCGAGGTTCGCGTTGACCACGACGACGCCCTGGATCATCGGCGTGAGGCCGACTGTGCCGATGCCGTAGAGCTGGTCGGCCACGAGGCGGTTGAGCTCCTGCGCCAGCTCGATCTGGCGGTCGGTACCGACCGTCTTCGCCTCCTCGATGATCTCGACGATGCGGGCGATCTCCGGGGTCGGCTCCCGGCCGCGCTCGCCGTCGGTGGCGTACCAGGTGCGCGACTCGACGGCGAAGATCGTCGCGGGGTCGCTGCGCGGGTCGATCTTCGGGTTGCCCGTGAACGGGAAGCCGCTGGTGTCCTCGTTCCAGATCTCCATGATCAGCTCGTTCGCGTCGCGCATCGTGAAGTGCGCGGTGCGCTCGCGGACCTGGACGTCCGTCGTGAGGCCGAGGTCGGCGAAGTCGCTGGCGATGAGCTGGGCGACGTCGGGCCAGGGGCCGAACGCCGGCACCACGGAGATCTCGAGGCGCAGCGGGGCGCCGCTCGGCAGCGTGCGCATGCCGTTCGGGCCGCGCTGCAGGCCGAGGCCGTCGAGGATCTCGTTGGCGCGCTCGGGGTCGAACTCGGTGTGCTGGAAGGCGTACTCGTCGCCCGGGTAGTACGGGTGCCACGGCGCCGCCACCGGCTGGCGGATCTCGCCGAGGCCGAGGAACGCCGCCTCGCGGATCTCCTCGCGGTCGATGCCGATCGAGAGGGCGATGCGGAAGTCGCGGTTCGCCAGCAGTTCGCCCAGCTCGGGGTCGATCGTGTACTGCTGGTTCACCCACAGCGCGGCGTCGTTGCCGCCGAACGTCGGCCAGGTGATCACGCGGTAGCCGGAGCGCTCGGCGTTCTCGACCAGCACCGGGTAGTTCGTCAGCTGGATGTGGCGGTCCTGCATGTCGAGCTCGCCGGCCACGGCCGCGAAGTTCAGGGCCTCGACGTCGGCGAAGAAGCGGAACTGGATCTCGTCGACGTACGGGAGCTGGTTGCCGGCGGGGTCGACGGCGAAGTAGTAGGGGTTGCGCCTGAGCGTGAAGACCTGGTCGGACACCGACGACCGGTACGGGACCCAGGCCGCGGTCGAGGGCCGCTCGGGGTTGTCGGTGATGATGCCCTTCTGCATGAAGAGCTGCGTCCAGTCGTTGAGGCCCGCCTCGGAGACCATGCGCGCGATCTCCTCGGGGTCGCCGTAGTCGGGGTGGAACTGCGCGAGGTAGTGACCCGGCAGGTGCGCGGCCAGCGTCCTGTCGCCGCCGTCACGGAACGTCAGCTCCATCGGGAACAGCGTGTAGGGGAAGTCGAACTCGACCTCGACGGTGTAGTCGTCGATCGCCCGCATCGCGGCGAGCGTGCCGTCGTGGTTCGCGATCCATACCGGCACCGAGGGCGTGAGCTCCTCGTTCTGGAGGACGGCCTCGTAGTAGAAGAGCAGCGCGTCGGCGGTGAACGGGTGGCCGTCCGACCACTTCATGCCCGGCCGCAGATGGAGCGTCCACGTGTGGAAGTCCTCGGAGGGCTCCCACGCGCGGATGATGTGCGGCACGATCTCCGAGCCGTCCACGCTGAAGCGCAGCAGGCTGTCGTAGGCCCAGCGCGTGTAGTTGTTGTGGTCGCCGGGGCCCGTGAAGCCGCGGCGGATCACGCCGCCGTAGGTGCCGATGCCCTCGAACGGCTCGATGACGAGCGGCTCCTCGGGGAGGCGCTCCTCCACCGGCGGCAGCTCGCCCGCCGCCACCAGCTCCGCCAGCATCGGCGCCTCCTGGTAGGGCTGGGCCAGTGCCGTGCCGAGCGCCAGCAGTGCGGCCAGGGCGCCCCCCAGCCACGCTGCCGGCCGGCGCAGTCGCCGTCCGGGTCCTGTGCTTGCAGCTGTCGAGACCTCGATCATGCTTGCCCCTCCCAGGATGAAGGTCGGTGCCACGAGGGCTGCGGCGACCTCAACGCGACGCGCCTGTCGTCATGCAGGCCGACGTCCCTCGGCGAACCCGGATCCGGCGCGGCTCGGGCCTCGGCGTCAGCGACGCCCGACCGCCAACGCGAAGAGTTAGCGATAACAACGGCTAGTTCGCCGCGAACCGTAGCACGGCCCCGGCGAGGCGGTCAAGACGAGCCGGGGACGCCTCGCCGGGCGCCGCGGCCGCCCCGGGTTCGACCCGCTCGCCACGTCTGGTTCCGGGCAGGGCGCCGTCCCTGCGGGCGCGGTGAGCGCCCGGGAGCGGTCCCGTTAGCGTTACCAACCCGGGGCGGCCAGACGGCCCTCAGGCGCCGGACGTGCGCGCCTCCAGCCCCTCGGTCAGGAGCTCGACCAGGAGCATGAGGTTCCGCGTGACGTGGTACGGGTCCTTCACCGGCAGGCCCATCACGCGACGCAGCGGCCGGCCCTGCCTGTCGCGCACCTGGACCCACTCCCCCACGGCGGGGTCGGGGTTCGGGAACGTCGCGAACGCGTAGGCGAACGTCCTGTCGTGCATGTCCCGCAGCCGGTCGCGCAGGCCCTCGCCGTACTCGCCGCCCACGCCGACGGCGTCCAGCGCGGCCAGCGCGAGCCGGGCGGCGTAGAGCGCCTCGCTGTGGGGCCACCAGATCTTGCCGTCCCAGGTCTCGACGATGAGCCGCTCGAACGCGCCGCTGGGCTCGCCCCGGGGCTGCGGCCCGTCCGGGCCCGGCACGACGTAGCGGAAGAGCCCGCCGTGCTCGGGGTCCCACCCCGCCGCGAACGATGCGGCCGTGACCCGCGCGGCGCGCGCCACGGCGTCGGGCCGGCCGTGCGCGAGCGCCTGCTCGGCGACGAACCACATCGACTCGATCGCGTGGCCCGGCGTGACGTGCCGCGCGAGCAGCGACCCAGCGTCGCCCGGCACGACCACCTCCCGCACCAGGTCGTCGTCCCTGACGAACGTGCCCAGCACGTCGTCGACGTCGCGCAGCGCGTCGGCCGCGAGCTCCGCGTGCCGGTCGTCGCCGAACGCCTTCAGCGCCCGCTCGAGCTCCTGGGCGACGTTCAGCATGATCATCGGCCAGCCGTGCGCCCGGGCGCCGGGCGGCAGCGGGTAGGGCTCGCTGCGCACGCTGCCCGCGGCCAGGCGTCTCCTCACCCCGCGGTAGACCTCGAGCGCGCGCTCGAGGTACCCGGGCTCGGCGCAGGCGCGGGCGACGCCGGCGAGGCCCAGCGCCACGAAGCAGTCGGCGTAGAAGCTGATGTCGTGGCCCTGGCCCGGGAGGAACTCCTTCCTCTCCCCCGTGCCCGTGAGCAGGTAGGCGACGCTGCCGTCCTCCAGGAACGCGTGCGCGAGCAGGAAGTCCGCGGTGAGACGCGCGTGGCGCCGCAGCCTGTCGGCGTCGGCGTTCAGGAGCCTGCGCTCCGCCATGCGCGCCGCGTGCGCCGCCGTCCAGGCCCAGCGCGCCTGCGACCAGACGAACTTGTCGTCGCTCACGCGCTCGCCGGTGACGTCGTCGACGCAGTTGAAGATCCCTCCCCGCTCCTCGTCGAGGGTCCGGTCCAGCCAGAAGGGCAGGATGACGCGCTCGAGATGTTCGCGGTAGAACGTGGCGAGCTCGGTATCGCTACGGGGTGCGGCGGGGTGAACGCTCATGCTGCCGCAGGTTAGCCCCCGCGGCGCCGCCGCCGGCGGGGGCAGTCCGCGGCGCTCGCGGGCCCGGCGCCCGGCCCCGACGAGCGACCCGGGTCGCGAGGAGGTCCGGCGCTTGGTCTACACGCTCAGGTGGTTCGGTCCCGAGGACCCCGTCACGCTCGCGAAGCTCCGCCAGGTGCCGGGCCTCGAGGGCGTGGTCACGGCCCTGCACGACGTGCCCGCCGGGGTCGCCTGGACGCGCGAGGGCGTCGCGGAGCGCGCCGCGCTGCTCGCCGCGCACGGCCTGACGTTGACGGCCGTCGAGAGCATCCCGGTCAGCGAGGAGATCAAGACCGCGGGCCCGTCGCGCGACGAGCACGTCGCGGCCTGGGCCGACAGCCTCCGGGCGGTGGCCGCGGCCGGCGTCAGGACCGTCTGCTACAACTTCATGCCCGTCTTCGACTGGCTGCGCACCGACTTCGCGCTGGCGCTCGAGGACGGCTCCTTCGCGATGGCCTACGACGAGGCGGGCCTGGCGCGGTTCGACCTGTCGCGCGGGATGGAGCGCCTGGCGGCGTGGGCGAGCGGCTACGACGGCGCGCAGCTCGCGGCCGCCTTCGCGCGCTACGAGCGTATCGACGAGCGCCGGCTGCGCGAGCACCTGAGCGCGTTCCTCGCCGACGTCGTGCCGGTGGCAGAGGAGCTCGGCGTGCGCCTGGCGGTCCACCCCGACGACCCGCCGTGGTCGATCTTCGGGCTGCCGCGCATCGTCAAGGACGCCGACGACGTCCGCTTCCTGCTCGGGGCCGTCCCCTCCGAGGCGAACGGCCTGACGCTGTGCACCGGCGCGTTGGGCGCCTCGCGCGCGAACGACGTCGTCGCGATCGCCCGGGAGTTCGCGGCGAGCGTCGCGTTCGTGCACGCCCGGAACGTGAGGCTCTCCGGCGAGCGCGTCTTCCACGAGGTCGCCCATCACCGCTCGGCCGGCGACATCGACCTCGCGGCCGTGATGAAGGCGCTCCTCGACGCGGGCGTCGACGTCCCGATCCGGCCCGACCACGGCCGGATGCTGTGGGGCGAGGAGGCGATCCCCGGCTACGGCCTCTACGACCGCGCGATCGGCCTCGCCTACCTGCAGGGCATCGAGCAGGGCTACCAGCTCGCCGCCGCGGCCCCGCGCGGACGCGACGGGGACGCCGCCGGCGACCCCTTCCCCGTGGGCGCGGCCGAGAGCTCGGACGGCTAGGGCCCGGGCCGACGTCGGCCCCGAACTGGACGCGGGGCGTGTCCTCTGCGTTATCGTTACCGCGAACGCCGTCGCGCAGTCGCTTCGGTCGCTAGGAGGTACGGGTGGACCGGCGGGCCCCGACCGAGAGGATCACGTTGGCCGACGTCGCCGCTAGGGCCGGCGTCTCGGTCATGACCGTGTCGCGCGTCGTCAACGAGCGGCCGGGCGTGGGCCAACGGACCCGCGAGCGGGTCAGGCAGGCGATCGAGAGCCTCGGCTACCGGCCGAACATCGTCGCGCGCGGCCTGCGCGCCGCCTCCTCGCGCACGATCGGGCTCATCGTCCCCGACGTCACGAACCCCTACTTCCCCGAGATCGTCAGGGGCGCGGAGGACGTCGCGATCGAGCACGGCTACACCCTGCTGCTCGCCAACGGCATCGAGGACGTCGCGCGCGAGACCGAGTCGCTGCGCACGTTCGAGGACCACCTCGTCGACGGCGTCATCCTGTGCAGCCCGCGCCTCGAGAACCAGGAGCTCTACCCGCTGCTCGAGAGGCTGCGCGCCGCCGTCCTCGTGAACCGTCGGTCCGACCCGCGCTACGCGGGCTCGGTGCGGATCGACCACGAGCTGGGCGCGCGGATGCTGCTCAGGCACCTGCACGAGGTCGGCTGCCGTCGGCCCGCGTTCCTCGCCGGCCCGTCGCACTCCCACGCCGGGCAGGAGCGCAGGCTCGGCCTCGAGCGCGAGGTGCCCGAGCTCGGCCTGGAGCTGCCGCCGTCCCGTGTCCTCCCCTGCCCGCCGACCGTCGAGGGCGGCGCCAAGGCCGCGCGCGAGATGCTGGCGCGCGACCCCGAGGTCGACGCGCTGCTGTGCTTCAACGACCTCGTCGCCGCCGGCGCGCTGCAGGCCCTGCAGGAGCTGGGCATCGCCGTGCCCAGGGAGATCGCGGTGACCGGCTACGACGACATCGTCTTCGCCCGCATGTTCACGCCCGGTCTCACGACGATCAGGGCGCCGACCTACGAGCTCGGCCAGCAGGCCGGGCGGATGCTCATCGACCGCATGCACGGCCGCGGGTACGGGGTCAACATCGTCCTCCAGCCCGAGCTCGTCGTGCGCGGCTCCACCGCGGGGTTCTCCCCGCGGGCCGCCCGCAGGAGGGCAAGTGCCGCCAGAAGCTGACCCGAACACGCACCGCTCCGACGCCGACCGCGCGCTCCTCGAGCGCGCCCGCGGGCTCGCGGGCGAGCGCGCCGCGCGCAGCCTGCGCCTCTCCGGCGCCGCGGCACTGTGGCTGCGCGCCGGCGACGACCCGGCTCTGATGGTGCTCGCCCGCCCCGGCGACCCCGTCCTGGACCGCTTCGACGGCACCGTCGCCGACGGCGGCGACGGCCTGAGGCTGCTGGTGGGCGGCACCACGCCCGGCAACGCCGCGGCCCTGCGGGCCGAGCTCCCGAACCTGCGGCCGGTCCCGCTCGGCCTCGCGACCAGCGCCGGCTTCGGAGACCGGCTCGGCCTCGCCACGCCGGGCCACGCGCTGGCCCTGGAACGCACCGGCGCCGCCGGCATGGTCGCGCCCGTGTTCGCGCAGCAGTCGATCCGCGAGATGACCCGCACCCGCCGCGCGCCTCAGGAGGTCGTGGACGACGCGACCTGGGGCGCTTTCGCGGCCGGGTGGCGCCTGCCCGTCGGCGCCGACGCCGACCACCAGAAGACCGCGGACGACGTCCGCGCCTGCCTGGCCGCGGGCTTCACGCTCTTCACCGTCGACCCGGGCGAGCACGTCGACGACGCCGCCGAGCGGGCCGACGCCGCGGAGCTCCGCGCGAGGCTCGAGCGCCTGCCGTGGCGCGAGCTCGAGGACGACTGGGAAGGACTCAAGCGGCGGCTGCTGGGCGCGCCGCTCGACCTGGGCGACCGGGAGCTGGCGATCTCGGAGGAGGAGCTCACCCGCGCCGCCGTCAAGTACGGCGCGGCGATCGCCCACACCCTGAGCCTGTACCGCGTCCTCGCCGCTTCAGGGGCGCCGTTCGAGCTCGAGCTCTCCGTCGACGAGACCGCCTACCCGACGACGCTGCCCGAGCACGCCTACGTGGCCGCCGAGCTCAGGCGCCTGGGCGTCGCGGTCGTGTCGCTGGCGCCGCGGTTCGTCGGGCGTTTCGAGAAGGGCGTGGACTTCAGGCCGGACGCGACGGGCGACCTCGCGACGCTGGCCGCGACGCTCGAGGGCCACACGGCGATCGCGCGCTCCATGGGGCCTTACAAGCTCTCGCTCCACAGCGGCAGCGACAAGTTCAGCGTCTACCCCCTGATCGCCGCGGCGACCGGCGGCCTCGTGCACCTCAAGACCGCGGGCACCTCTTACCTCGAGGCGCTCCGCGTCGCGGCCGTGCACGCGCCCGACCTGTTCAGGCAGGTGCTGGCGATCGGCCACGAGCGCTTCGAGGTGGACCGGAAGAGCTACCTGATCGGCGCCAGGCTGGAGGCCGTGCCCCGACCGGGCGACCTCCGGGACGCCGACCTGCCCGGCCTCCTCGACGACGACGGCGCCAGGCAGGTGCTGCACGTGACGTTCGGCAGCGCGCTCGACGCCGTCGGCGCCGAGCTCAAGCGCCTGCTGCGGGAGCGCGACGCCGCGCACGAGGAGGGCCTGGCGCGCCACTTCGCCCGCCACCTCGAACCGTTCGTCCCCTACGCCGCCCAGCCGCCCCGGCCCGGTTAGCCGGCGCGCCGCACCGAAGGAGGACCAGACCTTGGCCTGGACGCTCGACTCCGACCGCTGCTTCTCACCGGTCCCCGCCGTGCGCGAGCTCGCGCGCGAGCTCTACGCGGGGGTCCGCGACCTGCCGCTGGTCTCGCCGCACGGCCACGTGCCGCCCGAGCTACTGGCCGACGAGGACGCCCGCTTCCCCGACCCGGCCAGCCTCCTGATCGTCCCCGACCACTACGTGTTCCGGATGCTCCACAGCCAGGGCGTGCCCCTCGAGAGCCTCGGCGTCCCCACCCTCGACGGGACGCCGGTCGAGACCGACCCGCGGCGGATCTGGCGCACGTTCTGCGCCCACTTCCACCTCTTCGACGGCACGCCGACGGGGTTGTGGCTGAAGGCCGAGCTCGTGGAGCTCTTCGGGCTGGACGTGAAGCCGTCGCCGGAGACCGCCGACGCGACCTACGACCAGCTGGCGGCGCGCCTAGCGGAGGACTCGTTCCGGCCGCGGGCGCTGTTCGCGAGCTTCGGCATCGAGCTGCTGGCCACGACCGACGCCGCCACCGACGACCTCGCGCCGCACGCCGCGGCCCGGCGAGACGGGCTGCCCGTCGTGCCCACCTTCCGGCCCGACGCCCTGCTGCAGACCGCCGACCCCGCTTGGCCCCAGCGGCTCGAGCTCCTCGAGGCGCGAGCGGACGCGGTCGTCGAGGACCTGGACGGCTTCCTGGCGGCGCTGCGGGACCGGCGCGAGCACTTCAGGCGCCACGGCGCGACGGCCAGCGACCACGGCGTGGCCGACCCGTTCGTGACCCCGCTCGAGCGCGGCGAGGCCGAGCGGCTGTTCGCCAAGGCGCTCGACCGGACGATCGACCAAGACGAGGCCGCGCGCCTGAGCTCCCACCTGCTCTTCGAGATGGCCGGCATGGCCGCCGACGACGGGCTCGTGATGCAGCTCCACGTGGGCAGCTTCAGGAACCACGACCAGCGCGTCTTCGAGCGCTTCGGGCCCGACAAGGGCGCCGACATCCCCGTCGCCGTCGACTGGACGCGCGGCCTGCACGCCCTGCTGAACGCGTTCGGCAGCCAGGAGCGCTTCCGCCTGATCACGTACACCCTCGACGAGTCCACCTACGCGCGCGAGCTCGCCCCGCTCGCGGGCCACTACCCGGCCCTTCGCCTCGGCGCGCCGTGGTGGTTCTTCGACTCGGTGCTCGGGTTCCAGCGCTACCTGGACGCCGTCGTCGAGACGGCGGGCGTCCACAACCTCGCCGGCTTCGTCGACGACACGCGGGCCTTCCCGAGCATCCCCGCCCGCCACGACGTGTGGCGGCGGTCGGTCTGCGACTGGCTCGCCGAGAAGGTCGTGAGGGGGGTCGTCGACGCGGACGCGGCTCCCCGCATGGCGCGCTGGCTCGCGTACGAGGCGCCGAAGGACGCGTACCGGCTGGCGTAGCGGACCGGGGTCCGCCCTTCGGTGGCGCGGTCAGTAGGCCAGGCGGAAGCCCACGTGGCCCGTCGTGCTGTCCTCGGTCGTGGGCGCGCGCGCCGCGACGCGGTAGCGCTCGCAGTACGAAGCGTGGCAGAGGTACGAGCCGCCCTTGATCACGCGCGCCCGCGCCGACGCGGCGGGCGCCGGCCGCGGCGCGGCGGACGTCCCGGCCCGCGGACCGGCGGACCTCTCCGCGACCGTCCCGGCCGCAGCCGCAGGCGCGCAGCACGCCGGCGCGCCGCCGCTCACGCCCTCCCCTGGCAGGGTCCAGGCGTCGGCGGTCAGCTCCCAGACGTTCCCGACCACGCAGTGGAGGCCGTAGCCGTTGGGCTCGTACGCGTCGACCGGCGCCGTGCCGCGGTAGCCGTCCTCGCCCGTGTCGACGTAGGGGAACGCGCCCTGCCAGACGTTGCACATGTGCTTCCCGCCGGGGGTCAGCTCGTCGCCCCACGGGAACGGCTGCCCCTCGAGCCCGCCGCGCGCCGCGTACTCCCACTCCGCCTCGGTGGGCAGCCTGCCGCCCGCCCAGGCCGCGAAAGCGGCGGCGTCGCGCCACGAGACGTGCACGACCGGGTGGTCCAGCCGGCCCTCCAGGTCCGACCCCGGCCCCTCGGGGGCGTCCCACCGCGCGCCCGGCACCGCCCGCCACCACGGCGCCGCGGCGACCGCGCGGGTGGGAGGGTGGTCGGGAGCGAGGCGCCCGGCGAACACGAACGACCAGCCGAGCCGCTCCGCGTCGGTGACGTGGCCGGTGTCGCGCACGAAGCGGGCGAAGCGCGCGTTCGTCACGGCGTGCCTGTCGATGCTGAACGGCCCCACGCGCACGCGGCGCACCGGCCACTCCCCGTCCTCCGGGTAGCGGGCGTGGGCGGAGCCCATGAGGAACTCTCCGCCGGGCAGCGCCACGGCGGAACCCGCGCCCGTCACGTCTGCGCGGGCTCGCCCTCGCCGGCGAGGAACGCCCGCACCGCGTCGGCCGTGGGGATCGGCGCGACGGCGCCGCGGCCGGTGACGGCCAGCGCGGCGGCCGCGTTCGCGTACCGCGCGGCCTCCGCGGGCGTGTCGCCCCTGGCGATCCGCGCCAGGAACGCGCCGTCGAAGCAGTCGCCCGCGCCCGTGGCGTCGACGAGCGCGACAGGGTGGCCGGGCACCCGCCACCTCTCCGCTCCCGAGCCGACCAGCGCCCCTTCGGACCCGAGCTTGAGCACGACGACCCGCGCCCCGAGGGCCAGGAGCGCGTCGACGATGCCCTCGGGGTCGTCGCGGCCGGTGAGGGCGGCGGCGTCCTCGAGGCTGGGGAGGCAGTAGTCGGCGAGCCCCACGGTCGCGAGCGTCACGGCGCGCGCCCGCGCCAGCGGCCACAGGCCGAGGCGGAGGTTGGTGTCGTAAGACACGGCCACGCCCTGGGACCTGGCCGCTTCGAGCGCGTGGAACACGGCGTCGCAGGCGGAGGCCGAGATCGCCTGGGAGATCGCAGAGACGTGCAGCACGCGCGCGGACGCGACCGCCTCGAGGGGCACGTCCTCGGGCCGCATGCGCGACGCGGCCGACCCGCGCCTGAGGTAGCCGAACTCGTGCCCGGACGGCCCGTAGCTGATCGTGTAGACGCCGGTGTGGGCGTCAGCGTCGACCTGGACCGCGCCGGCGTCGACCCCCTCGGCCCGCCACAGCTCGAGGAAGCGCCGCCCGAACGCGTCGTCGCCGAGGCGCGTGTAGATCGCCGCCCGCGCCCCCTGCCTCGCGGCGGCGACGGCGACGTTCGAGACGTCGCCGCCGAACCCGGGCAGGTAGACGTGCCGGCCGTCGACCGTCGCCTCGGCCAGCTCGTAGAGGGGCTCGCCGAGGGTGAGGACGTCGTAGCGGCGGCCGCCGGCCGGCTCCACGGGCTAGGCCCCCGACCTGACCGCTCGGCCGGCCGCGAGGAAGCGCGCCGCGTGCGCCACGGCGTCCTCGCGGCGGCCCTCCCTGAGCGCGGCCGCGTCGATCAGCTCGCCCCCGACGCCCACGGCCGCGGCGCCGGCCGCCAGGTACGCGGGCACCGCCTTCAGGGTCACTCCGCCGGTCGGGACTAGCGGAACCTCAGGCAGCACGCTCCTCAGCGCCTTGACGTGGGCCGGGCCCCCGACGCTGGCCGCCGGGAACACCTTCACGGCCGTGGCGCCCGCGCGCCACGCGCTCATGGCCTCGGTGGGCGTCAGCGCGCCCGGTAGGCAGGCGGCGCCGGCCTCGCGGCACAGGTCGGTCAGGCCGTCCACGTAGCAGGGCGAGACGACGAAGCGCGCGCCGGCCTCCAAGCACCGCTCGGCGTCCGGCAGCGTCAGGACCGTGCCGGCACCGACCAGGACACCCGGGTGCCCAACCGCCAGGTCGGCGATCAGGTCCGTGGCGCCCGGGACCGAGAGCGTGACCTCGATGACCGTGAAGCCCGCCGCGACGACGACCTCGACGGCCCCCTGCGCCGTCTCTCGGTCCGCGAAGCGCAGCACGGGGATCACGGCGTCGCGTGTCAGCTCCGCGAGGCTGGGGCTAGCGCCCGGTTCTCCCTCTCCCATGGCCATCGCGACTCTACCGCGGGCCGACGCGCTCGGGTCGGCCGACTACGGAGCGTCAGCAGGCGGGGCGTCCTCGCCGGGCTGCGGCTCCGCGGACGCGGCGCCGTCGGCCCGCCGGGCGTCGGGCGGCGGGGGGTCCTCTCCGGGCGGCGGCCCCTCTTCGGGCGGCCGGTCCCCGGACGGCGAGTCGGCCGGCGGGGCGTCGCCAGGGGGAGGGTCGGTCTCCCCTGGGCCCTCGTCGGCCGGCTCATCGGGTTCGTCGCTCGGTGCGTCGTCGCCGGGGGGCACGTCGCCCTCGGGCGGAGGCTCGTCCGGCGGTGCCGGCTCCTCCGGCGGAGGCTCGGCGGGCGTCGCGGGGTCGGTCGGCGGCGGCTCGGCGGGGGGTGCCGGGTCCCGGGGCTGCCCCGGGTCCTCGGCCGGCGGCTCGGGCGCCGGGTCCGTCGGCGGCTCCGCGTCGGGCGGCGGGTCGGCGGGCGGAGGCTCGTCGCCGGGCGGCGGCGCGGGCTCCCGAGGCTCGGCCGGGCCGGCGGGCGGGCCGGCGTCTCCGGGAGGCGCGGGCGCGTCCGGCGAGGCGGGATCGGTCGGCGGGCCGGCGTCTCCGGGCGGCCCCGGGTCGGCGGGGGGTCCCGGTCGGGCGGGCGGGCCCGGCTGGGATGGCGGCTGGGCTGGCGGACCGCCGCCGCCTGGAGCGCCACCGGGAGGGCCGCCGGCGGGAGCGCCACCGGG
>Ga0079223_10000808_pt1 | contig 17335 bp, 16 predicted proteins | sample Stecom2011_FD_75072 | JGI IMG/M metagenome (GOLD analysis project Ga0079223, IMG submission 75072) | Agricultural soil microbial communities from Utah to study Nitrogen management - Steer compost 2011 | ecosystem: Environmental > Terrestrial > Soil > Agricultural land | place: USA: Utah... | reverse complement strand
TCATTCGAAAGATTTTTAATCCTTATAATCTCTGCGAGGGAAATTCTACCTCTGCTTATCATTTTTCAAAGATTCCCATAACTATAAAGTTCACTTTTTTCAAACAATTCTACGACCTACTAAATCCTTTTTATCTGCGTGAAAACAATATAGATAGAATAGAGGATTTGTTGGTATTTGCACGCTGATTTAGAAGGATCAAAAGGATCTTTTTTATCCATCTATTCATTCGAAATACTTTCAATCCTTTTAATCCGCGTGATAACTTCACTTCTGTCTCTCACCTTTTAAGTATTCCCCTGTTGTCAAACAACTCTGCGACCTGCTAAATCCTTTCAATCCTTTTTATCTGCGTGAAAACAGTATAGATAGGATAGAGGATTTGTTGGTATTTGCACGCTAATTTAAAAGGGTCTTTTTTCCCATCTATTCATTCGAAATCCTTTTCAATCCTTTTAATCCGCGTGAGAAAAGCTATCCTACCTAACACTATCCAAAGAGGCCTACCTAATTAACTTCGCAGAGGACTTCGCCGTTCGTAATTGAAAAACTCGTAATTACCTAAATTTCACCACCGTCACTTCATCTTCCAACTCAATCCCCGGATAAAACCTTTGCATCTGCTTCCACATGTCCTGGTGATCCTTAAAACCGTCATTCTCTAAATCCTGTGTGTTTACATTTTCTAAACGCGTATAATACACAGTAATCACCTCAACGATTTGCTGACGTTTTGTGTCTACGCTTTCAAATACTAACTTCCCGAGAGCAACATCTCTGTGACCTTTTCGAATGGTGGTCAATTTGTTTTTTTCCAAACCATCAAATACATCTTCAAATAATGTTAGTTTTTGCATGTTGTTTTTCTTAGATTTAAAGTTAAATAAATAACGATGAGATTACTACTGTTTCTCTTAATAGTTGCACTGCCCTTTGTTTATAAAGCACAAACAGGTGTCCAATCAACTTTTACGACAACTCACGATGGAAAAACGAGAGAGTATATTTTATATATTCCACAATCGTATGATGGCATGAACGAACTCCCCCTTTTGATGAATTTACACGGTTTAGGTTCTTCTATGACAGAACAAATAGTATATGGAGATTTTCGTAAAATTGCAGATACCGCTAACTTTATTTTAGTTATTCCCAACGGCATAAAGAACTCCTCCAATAAAAGGCAATGGAATTATTTTGATGTCAATGGTGAAGATGATACAGGGTTTCTCTCAAGCTTAATTGATCACATCATTAATAACTACGCTATAAATAGTGACAGGGTGTACTTTACAGGAATGAGTAATGGTGGATTTATGAGTTTTTATTTGGCGTGTCATTTATCAAATAAAATTACTGCTGTTGCCTCTGTTTCTGGAACAATGCTTCCAAGTACAATTGCTAACTGTTCTCCCAATCGTCCGGTTCCGACTATGTTAATTCATGGTACATCAGACCTTGTTGTTCCATATTTAGGCAGTCCATTATTTGCCTCTGTTTCTAGTGTAATTTCTCACTGGGTAAATCAAACAAACTGTAATGCTACCCCCGTAATAACTTCAGTTCCTGATATTGATATTACTGACGGGTCAACAGCCGAGCATCATGTTTATTCTGGTGGAACAAATGGAGCAACCGTTGAACATTTTAAAATTATTGGAGGAGGACACTCTTGGCCCGGTGCACCTACTTATATTGATGTAACCAATCATGATTTTGATGCAAGTACTGAAATCTGGAGATTCTTCAATCAATATTCCACGACCGGCTTGGTAAATGTAAAAGAAGAAATCATTGATTTTGTAAAGGTTTACCCGAACCCTTCACGTGGAGAGATTAGAGTATTTCCAAAACAGCAAATAGGTAAACTTAGTATTCTATCAGCAGAAGGAAAAATCATCCATTCAGTTGATAATCTCACCGACGAATTAACTGTAAACGATTTGGTCCCGGGGATCTACTTTGTTCAAGTTCAAACCAAAGAGAAATCCTTTTCTAAAAAGTTTGTTGTGAATTAAGAAAATCGAATAACAACAATTGATTTAAATACCTATCGGATACTTTACCAATAGAATAACTCTTTAAAATTTAATTTTACAAAGTGGTTGAATCCACTTTTGGACAACTCATAGATCCAATAATTGAGTGATAAAATAATATCCAATCCAATCTTTTAGTGATGTGGGATTCATCCCACATTCAATAAAATCAACCCCTGCACCTTTAGCCGTTTCAACGGCTTCAAGTATAGTTAAAGCATTAAGAGGGAGACGTCAATAAAAAAATGAGCAAATAGATCAGAACGGAATGCTCCTGTTATTTGCTCATTTTAGATGTCTTCGTGGATTTAAACGTAAATCTAAAAATTGTTCATTGCCCTCTAATTCCCTCTTACTTTCTTCCTAAAACTAAAATCTACTTTATAGTAAATAATCGGTAAAAACCCTAATTGGTAACGTTTAGCAATTGGTTCAGCGGATGGATCCATTAAATTGGGAGCATAGCTCAAGGCCAGTATGTTTTTCGTGTTTAAGATGTTCACTAAATCAACTCCAATTTCGTGCGTTAATCTCTCAGTGTTCAACACATAAGTTACTTTGAAGTCCAATCTGAAGTAGTCTTTAAATTGTAACGTATTAAATAAAGAGTCTTTAAATACCAATTCATTATTGACTTGAGTCTTTGCTGCATCTACATAACCATATCTTCTTCCTCCAGCTGCAGTCACTTTTAAACCTGCCGAAATCATATTTTTATCATTGATTCTGAACTCTTTTCCAGCAAGGAAATTCACAGCATAATTTCCATTAAAGTCAGTGTTTCTTTCAACTCCATCACTTCCTTTATATTTTGATTCAAATAAAGACCCACTTGCTAAGAAGTAAAAAGATTTATCGAAACTTTTTTGAACAGTTAACTCTATACCATAATTCGTTCCTGTGCCTTCGTTTACAAGTTCATCTGGGAAGAAACGTTGGAACCCTGATCCTTGGTTAATTAGACTAAAAGCCGATGCGTATTGATCCACAGGAATGTTATACAAATATTGGTAATATACTTCTGTTTTGACCGTTAACGCATTGTTAAAACTCTTTTGATAACCTACTGCACTATGGAAGCTTTTGGTGAAGTCCATTTTCTCATTGTGTTTTCTGAGCTCTCCGTTTCCATCCAGTTTTTCATAGGTGTACTGATAGGTGGGTTGCATTTGTGAATGAAGTCCAGCTCCAGCGCTAATCTCATTCCCGTTTTTCAATCTCCACTGCCATCCAAACCTTGGTTCTGCGTAGCTCCAGCTATCACTCAAAGTATAGTATTGACTATGGATCCCCGCAGTTAAGTCCATTTTATCATTGACCCTCCATTTATATTGTACAAAAGGTTGAATTAGTGCACTAAACCCATCATAATCATGACGTGTTACAAAGTTAGTATGCGTCATGTCTAAAGCTGAATCTCTATTTTTGATATAATAACCATCAACATTAATTCCTGCCCTGATGATATGGTGCTTATCGATCTTGTGATTTACACTTGCATACATTGCAGTTTTATAGGTTTTAAATAAATAACCCATTAATTGGTAAATAGAATCTGTTCTGTATTCATATTGTTGCTCCCCTCCAACAGAAGTGCTGTCAATTCCCCTGACTAAAAAGTCATGTCGAGACCTTTGTTGATCGTAAGATTGAGCAACTGTAGCTTTGAAGAAAGTGTTTTGTGAAAGTGGTTTTTTATAGGTAAGCCCTACGATTCCCATAGCTGTTCCGAAATATTGATCCCTATCTCCTTCTCCGAAAGCTTCTTCTGAGAATTCTTTTTGATCTGAAATTTTAATTGCAATATCTGAAGCTCCACCAATTCCAAATACACCTAAATGGCCACCTTTCTTCAATGGGAATGATAGTTTAAATGCACCATCTCCGTAAGTTGGAACTGCGTCTGTTCCAATTTTCACATTCATGGATTGAAAGATACTTAGTGTACTGTATCGACCCATTACTAAATAGCTCGAACGTTTGTCTCTATTAATTGGCCCTTCAGCCATTATTTCTGTTCCTAAAACACCAAACTGTCCGGTGAATTCATGTTTATCAGTGTTTCCATTTCTTAAACGAAGATCGAAAACGCCTGAAATTGAGTTTCCATAATCTGCAGGAAAAGCTGACATAAAGAAATCAGAATTTGCCAATATTTTATTGTTCAGAATAGCCACTGGTCCACCTGTAGAACCTGATGTTGCAAAGTGATTAGGATTGGGTAAATCAATTCCTTCAACTTTCCATAAAATACCAATTGGTGAGTTTCCACGAACTACAATGTCGTTTCGTGAATCATCTGCTCCCTGAACTCCTGCAAAATTACTTGCCATACGGGCAGGATCTCCACGAGAACCAGCATAACGATTGGTTTCTTCCACGCTAAATTGACGTGCAGAAATCATTCCCATTTCATTGTTGAGCTCCCCATTCTTCTTTCCTACAATATTTATTTCTTCTGTTGTAACAACATCTTCTTGTAATTTGATGTTTATTACACTTTCCTTTCCAGAATTAACAATTACTGTCTGTGTACTATTAAGGTATGAATTGTAGCTTGTGGTTAATGAGTACTTTCCTATAGGAACATTGTTGAAACTAAATAAACCGTCAACATCTGTAATGTTGTTAATTATATTTGTTGAATCATCAGAAATCAAAACCAATCTGGCGCCAATTAAAGGATACTCAGATTCCGAATCAACCACATTTCCTTTTACCGTTTGAGATATTTGTCCCAATGCTGGCAGTGAAAATAAACTCAGAGCTATAAATATATATCTTACCATAGAATTGTAATTAAATGGCAAAGAAACGCTTTTTTATTTTTCTGAACGCTCTTCCCACTCTTCTTTTGTCCATTCTTTTATATAAACATCTTTAAAACTGTAGTGATTCATTTCGTTTAGGTGTAAGTTTCTGACTTTTGAATGTACTATTTTAATGGTCTCTTCATACCAAAGAATAATGAAAGGAGAATCATCCATTAGAATACTTTCAGCATGTGCAAAGTGCTTATACCTTTCTACAATATCTGTTGAGCTTCTCCCTTTTTCAAAAGCAGCATCAAATTCTGGGTTTCTATAACGAGAATAATTGGTCATTGACGGTTTTGAATCATCTTCTGGAACCGTCGCACTGTAACCATTGACTAAAAAACTCTCTGGACTATAATAATCTGCAATCCATGATGTTCTGAACAATTGTCCGTTCGCACTTGCTTGGTCTTTCAGTCTGTTCTCAAAAGGTAGCCCATCTAGGTTGACATTGACATTTAATACTTTCTTTAATTGTTTTGCTACTTCATCAGCAACAGCAGAATGAATAGTTCCCAAATTGAACTTTAAATTAACATTCGGAAAACCTTCTCCATTCGGGTATCCTGCTTCAGCCATCAATGCTTTAGCTTTTTTTGGATTGAAAGAATAAGAGTGTTCTTTTACCATTTTGGAATTATAACCATTAAATGCAGCCGGTGGAACAATTCCTCCATCTCCTTTGCTGAAGGCTTGGTTGTTCAGAATGTCTTTCACTATTGCGTCTCTGTTAATGGCATAATTAAAAGCCCTTCTGACCCTAACGTCTTTAAATTCATCGAGCAATAGATTGAAGTGGTAGTACTGTGTTGACAATAAAGGTTTTCTAATAAGAAGTAGCTTTGGAGGAGTACTGTTAAAGTCTTCTATTTTCCCTTCTCCAAGCATCATAGAAATTCTACTTGGTGGCAAACCATCTATTAACAATGTCTCCTCGTTTTCGAACATATCTAAACGTCTTAAGCTTCTTGACTCTACCTTTAGAATTAGACTGTCCAAATAAGGAAGTTGATTGCCTTGTGCGTCTTTCTCATAATAGTTATCGTTTCTAACCAAAATAATATTGGTGAGATCATCTACAGTTCTGTACTCTACAAATTTAAAAGGACCTGTACCAATTAAATCTGTTTCTAAACCTGCTTCAACAATTTTTTTAGAAACTATTCCTGCAGTGATTTGTGCGAGTTTATTAATGAAGTTAACATCTCTTTCAACCAACTCAAGTATTACTGCGTTTCCTTTAATTGATACACCTTCAATGTGATCAGATTCCTTATTGTAGAATTCCTCAGCACCTTTTAATAAACCTTTGTAAATAGTCGAATACGCAACACATTCTTCGTTGTTATAAGGTGTACAAGATAATTCTATCGAATAAACAACGTCTTCTGGAGTTAATTTAACCCTTTCGCTAAAGTTTTTATGGTTGTGAAAGTAAACGTCTTCCCTCAATTCAAATTGAATGGTTTTACCATCTTCAGATATGGTCCAGCTTTTTGCTAATGCAGGAATCACCTCTAAGTTTACAGGATTAAAAGTAACTAATCCCTCGTAGATCTGATTGAGCAATTGAGCAGAATATAAATCTGATACGTTTCTGGGCAAAAGAGTAGGTGGCTCATTTGCAATGGCAAAATTAAATGTTCCCCCACCGTATTCAAACTGTTTTTTACTGTCACCGTTTGAACATGAGAATAAAACAGCCATTATCAATAAAAAAACAGTATATTGAGTGCTCATCAAAAAAGGTACATATTTAAAGTGCTTTGACATAGTATAGTAGTGTTTAATCTGAAAAACTAATTTAATAATAAATATTACATAAAATGGTTTTTATCTTTGGTTTATTTTAGTTCATAGGTCGAATTAATACATTTAAAGAAAAAAATCATCAAACTTATTGTTTTTTTAATAAATACATGCTAATATTGCAAATGAAAACTATCATACAACTAAATAAATGAGAGCATTACTATTTTCTATCGTTTCCCTATTCATTGCGTTCAATCTGCACGCTGACCTTTCAATCGAAGGGAGTTATCAAGGAAAGAATTTATATGTTCAAAACCCTGCCTCTGAAGATGGCTTTGGGTTCTGTGTTACTAAAGTGACTGTAAACAATAATATTATGCCTGGAGGAGTTGGTAGAAGTGCTTTCGAAATCGATTTTTCTTTGTTTAATATAGAAATAGGACAAGACGTATTTATCGTTATCGAACACAGTGATGGATGTACCCCGAAAATTTTAAACCCAGAGGTTCTACTTCCAAGGTCTACATTTGAGGTTGCGGACATGACAGTTGGGAACGATGGTAAGGTAAAGTGGACAACTACAGGAGAGCAAGGAGAATTGCCTTTTATAGTTGAACAGTACAGATGGAGTAAGTGGGTAAATGCTGGTGAAGTTGATGGTACAGGTAAAGAAGGACCAAATACATATGAATTTAAAGTAACACCACACTCAGGTGAAAACAAAATTAGAGTTGTACAGAAAGATCATTCTGGTACAAAGCGTAAGTCTCCAGAGAGGTCTTTTGAATCTTCAGTAAATGAAGTGAAAATGTCTCCAACTAAAGTTAAAAGTGTAATTAAATTCTCTTCTAACGGTGAGCCAACAGAAACGAAATATGAAATTTATGATGCTTATGGAAATATCGTAAAGAAAGGTTTCTCTTCTAAAGTAAATTGTGAAAATTTACGAAAAGGAGCTTATTATATCAATTTCGATAACAAAAACGAAAAGTTCATAAAAGGTTAATTATACACCTTAAGATATTATCCTGCTACATTAATGTAGCAGGATTTTTTTTACCCAATAATAAATGATGCAATGAATAAAATTGAACACATTGGAATTGCTGTAAGCAATATAGACGACGCCATCAAGACGTATGAAAAGCTTTTGAATACTGAGTGCTATAAAGTAGAAGAAGTGGCTTCAGAAGGTGTTAAAACTGCGTTTTTTAAGATTGGTGACTCTAAAATTGAATTGTTAGAGGCTACGAATCCAGAAAGTCCAATTGCAAAGTTTATTCAGAAAAGAGGAACTGGCATGCATCATATTGCTTTTGATGTTACGGATATTTCATCGGAAATTGACCGACTGGAAAAAGAGGGATTTCAATTGATTCAAAGATCACCAAAAGAAGGCGCTGATAATAAATTAATTGCTTTCCTCCACCCTAAATCCACTGAAGGGGTACTTGTGGAATTATGCCAAGAGAGAGTTCAGTAAATCAATAATATTGTTCGTTTTAACATCCAAATAGTATGCGTGTAATCCAGCGATTTTAGCGCCTTCTACATGTTGTATAGAATCATCAATAAATAAAGTTTCTTTAGGATTAAAGTCCTCTTCTTTACATACTTTGAGGAAAATTTCTGGATTAGGTTTGCGCATTTTCATGTCGCAGCTAAAGTAGGTTGTGTTAAAATGATTGTCTAATGAATCAATTTTGTGAACTGCCTTAAGTTGTTTGTGAAAAAACTCCAAATGAATAGTATTGGTATTGCTAAGTAAAACTGTATTGTATTTCTCTTTGAGTTGAAGTAAGAATGCTAATCGTTCTTCAGGAAAGTCTAATAACATTGCATTCCATGCGTCAACCAAAGCTTTTTGACTTACGGAATTTGGAAGACCTTTAGCAATTCTTTCAATAAATTCATCGCGTTCTATGTGCCCTGTTTCGAAATCATTGAACAAATTACTTTGATTGGCCTGACTGTAAAGCTCCTCAAAGTTTTCTATACCTAAGCTTTTAAAAGAACTAATGGTAAGGTGATAGTCTATATTTAACAATACCCCTCCTAGATCGAGAATGATGTTTTTTATTTTCATAAGTTTAAAAATATAAAAAAAAGGACGAACAATTTAATGTTCGTCCTTTGGAATGCTTTCCTAAATGAAAGATTACTTTTTGTTCAATACTGCATGAAGTTTGAAACTGATCTCTGAAGAAATAGTTCCTTGTTCTGGTTTTTCAGGATTTAATTGATTCCCTGGCATTTCAACTTCAGCCACATCAATGGTAAAGTCTCCATTCAATGTCATTACATCGTTTTTCACATCAACATTAACTGGAACAGTCTTGTTCATTTCAACTCCAGCTAAAGTAATTGTAAGTGACGCTTGACCATCAACAATTTCGTTTACCTTAACATCAGTAGTTGAAAACTCTTCAATGTTGAAAAATACGTCGCTTTCTAAACGGTTCAATAGTCTTGATCTTCCGCTTGCTTCGTCTAAGTCTTGTGCATCAATTGTTGTCATATCAACAACAAAGTTTCCGTGGAATTGGTCACCATTTTGAGAAACTGTTCCACTTTTAATGTCGATTACACCAAAGTGCTCATTTCCATCATTGTCACCTCCTGTCCATGAACCTTTCCACTCAAGTTTACTGTTCTCTTCGTCAAGTGTATATTCTGCAACAATTGCATCTTCCTTAACTTCCTCATTGTTTGTAGCTGATGTGCTGTCTTCACCTCCACATGCTGTAAGCATTAAAGCAGCAAACGCAAATAATCCGTAGATTGTTTTTTTCATTTTTCTTCTCATTAAATTAATATTTTACAAAGATAATTAATTTTAGTTACCAAGGTAGTTAAAGAATAATAAGATTTTTCAGAAATTCTTATTAAATTCGTGGTTCAAATGGGAAAAGATATCGAAAAATATAGCAGAAGAGGACTCCAATCGGGTTATCTCTCTGTGGTGGTAGGAATTTCACTCGTGCTTTTTATGCTGGGCCTTGTCTTGGGTGCTTATTTTGGACTTGAGCATACACAAAATGCGGCTAAAGAAAATATAGAGATTGATTTATTTTTTAATCCCGAGCTGAATGATTCAGACATTAAAATGATTGAACAAGAGTTGAAAAGTTGGGAGGAAATAAAATCAGTATGGTTTGTATCTCCAGAACGCGCCCTCGAAGTCTTTCAATCCAATCAAAAAGAAGCAGAGGAAATTAAAGCCATTTTTAATGACAGAAGCCCATTTCCTCCTTCAATATCTTTTAACCCTGTAGGGAGTGTTGTCGATAAAGAAGGACTTGCCAAGATTAAAGTTAAAATTCTTGATGCTTACCCAAAGCAAGTAGCAGAAGTTAATTATGATGAAAATAGAGTGAGTCAAGTGAATCTTGGGTTTCTCCAATGGATCTACTTGTTTGTAGCTATAGGTGCCTTGTTAACAATAATTGCTTTTGCTATGATTAACAATACCATTCGTTTGGCATTGTATTCTAAAAGATTTACAATTAAAACAATGCAATTGGTAGGAGCGAAGTCAGGTTTCATTCGTAAACCATTTTTAATTAACTCTATAGTGCAAGGGTTCTTGTCTGCTGTTATTGGAGTAGCGCTTCTACTGGCTGTTTTCTTTGCATTAAAAAGGTATATGGATATTATCGCCTCAACTTATGACTTGAAAACATTTTTAATTCTGTTTGGCGTACTTGTTTTGTTAGGAGTTTTAATTAGTTTACTTTCGACTTGGTTTGCATTAAATAAGTACCTCAGAAAAAGACTTGATAATTTATACTAGAATATATTCATTATGATAGAAAAAGATAAGAGAACTTTCCTTTTTAATAAAACAAATTACATTTACCTAGTTATAGGTGTGGTGCTCAATATAGTTGGGTTCTTGCTTATGATTGGTGGAGCTGCAGAAAATCTAAATGATTTTAATGCTGATGAGCTGTTTTCTCCTGTTAGGCTTACTGTTGCTCCAATTCTAATTCTTTTAGGCTATGCTATAATAATTTATAGTATCATGAAAAATCCAAAGGGAATTAAGAAAAATGATCATATAATTGAGGATTAAACTTTTCAAACTGTTGAATGGATAATCTCAATTACGATTTTCGAAAAGGAGAAGTTTTACTGGTTGATAAACCACTGCATTGGACTTCTTTTGATGTTGTCAATAAGTTACGTTGGCGACTCAATAATAAATATAATGTGAAAAGGTTTAAAGTAGGTCATGCCGGAACTTTGGATCCTCTTGCGACTGGATTACTGATTATTTGTACAGGGAATAGTACAAAATTAAGTGAATCTTTAACCTCCGAAGATAAGACCTATACAGGAACCTTTCTATTGGGGAAGACTACTCCGAGTTACGACTTAGAAACCGAGTTTGACCAAACATTCGAAACCGAGCACATTACCGAAGAGCAAGTATTCGCATTGGCAAAATCTTTTGAAGGTGCTCAAAAACAAACTCCTCCAATTTTTTCAGCGAAAAAAGTAAATGGAAAAAGAGCTTATAAATCTGCAAGAGAGGGTGTTGCTGTAGAGTTGAAAGAAAACGACATCTTCATCAACTCCTTTACTATCGAAGCAATCCGTTTTCCAGAAGTAGATTTTAAAATCACTTGTTCAAAAGGTACTTATATTCGTTCCATCGCTAATGATTTTGGAAAAGGACTAAATTCAGGGGGAACTCTAGTTGCATTGAGAAGAACAGCATCTGGTAATCTTTTGATTGAAAACTCTAAGACTGTTGATGAATGGCTTGAAATAATGCTCGCTTCAGATATTCCGGAGAAACTATAAACATTAATTAAATGCAGGAGAAAACTTCAGGACGCGTTTTAATTTTAGCAGACTTAGAAGCATTCGATAGTGAAAACGACAAAACGAAAGGTTTTCTCCAAGACAATAGTGCAGAAATTCTCGATATAAAGAAATTTGATTCAAATCAAATGAATGAGAACGATAAAGTACTTCTTCTTCTGAGTGATCAAGATATTAAAAGAGTGCTCTCTGGTTTAGCAGAAACAAAATGTTCAATTGGATTTCTACCCCATCCGAATGCGAGACAAGCAAGATCAGGCTACCAGGTACCAAAAGACACAAAGGAAGCATTTGTAGAACTTTTGGAAACTGAACGTAAAGTAGAAACGGGTGTCCTTACATGTAATGGTGAAGTTGTTTTGAATTATGTTGTTGTTGGTGAAATGGTGACATTTCTAACTAAGAAAGCAAAGTACAAAAATATTTTTTATAAAATCTCAAGGTTCTTTCGGTACCTCAAGCGCTTAGTCAATATTAAGGCTCTACCATTTACAATTACAGCTGAGGATAAAAACCCTATTGATACGGCTGCAACAGATATACTGATCGTTCAATACGCGCATAACTCAGTTGTTTCTCGAGTCTTTGCTTCAAAAGAACTGTCGAGTGAAAAACTATTTCATACCTTTATTTTTACACCTCGGAGCGTTCTTCAGCTTACACGTGCATATATTGTTAAGCTTTTGCTCGGTGACGGTCAGAAAAATAAAGCTTTTAAGTTTTTAAGTCGACTTAAAACCGAGGACCTTACTATTTCTTCCACCCAGCTTTTCAAATGTAATATCGATGGAAGGTATACGGATGAGTCAGAATTGGTGTTTACTTTTGTGGGAAACTTTAATCAAATCCCAAGCGATTCAATTCAGTATGAAATTGAAACCAAAGATCAAAGTAGTTCAAAGGCATTTCATGTTAAAAACCTACCAAAAGGTGAGGTGAGAAAAGACATGGTGAGAAAGAAATTACCATTCATAACTCATGCTTCGTCGGATGTGTATGCAGCGCTTTTCACTCAGTTAAGGGAGAATGCAAGGCCAAGTCAAAACTATGTCATTCTAATGACCCTGTCTGTTATTTTGGCCACACTTGGTGTGTTTGCTAATTCTTCTCCTGTAATTATCGGAGCGATGATTTTAGCCCCTTTGATGTCGCCTATAATTTCCTTCTCTATGGGTGTTTTAAGGGCGGATAAAGACTTGCTGAAGAATAGCTTTATCACAATCCTGGTAGGAATAGGGGTAGGGTATCTTTTTGCCATAATTCTGACATTAATTACACCTATAAATCAAATAAATGCTGAGATAACTTCGCGGATAAAACCCAATATTATTGACTTGGCAATTGCAGTTATTTCTGGAGCCGCTGGAGCTTATGCTTTTTCTAAAGAAGAAATCGCTAAAACACTTGCTGGTGTTGCCATCGCTGTTGCATTGGTTCCACCTTTAGCTGTTTCAGGAATCGGATTAGCATGGTGGAATCTTGAGATATTTTTCGGTGCTTTTCTTTTGTTAATGACCAACCTTACAGGGATGGTGTTGGCCGCCGCTTTTACGTTTTTATTAACAGGATATAGTCCGTTCCAACTCGCCAGAAAAGGCCTTTTGATTTCCCTGGCTGTTGTGCTCTCGATTAGTGTGCCTTTAGGGTTTGGTTTTTTTAGAGTAGTGGAGGAAAATAAAATTGTACGTTCTCTGAATAATACTGAAATTAAAAATTTCTTGCTTGAAAATGTTATTCTCGAATCAAGAAAACCTATCGTCATATCTCTTGATATTATTGCCAATCATAGTCCAGATGATTTTGAAATTGATCTAATTAAGAAAGAAATTGAACAAATTGTAGGTGAAAGTGTTACTTTAAAAGCAGCAATTAGATTGAAGAGATAGTATAAGTAATATATGTTTGTCTAATTGTCCTCCTAATTTAATGAATAAATAAACGTCTACTTGGGACGATTAATATAAAATTTAGGAATTTAAAGTAGAATTCAGCGTTATTGCTTTTGTAGAACGACGTGATTCACAGATATATTTCCTATCTTTGTAACCCCTTAAAAAAACATGCCGATTTGAATAAAATGAAACTTTCAGAGTTTGACTTCGAATTGCCCGAAGAACTCATTGCAAAACATCCTGTTGAGAATCGAGACGAATCTCGAATGATGGTGATAAACCGTGAAACAGGAGATATCGAACACAAGTTGTTTAAAGATGTCATTGACTACTTCAACGAAGGTGATGTCATGATTCGTAACAACACAAAAGTTTTCCCAGCTCGTTTATACGGGAATAAGGAGAAAACTGGAGCTAAAATTGAAGTATTCCTTTTGCGAGAACTCAATAGAGAATCATTGCTTTGGGATGTTTTAGTTGATCCAGCCAGAAAAATCCGTATTGGAAATAAATTGTACTTCGGTGAAGACGAGTCTCTCGTGGCTGAAGTTATAGATAACACAACTTCTCGTGGACGAACTTTACGCTTCCTTTTCGAAGGTACGTATGAAGAATTTAAAGACAAAATTGAGGAGTTGGGAGAAACTCCACTTCCAAAATACATTGATCGTGATGTTGAGCCGGCTGATGCAGAGCGTTTTCAAACGATTTATGCTACAGATGAAGGTGCTGTAGCTGCTCCAACTGCAGGAATGCATTTCTCTAAGCAATTGTTAAAGAGATTGGAACTTAAAGGGATTGAGTTTGCCGAAGTAACTTTACATGTTGGTTTAGGTACGTTTAGAGAAGTAGAGGTAGAAGATCTTACGAAACATAAAATGGATTCTGAGCAAGCTTACATTAGAGAAGAGGCTGTAGAAATCGTTAATAGAGCAAAGCGCAATAAAAAGCGTGTGTGTGCCGTGGGAACGACTTCTATGCGTACAATCGAAACTTCTGTCTCAACAGATGGAATGTTGAAACCTTATGAAGGATGGACCAATAAATTTATTTTCCCTCCTTATGAATTCAGTATTGCAGATTCAATGATTACTAACTTCCATACGCCTTCTTCAACTTTGTTGATGCAGGTGTCTGCATTTTTAGGGCATGAGTTAATGTTGAAAGCTTATAAGGTTGCAATTGAAGAAAAGTACAGGTTCTTCTCTTATGGAGATGTGATGCTTATTATTTAAGTAGAATTATATATTGTTAAGTACATTAAGTCGCTATTCATGATTGAATAGCGACTTTTTATTTTTATTTTCGTTCACATGAAATTAACTGTAATTATTACCGCAGGTGGTATTGGTAAAAGAATGGGAAGCGATATTCCTAAACAATTCCTTTTACTTCAAACTAAGCCTGTTTTAATGCATACAATTCAGCAGTTTTATGATTACAACGATGATTTTGAAATTATCGTTTCTTTACCAGTCGAATATATTGAATTCTGGAAAGATCTCTGCTTTAAATATAATTTTGTAATTGAGCATTCAATAGTTGAAGGAGGAAGGGAACGGTACCATTCCATCAAGAATGCTTTAAAGGAAGCGAATGGTGACTTGGTGTTTGTTCATGATGCTGTGCGGCCTTTAGTAAGTAAAGAAACAATTAGGAAAGCTGAAGATTGTGCAACTCAGTTTGGTTCAGCGATCCCCGCTTTGCCCCTTAAAGACTCTTTAAGAAAAAAAGCAATGACTGATAGCAAACACGTTAATCGTGCTGAATTTTGGACAGTCCAAACTCCACAGGTCTTCTTGAAAAATACTTTGGAAAATGCTTATAAGTTGCCGTTTTCTAGCGAAATAACTGATGATGCCAGTTTAATTGAAAGACTTGGAGAAAACATTTATTTGTCTGAAGGCAACGAGGAGAATATTAAGTTGACCACTCCTTTTGATATGAAGGTAGCAGAGTTTCTTGTTGGAAAATTAATGGATTGATTTTTGATTATTAAGTACGAATTACAAAGGCTATTCTTACTTTTGTAAAGCAAATAAATTTAAAATACTAAAGATGAGATACCTATTGTTAGTTATAACTGTTTTTTTAATTTCAAATAGTAATGTTTGGGCGCAGGACAATACAAGTTTAAACCTTAAGAACGTATTGGTCGTTGCACAACAAGACGACCTTTCTGATCGGTATACTATAGAGGTTGCTCTTTTACAGTTGTTTAATAGTTATAATATTAATTCTTTAGCATCTTTGAATGTTTTAAAACAAGGAGGTTCTGCAGATATCTTGATGTCAGATACAACACGCCAAGAATTGAGTGATAAAGGAATAAATACTTACCTTTTGGTCTCTGTACGTGGTTTCAATAACAGATTTAAACCTTCAAGCCGTGTAAAGGACTTTGAGGAGGAAATTAATGCAGGTCATCTTTATCCATTGTACAGAGAAAGCGCATCTACTGTTACTTTTACTTTCACTTTTTACCGCGATCTTCAACCTGTTCACTCTGAAATGATCAGAACTGGTACAGTTGGGTCTAAAGATGCTGTTATGAAGAAGCTAATGAAGAAAGTAGAACGTAAGCTGGTAAAGGAATGGATGTAGCCTAAAAGGACGTCCTGCTGCTTATTTTCTTTGATTTAGAATTTTAGAAATGTATTTTCCAATAATGTCAAACTCCAAATTTACTTTGTCTCCAATTTTCAATTGATGAAATATGGTGTTCTCATATGTGTATGGAATAATGTGAACAGAAAAGCTTTGGTCTTTTGAGTCAACTACCGTTAAACTTGCTCCGTTAATCGTGATTGAACCTTTTTCAACAGTAATGTCTTGCGATTCATATCGAAAACGGAATTCCCAACTCCCATCTTTTTCAATAATGTCTTCACAAATAGCGATGGTATCAACATGTCCTTGTACAATGTGACCGTCAAACCTTCCATTTGCAGGCATACAGCGTTCAAGGTTTACTTTGTCGTTAACCTTCCATTCTGAAAGATCTGTTTTCTTTAACGTTTCATCAATCGCAGTTACAGTATATTGGTCTCCGTCGGTGTTCACAACAGTTAAACAAACCCCGTTGTGTGCAAGACTTTGATCAACCTTTAATTCATTCGTAAAAGCAGAACTGAGCGTAAAGTGAATGTTACTCCCTTCATGCTTAATCTCCTTAATTTCACCAAGTCCTTCAATAATTCCTGTAAACATTTCTTTATTCTTTTTTTAATTCTTTTCTGTAGAAATCAACTCCATGTTGTCTATCAAACGCACATCACCACAAAAAGCGGCAATACAAGCAGTTGCTCCAGATACCCAATATTGATTTAAATCTTGAAGCGTCTCTGGGTTCACAATTTGTAAATATTCAAGCTCTAAAGATGAATTCTTAAAGTATTCGATCATTTTCTGCCTTGTTACGGCAGGAGAATAACTATTCGACCAAGATTTACCTTTGTTTAGAACCTGTGATATAACAACAGCCTTCTCCAGATCTTGTTCACTTAATCTGAAATTTCTGCTGCTCATCGCCAATCCACTCGGGTCTCTTTTTGTATCTGCAGCGATGATCTCGACAGGAAGCCTCAATTGTCTATTCATTTCCTTGACCACAGCTACTTGTTGAAAGTCTTTTCTGCCAAAGTACGCTTTAGTTGGTTGAACAATTTTAAACAACCTCGAAACAACATTTACTACCCCATTAAAATGTCCCGGACGGTGTTCTCCTTCCATCGTATTTTCTATGGATTCTAGATCAACTTTTACTTCTTTATAATTCGATGGATATATTTCTTCCACTGTAGGAAGATAAACAAAATCGCAATTATTTTTAAGCAACAATGCTAAATCTTCATCCTCTCGTCTGGGATAAAGTTCTAAATCATTCGCGTTATTAAATTGTGTCGGATTGACAAAAATGCTGACAATTACAACATCACACTCTTCTTTGGCAATTTTCACCAAGGAGATGTGCCCATCATGTAAAGCTCCCATAGTTGGCACGAAG
>Ga0079223_10000806_pt1 | contig 17352 bp, 15 predicted proteins | sample Stecom2011_FD_75072 | JGI IMG/M metagenome (GOLD analysis project Ga0079223, IMG submission 75072) | Agricultural soil microbial communities from Utah to study Nitrogen management - Steer compost 2011 | ecosystem: Environmental > Terrestrial > Soil > Agricultural land | place: USA: Utah... | reverse complement strand
CTCGTGCATACGCACTTCCCGATCGCGAGCCGCCAGTTTGCGCACCAACGCCAACTCTTCTTGTTCTTCGTGTTCCTGCTGGCGCTCCTGGGTTTGCGGCGCCCCCTGACGCGTACGCTCGCGCTCTTCAACCTCACTACCCCGATCTTCTGACGAGCGGCGATTTTCGCCCCGCCCAGAGGCAGCACTTTCTTCCAGTGCTTTGAGGCTGGAGTTTTTCAGTTCGGTATTTTCTTCACTGACAGGCAAACGCCCCAGCGGCGTGAAAGGCGCAACGGCGTTAGCGTAATTGGAAGGCAGGGCGGGGAAGGCCATTGTCCTGAGCCGCGCTTAAGCTTTTACATCCAACAGCGTACCCAAAGTGCTGCTGCCCACTTCCACCACCCGGGCAGAGCCATCGAACACTTGCTGTTGCATGGTCATATTGACGATGGGTTCAATCACATCCTGAGCCCCACCACTCTGAGCGGCCTGATTGATTTGTTCAGCCGAGCGCACAATTTCGCTGCGCGACTGCTGCATACCAATCAGCCCCTGGTTAATGACAGATCCGACGTCCATCAGTACTTCCCTCTATCCAAAAAAAGAATTACTTTAAGTGTAGCCCCTTTTTCGGTTAAAAAACAGCCGACACTTGGCGCGCTATACCTTTTTCTTGTTTATCCGTTTTATCCACTGCCGGCAGGAGAGCGGCAAAATAAAAACGATTTGCGCCATCAAGGGGTTATAAGAGGAGCCAGATCTATATAAGCGGCGAGAATATTCGGCTGCGGATCAGACAGATAGGGGATCACCCCCAGACAAGGCGCCTCTATGCGCTCGGCAATTGTACGAATATTGTCTTCGCTGCGGGAAGCGTTCGGATCGACACCGTTAGCCACCCAGCCCGCCAGCGGCAATCCATCGGCAGCGATGGCCTCGGCGCTCAGCAGCGCGTGATTAATACAACCCAGGCGGATACCGACCACCAGAATCACCGGCAGAGCCAGCCTCTGCGCCAGATCAGCCAAGGTTTGCGTCTGGTTTAGCGGCACTCGCCAGCCGCCAGCGCCCTCCACCAGCCCGAAAGTCGCGCCCTCTGTTAATACTTGCTGACAATGAGCGGCCAGCGTCTCGGCCTGCAGGGGCAGGCCAATATCCTGCGCGGCAATATGCGGCGCCAGCGCCGGGGCCAGCGCCACAGGATTGACACGCGCGTAGGGCAAAGGCGGCTGGCATTGCGCCTGCAACACCAGCGCATCGTCATTGCGTAGCCCCTGGGCGGTCATATCACAGCCCGCTGCCACCGGCTTGATTCCTACCGTACTCAAACCTTGCTGTCGGGCCTGCCACAGCAAGGCGGCCGCCACGCGGGTCTTGCCCACGTCCGTGTCAGTGCCGGTCACGAAATAATGTTTCATGCTTCTCGCCCCCGACGCGCCGACAACACAATCACCTGGTAGCTGGCAGGCAGCCCCTGCGGCTGGCGAAAAGGCGCATAGGCCTGCTCCAGAGCCGCCAGCAAACGCCGCCCGCCCAAGCTCGAAGATCGGCGACTGTGCGCCTGATGCGCTCCCAGCCGTTTAAGTTCAGCGCTCAAGGCGTGCACGCTGTCGCTGTAAAGAGTACGGCAATAACTTTGCTGCTGGATCGCCTCAAAACCGCAGGCCAACATAATCTCCTCTAGCTTCTCGGAAGAGGAAAAGCCATTAACCTGCACTTGGGCATCCACTTGACGCCAGGCTTGCTGCAGCTCCGAGAGCGTCCCCGGGCCCAGAGTAGCCAGCTGCAGGCTCGCTCCCGGTTTAAGCACCCGGTACAGCTCGGCAAACAGGCGGGGCAGATTGTCGCACCACTGGATGGCGAGGCTGGAAAAAACCAAATCCACGCTCTGCTCCTGTAAGGGCAAGGCCTCAGCATCACCCCCAACCCAGGCATCGGCCGCGGCAGAGTCGTGCTCACGCGCATAGCGCAGCATGCCTTCGGCTATATCCATCGACAGCAAGTAATGCGCGGCGGTGCGCTGCTTGAGTTCAGCGCTGAAATAACCGGTGCCCGAACCCAAGTCCAACACCGTTCCGGCGCTTGCGGGCAACTGCTGCAGCAGGTTTGATCCCACCTCGCGCTGCAGGCGAGCCGCCGCATCATAACTGGGCGCCGCGCGACTAAACGAACGTGCCACCCGGTGCTTGCGGGGCGTTGCATCCTCAGTACTTAGCGTGCAAACAAACTCGGCAATTCTTGCCGCCACTTGCTCAGGCGCATCCCAATGCAAGGCATGGCCCACGCCTTCTATCACAGTGACAGCGTGGGCCGGATTGAGCGCCTGCATCGGTGCCGCACAAGCGGCGGGCACCAGCGCATCATGCTCGGCATAGAGATGCAAAGCCGGTTGCGACAGGGCTTGTAATATCTGGCGATGATCGGCCTGAGCCAGATAATCCAACGCTTGCCGCCAGCAGGAGCGGAGTTGATCCGCCAGAGCTCGCAACTGACGCAAGCGCTGTCGCAAAGCAGGGCTGCCCTCGGCCACCAAACCACAAAAGCGCGACAGCGTGCCCTCAGCATCGGCACTAAACGCCCGGTTAAAGCGAGCATTTACCGCAGGTGCCATAGCCGTGGACCAATCATCCTGCGCCACAAAACAAGCATTGGTAGCCAAAGTCACCAGACCCAGCACTCGTTTTGGATAGGCGGCGGCGTAGGCAGTCGCCACCACACCGCCCAACGACCAACCCACCATAATCGCCCGAGCGGGCAGGGCGATGGCGAGCTGGGTCAGCACGGCCTCAATAGCAAAATCATCAGACGCCGCAGACGCGCCAAAACCCGGCAGATCTACACACCAGACCTCTCCCAGCGACTGCAAAGGCGCTACCAATGGTTGCATGGCCTGTGTATTCATCGCCCAGCCGTGTAAAAGCACAATCGGCGGCTGCTGGGTCGACTGGCCGATGGCGGGGTGGCGCTGAATATGCAGCTTCACGCCTCTCCCTCCTGCAGCACCGGGCGCACGCGCTTAAGCGCTGCCAGCAGATCATCCACCTGTTGCTCGCTGTGCGCGGCCGTCAATGTAATGCGCAAGCGGGCGCTGCTTTCTGGAACCGTAGGCGGGCGAATGGCGCTAACTAAAAAGCCTTCTGCCTCCAGCGCCTGGGTCAAGCGTAAGGCGCTGCTATCGCTGCCCGTCACCAATGGCTGAATGGCCGTTGTGGAGGACATAAGGGAATAATCCAGGCTATGCGCACCGCGGCGAAAGCGCTCGATCAGCGCCTGTAAATGCTGACGCCGCCACGGCTCGCGACTCACCAATCGCAAACTGACACGCATAGCAGCTGCCACGGCGGGGGGCAACGCGGTGGTATAGATATAGGGCCGAGCCAGTTGAATCAGCCCTTCGATCAGCGTCTCGGAACCGGCAACAAAGGCACCAAAACCGCCCAGCGCTTTGCCGAGAGTGCCCATCAACACCGGCACTTCGGCCTGTCCCAGACCATAATGCTCTACACTGCCCGCCCCCGTCGGCCCCAGACAACCCAGGCCGTGCGCATCGTCCACCATCAGCCAGGCGTCATGCTCTTGAGCAAGCGCAGCCAGGGTCGGTAAAGGCGCCAGATCGCCATCCATACTAAAGACGCCATCCACGGCAATCAGTGTACGCCCTCGGGCGGTGGCCAGTTTGGCCTGCAAACTATCCATATCCGCGTGCAGAAAACGGCTTGAACGAGCACCCGACAACAAACCTGCATCCAGTAGCGAGGCATGGTTGAGACGATCTTGCAGCAGCGTATCGCCGCGCCCCACCAAGGCAGTAATAACGCCAAGATTGGCCATATATCCGGTAGAAAACAGCAGCGCCCGCTCACGACCGCAAAAAGCCGCCAGCTCGGACTCCAGAGCATGGTGTTCGCCAGAGTGTCCGCACACCAGATGCGAGGCGCCGCTGCCGGCTCCCCACTGATAGGTTGCATCGCGCAGCGCCGTCACCACTTCCGGATGCGCCGCCAGCCCCAAATAATCATTGCTGCAGAAATTGATGTACTCGCGTCCAGCGACCGTCACCTGAGGCCCCTGTGCGGAGTCCAGTTGGCGGCGCTGACGATATCGATGGCGCAGACGGCGCTCGCTCAGCACCGCCTGCAAGTAATCTGTAAAAGCGTCGGTCACAAATTTTAGCGTGCGGCGTTGTAGAAAAACTGATCGTTATGCACGGCTTCCAAAGAGGCGGCCAACTGCGCTTCCGTCTCACCTTCGGTGTGTGCCACTTCGCGCGATTCGGGCCGAATGCCCAGCCGGGAGAACAATTGCATGTCCTTGTTAGCTTCAGGGTTGGGTGTAGTAAGCAGCTTCTCTCCATAGAAAATGGAGTTGGCACCGGCGAGAAACGCCAGCGCCTGCATTTGCTCGTTCATCTCTTCCCGGCCAGCGGAAAGGCGCACATGGGAGCGCGGCATCAGGATACGCGCTACTGCTACGGTGCGGATAAAGTCGAAAGGGTCCAGATCTGCCTCATTCGCCAGCGGTGTTCCCTCCACCCGCACCAACATATTAATGGGCACCGATTCCGGATGTTCGGGCAGATTGGCCAGTTGCTGTAGCAGACCGGCACGGTCATCCGCCTGCTCGCCCATACCCACAATGCCCCCGCAGCAGACTTTCATTCCCGCCGCACGCACATTGCCCAAAGTATCCAGGCGATCCTGGTAGGTGCGGGTGGTGATAATGTCGCCGTAATATTCCGGCGAGGTGTCCAGGTTGTGGTTGTAATAATCCAGCCCGGCCTCAGCCAGTGTCTGGGCTTGCCCTTCATCCAGCATCCCCAAGGTCATGCAGGTTTCCAGACCCAGAGCCTTCACCTGTTTCACCATATCGGTGACATAAGGCATATCCTTGCCTTTGGGAGAGCGCCAGGCCGCGCCCATGCAAAAACGCGTGGCACCGCTGGCCTTGGCCGCTCGCGCTTCGTCTATGACTTTCTCTACTGCCATTAACTTCTCGCGCTCCAGGCCCGTGTCGTAGCGCGCGCTTTGCGGGCAGTAGGCACAGTCTTCCGGGCAGGCGCCGGTTTTGATGGAGCAGAGGGTGCTCACCTGCACCTCATTGGCATCAAAATGCATCCGGTGCACCGTCTGCGCCTGAAATAACAGATCGTTAAAAGATTGCGAAAATAGAGCCAAAATCTCGGCTCGTGTCCAGTCGTTACGCACAGCGGTGGGCGATGGGGTCATGCGGATTTCCTCTGGCGCTTGCGCATAGTTGCCAAGCTGATAGGCTCATAAAGTGAGCCATCATAATAGGACGGAACCTCCTGTCAACCCAAAAAGGATTTATGGTTAACCATGCGCTTCCTCTCTCCTCGTGGACTCTGTGTGCTGTGTCGGCTAGCCGCCGGAGAAAGCGGCCTCTGCGATCCCTGCCAGCAGGATTTACAAACCCTGCAGCTAAGCGAGCCGGTGTGCAACCACTGTGCCCTGCCCTTAAACACGGCTGCGCCCCTGTGCGGGCACTGCCTGCGCCTGCCGCCCGCTTTTGATTTATGTGTGGCGCCTTTTACCTATCATTATCCGCTGGATTATTTAATCAGCCGCTTTAAATATCAGGGTTGCAGTGCCAGCGCGCGCCTGCTCAGTCGCTTGCTGAGCGAGCACCTGGAGGATTTTTACCGCCAGCGCTCACTGCCCCTGCCGCAATTGGTGCTGCCCACTCCGCTACACTGGCGGCGTCATTTGCGTCGGGGTTTTAACCAAAGTGAGCTGCTGGCACGCCGGACAGCCCGCCGTCTGGGGCTGGATACTTCGCGCCGATACCTCAAACGCACGCGGGCCACTCAGCCGCAGCAGGTACTGTCACGTCACCATCGCAATCTGAACGTCAAAAATGCCTTTGCCCTCACCTCGCGTGGGCAGGCGCAGATAGCAGGCAAGTGCGTCGCCTTGGTGGATGATGTGGTCACCACCACAACCACCGTACGGGAACTGGCTCGGGTTCTTATTAAAGCTGGCGCCACCGGCGTGCATATCTGGGCTTTGGCCCGCACGCCGGAGTAATTGTTTCACTGCCAGTAGAGAATATCCGCTTCCGGCACGCGGCAATGGCTGTATAGCGCTCCGCGTTGGGGATGAAAATCCGTGGTCATCGTCTCAGTTTGCGCGCCATTAATTACCTTTGCCGGCTCACCACCTCTTATCTGGCGATAGACAATATCACCCTCCTGACAATCCCCTCCCACTCGGTAATAAACGTCCCTATCCGTCACCGCCAGCAAACGGCTGTCGCCCTCCAGAGTTTTATTCAACAATTCCAGCTCGCCATTAGCGCCCTGCCAGCGCCAGAGACCCGGCTGCCCCGCGTACTGGAAATACACCGCCTCACCCTGGGCCAAAGCCGTGGTCACCGCGCCAAAGGTCAATTGCTTTTTCTCTCCAGTGCCGTAGTTGATGCGCCACAAATTGCTCACCTCTCCCGTCGAGCGCAAAGCCAATAACTGCTGTTGCTCCCGGTCCAGCGCCAAGGGCGTAAAGTCACCACTTCCGCGCCAGAGCAACTGTTCTTTTTCAGCAGCCAGATCATAGACATAGAGCGCCTCGCCAGCGGTATAGATCAGCGCTTCACCGCTCGCTTCCCACAGCAGCCGCACGGGCTCTGCCAACAGTTGACGCGATACCTGCCTCTCGCGTTCAGAATCTACCAACCAGACCTGAGGCCGATGATTGCGCACGGAAATATAGGCCAAGCGCTCCGCCTCGGGCGACCAGTGGGCGCCATAGTTAAGGTGAGCATTGTCGGTAACGCGCTGCTGGCCCGCGCTGTCCTGACGCCAGATATTGCCGCTGGGGCGCTGCTCGGTAAAGTAAATTCGCTGACCCTGCGGCCCAAAGCGAGGCAGGGCAACCGGGTGACTGTCCCTGCCGGGCAAAGTCAGTGTTTGAGCCGTGCCATCGCGATAGATCAGCAGCCACTGGCGGGTATCGGGCAGATAGGCCAGCACCCCGCTGCCATCGGGTATCCAGCTAAATTGCACCTGCCTTGCGGCCAACTGCCGCGCTCCCAGATGACGGCCACTTGGCGCATAAAAATCCAGCCTTACACCCGACTGCTGATAACTGGCAATAGCGCTGAACTGTTGGGAAATGCGGCTAGCCAAAGGATTGGGCACGCGCTCAAGCGAGGGTAAAATAGACAGCCTCTGACTTTCCAACTCATAGCGATAGCGCTGATTGATCGCGGCAATACCCTGTCGCCCCACCAGCTCCAACGTCTGCTCATCCCACCAGGCGAGGCTGTTGATATGACCTTGCCAGTGACTGAGGCGGTGTTTTTCCACCACCCGCGCCGCCGCCACATCCAGCGCAAATACATGAACATTATATTGTTGCGGCAATCTAGAGCTCGGCATCCAGGGACCAAAATGCTCGCGCCCGTCCATATCCTCTATCACCGCGAGTTGACGCCCCGAGGGCGACCATTCCAGATGCTGCCAGGCGCCGGGACTCTCGGCCACCACCCAATCGCGGCCACGCTCATCGCGCACCACCAGTTGACTGCCTTCGGCGGCCTGATGGCGCACATAAGCCATCACCGCCAGCTGCGGATGGGGCACGGCTTCGCGCTCATGCCCCACCTCATTGGTGTAACCCTGTACCTGCTCAAAAACTTGCTGATGGGATTTAGGGGGCAGCGAGGGGGGTAACGGCAACAGCAACCAGGCCAGCAATAACGCCGCAGCGCCGCCGAGCGCCAAACCGGCCAATAACCACATTTTTTTGCGGTCAGTCGCGGAAGAACGAGGGATCGATAGCGCCTGATACACCGGCTCGATGCGCAGTTGATAACCCCTTTTGGAGTAATGCGCCACCACCTCGCGCTCTCCCAGCAACTCCGCCAGCGCTTTGCGCAACAGGTTGATACTTTTTTGCACCGAGCCGTAGGTCACCACCCGCCCTTGCCACACCTGCTCGATAAGCTCGTCGTTATCAATCACACGCTCATAGTGGCGCGCCAGATAACAGAGCACCGCCATAGCCTTAGGCTGCAAGCGCACCGTTTGGCCGCCCGCTGATAATTGGTTGCGTGCCGGAGAGACCAGAACCTCTGCCAGGGTAAAACTTTGTAGGTATTGTGTCATTGCCACGGCTCTTCTCATGCTTATTAGGGGGCCGACGTGTCGTACCGAGGCGCTGGTTTATCACCCTGCTCAGGCAATCTGTAACCGGACTATCGCCAACGGCTGACCGTAAGGTTATTCTGACCTATTCAAGCTCCGCGCGCCAATTTGCCGAGAGCCGAGTAAAAATATAACCTATTGATTTAACAAGAAATATTTTTGGTAAGCGAAAGGTCATTGAAGTTTCATTATACGGTCAGCACACAGCTTGGAGCCGTGACATATATTGACTTCGACGACAGGGCACCGCCCTGCTCCTATTACCTAAATGAGGATAACACCATGAAACTCCGTCAACTTGCCTTGAGTGCCTGCCTTGCCGCCTTGTTCAGCAGTGCCGCTATTGCCAGTGCAGAAGAGCGCATTTATATCAATGAAAACATGGGCTTTAACGTGGAAGGGTATAAGTACGAGCAAGAAGCCTACCCCTGCAATATCGACAAAGTGCTGGTCGAGCAAATTATTGAACGTGGCCGCAAGAATAATTTACAAATCGAAGCCGTCAGCACCGCTGACAAAATCAACAACGGCACCATTCCTGTTATTGCCATCGACTTTGACGCCTTGGTACTGGGCAGCGAGGAATATACCTACGGCACCAAATCAAACAGCAACTTGCCCAGCGTCCGAGTGACCGCGGCGCTAATCAGCCCACAGCTTGAGCAGGGCCACTCTATAGCCGCTCACAGTTGTGCCATTGCCCACCTCAGCGACCTCACCCCCGCCAGCAGCGTTCTGGACCTGGGTACAACGCACACCGTGTGTTCCGCTACCCATCGCTGTCTGCGCGATCTCAGCAAAGACATTGTCGAATGGGTCGCCCCTCAGGTGCAGTAACGTCTGCCTGCTCTACCTCGCCGGGCGCGGCTCTGCTTTCAGCGAGCCGCGCCCTGACTTTTCTGGCCACAGCGCGTAGAATGCCCCTCCTCTGGAGGTGCTATGATCGACACGACGATTATTAATCACGACTACCAGGCACTTACACCAGATCGGGTGATGGATGCCGTGGAAAGTCTCGGCTATCACTGCGATGCTCGGGTATTTGCCCTGAATAGCTACGAAAACCGTGTCTATCAAGTGGGTATTGAAGATCAGGACCCTCTGATCGCCAAGTTCTATCGCCCACAGCGCTGGAGCGAAGAGCAGATACGAGAAGAACACCAATTTACCCAGGCCCTGTTCGACCTGGGCATCTCGGTCGTGCCGCCGCTGCAACAACCCGACGGCAACACCCTGGCGCACTATCAGGGCTATCATTTCTCCCTCTACCCCCGCCAGGGAGGCCACGCGCCCAATCTGGATGATTTCGACCAGCTGCTGAGCCTCGGCCGCGCCCTGGGGCGCATTCACGCGCTGGGTCAAACCGTTCCCTTTCAGCACCGCCCCACCCTGGACATTCACAGTTTTGGTGAAGCCAGTCAACAATATCTGCTGGAACACGAATTTATTCCACCCGGGCTGATACCGGCATACGAAAGCCTGAGTCGCGACCTGTTAGCGAGTTGTCAGCAAATTTTTGCCAGCGTGCCCTACCAGCCCATTCGTCTGCACGGGGATATGCACCCGGGCAATATTCTCTGGCGCGAGCCTGTGCCGCATTTTGTCGACTTTGACGATGCGCGCAATGGTCCGGCGGTGCAGGATATCTGGATGCTATTGTCCGGCGAGCGCGAACAGCAAACAGCCCAGTTAGCGGAAATTCTCGACGGCTACCGTGAATTTGCCAGCTTCAATCTGGCCGAACTCGGACTCATTGAAGCGCTACGCAGCCTGCGTTTAATGTACTACGCCGCCTGGCTGGCGCGTCGCTGGAGCGATCCGGCCTTTCCCCACAACTTTCCCTGGTTTAACACCGAGCGCTACTGGGCCGAACATATTCTGGAGCTGCGCGAGCAACTGGCCGCCCTGAACGAGCCGCCGCTGACGGTGTATTAAAGGGTTGTTGACAATCGACACTGGAAATTTGTTGGCTAGATCGGAATAATGGCCGCTGAAAACGAGGAGAGAACATGCCTATCAGTACCGCCACCCTGAACGCCGATCCGGTATGGGACGAAATTCGCCAAAGCGCCTATGAACAGGCGGGCAACGAGCCCATGCTGGCGAGCTTTCTCTACGCCACCATTCTCAATCACAGCCGCCTGGAAGATGCGCTGAGCTTTCACTTGGCCAGCAAACTCGACAGTCCCGCCCTGCCCGCCATCTCCCTGCGCGAAGTGATCGAGGCCGCCTTGGCTCAAGATGCGGATATCGGTGCGGCGGTACGCGCCGACATTCAGGCGGTCAACGAGCGCGACTCCGCTTGCTGCTCGCTGACCACGCCTTTTTTATTCTTCAAAGGCTTTCACGCCTTGCAAGCCTATCGCGTGGCGCACTGGCTGTGGAAAAAAGGCCGGCGCTCACTGGCATTGTTTCTGCAAAACCGGATTTCGGTTGTCTTCTCTGTGGATATCCACCCGGCAGCCGTTATTGGCCGCGGTATTATGCTCGATCATGGCACCGGCATTGTGATCGGCGAAACGGCGGTGGTAGAAGATGATGTTTCCATTATGCAGTCGGTCACTCTGGGAGGCACCGGCAAAGAGAGCGGCGATCGTCACCCCAAGGTGCGCAGCGGCGTGCTCATCAGCGCTGGAGCGAAGATTCTCGGTAATATCGAAATTGGTCACTGCGCCAAAATCGGTGCCGGCAGCGTGGTATTAAAATCCGTACCGCCGCGCACCACCGTCGCTGGCGTACCGGCTAAAATCATCGGCAGCACCGACTGCGCGCACCCCTCGCGGGCAATGAATCACACCATCGGCGATTAATCCGAGAGGTTGTCAGAGTTGCTTATTCAGCAAATAAATCGGCGAGCCTGACAACTGCGGATTGGCCAGCGGCTGTCCCTCTCGATCCACCACTTGAGTGTAAGCAACCGACGGCAGGGCAAGCGTTTGATTGCCCGCCGTCCAGGCCATATTGACTGTTTGCCCTTCAGCGGCAAACTCCAGACAATAATAATCTTCTGCTTCAAGGCGATGGATAAAAGTTGCCTGGCCCAGCAACTGCAAAAAATATTGCAGCGCGTGAAAAGCTGGCCGCAGGCGGAAATTATCCCGATCGTCCACCAATCCATATCCGTGCGCCGACAGTCGCCACCAAAACACTTTTTCCACATGCCCCGAGCAGAGGCTGAGGGCCAAAAAGCGCAGCATGTAGTCGGCGTAATCATTTTCACTTGCACCCGGGTTAGCCGTAAACCACTCAGGCGCGGTATAGGGGCTGCCCACCGGCGAATAAATACCCGTATGCTGCACAGGCCAATTGGTTTCAGAAATAATCACCCCGGCCTCAGTGCCGGTACTTGTCTCCGACAACGCCCGCAGCAAAGCGCATTTTTCCAGCGTAGAAAAACCACCTTGTTTACCTTCGGGAGCACCGCGCCGATCCACATACAGCAAGTGAGACAAGCCATCCAGACGCTGGCCTTTAGGCACCGCCTGCAGGCACGAAAGCACTCGGTGATATTCAAAATCAATACAAGCCGGGCCGGTAATACGCAGCTGAGGAAAGCGCGCTTTCATGGTCAGGGCCGGTTGCAGCAGTTGCGCATAATCAGCCGCTGTCCATAACCCCCACTTGACCCGATTAGGCGCCTGGGCAATTTGCACCGCTTGCACCTGAGGCGCCAGAGCGGGAATCAGTGTCTGCAAAAAAATTTGCCACTGCTCGGGCTGACAAAGCGCCTCACGATCTTGCACCAGCACCGCCATCACCTCGCCTTCCTGAGCTCTCACCGCCGCCACCAACTGCAAGGCTTCTTGCCATGCTTCAGGCTCCTCGTGGTGATAAAAACGCACCAGTACCGGCGGCTTACCCAGCGCAGACCAAAGCGGCAACTCCTGCTCTTGATAGGGGGGATGCAAAGCCATGCCAATACGCCCTGCCATCAACACCGGCTCAGAAAAGCTGTGTTGCAAACGCTGGCGATAAGCACGCATTAATGCTGGAATTCGCGGCAAGGCGCGCAGATTTTCAAGCAGCAACTGAGGCAAATAACGGCGGCGTACTGACCATTTTCCACTCTTGTCCAGAGCAATAGTCGGCTGCGCTGACTTTTCATCCCACAGCCAAATATTTTCTGCTGCCGGATAGGGCGAAGGACCCAGCCACTTACCCTGTTTGAGATAGCGCAAAGGATGACGCCAGTAACGGCTGCGGTTATGCCAGGCAAAGCGACGACGATAATGCGCCTCCCAGCGCCGAAAGGCGGGCGGTATCTCGTCATCGGCAAAGTACATATGGTGAAAGATTTTTCGATAAGGACCCGTCAGGGCAAGGCGACACACGTCCTTGGCCCGAGCCTTCAGGCTCAACCCCTGCGGCCGATGTCGGGCGCGGTTAAGATCAATAAAACAAACAGACGCTTCACCGCCTTCAGGCAGCAAAATATTCTGATTGCCTAAATCGCCATGCACCACCCCCGCATCATGCAGCGCACGCACCGCCGGAGCCACACGCCGCAGCACCTCAATCAGCGGTGCATTATCCCGCTGACGATAGAGAATATCGGCCAACACCTGGGTTAGTGTCGGCGCCGGCAGATACTCACACAGATAATAACTTTCCAGCAGCCGCCCACCCTGCCAACGATCCAACCAGGCAACCGCTCTGGGTGTGCCCACTTGATGTTGTTGCAAACATTGAGCGAGATGCCAGGAGCGCTCCGCTTTGCTCTTGCGCACACGGTCCGCAGTATCCTTCAGCCAGCGTTGACGCTTGAACACCTTGACCGCCACCTGAATATTCCCCTGCGCCGTGGGCAGAGGCAGAGTCAGCACCCGGTCAGCACCGGCGGCCACAAGCCTCGCTTTATCGCTGGCCAGAAGCGCCGGCAAAGCCAGTAAGCTGTCACGCAGCTCGGGACTGTCAAAGGCCTCGTCGATAGCACCGTTATACGGTCCCAGAGAGATAGATAAATAATGTATATCAGCGCGCAATTGCCTTACCTGCTAGAGGTTCTCGCATCCGGTAGATAAACGACGGCGCATTAAAACAGTTGATACGAGCCACATCAACTGCTCGGCTATTAAGAGCGCGAGGGCGCGCCTGGTAGGCTGTTGGTTGCAATACCGCCACAGCAGAAACTGTTCTACACTAAAACACAAAGCGGTAGCCCCCGCGCTGCAGCGCTGGGGAGACTCCTATCACGCTCGGGTACCTCCAGGCTTTGAACGGAGAATTCGAACAATAACGGGTTTTATGGGGGAGCGAGGATGATTCGCTGGTATAACGATCTTGGGTTTCGCTGGAAGCTGACACTGCCTTTGCTGGTGTTGGTGGTGATTTTTATTGGCGTCAGTGTGTATGCCATGCGGGCCGCAACGGCCATGAGCGATAACGCCAATACTATTGCCTCGGTCAACCTGACCGAGATCCAACTATTGATGCAGGCCGACCGCGACCTGTACCAAGCCTTGACCGCTGAGCGGGCAATGCTGATGAACCGCTCTGGCCGGATAAACCCAAATGCCCTCTATCGGGAGCATCAGGAAAACGCCCAGCAAGTTTATGAGCGCACGATGCAATCCTTTGAACTGTCCAGAACCGCCACCGCCAATGAGCGCGAGATGTTTGATCAGTTTTACCAACAATGGCTCAGCAGCAGTACCGATATCGTCAACCGTACCCGCACAGCCGATGCATCACTGCTGGAGCAGCTGACCGAGCAATCCTTCGGCGAGGGGATGACGGCATTCAACAGGCTGCGCGAGTATATCGATGAAATATCCGAGCACCGTTTACAGCAAGCGGAGAGTCTCAATGAACAGATTGAAAATGAAGCGAGCGCCATGATTTCTGTGCTCAGCCTTGCTGGACTTATCGGGACGCTGGTGTCCTTGTCGGTGGTTGTCTGCCTGCCAATGCTGGTGACCCGACCACTGAATGACATCAGTGCCCGGCTGGCGGATATTGCCGAAGGTGAAGGCGACTTAACTCTGCGGCTAAACCTGGAGCGGCGCGATGAATTGGGGCAATTGGCCGGTCACGTCAACCGCTTTATGGAACGCCTGCAACATCTGGTCGGTGATATCCGCTCCACCACGGAGTCGGTCGCCACCTCAACCGGCGAAATGGTGCAAGCCTCGGCCAGCAGCCGGCAGGCTGTGGATGATCAGAGCCTGTCGATCAACATGGTGGTGGTAGCCGTGAATGAGCTGACCGCCGCCATTCACGAAGTGGCACAAAATACCAACGAAACCGCCGACAATGCCAAGCAGGCAAATGCAACGACAGAGGCAGGTCGCGAGCGGCTGAACCGGGCTGTTGACCGTGTCAACGACCTGTCCGAGTACCTGGAAAACGCCTCGCACAATATGCAAAAACTGGAGGAAGATGCGCGCAACGTAACCTCGGTTATCGAAGTTATTCGCGGCGTGGCTGAGCAGACCAACCTGCTGGCGCTAAATGCGGCAATTGAGGCGGCGCGCGCGGGCGAGCAAGGCCGTGGCTTTGCTGTGGTAGCGGATGAGGTCCGCACCCTGGCCAGCCGCACCCAACAATCGACAGAGAGGATATTCGCAGCATGCTCACTCGCCTGCAGGGCGGCGTGCAGGAGGCGGTTGATGCCATGGCCGCCAGCCGGGAGATGACCGCCGAGGCAGTGGAGTCGGCTGGAGAAGCAGGCAACGCACTAGCGGAGATCTCCGTAGCAGTGCAGCGTATTACCGAGATGGCGATTCAGATTGCCACCGCAGCCGAGGAACAAAGTGCGGTGACTGCTGATATCGACAAAAATATGGTGGAGATTCACGATCTGGCGACTCGCACCTCTGAAGATGCCGCCGTGACCACCTCGGCCAGCGAACACCTATCTTCACTGGCCACCCGCTTGCAGGAGATGGTGGTAAGGTTTCGGGTATAAAGCGGTGCGCAGCTTCGCAGAAATGAAGTTCAGCAAGTCGGCAAATTTTACGCGCGCCAGCGGATAGCCTAGACTGTTTTACGTGCTGCCTGTCTGTTCACAAAGGAAGTAACTGGTTGATGAGACCCACCACCTCCTACGCTGCTGTTCGGTTGCTGGCTGTGCTGTTGACGGTGCTGGTGATTGTGGCTCACCAATACCTGCCGCCCAAGGTATTGCCGCTCTATCCCGATGGAGAGCGACTGTCCTGGATTTATGGCCCGGAACAACAAGGTGAACCCTCAGCGGACTGGATCGACCGGGACAATAGCTATTTCTGGTGTAACTATGCAGCCAATGACCCCTATTCCTGCGGATGGTCATTCAACCTGGGACCAGACCGCCTGACAGGCTTGGATCTATCTGATTTCGATGGCTTCAACATTCTCATTCATCATCAGGGCGAATCTCCTCGCGTGCGCCCTTATCTGCGTAATTACGACCCGGCTTACAGCTCCCCTGAAACCTTTGATGTCACTAGTAAGGTGATGTCCACGGCTATTCGTACCCAGAACTTAAACGAACCCATTTATGTGCGCTTGAGCGAATTTAGTGTCGCAGAATGGTGGATTACCGAGTTTGATATCGCCCGAGAGCATTATGCGCCGTCACTGGAAAATGTCATCGTGTTTGGCTTTGACTTTAACGTCCCCGGCCGGAACGAAATTCGGATCGAAAAAATCGAAGCAGTGGGCGAAAGGATAAAAACGGAAACTCTTTATTTTGGCATTATCCTTTTTTGGATGACGGTCATTGTGCTCGAGGTCCTATCACGCTTTTATCTGGCCCATAAAAAATCTCAGGCGGACGATCTGCGCATCAATCGTCTGGCCAAGGAGTACGCAAAACTCGAAATCCAAAAACAGGTTTTTGAAGAACTTTCCACAACCGATGTATTAACCGGTATTTTAAATCGGGCAGGCGTACAACGATTTTTACGCAAGATTTATACAGATGACCGCGATGGACGCCAGATGGGATTGTTGCTCGCCGACATCGATCACTTTAAAAATATCAATGATCGTTTTGGCCATGACGTGGGCGACCGGGTTATTAAAGCGGTTGCGGAAATATTGAGCAAAAATACCCGCCAATCCGACATCATCGGCCGCTGGGGCGGCGAGGAATTTATACTTCTTTGTCCGGAAATGCCCGAGAGCTTTCTACCTATATTTGCAGAAAAACTGCGCGAGTCCATCGAACAGCATATCTTTGATAATCATGATCAACCCATCAACCTGACTATCAGCGTGGGCGCAACCCTGATCAGCCCCAACGAAAGCTTCGAAGACGCTTTTAAACGTGTGGACACCGCACTCTACCAAGCCAAAAACTCAGGACGCAACCGAGTACATCTGGAGATTAGCTAATGGATTAGCGGAGACCTTTTGGTCATATATTGAAATAAATCAGAGAAACAATCGATCATGAACAAACGAGATATTGGCACCGATACCTTAATGCAACGAAAAATACAGGAGGCATAACATGAGCCCGAAATACAAAGTGAACGACCATGTGAGCTGGAATTCAGAAGCAGGCCGCGTCAGCGGTGTTATCACCAAAGTGCATACATCCGACACGACCTACAAAGGACATACCCGAAGAGCCAGTAAAGAATCGCCGCAATATGAAATAAAAAGCGACAAAACCGATCACATAGCTATGCATAAAGAAGACGCACTCAGGAAAATACCGTGAGCGGCTTCACTATCTTCTCGGCCTTCGGTTTAGAAAACCTGCATTAATTCCTCGGGGTGACTTAGGCACTTAAGTCTGGAGGTAAAATTTCAAACCTGGGCACGCCTTCAGGAAACACCGCCCAACTTGGAGCTGAGGCCGTATAAATTGCCATTGTTGGCGCAATGCCTTTTGAATCATCCAGAGTGGATACGGCAACTGAATAAAAGTTACCTATTGTAACTTCTGCGCATATGGTTACTCCGCATTTTTCGCAGAAAAGATAATTCATATCGCTCCCTGAATCTCCTTTGCGAGTAAAAATAACAGGGCTTCCACTCACAATTTTAAAATTATCTTTTGGAATCCATGCCCCAAACCATTTGTCCGAGCCAGTAGTAATTTGGCATGCTTTGCAATAACAAAACATTGAATTTATCGGCTCGCCTTCCACAGAGTATTTTAAATTTCCACACCCGCAACTACCATTCTTTACTGACATTCTTTTCTCCTTGATCAATTCGATTGATGTCTAACCATTGCATTTGGATTGATGCTGCTTTACGTAGCGCCAGCAGAGCCG